>OGOS01000546.1_pt1 | contig 30261 bp, 33 predicted proteins | sample 1552701 | NCBI WGS metagenome assembly OGOS01 (sample SAMEA2580128, study PRJEB22360) | human gut metagenome | biome: human gut; feature: human-associated habitat; material: faeces | place: Denmark | collected 2008/2010
TACTATTATTATACGCTATTTCTCGTCAAAATCAACCATTTGTTGTGACAGAGCCAAATAAAAAAAGCCGTTGAAGGGTTACATATTATGGAGGTGAAAAATGCTAAAAGGTGATAAAGGTTGGAGACAAGTGCTCCTAAGGTCTGTGGGAAAAACCTTGGAATATCATTTGGAGATTAAGCGTATCAAAAAAATCTATATTAGTGTCAAACCTGAGGGAGTTATTGTTACGGCACCTATAGGGGTGACACTGCAGGAAATTGAGGAGTGTCTTAATTACGATGCTCATGCCATCCTTCGTGCTAAGGAGCGTATGGATAAAAAGGTGTCTGCCGCTGTAGAAAAGAAAAAACAGCTGTCTGAAAAGCAACAGTTGGAATTTTTAGGTGGCAATTTGCCGTTTGAAATAGTGCGGTCAGCACACTCTAAGGTGGAGCTGGGGAATAATGGTTTGGTATTTTATATGCAGAATGTAGATGATTATAATGAGCGTGACCAGCTCATTAATAAATTTTATACAGAGCAGTGCAAAAGGCTATTTCCGAAGCTGCTGCAGGAGCAGTATAGAAACTTTTTGCACTACTATGCAATACCTGAACCTAGGCTTAAAATTAGAGATATGAAAACACGCTGGGGAACATGCGATGTATTAACTGCGGACGTTACGTTGAATAAAAAGATTATTCGTGCTCCCAAGAAGGTCATCGAAATGATAATAGTCCACGAGCTTTCACATTTGGTAGAACGTGGCCACAATGCCCGTTTTTATGGAGTAATGACCAGGGTAATGCCAGAGTGGAGAGTGTATGAGGACCACCTGAATATGATTTCAGATAAATGGTTTGTATAACAGTTTACACGCATGTGCCAGAAAATAAAAAAGAGGCTGGGAAAAAATTAGCCTAAAAAAAGAAAAACAGTGGTTGTTTACCGTAAGGTAAATTTCCACTGTTTTTTTATGTTTAAAGTACACGACGAGCCGCTTTTCTGTTAGAATTAAATCACCACAAATAAAACAACGAAGAAGGTGCTCGTCGTGTATAAAAATTATAAAATAAATCAGCTGGTTTTGTCTCTAAATTTTTCGCATTTTCAACAACATCATCGCCGTCTTGCGAGCCTAAAGCTTCAATCAAAGCCTTTGCTTTAATGCCGTTCTGCTCTCCTGCTTCACGGTGCTTTTTGGCTTCATTGTTCAACTTATTCACTTCAGTTTTAATGCCAGTAATAAGTTCTGCTCCGTTGTCGATTTTTTCAAGGGCTTCATAAATTTCCTTTAATGTCATTTCTAATACCTCCGTATTATGGCTCGCTAGCCTTATATTCGCCCCTCTGGGCAACAAAAAAAGCAGACTTCAAGTATAAAATACTTAAAATCTGCTTACTTGTTATGTAGTTGGTGAATTAGCTCTTTACCAGTTGCCGAAAATCTCTTTACCTAGTTCCAGTAACTCTTTGTGAGCTTTTTTTATTTCTTCTGGAGCATCGTCTTTTAACTGACACATTCTATCTGTATAAGGCTCAATTATCTCAACTAATTCATCAAATCTCTTGGGAAATTTAACTATATACAAACGAATCACTCCTCTACTTTAATATTTTTCAACCTTTGCTTAGTTCTATATTCTGTATAAGCCTCGTCATACCTTCCTAAAAACATCGCTTTTCTAGCATAACTGCTTACATCCATTATATTATACCTTTTTTCCTCTAATTCATCAACTTTCACCTTAGATATTTTTATTATGTCTTTAACATATTTTTCTTGATCGGTTATCTTGCCATATTTTTTAGAATATGCTCTTGCATCCAAAAGGTGATATAGTTCATGCACTATAGTCGATAACTTGCTCCGTGACACAGGAACATCGCCGCTTCTTAACAATTCCATTCTACTCTCAAAACTTAACAATAATTTATTTACGTATAATGTGTTGCTAATTGCTTCATAATTTCCAAGTGCCATTTTGGATTTTGAGAAATTACCCATTTTGTTAGGAGTTGTAATAATAACTCTAGGAAAACTATCATCAATCTTTATATTTAATAATTTTGCAGATTGCTTTAATTGATAATTAAGTTCGTCTAACTCTTGCAGTGTAATTCCTGCTTCGTCATCAATAAAAGTTTTTATTTTTCCGTTATGTATGCGCTTCATGGAAATATCGGTATTTCCTTTGTAGAACGGCTCTATAATGCTATGTTTTTTATCTTTGTATCTTACATACCTTGCCTGTGTAAGCCTTGTATCGGCTTTTCGCAGTCCGTTCCAACCACGCATATAATTACGCCAATCTGCACCTTTTCGCCATTCACGTAAGCCGTCAGCGCCAAAAGGGACGGCTATGTGCTCCACAATTCAGCAGGTGGTCTTATCCGTATTACAAATTTTGATAAGACGAGGAAATTAATATTGCGAGATGTTGAAGTACCTTATAGAAAATTTCATTGCTTGCGTCATATTCACGCAACACAATTACTTGCGGTAGGTGTTCCGATTTTGGAAGTATCAAAACGCTTAGGACAAAGCCGACCATCTCATACATTAAATTTGTACGGTCACGCTATCCATGGTTTCGATGAAAATATCACGCAGGAAGTCGATGATATTTTTAAACTTTCCCCAGCCTCAACCAACAATACCACGCTATCAGCTCCAGTTCAGCTCCCGACAGTCTACAAATTGCCATTTGTGCCAGAAAATAAAAAAACCTCCAGACGAATCTGGAGGTTTAATTTTTAATGGAGCTGGCAATAGGAATCGAACCCACAACCTGCTGATTACAAATCAGCTGCTCTGCCAATTGAGCTATGCCAGCAAATCACATTAACAATTCTACTTTATAAAAGGCTATTTGTCAAGCGTTTTAATAAGCTTTTCTAAATAGAATTTTTAAAATTAGGAATTTGACTAATCAGCCATACCGTAGCGCAGGTCACGATATTCTTCTAAAGTAATGCTTCGAAGTCTTACGATATCACCAGGCTGCATTAAAGGGTTACCGTCTTCATCGTAATTCATATCTATGGCACTGCGACCAATAATGCGCCAGCTACCGTCAATTGTAGAGCTGAAGCAGCTTGTTTGATCGTTTTTTATTGCAATACTACGCTCTGGGATATAAAGATGTTTCTTTTTGCGCTGAGGAGAAGCTATACGCCTATCCATTTTACTTAAAAGAGGTAAGTCAAGGTGGTCCTCAGAAGCGTAGCAAATATAATCACTATGAGTATGCAATGTAATTACTGCATCATGGCTCATATTATTATGGTCTGCAACGTAATCAAGGTCAGGACCAAAGTCATAACCATAGCAAACAGGAATCTCAACAACCTTTGCTTTTGTATAGGGGAGTTTATTGGCTTCAACAATATCCTTTTCCAAAATCTCAGCCACCGCATCAAAGGTGCTTTGACTAGCACGCGCCAAATGACTGCGAACAATAAGAGGATTATAGTTTATGGCAGCACCGGTATATGTAGCAATATGCTTCAAAAAACCAGGAAATGCATTCTTCTCTAAATATTTACACAGACGACGTGAGGCTTTATGGACAAGGGGACTGATGCTTTCGCCAAATTTAACAAGGATACAGCCTTCGCATATGGGAATTAACTGGTAGCTCAGGGTAGGCATTTCATCATCACTCCTTAATCTATCAAAATGGTAGTATGGGATTTCACAAAAAAAGGCGCTCATATCCCTTTGTTTGTGAGAGATATGAGCGTCCTCGCTAGCGTGAACATAAAATATTATACTATATATTTAGAATCTATGTAAAGCTTTTTGCAAAAGTTTTCTAATGAATAAGGATATATGTATAATTGTGTTAATATTATTACAATAGATAAAGCATAGTATTATGTATACACAAAATACAAGAGAAATTTGCGATAGATGAGCGTCTATACGACTTGGATGCTATGTGGTTTATATATAAATAACAATAATGAGCAGAGCATTAAAATAACGGTCGAATACGTAGAAAAGATACTACGAGAAACTTTGAAAGAAAATTTGAAAAAAATAAAAATAAAGTGTTGACAGATGAATGCTTATATTGTATAATTCTTTTTGTCGCAAACGGATGGGTTCCCGAGTGGCTAAAGGGAGCAGACTGTAAATCTGCCGCGTTTCGCTTCGTTGGTTCGAATCCAACCCCATCCACCAACACTTTCATCGCGGGGTGGAGCAGTTGGTAGCTCGTCGGGCTCATAACCCGAAGGTCGGTGGTTCAAGTCCGCCCCCCGCAACCAAATAACGCTGATGTAGCTCAGTCGGCAGAGCGTATCCTTGGTAAGGATAAGGTCACCAGTTCAATCCTGGTCATCAGCTCCAATTTAATAACTTGCTTCAATTTCGGTTGAAGCTTAGCTTCGGCGGCGTAGCTCAGTTGGCTAGAGCATGCGGTTCATACCCGCAGTGTCCGCGGTTCGAATCCGTGCGCCGCCACCAAATAAAATAAGTAGACTTCCAAAAGTAGGGAGTCTTTTTTATTTGCAATTAAAGGCTTTAATATGTAAAAGTATACAGCTTTCTTCCTTAATATAGTAATGAAGGCTTGTATATATTAGGCAGAAAATATTCACAGCGATTGCTGTAATATGTTATAAATGTATAGTATGATTTAGTAAATGAACCATTCACTTAAGGTTGGATATAGAGGCTTTTAAGATTATACTTTGGTGTGATGAATAACTGATGTTTTCATTGTAAAAACAAGGGATTTGCCAGCCAAAGAAACTTAGCCGGGACTATAAAAAAATCCATTCAAATGGTTGACATAAAGTGTTAACTGTGTTACTCTATATTAGCGACAATTTGTGATTGGTTTTTATTTTATAACGTAAGCGAGGTGTGACTACATGCGTAATCTTGTTACTTTGGCTTGCACTGAATGCAAACAAAGAAATTATCAAACCAACAAAAACAAAAAGAACGATCCTGATCGTATCGAGCTCAATAAATATTGCAAATTCTGCAAAAAACACACTCTTCATAAAGAAACCAAATAATTTGGTGCATAGTGTGATTGGGTTATAATAGCAAGGATGTGACGAGATGGCCGTTCCGGAGACTACTGAGACCGAGAAGAGCGGTAACAGTGTTACCAGTTTTCTCAGTGAAACAAAAGTAGAGCTGAAAAAGGTAACCTGGCCTACCAAACAAGAGCTTATTTCTAACACTATTGTTGTTATTATTGCGGTAATCCTCTGTGCAGGCCTGATTTGGATAATTGATTCTATTTTCAGTGTGTTGTTCAGAATGCTTCTGCAATAATCGATAGGCTTAGTAAGGAGGGTAGGGGAAGCGTAGCTTTCCGCTTATTCATGGAAGAAGAAAAGCAAGAAAGAAATTGGTATGTAATTCATACCTATTCTGGATACGAGAATAAAGTACGCGCAAACCTGGAACGTAAAGTTCATTCCTTGGGTATGGAAAATGAAATTTTCAATATTATTATCCCAATGGAAAAAGAGGTTGAAATTAAGGATGGTAAAAAGCGCAGTGTCGAACGCAAGGTATTCCCTGGTTATGTTCTGGTGGAAATGATTGTTAACGACCGTAGCTGGTATGCTGTCCGCAACACTCCGGGTGTGACCGGCTTTGTCGGTTCCGGAACTAAACCGATTCCTTTAACAGCTGACGAGGTGCGTCAAATTATGCACTCCATGGGCGTTGAAGAGGATCGTCCTAAAATTGATTTTCAGCTGCAACAGATGGTACGTCTTATGGCTGGACCTTTTGCTGACCAAGTTGGCAGAATTTCCGAAATCAATGAGGAACGCGGTAAGCTGAAGGTTCTCATTGACATGTTTGGACGTGAAACTCCTGTTGAAGTTGATTTTACACAAGTTCAAGAAGCTGAATAAGTAAGGAGGTGCAATTAAATGCCGAAAAAAGTCGTTAAGATGGTAAAATTACAGGTACCGGCTGGTAAAGCTACTCCGGCTCCTCCTGTAGGTCCTGCACTGGGTCAAGCTGGTGTTAACATCATGGCCTTCGTAAAGGAATTCAACGCACGTACTGAGAAACAAGTTGGTCTCATCATCCCTGTTGAGATTACTGTATTCGAAGACCGTTCCTTCACTTTTATTACCAAAACCCCTCCGGCTGCTGTACTGCTGAAGAAAGCTGCTGGTCTGGAAAAGGCATCTGGTGAACCGAACAAAAAGAAAGTTGCTAAACTGGGTCGCGACAAAGTTCGTGAAATCGCAGAAAGCAAAATGGCTGACCTCAATGCTGCTAGCGTAGAAGCTGCTATGAAAATGGTAGAAGGTACTGCACGTAGCATGGGCATCACTATTGAAGACTGATTTTAAACAGTTTTCTTAATTACGTGGGAGGCAAAAGCCGATTGTACCACATAGGAGGAAATTTTAATGGGCAAAAAGTATGCTGACGCTTTGAAATTAATCGAAGCTGACAAATTCTACTCTCCGAAAGAAGCAGTAGAACTGGTTAAGAAAACCGCTACTACTAAATTTGATAGCACTGTAGAAGTTGCTTTCCGTCTGGGCGTTAACCCTAAATACCCTGACCAACAAGTTCGTGGTGCTATGGTTCTGCCGCACGGTACTGGTAAATCCAAAACCGTTCTGGTATTCTGCAAAGGCCCCAAAATTGCTGAAGCAGAAGCTGCTGGCGCTGATTTCGTTGGCGGTGAAGAATTAGTTAATAAAATTAAAGATGGCTGGATGGACTTTGATGTCTGCATCGCTACTCCCGACATGATGGGTTTAGTTGGTCGTCTTGGTAAAATCCTCGGCCCTCGTGGTTTAATGCCTAACCCGAAGGTTGGTACCGTTACCATGGATGTAACTCGTGCCGTTTCCGAGTCCAAAGCTGGTAAAATCGAGTATCGTACCGATAAAGCCGGCAACGTACAAGCTCCTATCGGTAAAGCATCCTTTACTGAAGAGCAACTCTTAGCAAACTACATCGCTCTGGCTGACACCCTGGTTAAGGTTAAACCTTCCGGTGCTAAAGGTCAGTACATGAAATCCATCACCGTGTCCGCTACCATGGGCCCTGGCATCAAGGTTGACGTACTGAAAGCTACCAGCGACAAATAATTGTAGTTTATAATTTTACTAAATCAGAAGATAATCGGGCCATAGACAGCAGGTGCTCAATTGCGTAAGTTTTTACTACGCCTGCCGAGGCTGGAGCGTGAAGATATATTAGTCCTTCCGACCTCCGGCTACGGCCGAGAGGTCTTTTTGATTTAATAAAAAAATTCAAAGAAGGAGGTGCAAACTAATGGCAGTTATTAGACCCGAAAAAGCAGCTAAAGTAGCTGAGCTGAAAGAGCTTCTCGTAAACTCCAAATGCTCTATTTTGGTTGACTTCTGTGGTTTGACTGTTGCTCAAGATACCGAACTGCGCCGCAAAATGCGTGAAGCTGGTGTACACTACAATGTAGTTAAAAACACTCTGCTCCGTATTGCTGCTCAAGAAGCTGGTATCGAAGGCCTGGAACCTTCCCTGGAGAAAAACACCGCTATCGCTGTTGCTCCTGAAGATCCGGTTGCAGTTGCAAAAATCATTTGCGAATTCGCAAAAGCAAACAAAGAACTTAAAATTAAGGTTGGCGTTCTCGACGGTAAAGTTATCTCCGTTGAAGATATCAAAGCACTGGCTGCTCTGCCGCCGAAAGAAGTACTTATTGCCAAGATGCTGGGCAGCATGAACTCCCCGATCACTGGTTTTGTCAACGTACTTCAAGGTACTATCCGCAACGTTGTATACGCTCTGGAAGCTGTACGCAAACAAAAAGAATCCGCTTAATGTGCGGCTTGCTGCTTAAAGCAGCCTAAAATAAAAAATTACTTAATTATTGGAGGTAAATATAATGAATAAAGATCAAATCATCGAAGCTATCGAATCCATGACCGTACTGGAGCTGTCCGAACTGGTTAAAGCTCTGGAAGAAAAATTTGGCGTATCCGCTGCTGCTCCTGTAGCTGTAGCTGCTGCTCCGGCTGCTGCTGGTGGCGAAGCTGCTGCTGAAAAAACCGAATTTGATGTAATCCTGGCTTCCGCTGGTGCATCCAAAATCAACGTTATCAAAGCTGTTCGTGAAGCTACCGGCCTGGGCCTGAAAGAAGCTAAAGAACTGGTTGATGGCGCTCCGAAAGCTATCAAAGAAAAAGTTTCCAAAGCTGACGCTGACGCTCTGAAAGAGAAACTGGAAGCTGCTGGCGCTGTTGTAGAAGTAAAATAATCTCGTTGCTACGCTAGTAGCACTATAGATTGTTAGAAATATCTACAATCCTACTCCGACATACTACATGTAGTGTGTCGGAGTTTTTTATTTTATGGATTGAGATTACATTGAGATTAACACTATTATTTATTATTTGTTCGTTTTGCTATTTCCAAATCTATTTTATTACCAATATTATTATTTCGTTTGCGAGATATGTGCGTGTAAATATCAAGCGTCGTACTTACACTAGCATGTCCTAGTCTAATACTCGCTTCTTTTGCCGGTACTTGTAATTTATACAAAAGAGAGGCATGAGAATGTCGCAAGTCATGTATACGTAAATGATTTAGATTGGCTAGTTTAGCTCCGATATTAAGTGCACGTCTAATGTTATCACGAGTTATCATAGGCATAAATACATCTGTTGATGGATAATCGTCTGGTATTGAGGATATGTAATCCCTTAAAGCATCATATAAATGTACAGGTAAATCAACCCAACGTATTGATGCATTAGTTTTACCTTTTTGAATACGTAGTGTAGTTGTGTTATTATCTATGTAGACATCTTGCACTTTAAGTTTGATTAATTCGCTAATCCTTAAACCTCCGAAAAACAGTATTTTAAAGGCTAACACGAGATATTTATCGTCTATCTTACGTCGTATCTTATGCTTTTTTTGTAATGACTTATCAGTCAGTATTGATAAAAAATATGTAAACTCATCAATAGTCCAAAAATCGTTGTGGTTGGCTTTTGCCTTACCGATAGACCCTGCATCGTCTGCAGGATTAGTTAATAATCCTTGTGTGCGTTTAGCATAGTTAAAAATTAGTTTCAATTTACCATTTATACTATAGAGATAGGTTGGTTTATATTGATTTTTGCTTTGTAGATCATTCTGCCATGCAATTATAGTTTTAGTATTAATGTCAGAGAGTTTCATATCGCTAAAATATGGTAATATAAATCTCTCAATTAAAAATTTTGTTGTATTATGTGTTTCTTCGTTAACACGGCATTTGTGATAATCATAAAAATTGTTCACCAAAACATAGAATGGTATTGATGAAGTGACCATCTTGTGTGCTTTATAATCGTATTCATAAGCTAAGGCTTCTTTTTTCCTAGAAAAACCGCGTTTAACAATGTGCTTATTGTGTCCATTTGCTTCTTTTGCATAAAAAGCAGCATACCAGGTGCCGTTTTTATCTTGATACGCTGGCATAATTACTACTCCCAATTATCACTAATACCGTAAGCAGCATACAATGCACTGCGACTAACACGGCCAGATATAGTAGCTATGCCTTTAGATTCTAAAGATTTGTTGATCGTGCGTATAATGCTGTATGCTTTAGTAGGCTTTACGTCTAATAATTTACATACATCAGAAGCACGCAAAAAATAACTATTTAAGTTGGTCATATTATATCATTCCCTTCTAATAAAGATATATATTATATATTGTGAACATATATTAACACCATTTACGCTGGATGTCAAATAAAAAATCGCAATAACAAGCCTGTAATACAATCTTGTTGTTGCGATTTTTTATTTTATTATAAACTTTTACTTCTATTATACCAAATATTTCGTAACTCTTCTCCATCCTGAAAATCATATACTTGATATACAGGTTGAATATATATCCTTGAGGGAACCACTTTTTCATCTACAATATCTACACGACTTGGATCAAAAAGTATGGATGCAAGGGCTTGATTAACATATTCAAATTCCTTTTCTACATCTTTAAACCTAAAAGAGTATTCCCTTGTGATTACTTTTTCTAGCATTTTCTGCATAGATAGGCTAAAGCGTCCTTTTAAAGTTGTTTTATAAGTTAGAAGGCCAGGATAGTTATTAGTGAGCATACGATGATAGTGCATTAAGAATACTATGTTGGCACGATCCTGCAATGAAAAAAAATACTTTCTATTTTCAGGGTAAAGATAGTATGAAGGGACAGAAGATATAAATCGTTCATTTTCACTTATAGGGTAATCTCTTATCAAACGTTCAAAATATATCATCGACTCTTCACGATAAGGTATAGGACTTTGGCGAACTAACCAAGACATTTCCACGGCAAATATTTCTGATAATTTAATAAAAGTTTCCATGGAGACATAACTATTACCTTTTTCTAATAGAGTAAAATTTCCATTACCTTTAAGGCCGACTATGGCTGCTAATGTTGCTGTTGATATCCTGTGAGCATCTCTTAGGAGGCTAAAATGGGATGCAAAATCCCTTGTGATTGTCATAATGATACACCTCAAATACATAAATAGCGACAAGATTTGATCGGTATAATATTTCATTATGGCGTTTTTTAAGTGAATTTTTATGAGTGATATTAAAGTTTAACACTATATGTATTATACCATATTTACAAGAAAATATTAACTATATTAACAGGATTAACTATATTAAATATACTTACCACATTAACATTTCGTAATTTGATTGTAAAAATTAAATCCAGGAGAATAAAAAACACTAAGTAACCGTGATATAATATAAGTGCTGAAAGCGTGGTGTTAAACATGATTCCAAGGAAACTTATAGACGTAATTCCTACTGAAGACTATAAACTAATCCTATGTTATGAAAATAACAAAAGACGTGTTTTTGATGTTAAGCCATACATTTCCGGTTCATGGTACGGTCAATTAGAAAATACAGATTACTTTAAGCAGGTTCGTATTTCTAACAATACCGTTGTATGGCCGAATGGTCAGGATATAGCTCCACATGAACTATACGAGGAGTGAGTGTATATGATAAATATGATTGTTGAGAGATTGAAGGAAATTGAACAGCGAGAAAATATAAGAATATTACATGCAGTAGAGTCTGGTAGTCGAGCATGGGGATTTGCATCACCTGACAGTGACTATGATGTTAGATTTATTTATGTTCGGCCCCGAGATTTTTATTTGAAGCTGGAAAAAACTAGAGATGTACTAGAATTCCCTGTTAATGATTTACTTGATATCAATGGCTGGGATTTGCAAAAAGCGTTAAGATTGCTGCACAAATCCAATCCATCTGTATTTGAATGGTTTAAATCTCCGATAGTATATAAACAAACTGAATTCAGCAATGAATTTATACCAACGATGGAAAATTATTTTCTAAAAAAGAGTGGTTTATACCATTATTTGAATATGGCTAATGGCAATTATAGAGAATATTTACGTGGTGAAGAGGTTAAAGCCAAGAAGTATTTTTATGTATTGAGACCATTATTAGCCTGCAAATGGATTCTTAGAACAAATACCCCACCACCTATGCTTTTTTCTGAGCTTAAAGCTGCTGAGCTGCGTTCTGATCTAAAGGAACCAGTAGATAATTTGTTGCGTATCAAGATGGAGGTTCCTGAACTGAAGCTTATTCCAAGAGTGGATGTTATTAATGTTTACATAGAAAGCGAGATACCTAAGATTTTAGAAGAAATTAAAAACATCCCAGAGGAACATAATCAAGGATATGATGAACTTAATCATTTATTTTTGAAATATATATGGTAGTTTTAGAATTTAAGAACCAAGAGAATCGTTCAAAATAATTTAGCCCTTGTCTAGCTGCTTTTTAGTTATGACAAGGGTTTTCTTTTGCCAACTATCAATACTTGTAACTTTTGATAGCTACACTATAACTACGTATTTAGGGGCTTGACAAACTATCAAAACCTAGTATCATAAAAAACTATTTTAGTGTATAATAGGAACAGAAATATGCTTGACATAGGGGGAGACTTATGATATACGGATACGCACGTGTTAGCACGAAGAAACAGCTTGCTGGTAATAGCATAGAAGAACAACATAGAACTCTCCTAGAACAGGGATGTACAAATATAATAGAAGAACAATGTACAGGTAAAACTACTGATAGACCTAAATTATGTGCTCTTATGGGGCAATTGAAAAAAGGTGATACATTAGTAGTAACTAAGCTCGATCGTTTGGCTAGGAACGTTGTAGAAGGTGTGACACTTATTCGTAACCTATTATCCTCTGGTGTTAAAGTACACGTACTAAATGTTGGCCTTTTGGATGATTCTCCAATGGGCAATTTTTTTATTACTACACTTTTGGCTGTGGCTGAGCTAGAGCGTAGTATGATTGTAGAACGTACACAAGCTGGAAAAGAAGTGGCGAAAAGCAAGCCTGGCTTCCATGAAGGTAGACCTAGAATTGCTAAGAGCAGGATTGACGCTGCCCTTAAGATGATTGATGAAGGTAATTCTTACAAGAAGGTAGCTGAGCTCATGCAGATAGGCGAAGCAACGCTGTATCGTGCTAGAGCAAAACAGAGGGAAGCTGCTATAACAGCACTACTACATTATTGATTTGAAAATAATAGATTTCTATAAGATTTAGAAGAAATCTGAATAATACACATAAAAAGTAGGAGAATAATAGAATGAGAAAATTAAATGTACTAGATTTGTTTTGCGGAGCCGGAGGATTATCATACGGATTTGAAATTGCAGGTTTTAATATTCTTTTAGGAATTGACAATGATGCTAAGGCTTTAGAAACATTTGAACTTAATCATAAAGGAGCAAAATCTATTTGCGGTGATATTACTAATATAACTTATAGCGATCACATTAAACCATTATTGGGAGATAATAAGATAGATGTAATTATTGGTGGTCCTCCTTGTCAAGGAATGTCTCTTTCTGGTCCTAGAAAGTTTGATGATCCTCGTAATAAACTTTATCTTTCTTATATTAGGCTTGTAAAAGAAATTCAACCTAAAGCATTTGTTATTGAAAATGTTCCAGGATTGGTTGGATTATTTAAGGGACAAATAAAAGATAGTATACTAGAAAAATTTTCTGATATGGGTTATTGTATAGAATACAAAATATTATGTTCTGCGGATTATGGCGTACCACAAAGTAGAAAACGTGTAATTTTTGTTGGTACCAAAAAAGGTAAATTTGAGTATCCGTTAATCAATACTGATATTGTTACTTGTAATATGGCACTTTCAGACTTACCGTCTTTGGAAGATAACCTAGGTGACGAAGTATCTGATTATGCGTCTGAGCCACAAAATAATTATCAAAAACTTATGAGAAAACATTCTTCTGTACTATTTAACCATGTCGCAGCAAGACATTCTGATAAAGTAAAAACAATTATTTCTCTTGTGCCGGATGGTGGAAATTATAAGAATTTACCAGAAGAATACCGCAATTCTAGAAATTTTCATGTGGCGTGGACAAGATTTGATAGTAATAAGCCAGCACCTACTATTGATACAGGGCATAGACATCATTTTCATTATAAGTATAATCGCGTTCCTACGGTTAGAGAATGTGCAAGATTACAGTCTTTTCCTGATAATTTTAGATTTTTAGGAAATAAGACACAACAATTCAGACAAGTTGGTAATGCTGTGCCTCCTTTAATGGCCCAAGCCATCGCCGAGCAGTTAAAGAAAACATTGGAGGATTAGGATATGAGTGAGTATAAAATCCCCAATGAATATTTTTTTAGAATCCATCATGTTAGACCAAGATTTAAAGGTGACATTGAAAATGTTTTAATCTATATGGCAGAAGAAATTACAGCTGTAGGAGAAAAGCCTACAAATGAATTTATATCATCTGTAAATGCTGCAATTTATCGTTATCCTGGCAATGCACATAGAGAAATAAAGACTATAAACAATTGGCGTACTGAAATATCTGCTCTTTTTGGTTTTATTGAACATACAGATACAACAGATAGACCTGGACGTAGAGCTGTTGAACTGGCAAAACGTCAAGATTTAGTAGAATGTTTTAAAACATTTCTATACAATTTTCAGTATCCAGGTGCACATATAAAGCCGAAGAACGTATTAGAACAAATTGAAGCAGGTATCCATTTTAAACCAGCACAGTATATTCTGAGGTTATTACGATATGCTAATAGGAGAGGCGGTAATTCTTTGGGAATTACTAAATCTGAGGTGTGTCATTGTATATTTAATGATATGAGAGTTACGCGTGATAATGAAGGCGTTGAAAAAACATGGAATCGTATTTGGCAAAATCGTAAAAGTAGGGTGAGCTATAATCACGAAGGGGATGTTATTAGGTATGCAGGAGATATTGTTGATTATATGGAGATTGCGAATCTGTTAAAAACTTATGATGGCAAGATGTATTATCTCAATACTTTAGAAGAAGAATCAATTATAAAGTTTTGTGAATCATCTGAGTGGTTTTCTATGTATGACGATATGATTAAAAATCGTGTCGGCTCTATGGAGGCGGTGAAAAATTGCATAAATGAATGGTTTGCTTATGTTAATAGAGATATTCAAAATACAGATTTTTCAACAGATATTCTTGCATATATTGTATCTGATTCAAGTGAATTGACAACGTTAAAAAATAATATTCAGTCTTCATCTGATGTAAACACGAATGATTTTGTTAAGCAAGCCAACGAATTACAGAATAGGCTGGAATCAGATTATGATTGGTTTACTACAAAAGATATTGGTGATATTGGAGAGAGTCTTGTTCATAGTCATGAATGTATGCGAGTTAAACTCGGGGGGCGTGAAGATCTTATTCATTTGATTAAAAGAATTCCCACACAGTTTGCTGTTGGGTATGATGTAAGTTCAATTGAATTAGACGAAAGGAAACGTTATATAGAAGTTAAGACTACTATTAGCTCTAAACCTTTAAATTTCAATAGAATACATTTAACAAGAAATGAATGGAATACTGCAAATAGCACACATGATAGATATTATGTATATCGTTTAATGTTAAGCAAATCGGAGAGAAAGCTATTCCTCCTCCAAGACCCCGTAGGATTATACAAGAAAGATTTAATTGATATGGTACCCAATGACGGAGTAGATATTACTTTTGATCCTGACTTAGTGGGTAGATTTGAGGAGTTATTAACATGGGCAAATTAAGAGTAGCCTCCTTCTTCTGCGGATGTGGAGGAACAGATATTGGTTTGTTAGGAGATTTTCAATTTCAAGGGAAGCATTATGCTGCAAATGAAATGGAAATTGTATATGCAAACGACATAGATGCTAATGCTTGTGCTATTTTTGAAAAGAATTTTGGAATTAAACCAGATAATAGAGATATTCGTATTGTAAAAAGTGAAGAAGTACCAGATTTCGATATTTTGACAGGAGGATTTCCGTGTCAATCATTTTCAATTATTGCACAAAATCCGATACGATTAGGCATAAAAGATGACAAAGGAAAATTATTTTTTGAGATGTGTCGTATGCTTAAAGAAAAGAAGCCAAAGTGTTTTATAGCTGAAAATGTGAAAGGAATTTTAACAGCTAACAAAAGAAGTGCTTTCCCTCTAATAATGAGAGAATTCGAAGATAGTGGCTATAATGTTAAATTTACTGTTCTTAATTCCGCAAATTATGGGGTGCCTCAAAAAAGAGAACGTGTTATAATAGTTGGATTTAGAAAGGATCTTAATGTAGATTTTTCTTTTCCGGAAATGCCTATAAAAAAAGAGGAATTGTTTATTCCTCTTTCAAGTGTTTTACAACATGGGGTAGATGAGAAATATTATTTTAGTGAGCGTGCAATAGCTGGTATGTTAAAGAATAGGGAATCTATGAACAAGGGTAGGGCACAGGATATTAATAAGCCGTGTAATACAGTCGGAGCACACCTTGCGAAGGTTTCTTTAAACAGTACGGATCCAGTGCTTATGGAAAATGGTAGATATCGGCGTTTTACTCCAAGAGAAGTTGCTCGAATACAATCTTTTCCTGAAAAGTTTGAACTAATTGGTAGCGAATCTGCTCAATATAGAGCTCTAGGTAATGCTATTCCGCCAGTTATGTTTTGGTATGTTGCAAATGCCGTATTTAAACAATTTCCGAAATGATTAATTGAAAATATACAGTTATCAAACGACCGGTACAGCTACCAAAAAAGTAATGCAGTATCGGTCGTATTGTTAGAAAATATATAATATTGGAGTGAGTATTCATAATAACATCTAGGTGGGAAATACAATGAACAGCAGAACTAAAACCATAATACGTTTTTGTAGAGCTTATTTAAAATCTCGAAAATATTCAGACCTCTATTATTTGCCAAAGTACGCAGGTGATATATGTGAAAAATTATGTCATTTTCAGAAATTGAGGAAATATGGTTATTCAAGTAGATATTGCAGTATTTCTGAAGATGAGTGGATTAATGCTATCAATGATGCAATCTGGGCCGTTAATGAAATTAGTTCAAACTATCCTAACCATCCATATAATTTGGTTAACAAGGGGATAAAGAACGATAACCCAGAATTATTTGATAAAGTTTCAGAAGCGACAAACAGACAATTTGTCATCATTAAAGCTGAAGATCAGGATATGCAAAAGCGCATTTTTAATCGCAGCCTTCAATATGATACAGAAATTTATTGTAAGCGTGTGCAAAGAAGCATAGAAATTTTTCGTAAGATACTGTAGACATTTTACGTCTCTATTCCATGAATAAGAGAATGACAATCTGGGTGTACTAAAAGAAGATTATCAAGGCAAGATTCTGACGATACTGGATGGTAATAATAGCATACTTCACAATTAGGAACATTGGTCCTAATCATTCGTGATTTGACTGGATTATATATGCAAATTTCTTCTAATTCAAAATTACAGATATGATTATAATTCTGATGATGCACGTTAGTTTCAGTAATATATCCAGGAAGTGATTTGCCACACCATGGGCATCTACCATGTTGCCTATAATATAGCATTTTCCTGATAAAAGTGTTTTTAGCACAATTTAAATATTTACGGAACGGTTCCAGCGTACCTTGTTGTTCATGACGCTCCTTTGCCTCCGCATGAGTCGATTTAGGATCAATCGGAACTTTTCCTACATATTTTTCCGATTTTAATTTTACCATTGAGAATCATCTCCTTTTTAAAATTAAGATGATCCTCACACAAAAACACCGGACAACATAAGCGGAAGAGCAGAGTTCAGCTTGCCTGAAAAGCCTCTTCCCTTATGAAGAACGGTGTTTTACTACATATGTAATGTATGTTTTCATATGTTTATATGTAATATATGTAGTGATACTTTACATGTAAAAAGTCATATGAATCTCAAATATAAGGTAAGCGTAGAGCTTGAATTATTAAGTTGACAATATATTGTTACTAGCTATACACTATTCATATGAAAGGAGGCAGCGTATCATGGACTCCAATATAAAAAATTCAGTAAATTATACATTACGTTCTAAAGACAAGCCCTTGATTTCCTTTACTTTATATGAAAAAGAAGAATTGATTTTAGACTTAGGCGTAATCAATAAATCATACTTAATTGAAATAAACAAAGTATTTCATGAAAATAAGGAGCTGTTCCCCAAGAACTTTCCTCAAAAACTTACAAATGAAATTCTCTTACGATGGATTAACAGAAGAAAAGCTCCTAAAAATAGGCAGTTTGTCGAAAAAATAATGTCTGCATTCAACGATACTTCTAATCCTATGAGATATGTAGATGTTTCTCATGCTTTATCTTTAAATGACGCTTACTGGATTACAAGAGATGATGTTGAATTAAAATGGCAAGACTGTAATCTCTATGAGCATAAATTTGATGAGATTTTGTCATATGTAGCATTTACAGGATATAGTGAAAAAGTAAGCGGTGTAGTAACATCACCGGAAATAACATCAAGTGGAGCATTAAAAAAATGCTGGTCAAATCGTCAAGATGGTATATATTTAATAAAAGGTGATGATTATTTCCCTAGAAGTGATGGACGTAGTCAGGCTACTAATGAATATTATGCTGCACAGATTGCCGAAGTTATGGAATTTGATCATATCAACTATGATTTAGAAGAGTTTAAGCATAGGAATAAAGATAAGGACATAGTATGCAAATGCAAGCTCTTTACTTCTTCTAATGAAGGCTTTGTAGATGCTGCAACATACTACAAAAGCATTGGTATAGATATAGAAAATATGGATCTAAGTAATGCTGCTACTCAATATCAGCTTGCAAAAGCGTTTTCAACAGAAAAATATTCGGATTTGATGTTGTTTGATAGTCTTATTGCTAATCAGGACCGACATTTAGGCAATTTCGGAATGATTATAGATAACAATACGGGTAAGTACTTACGACCAGCTCCTATTTTTGACAACGGCTTTTCGTTACTGTATGGAGCATCCAATGCGGATTTAAAGAAAGAAAATTTTGATGATTATGTAAAAACTCTATCCTGCAAATTTCTTGATTTAGATACACAAGCCAGACTTTTTGTACAAGAACGTCACTTGAAAAATTTAAGAAGATTATTAAACTTTGAGTTTGCAAAGCATCCTAAATACAATATTGCTGATGAAACTTTAAAGTTAATGTCAAAATTTGTTCAGCAAAGAGCTGCAAGAACAATAGAGCTATATCATTTAAAGATCAGAGAATTTAATGAGATTCGCCGTAAAACAAACGAATAAATAACTCATTTTCATAATTAAGATAATTCTAACTCAAAAACACCGGGCAGTATAAGGGGAAGAGCAGATATCAGCTTGTCTGAAAAGACTCTTTCCTTACGAAGCTCGGTGTTTTACTACATATGTAAAATATGAAAAATAGGGTTCCATATGTTTATATGCACAGAAACTAATCTTATATAGAGATAAGTTTCTTGATTTAGTAAGGCAAATTCTTGAGAGATTTTAATAGAAAATAAATGTTTTTGTTAAAATTTTAAATGCAAAAGCTCTTTTTGTATGTTCAAGCATAGAGAAGGTTGATTATGAAGAAATGCACTTTTCTAAGTATATATTATTCTGAAGCAAAAGACCTGTTGATAACGAGCTAATTAAGGAATTTCATTATTTACTATGCGATAAGGTTATAGATACGCCATTAGGAGAGTTTAAAACAAGACCTACTATTACTACCGATACTGGCTTTGAAACTTCTTATTCAAAGAAAGTTGAAAAAGCTATGAAAAACTGGGTATGTGAATTAGATAGTATGTTAAAAGTTGCTAAAGGCAATAAAGCAATTGTAGAGGTCATTTGTAAGCAGCATATAGCTTTTTACAAAGTTGCTCCTTTTCTTAATGGTAATGGGTGTGTTGCCAGAGCATTGATGGTATATATATGTCTGTTACATAATATTAACCCCATAGTAATTAGTGTTGATGAACAAAGTAGATATAAGAGCATCATAGCAACAGAAAATGTATCTGACTTCGTCGATTTATGCATAGGATTACAAGATGTTGACCATATTCGTGCTACTACATGTTTGGAAATTTTCAATTGCATTAATAAAAAGGAATCCTATATTTAAATGTAGAAGAAGCTTGAAAAACAAATAGGTTATCATGAGAAGGTGATTGATTTGTCAAAAAAACAAATAGTATTTGCTGTTTGGATTATCCATAGTTTAGCAGCTTATTGGCATGTAACTCCATCTAAAATTTATCACGCATTAAATGATACTGAAATTTTAGACGACTATATCATTGGCTGTTATGATACTTTACATACATTAGGAAAAGAATACCTTATTGAAGATATAAGTGAATTTGTTGCCGAAAGAAGTGGAAGGCCAATAGGAATTTCTGCATTTAATGCAACCCCCCTACATAAAAATTGTCTTTCTGATATATGTCTTGAAACACTAGATGAAAACATAATCCTCCGTATTGCAGATTTAAAGAAAATTCCCCTAAGGAGTGCGTTAAATAGTTATTATAATAGTAGGGTATCAGAAATGATTTACACAGGGAGATTACATCATAAAGATTTAGTTCCATCAGAAATAGCATCAGAATTATTGAAGATTGAACATGAACTTTTCAACTAAAGCATCATTATAATTTAACTTATAGAAGCCTGGAGCTAGTCTCCGGGCTTTTCTATTTGTAATTTATATCGGACCTTAAAACAGCTCCTAAAATCGTTTCTGAGCGATTTTAATTGGGTGGGCTATGGTATCTTACCAACTCAGATAATCATCATTCTGTCGTTGTTTTGAGCAAATATTGACAGTAAAATCTGTAAGTGGTTTTATCTCCGGCTGAGCAGAGTTTATAATTTGCTGCATTGCATTTATTCTATTTTCTAAATCTCCTTCTTGGGCAGCATTATAAGATCCAGACCTCATTTTATAATTAAAATCTGGATGTATTTCTTTAACAATCTCTTCAATTTTAATTCTGGATTTCTCTAATTTATTTGCAATTATGTCTAGTTTTTTAGATTGAATCTCAGAGTTAGTCCTTTTTTCAATCAGATTTTCTATAATCTTTTTATAATTTTCGTAATTTTCTGGTTTAGATACCAACTGCTTTATAGCTTGTTTTCTTTTTTCGATTTGTTCAGTTCTTTCTCTTTCATTTTTTAATCTTGTTGCTATTAGATTTTGCTTTTCTTTGTATTTTTTCTTTGCTTCAAATTCAAAGAAATACGGTTTTGGTGTATTACTAAATTCTTTCATCAGTTGATTTGTTTCAAATTGTTCTTTTCTTAATTCTTTTATTTCTTTTTTGATTTTTTGACTTTCTCCATTAGTATATATATTAAGGGCTTTTTGTCCTATTTGCTCATTTGTTAAAAGGTCTTGTTGTAATTTCTTTTGAGTCATAGTATTAACATCTAGCTGAATGTTAATTTCATTTAAGCAATTTGTTAAGTCTTTAATAATAATTTCGCTATCAATAAGTTCTTTTTCTGATTCAAGGCGTGCTAAATCAGCGGCAGCTTTCTCTTGTGCTTTCTTTTCAAGTTCGAGCTGTCGCTTGTACAACATTTTTTGTTTTTTATTTTCTTTTTTGATTTTTTCGAGAATTACGACAAATGCTTTGGGACTCATATTATAAAGAGCATCTAAAGTATTATCTATATGCTCTTGGTCTATGCCTTTTTCTAATAGTAATTTTCTTGTCTTGTAAGATAATGTCGGGCCTAGATGCTCTTGTGGTTCTCTGTCAAAGAACTCTGCTAAAACCATATCTCCAATTTCTTCGGCTGCTTGTCTTTGAGCACTTATTGTTTTGCAAGATACTCTTTCATTAATACCTTTTTCTTTATATGCTTCGTTGATTTGGTCTTCCCAGGATTGTCTAATGCTAATTACATTTTTACTTCTTACTTTGTAATCTGCTAATGTTCTGTCTTTTTGATATCCACCCTTAGATGGATTTTTAGCGTTATATTTTTTAAAAAATGTAGATGGACCTTTAGCTTTTTCCATTCCATTTTCAACAATACGTTCACAAAACATTATATGAGCATGGATTTGTTCTTGGTCGGATGCAAATGTTGCTGGCTTAGTATGGATTGCATAAGCCCATACTTTATTATTACCAATATGATTTTTTATAAATTCTTCTACTAGTTTTTGATTTTCTTCATGGCTGAGTTCGTTTGGAAGAGCTATTTCGAATTCTTTATATGCACTTCCATTAATTCTTTCATAGATGTCTGTTTTTTCAAAAAAATCAATGGCAGAATTACACCAATGAGGTAAATTGGCAGACTTAAATACCAGTTCTTCAGCTTTCTTAGAACCAGCGTATTTACCTTCACGCAGTATATATTCTGCATGAGTTTTTCCATTTCCAACTTTTCCGCTTTTGAGTGATAAGTGATATGTAGCCATTGTTTCCTATTCCTATTCAAAATAAAAAGAGCTAATCAATAAACAATTCATGTTCATTAATTAGCTCTGGGTACCCAGGTATTTATTTTTTATGATTTTATAATTGAATTATGTTAATGCTTTTTGACTCACGCACGTGCGTTTCTAGTGTGGCGTAGCCACGCTGTAAGAAACGCCTAAGTGCGCCTAACTAAAAGTTAGGAGTAGCCACGTTAAGTTTATCATTGTTTATTTCATTTAAATTACTAGCAGGTTATGCTTATATTATAATCGTTTGTGATATAATTTACAATGAGGAGTTTTGTTTTTAATAACCAATCATAATTGTTGGATTGCTGGTATTTACATTAAAGCCATTGCTTCTGAACGAAAATAAATGTTTATAGGGGGAGTTTCTGTGATTAGAAAAGGTTATTATTCTTATTATGGTGCTTTATGTGAAATCATTGTTCCTGGTCCCATCATTGAAATTGAAGATGGTACTACAAGTTTTTTAGAGCCTGAGCCTTGTTTTAATTGTGGGAGTACTGATTTAGAGCTTATCGTTAATGAGCTTTATGACACTCCTTTGTATAGTGTACGTTGTACTAAATGTTTGTACTCTGTTTCCGAAGAAATAAAATACTATGCTGATTCCAAAAAAGAAGGATTTTTGAAGGCAGTAGAACATTGGAATATTTTTTGCATGTTTTACTATCGTGCTAAGAATGGTTATTGTGACGATTTTCCAACTGATAAAGAATTGTATCAGCCTGATGATCTACATAACACTATTGCTAGGCTAAAAGCTATGTCTCTGGATCCATACTTAGAAGAACTAAAAAAATAACGAGGAGTACATCCATTAAGGAATTTTTGCAGTATACGTACCTTTGAACCACGGATGAGTATGGTGATTATATTTTTTGTATTGAAGCAAGCAATTGTAGATATACACAGCCACATACTGCCAGCAGTTTTCTATCTGCGCCTAGTCTTTAAATGGATCCTTACATAGACGTGCAATAGTTTCATAACTGTTATTCATGATTTCCTCTCAAACATATTGTTACGATGATTCTTATTATAGCATAAGCAGATAATTAAGTGTTTAACTAGTACGTAGCGCCATTGTATGTTTACTTGCTTGCACTCAAAATCGTTTTATCCAGTAATATAACTTATTTTTCTTGTGGACGTTCTCTTGTAGTGTATGCTCATTCTAAAAGTAGGATTTTCGAGTAAGGCTTTATCTAAGTTCAGCGACTGAATATTCTACAATATAGTATTTTTGAAAAGGTACTCGATCTTAGTGTAGTTTCTGTGTAATTTAACTAATTGATTTTCTATAGTTCTTAAAATATTACTTGACGGATTGCTGTTACCATGTTATCAGCTTCGGAGGAGGAGTGGAAACGGCGTAGTACACCCTGTACCGGCTACAGAAAGAGTCTAGTAGTCAGTACAGGGTGTGCCTGGCATCAGCCCCGTCGTTATCGCGGTATCCGTCAGTCCCTCCTACACATCGGCTGTATCATCCTATGTTACACCAGTCCAACTAGTCCACAGCTTACCCCGGATATCAATCCGCCTGGTATCCACCCGCACCGTTGTTTATGGCCGTGCGCGCCCCTGTCTCTGACAAAGTAATTATCAGAAACCGCCGCAGCTAGAGGGATAGGCTGCTTGTCCGCTTGTCCAGGCGTAAGGCGTGTTGCGGTTGCTTGTGCTCAGTGTCCGCTACACTGGAGTTGTTTTTTGTTTACCTGAGGCCGGTGCCCTGCGTTATTCCTTTAAACCGCAGGACAAGCATGGTTTTGGTCAATTATCAATGTTATAGTCTTCTTGCAAAATTTATGTATATATGATAATATAATGTCAGTGAGGTGCAAGAGCATTGTGTTGGTAGTAGAGGACCATCACTTCTCCTCGGTTGCTGCAAACAGCCGAGGATGCTTAAGCGCTTATTTTATTTTTAGAGACTTACTTGAGATTAAATTGAGATTAATAACTCATGTAAATGGTATAAAATAGCGGATTAAGAACAAAAAACGGACGGAATAATAATGTATAAGGTATAATGTAAATAGTGTATTGTAGAAGTAAAATAATTACTCGCTGCATAAGCAGCATGTAGTTTTTGACTTAACAGTTAGTCCCTGGATTACGCAAGTAGTCCAGGGACTTTTCTATTTTAAGGCTGCTCTTGGTACGGCAAACGTAATTAGGATAAATTAAAATAGCTAAGTCTGTGGATTATCATCATTGTGCTTTAAATTAGCTTAATGATATTTACAGACTTAGTTTTTATTTTCTTGCAATAAAGACAGATTTAATATAGAATTATAAAAGGATTGTATTTGTAATTTAGGAATAAGATTGATTCACTGAGATAAATAATAAGAACGTAAAGGAGTATGGGGTATGGCCAGTAAAAATTTTAGCTGCATAATGATATCATCGGTAATCATGTTACTGGTACCATATCTGGTAAACAGTCTTGTGTTTAATATGGGGTTTGACCCTCTTGGCACATTTATTGTATTGTTCTATATAGTAAATCCACTTACTGCAATAGGCATGGGAGTGTATGCTGGTATAAATGTAAAAGTATTATTATTTCAGCCGTTACTACTGCCTTTATTGTTTTTAACAGGAATGTCTATGTTGTTTGGAACAGTAGCCTTTGAATTTATCTACTACGCTCAGATTTATCTTATATTAGGATACCTGACTATGTTTTTCATAGCGTGGTGGATGAGCAGAGAACAATGATTATTAGAGCCGATGGATAAAACCATTGGCTTTTTTTATTTTAAGAGCAGATTTGACATATGATAAGAGAATTAATCTTATAGAAAAGGGGGATGTTGTATGCGAGTTTTAGTAATTCTAAGAGGGTTACCTGGATGTGGCAAAAGTACCTTTATTAGAGAAAATGGATTAGAGCCTTTTGTACTTTGCCCTGATACTATCAGACTGATGTATTCTGCACCTATTTTGAATGCATATGGTAAATTGGGAATTAACCAAAGTATGTATAAGCAGGTTTGGTCTTTAATGATGCAGCTTGTAGAGGAACGTATGAAGCAGGGCTGTTTTACCGTGATTGATGCCACTAACATTAGAAATAGTGATATGAGCGGTTATAAAAAATTAGCCAACGAATACAAGTATCGTGTTTATATTGTAGATTTTACGGATATTGATAAGAACGAAGCAAAAAGAAGAAATCTTCTACGTGAGGAGTACAAGCAGGTTCCAGAGTTTGTTATTGATAAAATGGCAGAATTATTAGCTGAAAACAGTACTCCTACAGGTGTTAATGTTATCAAGCCAGAGAAGATTGATTCTATATGGTACAAGGAAAAGGATTTATCTCAGTATAAGAAAATTGTGCATATAGGTGATATTCACGGCTGTTATACTGCTTTAATGAAATATTTAGGTAATGAAGAGTTGGATCCGGAAACCTATTATATTTTTGTAGGTGATTATATAGATCGTGGCTACGAAAATGGTAAGATTATGCAGCTTATGCTAAAGCTGATGGCAATGCCTAATGTATTACTTTTAGAGGATAATCATGAGATATATCTAAAGGATTATGAAAAAGAAGCATCTGTTGCCAACAGTGAGTTTTATCTGCACACAGCTGATGAGTTACGTGAGGTAGGTATTACTCATAAGGATACATACAATTTCTATCGCAAGCTAGCACAGTTGATATGTTATACTTATCATGGTAAAAAGGTACTTGTAACCCATGGTGGACTGAGTCGTATGCCTGAAAATTTGACATTTATTTCTACAGGAGAAATTATATCTGGTTCTGGAGCATATGTGCAGGCATTAGAGGCAGATGAGTCCTTTGCAAAGTACGCATTAGATAATGAGTACCAGATTCATGGTCATCGTAATGCAGAAGGAATGCCGGTGCAGGTTAATGACCACTGCTTTAATCTAGAAGGTGGCGTGGAAATTGGCGGTCATCTGCGTATTGTAGAGCTTACAGAAGCAGGCTTTAATACTATAGAAATTGATAATTCTCAAGCAGATAGCACTATGGTCTATAATAGAAATGTTGATAAAAAGCAGCTAGAAGATATGGATGAGCTATTACAGGCATTTGAAAATAACCGTAATATTAAGGAAAAAAATTTTGGCTATATCTCCTCTTTTAACTTTAATAGTTTGGCCTTCAATGATGATGAAACGATGCTTAGAGCCAATCAGGGTCATTCTATTCAGGTAGATGTGGAGCTTAAAGAGGCAGCTCCACCTGCAATTTTATACCATGGTACGGGGATAAAATATGTTGAGTCTATAAATGAGCAGGGACTTTTACCCCAGGGAAGATTATATGTACATCTTTCTCTTGATTTGAAAACTGCTATTGACGTTGGCAGCAGGCATGGAAAGCCCTATGTTTATAAGATAAATGCGGCAAAAATGGCAGATGATGGATATAAATTTTATTTATCTGCTAATGGAGTGTGGCTCACTAAATATGTTCCTGTTCAGTATTTGGATAGCTTGCTTAAAGAATAAGCATGAGTTTGAAGATAAAATTCTCAGAAATGTGCAGATAGCTACTTGAAGGATATTTTACAGAATGATAGAATCTAATGGTGTGTAATTATTACTTAGTTTTAAAGTGGGAGCTTTAGTTTTTAGGGGGATTAGATGAGTAATTATCTGCATGGCAAAAGGCCTGATGAGGGAATAAACTTAAAAGAAGCAGTTGTGGAATGGATTATGCAAAGAGCGGATTCTTTGTTGGTGCATAATGTTTCTCCTGCCGTTGGCAGTATTGTTTATTGCCATCTTGCTGTTGCTGTGGAGCATTCTGGAATTTATGTAGGTAATAAGCAGATAGTGCATCTTAATGGCGATGGTAGGATTGAGATTGTATCGCCAATGGTTTTCTGCAAGCGCTTACATGGTAAAAATCCAGCTTCGATGATTTTTTGTCCTATGAGTGAGGATGGTAAGCTTATCGGTAGCAGAAGAGCTGCAGAGTATGCGCTGCGCCAGGTTGGTAAACATATAGATTACAATCTGTTTAAAAATAATTGTCATAAATTTTCTGTAACCTGCATGAATGGTAGAAACGAGGAATGCCCCAGCTTTAAATGTCTTGAAGAGCTTATAGAAAATAGATACGGTGAATTTCATTGGCGTGCAACTGATTTGACAAGATAATGTATGATATCTAAAGTAATAAGCTTTTAAAAACTCTATACAAATGCAGAAATAGCCAAGGTAAACCTTTTTGAAAGGATGCCTTGGCTTATTTTATGATATATTTAAAGATGAATGATTATAGATGGCATTGCTTACACAGTACACAGTTATGATGTTATTAAAATTTTAGTTAGATATTGTGAAGGTATAACCATAAAACATTAAAAAGAGCAAAATGACAAGTTGGTAACTAAATCAAAAATTATGACATTTATCTTATAGTTAGTAGCGTGGATGAAGTACAGGATAAAATTTGTCGCTCTTTGTGCGACCATATGTGAATAATGATTTTATATAATGGTATCAGTAAATTGAGTTTTGCTTGTAGCTAGGCAATGACAGATTGAAGTTTTTATGATTGCGTGCGAGGAGGATGAATTATGGAAAAGAATTTACTTTTGGCTGCCATTATGGGCGTGGCAGTAGGTGATGCACTTGGCTTGCCTGTACAATTTTATAGCAGAGAGCGTTGTCAAAGAATGCATGTGACGCAAATGCTGGACTGGGAGTTCCCAAATGGAACCTATTCTGATGATACTGCAATGACACTATGTACATTGGCTAGTCTTAAGGAAAATGATTGGCAGCTTGATGAAGAGGATATTATGGAGCGTTTTGTGGCCTGGTTTGGTTATGGTTATATGACCTGTGACGATATGGCTATTGATGTTGGGATGGCTACAAGAAAGGCTATTCAGCGCTATTATGATGGTGTTCCTCTTGACGAATGTGGTTGTAGGGGCTTTAGAGAGTGTGGCAATGGCTCTTTGATGCGTATTATGCCTTTAGTGTTTTATTTGGCCCACAGCAAAAAGGACGAGCTGTACGACGCAGTACGAAAAGTATCTAGCTTAACTCACGCCCACGAGGTTTGCGTTTTGGGATGCTATATTTATGTGGCACTGAGCCTAGAACTTTTGGAATATCGTACTAGCCATGAAGAGCTTGTGCTTAATGAAACTGATAAGCTGGCATTGTTTGGCAGGGAGCTTGAGATAATTCATCATAATGTCAAGGGCCTCTTTTCTGCTGATGCTGTTAAATATTATGAGCGTATTTTTAATTTAGATAGTTTTCGCAATTTGCCTATGGAAGCCATCAGCAGCAGTGGCTTTGTTGTGCATTCCTTAGAGGCAGCCTTGTGGTGCTTTGTGACTACGGGCAATTTTAGAGATTGCTTGATTAAGGCAGTTTCCTTAGGCGATGATACTGACAGTGTAGCAGCTATTGTAGGTGGTATTGCGGCAATGTTTTATGGCTATGATGCAATTCCTGCAGAGTGGATTAAGGATTTGCGTAACAAAAACGTTATTTATGAGCTGTGTGATTAGTAAAAAGAGGCAGGGATAAGGAGATAATTATGAAATATACAGTAAGAATTGAAGAGGTCTTAGTAAACGAAATAGAAGCTGCTACTTCGTATGAAGTCCGTTTCAGTGAAGGGGAACATTCTCTGAAATGAAAAAGGGAGAAATTTGGAAGCTCTAGACATTATTGCAACGTCTTTTTAAATTTTTCAAAAGGACGTTGCAATATTTTTATGTAATAAAAATAACTTATTTACTTTTTTTATTGTCTGGGATATAATGAGTCTAAAAAAAGAATACGGATGTTCTAGTAGTATTTTGTGGCTGTTACTTTTGTAAGAGACTATATGGGTGAAGGTGATTAGAGCTATGAAAAGATGGAATTCGCAGGTATTTTTCTTGGTTGTTATAAGTTCCCTTAATCTTGGAGCAGGTACTGTATATTCTGCGCCTCAGGATAGTCTTGTGCAAAAACAGCAACAGATATTACAACAAAAAGAACAGGAACAAGCTTCTAAACGTGCTGAAAAGGAATTGCAGTATCGTGTGGGTTAGTCTATGACCAAAACACAACAGCAAGGCAGCAGTTTAGAAGTTTTTTTGTTTAGGTGATTGATTATGGATATGTACAATGCCAACAAGACAGGTATCTTTGGTAGTGCAGGCAAGAGCGACGTTGACAGCAAATACGAAAGCGTAACCGACCAGAGCGGTATCTACGCAGGCAAAGAAGGCTTTGACATTAACGTAGGTGAAAACACCGACCTTAAAGGCGGTATTATCTCCAGTGAAGCTGAAAAAGACAAAAATAAAATCTCCACAGGCACACTGACCTATGAAGATATTAAAAACAAAGCTGAATATGAAGCTGGCAGTATAGGTGTTAATGTAGATACTTCTAAAGATGCAGAGAAGAAAGATGCTGGTGTAACACCTAACATTGGTGTAGGTGCCAAGGATGATGCAGAAAGCACAACCAAGGCAACTGTATCTGAAGGCGAAATAGAAATCAGGGATAAAGAAAATCAGAAACAAGACCTGTCTGGACTTAATCGTGATACTAAAAACAGCCTCAATAAGCTGGGAGAAATCTTTGATAAGACCAAGGTCGAAGAACGTCAGGAACTGGCTGGACTTTTTGGAGAGATTGCATATAAAGCAGTAGGCGATTTGGCTATAAAAAATGGCTGGAAAGAAGGCAGTGCAGAAAAGAACGCTCTTCACGCCCTTGTAGGTGGCATCATGAGTGAACTTACTGATAGTGGGTTCCTTGCAGGTGCATCTGGAGCAATGATTAACGAAATGATCCAAGATAAGTTAAGCGATATGTTTAAGGATGATCCTGCGATGCATCAGTGGGCAAGTGCTCTTATCGGTGGTGTAGTATCTCAGGTTGTTGCTGACAATGCACAGGCAGGTGCTGGTACAGCTTCTAGTGGTACAAAGAATAATGTTCTTAACCACGAACAAGAGGAAAAACATGATGAAGAGGTATCGGAAGCTGCAAATGATAGGAATAGCTCTGGTGAAATCAAGGATAAACATGAATATTGGGCTAAAGTTGATAAAGAGCAACAGGAGCAACTAATAAATAAATTAAATGATCCAGTTTATGTTGAAAGATTGGATGCTGCTTTAAAAGAAAATCCTGATATTACAGAGGTTGAGGGTGTTGTAATTAAGGGTAAAGATTTATATGGCAATGTGATTGATGCAACCAATCCTATCAATAGAGAGATGATTGCTCTTGGCACAAACGCTTTTGTAGAAAAAACGATAGAAAATGGTATTACTGGACTATCCTCTAATTTGACTGAGTATATTAATAATGGAAGTGGCAGT
>OGOS01000564.1_pt1 | contig 29484 bp, 20 predicted proteins | sample 1552701 | NCBI WGS metagenome assembly OGOS01 (sample SAMEA2580128, study PRJEB22360) | human gut metagenome | biome: human gut; feature: human-associated habitat; material: faeces | place: Denmark | collected 2008/2010
TATCCGCCACAGGTCCTGCCCGCGGCTGTTCAGCTGCTGCCGCTCGAATCCCATGCGCTCCAGCAGCTCGCGCGGCGACGTCTCCTTGCCGTCCACCACATAGCTCTGCTTGCAGCGCTTCAGGACGGTGCGCACGAAGTCGTCGGCCACCGGCTCCAGCTCGTGCAGGCGCTGCGACAGCACGGCACACTGCACGGTCTTGCCGATCTTCACGAAGCCGGACGTTGGTTTCAGGTCGCCGCATATCAGGCGCAGCATGGTGGTCTTGCCGGCGCCGTTCTCGCCCAGAAGGCCGAATCGGTCGCCGGGGCCGATGGTCCAGTCCACGTGGTCCAGCACCGTGCGGTTGCCGAAGCGCACGGTGGCATTCGTAAGGTCCACGACCTGCTTGCCCAAACGCTGCATGGACAGGCGCTTCAGTTCCAGCGTGTCGCGCAGCGGCGGGTCCTCGGCAATGAGTGCCTGCGCCGCCGCCACATGGAATTTCGGTTTCGTGGCACGGGCGCGGGCACCGCGCGACAACCAGGCAAGCTCCTTCCGCAGCTCGTTCTGTCGGCGCTGCTCCGTCACGTCCGCGATGCGCTGGCGCTCCACGCGCTGCTGGATGTACGCGGAGAAGCCGCCCTCGAACGGCGTCAGCGCGGCATCGTGCACCTCCCACATGTTCAAGCAAACCTCGTCTAAGAACCAGCGGTCGTGCGTGACCACCAACAATGCGCCTTCGCCGTGGCGCCAACGCGATTTCAAATGACCTGCCAGCCAGGAGATGGCGCGCATGTCAAGATGATTCGTGGGCTCGTCCAGCAACAGGGCGTCCCAATCCCCGATAAGCAGGCGCGCCAAATCCACGCGGCGCCGCTGGCCGCCGGACAGCTCTCCCACCCTGCCGTGCCAGTCAACATCGCCGATGAGTCCGGCGATAATGCCGCGCGTGCGCGCATCGGACGCCCATTCGTATTCGGGCGCATCGCCCACCACTTCGTGCTCGACGGTCTGGTCGGAATCCAGCGCATCCGTCTGCCCCAGCATGCCGATGCGCACGCCGCGGCGGCACGTTACCTGCCCGGTATCCGGCTCCAACTCATGCGCCAGCAGGCGCAATAGAGTGGATTTGCCGTCGCCGTTGCGGCCGACGATGCCGATGCGGTCGCCGTCGTTGACGCCGACCGTCAGATCCTCGAAGACCCTCTTCGTTGCGAATTCGAGCCCGATCTTCTCGCAGCCCATCATGAATGCCATGTACCGATCACCTTCCGTAAATTCCGCGTCATTATACCTGCCGCAAATGGTGACCTCGTGGGATTATCGGCACGCGCAGGTCGTTCACGTACAATGCGCTATAAGCAACATGGATGCAAGCGCACGGATTCGCGCAGCGTCGAAGGAGTAGCATGGCAGACGACAAGCAGCAACCCCAGAACGAGCATTCCGAGAACGCGCAGGATCGGCATCCGCAGGGCGCCCCCATCCCTCCGGAACGCGACTCGTCTTCGAAGGAGGGCAAACAGAAGAGCGAAATTGAGCGCAAGACCGATGAGCTCATGACGCCCGATCCGTATCCCAAGGACCCCGATGCGGGCAAGGGCAAGCGACCGTCGTTCTCCTCCCCCGCCGCCATGGTGGGCTGGTTCCTGCTGGGGTTCTTCTTCGGCCTGATCGGCCTGCTCATTACGCTCATCGTGGTCTGGCGTTCGGACCGCAAGGTGCGTTCGCGCGCGATTACGTATTCCTGCCTGGGCATCTTGACGGAGGTCATCCTGGGAACCATTGCCTTCTCGCTGCTAGGCGTGAGCCCGGACACGGTGAGTTCCATAACCGGCGGTATTTCCTCGTCCAGCTCCTCCGTCTGGTAGCGCAAGGCGCAATATCCTCAACACAGCGCCCCTTCGGCAAAGCGCATAGCTCAGACGTAGACGCAGAAACCTCGGCACCGCCCACCGCCGCACGGCAGCGGATCTCCCGTACCCTTGCCGCCGGTAGACCCTATCGCGAACGGCAACGCATGAAAAAATCCCGACGTTTCCGACACGCCCCGAAGGGGCTGCCGGAGCGGCGGGATTCGTTTTCTTGCCGTTGCGCAGCGCAGATGCGCGCTGTGCAGGATGGCTTACACGTAGAACAGGATGTCGTTGTACGTGGGAACCGGCCAGTAATCGTGATCCGTGATGCATTCCAAGCCGTCCACGGCCTCGCGCAGCACGTTCATCGCCGGCAGAACCTCGTCAGCATACGCCGTCGCCTTCTGCTGGCTGTCCTCGATGGCCTCGGTCTCGTTGTGGATCTTCTCCAGCTTGTCCGTTGCCTCGTAGGCGGCATTCAGGCCATCCGTAAGCTGCTTCAGCAGATCCTTCTGGTGCTTCACCGCAGCTTCGCCCACAACGGCCTCGGCATGGGTGATCTCCTGTGCAAGATCGCCGATATAGTTGTTCACGTCGGGCATGTACATGCGGCGGGACTGGCGGATCATGGTGTTCGCCTCGATGTTCAGCAGCTTGTTGTACTTGTCCAGCTTGACCTCGTAGCGGCTGCGGACCTCAGCCTCGGACAGCACGCCGAACTCGCCGAACAGGTCGATGGACTTCTGGTCCACCAGGCACGGCAGCGCCTCGGGCGTGTTGCGGTGGTTCGCCAGGCCGCGGCGCTCCGCCTCGGCCTCCCATTCCGCACCGTAGCCGTCGCCGTTGAAGACAATGCGCTGATGCGCCGTCAGCGTCTTGCGGATGTAGGACAGCGCGGCGGACTCGAACTCCTCGCCGGACTTACCCTCCATGGCGTCTGCGAATTCCTTCAGGCTCTTCGCCATGGCCGTGTTCAGGATCATGTTCGCATCGGACAGGTTCACCTCGGAGCCCGGCATGCGGAACTCGAACTTGTTGCCGGTGAAGGCGAACGGGCTGGTGCGGTTGCGGTCCGTGTTGTCCTTCATGAAATTCGGCAAAACGGCCACGCCCAGGTCCATGGCCACCTTATGGGCGGACGTGTACGTGTCCTCCTCGCCGTTTACCAGCGCGTCCATAACGCGTCCCAGCTCATCGCCCAGGAAGATGGAGATGATGGCCGGCGGCGCCTCGTTGGCACCCAGACGGTGGTCGTTGCCGGCGCTGGCCACGCTCATGCGCAGCAGCTCCTGGTAGTCGTCCACGGCCTGGATGACGCCGGTCAGGAACACCAGGAAGCGCAGGTTGTCCATGGGGGAATCGCCGGGGTCGAGCAGGTTCGTCTTGCCGGCGGAGATGGACCAGTTGTTATGCTTGCCGGAACCGTTCACGCCCTCGAACGGCTTCTCATGCTGCAGGCAGACCAAGCCATGGTGCGAAGCCAGCAGCTTCATCTTCTCCATGGTCAGCAGGTTCTCGTCAACGGCGCGGTTCGTGGTTGCGAAGATGGGGGCCAGCTCATGCTGCGCAGGGGCAACCTCGTTGTGCTTCGTGTGAGCGGAGATGCCCAGCTTCCACAGCTCGTCGTCCAGCTCCTTCATGAACTCGTTCACCGTGGGGCGGATGGCGCCGAAGTAATGCTCCTCCAGCTCCTGACCCTTGACGGGACGATGGCCGAACAGCGTGCGGCCGGTGAGCACCAGGTCCTGGCGGGCGGCGTAATCCTTCTCGGAGATCAGGAAGTACTCCTGCTCGGCACCGACCGTGGTGGTGATGCGGGCGGGATGCTCGCCGAAGAAGTCCAGCACGCGCTTCGCCTGGACCTCCAGGGCGTTCATGGAACGCAGCAACGGCGTCTTCTTGTCAAGCGCCTCGCCCGTGTAGCTGCAGAATGCCGTGGGGATGCACAGCACCTCGTCCTTGATGAACGCGTAGCTGGTGGGGTCCCACGCCGTGTAGCCGCGGGCCTCGAACGTGGCGCGCAGGCCGCCGTTCGGGAAGCTGGAAGCGTCGGGCTCGCCCTGGATGAGCTCCTTGCCGGAGAACTTCGTGATGGCGGTGCCGTCAGCCTTCGGGCTCAAGAAGCTGTCGTGCTTCTCGGACGTGATGCCGCTCAGGGGCTGGAACCAATGCGTGAAGTGCGTAGCGCCCTTTTCGATTGCCCATTCCTTCATGGCATGCGCGACAACGTTCGCGATGTCGATGTCGATGGGCTTGCCCTCCTTGATCGTCCTGGAAAGCGTCTTGTACACGTCGGATGGGAGACGCTCCTGCATCGTATGGTCGTTGAACACCATCGAACCATAGATGTCTGTGATTCTGGCCATGCTATTCTCCTTCGCAATTTCCCCGCCAGCCGAGTAGCGGGAACACCGATCGACCCCGCCAATGCCGCGATGCGCCTTCACGTCGCAAGGCACTGGGGAAATCCGCCTATCTGATGTTTCAATACTACCGTGGCAAAACAGTTCTGGACGGCAAACTTGCAAGTATTAACGGGGCCGAAATGTGCGCGAAACATTCCGCATCGGCGCCGCACCGATGCGGAATACGGCGAAGCGGCCGCTTAGAATGACCTCTCACCTGCGGTTATGAAAGCGCCGAACACCCAGGCTGCCAGAGGTGGCCGCATCCCTTCCCCACCTGCCGCACGCCAGGTGCATGAAACATTCCGCACACACCGAAACGACAACGGCGGGCACCCGGCACGGAATGCCGGATACCCGCCGCGTTAATGCAGGAGGTGAGGGCCGCTAGTCGGAGAACAGCTCCGTGGACAGGTAGCGCTCGCCCGTGTCCGGGAGCAGCGCCACGATGGTCTTGCCCGCATTCGCCGGATCCTTCGCCAGCTGGATGGCGGCCCAGACGGCGGCGCCAGACGAGATGCCCGCCAGCACGCCCTCGACGCGGCCGACAGCGCGGGCCGTTTCGAATGCCGCGTCGTTCGGGACGGGAATCACCTGGTCGTACACGGCCGTGTCCAACGTCTCCGGCACGAAACCGGCACCGATGCCCTGGATCTTATGCGGGCCGCCCTTGCCCTCGCTCAGCACGGGGGACGTCTCGGGCTCCACGGCAACGACCTTCACGTTCGGGTTCTGGGACTTCAGGTACTCGCCCGTGCCCGTCAGCGTGCCGCCGGTACCCACGCCCGCCACGAAGATGTCCACCTTGCCGTCCGTGTCGCGCCAGATCTCCGGGCCCGTGGTGGCCTTGTGCGCCGCCGGGTTCGCAGGATTCACAAACTGCCCGGCGATGATGCTGCCAGGCGTCTGCTCATGCAGCTCGTCGGCCTTTTCAATGGCGCCCTTCATGCCCTTGAAGCCGTCCGTCAGGACGATTTCGCCACCGTAGCCCTTGATGAGCTTGCGGCGCTCGATGGACATGGTCTCCGGCATGACCAGGATCACGCGGTAGCCGCGCGCGGCGCCCACGGCCGCCAGCGCGATGCCCGTATTGCCCGACGTGGGCTCGATGATTGTGGCACCGGGCTTGATCACGCCCTTCGCCTCGGCATCGTCCAACATGGCCTTCGCAATGCGGTCCTTCACGCTGCCGGCGGGGTTGAAGTACTCCAGCTTGCCCAGCACGGTGGCCTGCAGGTCGTTTGCGCGCTCGATGCCCTTCAACTCCAACAGCGGCGTGTTGCCGATCAGCTGATCGACGGAGGTGTAAACGGTCATGATGGATAGCTCCTTTGCATGTCTGTCAAGTATGCGGATCGCGAACAATCCGACTCGGGGTATTTATAGTGCGGGAACGGGCATCCCGTCAACTGCCCCCGCCTGCCGCGCGGAACGCCCCGATACGTTCGTTCTCCCAGTTCGCATGCGTGCATCAGCCGGCCCGATACCAGCGTATCGACGTTTCGCGCGCCTACCGCCCGCGCGTGGCGCGGGCAGGTTGCGCGAACGCGCCGACGAAAAGAGCCCGGCACCATGGCGAATGCATGGGAACCGGGCTCTCATTCACGGCAGCGCTGCAAGCGACGGCGTCGTTTATGCCGGTTGCTGCTACTTCAGCGCGGCAACAGCTTTGAAGCCGCGCTCCAGGTCCGCGATGATGTCCTCGGCGGCTTCGATGCCGATGGACAGGCGGATGGTGGCCTGCGAGATGCCGGCGGCCGCCAGCTGCTCGGGCGTCAGCTCGGCGTGGGTGGTGTCGTACGGATGCACGACCAGGGACTTCACATCAGCCACGTTCGCCAGGTCGGAGAACAGCTCCAGCGCGTCGATGAACGTGTAGGCTTCTTCCTTGCCGCCCTTGATATCGAACGTGAAGATAGAGGCGCCTCCGTTCGGGAAGTACTTCTCATACAGGGCATGGTCCGGATGATCGGGCAGGCTGGGATGGTTCAGCTTCGCCACCAGGGGCTGGTTCTTCAGGTACTCGACAACCTTCTTCGTGTTCTCGATATGACGATCCAGGCGAACGGCCAGCGTCTCCGTGCCCTGCAGCAGCAGGAATGCGTTGAACGGGCTCAGCGTGGCGCCCTCGTCGCGCAGCAGGATGGCGCGGATGTACGTGACCAGCGCCGCGGGGCCGGCCGCCTCGACGAACGAGACGCCGTGGTACGACGCGTTCGGCGCGCTCAGCTGCGGATAGCGTCCGGATGCCGCCCAGTCGAACGTGCCGCCATCAACGATCACGCCACCCAGCGTGGTGCCGTGGCCGCCGATGAACTTCGTGGCGGAGTGGACGACCACGTCCGCGCCGTGCTCGATGGGACGGATCAGGTACGGGGTACCGAACGTGTTGTCGATTACCAGCGGGGTGTTGTGCTTGTGCGCAATCTCCGCAATGGCGTCGATATCGGGGATATCGGAATTCGGGTTGCCCAGCGTCTCGATGAACACAATCTTCGTATTCTCCTGGATGGCGCCTTCGACCTCCTGCAGGTTCTGCGCATCCACGAAGGTGGTCTGGATGCCGAACTCGGACAGCGTATGCTCCAGCAGGTTCGCGGTGCCACCGTAGATGGTCTTCTGGGCCACCACATGGTCGCCGGCCTTCGCCAGCGCCTGGATGACATACGTGATAGCGGCAGCACCGGATGCGACGGCCAGGCCGGCCACGCCGCCTTCCAGGGCAGCGATGCGATCCTCGAACACGCCCTGCGTGGAATTCGTCAGACGGCCGTAGATGTTGCCGGCATCGCGCAGGCCGAAGCGGTCGGCCGCGTGCTGGGCGCTGTGGAATACATAGGAAGTGGTCTGGTAGATGGGAACGGCACGGGAATCCGTTGCGGGGTCGGCCGTCTCCTGGCCGATGTGAAGTGCCTTCGTTTCGAACTGTGCGTTATCAAAAGATGCCATGATGGGTATGTCCTCTCATTCGGTAAATCGTTATCTGCTCAAGCGGGTTTCTCTTTCGCCCGGCGCTGCTTGGGGGCGCGGGCTGCGGGTTTCGTCCTCCTAAGAGGACGAGCGCATTCGGAGGCTGCACATTCGCAGATGGCGCATTCGCCGGATGGATGAAGCGCTCGGCGTGAGTGCCGGTATGTTCTTGCAACCTGTCACGGTATTTCCTACCTCCTTCGTCGGGAAAAAGTTATACCCGCCCCTCACCCTTGCGTCAAACGGGGGTATTCATGATTCCGATACCATGTTTTCGCAGGTCATACATCTTGTTTCTGTTTTGCATATAACAACATATCGAAAGTTGGCATTGCCACGGGCGGCATATTCCACCGCGAAATCTGTCCGCCCGATAATCCGCATTCTGTTCGGGAGATGACAGGGCGCAGGCGTTCACGAATCCGCCACAACCAGTGCATCCTGCATGCATGGGAGCAGCTGCGCCGCAATGGGAAAGACACCCCTCTATACGAAGAAACCGCGTCGGCACGAATGCCGACGCGGTTTTGCGAACGCGTAATCTGATAAACGATATGCGCTTTAGCGCTTGCTGAACTGCGGGCGCTTACGGGCCTTCTTCAGGCCGTACTTCTTACGCTCGACCATACGGGAGTCGCGCGTCAGATAACCGGCCTTCTTCAGCTCGGCACGATAATCGCCGGCCTCCAGCAGGGCGCGGGCTATGCCGTGACGCAGAGCGCCGGCCTGGCCGGAGATGCCGCCGCCGTTGCAACGGGCCAGCACGTCGAACTGATCGACGGTGTCCGTCACCTTGAACGGGGTGGTAGCGTAGTTGAGCAAAGCCTCGCGGCCGAAATACTCCTTGCCGTCGCGACCGTTGATGGTCACCTTGCCGGTACCCGGGACGATGCGAACGCGAGCAACGGCGTTCTTCCTACGGCCGGTGCCGTAATAAATAGCTTCACCTGCCATTGGTTACTCTCCCATCTTGATCTCACGGGGCTTCTGTGCCGCGTGCGGATGATCCGGACCTGCATAGACCTTCAGCTTCATGCCCTGAGCACGACCCAGCGTGTTCTTCGGCAGCATGCCCTTCACGGCATGCTCGATAACGCGCTCGGGATGCTTGGCCATAGCCTCTGCGAAGGTCTCGGACTTCAGGCCGCCGGCGTGACCGGTGTGATGGTAGTAGACCTTGCTCGTGGACTTCGTGCCGGTCACCTTGATCTTGTCAGCATTGATGATGATGACAAAATCGCCGGTGTCGACATGCGGAGTGTATTGCGGCTTATGCTTGCCCTTCAGCAGCATGGCAGCCTTGGCGGCGACACGGCCGAGCACCTGGTCGGTGGCGTCGATGAGGAGCCACTCGCGCTCAACCTCGCCGGGCTTCGCGTAATACGTTTTCACAGTTTTCCTCCATTATAAAATGCGTGTTTCAAAAGTGCAGTTCCTCCGGATGCCGGTTTCCTACGCCGAACACGGTTCTACGTCGGGTCTGGACTTCCCTTCGCGGCTGCCGTCCCTTCGGTTTCTGCGTTTACGGGGCTTTTGAAAGCAACTGTTGCATTGTAGAATCGCGCGCGGTCAACGTCAACGCGGCTTCGCACTTTCCCCACGATTTTTCGTATGAAAACCAGTCATGCGAACGACGGCTTACAAGTGCGGCGCACTATGCGGTATTCTTCTGCGAGTCCGCCGCGGAATCGTGCAGCGCGTGGCCGCTTTCCGCGTGCTTGGAAGCCGCGTCCGCCGATGAGCTGGCGCGCTTCTGGGCTGCGTTCTTCGCATCATGCTCGTCCAGCGCACGGCGCATATCGTCCAGCATCTCGTCCGTCAGGCCGCAATGGCCGTTACACGTGCTGCTGTCCTCGCAGCTGTCGCACAAGACGCTCTTGCCCGCTCGGTGCTTGCGCACCATGGAAACGATGATTGCCGCCACGATGGCGATCAGGATGCCACCGACGATGATATTTCCCATGGTCGCCCTCCTTCTCTCTTGCTTGCGGGCATCGGACGCCGCAGCTTTTGCATGCGCCACGTTCCGTTAGATGCCCAGTGTACCGACGGCGCGCCCCACCGGAACGCGCCGCCATGGTGTTTTCGCAGTACCGACAGATTGCCCGCACATGCGAGGTGGATACCGCCTACGCTTCGGCGCCCTCGCTCAAAGCGGCGTTTGCGGGAGCCTTCTTCAAGCCGTTCTTATACGGGTTCGGACGGAACAGCAGGTAGAGGAAGCCGGCGAACGATGCCGCGGCAGCCACGGTGCCCACGCCGAAGGCGCACACACCCGTTGCCAGGCCGGCGAACTGGAAGATCCAGAAACCCACGAGCCAGGCAATCAGGAACTGATAGCCGATGGCTCCCAGCGTCCAGCGGGAGTCGCGCATCTCGCTGGCGATGGTGGACACGGCTGCGAAGCACGGCATGCACAGCAGGTTGAACGCCAGGAACGCGTAGCCGGAAGCAAGCGTGAAGCTGCCCATGAAGGCCTCGTACCAACCCATCGTGGGCGTGGCGTACAGGACGCCGATGGTGCTGACAATCTGCTCCTTCGCCATGAAGCCGGTGAGGACGGCCGCTGTGGAGCGCCAATCTGCGAATCCCAGCGGGGCGAAGATCCAAGCCAGCGCACCGCCGATGACGGCCAGGATGGAGTTGTTGGAATCCTCCACCATGCCGAAGGCGCCGTCTTGCACGCCGAAGCTGGACAGGAACCAAATCAGGATGGTGGCAATCAGCAGGATGGTGAACGCCTTCTTGATAAAGGCCCACAGCCTATCCCACACGCTGCGGGCAACGAAGCCCACCGTGGGAATGTGGTAGCTGGGAAGCTCCATGACGAACGGGGATGCATCGCCGGCGAAGAAGCGCGTCTTCTTCATGATGATGCCGGTTGCCAGGATGGTGCCCAAACCCAGGAAATATGCGCTGGGGGCAACCCACCACGTACCGCCGAACACGGCAGCGGCAATAAGCGCGATGACCGGAATCTTCGCAGAGCACGGAATGAACGTGGTGGTCATGATGGTCATGCGACGGTCGTTCACATCCTCGATGGTGCGCGACGACATGATGCCGGGCACACCGCAGCCGGTGCCGATGAGGATGGGAATGAACGACTTGCCGGACAGGCCGAAGCGGCGGAAGATGCGGTCGAGCACGAATGCCACGCGCGACATGTAGCCGCAGCCCTCAAGCAGCGCCAACAGGATGAACAGCACGAACATCTGCGGCAGGAAGCCCAGCATGGCGCACAGGCCGGCAACGACACCGTCGACGATCAGGCCGTACAGCCAGTCTGCAATGCCGAAGTTGCTCAATGCGTCGCCGATGGCCGTGGGCACGCCGGGTACGTAGGCGCCGTACGAATACGGATCGGGACCGTCATCGCCGTATTGCGCCATGGTCTCCTGCGCGTCCTGGTATACCGCCGGCGTCACGTCGATCTTGTCGTTTTCGCCGGTCTCATCATCATATGAATCGTACGTACCGGTAATGCCGGCCGCCTTCGCCTGCGCAAGGAAGTTGTCGCTGTCCGGATCCAGGCCCTTCGCCTCGGCGGCGGATTCGAATGCGCCGACCTCGCCGGACGCCTCATCGTAGGCTCCTTGGTCTTCTTGCCAGGCATCGAACGTCTCGCCGCTGAAGTCGCCCACATACCAGCCATCGCCGAACAGGTTGTCGTTTGCCCAGTCCGTTGCGGCGGTTCCGATGGTGGAGATGGAAATGTAGTAGATGCCGATCATGACCAGGATGAAGATGGGCAGACCCAGGATGCGGCTGGTCACCACGCGGTCGATCTTGTCGGACGTGCTCAGCTTGCCCTTGTTCGCACGGACGGCGCAGGCGGAGATGATGACCTCGATGTTGTCGTAACGCGCCGTGGTAATCACGGATTCCGCGTCGTCATCCAGCTCGTCTTCGAGCTGCGTGATCTTCGAGTCGATGGCCTTCAGCGCCGCCTTGTCCAGCTTCAGCTTCCGCTGCACATTCTCGTCGCGTTCGAACAGCTTGATGGCGTACCAGCGCTTCTGGTTCCCGGGCACGTCCGTCAGGTACGTGTCCGTCAGCCAATCCAGGATGTGCTCCACTTCGGGGCCGAACTGCGTCTGCACGCGGGGCAGCGCCAGCTCGCCGGACGTGGCGACCTTCACCAAGTTGTCGATGCCCTCATTCTTCAGGGCGGAGATCTCAACGACCTTCGTGCCCAGCTTCTCCGCCAGGGCGCCGACGTTGATCTTGTCGCCGTTCTTGCGGACGACGTCCATCATGTTCACGGCAACGACCACCGGAACACCCAGCTCCAACAGCTGCGTGGTCAGGTACAGGTTGCGCTCCAGATTGCTGCCGTCGACGATGTCGATGATGGCATCCGGACTTTCGTCCAGGATGTAATTACGGGCAACAACTTCTTCCTGCGTGTACGGGGACAGGGAATAGATGCCCGGAAGGTCCGTGATGATGATATCGCGGTTCTTCTTCAGGCGTCCTTCCTTATGCTCCACTGTGACGCCCGGCCAGTTGCCGACTGTCTGGTTCGCGCCGGTCAGCAAGTTGAAGAGCGTCGTCTTGCCGGAATTGGGATTACCGGCCAGTGCGATTTTCATACGTGCTTTTACCTCTCTTGTTCGTCTCGCGTCATTCGCGGAGATTGGATTAATCATCTCAAAATTAATTAATCAAAACTAACTTGATGAGCAAAAAATATGCGGCCGCAGCCGCGAAGTTCCACTGCCTCCCCGGCAGTGCAGAGCTCTGTTATTCGACTTCCACCATGGCAGCGTCTTCTTTCCGCAGGGAAAGCTCGTAACCGCGAACGGTCACTTCGACGGGATCGCCCAAAGGAGCGACTTTGCGAACGTAGACCTTGGCATTCTTCGTGATGCCCATGTCCATGATGCGGCGGCGGGTTGCCCCTTCTCCGTGCAGCTTCACCACTTTCACGGTGTCGCCGATCTTCACATCGCGCAGCGTTTTCACCGATTCCTCCTTTCCGGATTGCGAGGGTGCCTACACCAGCACCTTGGCTGCCAGCTCACGCGACAAGGCGACGCGCGACTCTTTCACGTTCAAGATGATGCCCGAAGAGTTTTTGGACACCACCTGGACCGTGCAGCCGGGTACCAAGCCCAACGATTCCAGATGACGATGCATCTCGTTGTTCCGTGCGTTCACGCGTTGGATGACATAAGAGCCTCCCAAGTCGGCCATAAGCAGCGGCATACCGTCCTCCTTCTGTTAGGCTTCTATAACGAGTTAAGGATAGGCAAACTATTGTTAGTTGTCACTGATTATTTTGCGAACGGCAATCTTTTAACAAAATGACCATTCTTTGATTAGGGGTGCTATTCGACAACCGGTTGCGAACGCACGCGCCGAGCGCACGCATGCAGCAGCAAACCGGCTGCGCCCTGCCGCCGACTCGGCGTATTTCAGCCGCCGATTGCCCGCCGGTGTGCGCTCAGCGTGTCTCTTCCACGGCCTGCGCCAGCGATTTCATCACTTGCAGCGCGCTGTCCGAAGAGCCTTCCGTGAACGCAACCAATATATAGGGATGGTCCCCTTCCACGATGCCCGCATCGTTTCTCACGTCCGGCGAAGAGAGGTTGCCCGTCTTATGCGCGAACGACGTCCCTTGCGGAAGACCTGCCAGAAAGCCCTGATCGTCCGTCTGCTCCTCAAGGCATTTCAGGGCGAAGGCGCTCAGTTCCCTGCTCGCCAGCTTCCCGCGATAAATATCCTTCAGGATGAGGGCGGCATCGGCGGCCGTCATGTAGTTCTGCGCGCCGTTGCTCTGCATCATGCGGCGATTCAGCTGCGTCCCGGCAAGGCCGAGCTTGCTCGCCTCCTTGTTAATGGCGGATGTACCCATGGTGTCGATGAGGATATTCGCCGCCACGTTGTCGCTCTCCGTGATCATGAGCCGCGCGGCCTCGCGCAGCGTGACCGTCGATCCCGCCGTCCGATTCTGCAGGCTTCCCGTACCGCCCACAAGGTCCGCAGCCTTCAACGTGTACGTGTCGTCCATGGACAGCCTTCCCGCATTCACCTGATCCAGGAACGCCGCCAAAATCAGCAGCTTGATGGAACTTGCCGACACCATCTGCTTGCCGCCGGCAACGCTGTATTGCGCGCCGCTGTCAAGATCCACGTAGCAGAACGACGCCTGCAGGGGCGCCTGCTGTAGCACGCTGCGCACGCGCTTTTTCAATGCGGTGGGCACGCTCTTCCCGCTGCCGACAGCAGACGTGGCTGACTCGCTGGAGTTGCCGGACTTCGATTGCGAAGAGGACACCTTGTCCGATACGGCGGCGCCGGACGATGCGGTCGAGCCCGTCTGCTCGGAAGAGAGCAAGGAGGCGCTCTGGCTGCCGCTGCCTGCCGTCGATCCCGTTTCCGACGCGCATCCCGCCAACAGGCAGGCGCACAGTGCCGCGATGCAGCACGGAATCAGAAATCTCCGCATCTTGCCATCCCTCCCGATAGCGCCATTCAGCAGGCGAAACAACATGTTGGCACGCATTCGTCCCTCATCGGATTTCGATGCTAGCACAGTGCGTTAGAATAGCCATTGTCTTTCCCGATAGCAAAGGAGCATCATGCCCGATATCAAGACCATATGCGTGCAGGGCGGCTACCGCCCCGGCAACGGCGAACCACGTCAGATTCCCATCATCCAGAGCACGACGTTCAAATACGATACAAGCGAGGAAATGGGCAAGCTGTTCGCCCTGGAGGAATCCGGATACTTCTACACGCGTTTGCAGAACCCCACGAACGACTACGTTGCGGCCCGCATCACGGAGCTGGAGGGCGGCACGGCCGGCATGCTGACATCGTCCGGCCAGGCGGCGAATTTCTTCGCCGTGTTCAACATCGCCGGCAACGGAGACCACGTAGTGGCAAGCTCCGCCATCTACGGCGGCACGTACAACCTGCTGGCCCACACCATGAAGCGCATGGGCCTGGACGTCACGTTCGTTGCCCCGAACGCAACGCGCGAAGAGCTGGACGCCGCGTTCCGACCAAACACGAAAGCCGTTTTCGGCGAGACGATTGCGAATCCTGCGCTGGCCGTTCTGGATATCGAGACGTTCGCTCAGGCCGCGCATGACCACGGCGTGCCCTTGATCGTGGACAACACGTTCCCCACGCCCATCAACTGCCGCCCTATTGAATGGGGCGCGGACATCGTCACGCACTCCACCACGAAGTACATGGACGGCCACGCATCCTGCGTCGGCGGCGCCATCGTGGATTCCGGCAACTTCAACTGGGACGACTACGCGGACAAGTACCCGGGGCTGACCACGCCCGACGAGACGTACCACGGCGTGGTGTACACGAAGCAGTTCGGCATCGACGGTGCGTTCATCACGAAGGCCACGTCGCAGTTGATGCGCGACTTCGGTTCCATCCAGGCACCGCAGCATGCGTACTACCTGAACCTGGGCCTTGAGAGCCTGGCACTGCGCATGGCGCAGCATTGCGCGAACGCGCAGGCCGTGGCCGAACACCTGCAGTCGCATCCGAACGTGCCGTGGGTGCGCTACCCCGGACTGCCCGGCGACGACTACTACGATCTGGCGCAGAAATATATGCCGAACGGCACCTGCGGCGTCATCAGCTTCGGTGTTGCCGGCGGGCGCAAGGGAGCTGAGGCGTTCATGAAGAAGCTGGGAATGTGCCAGATTGAAACGCATGTGGCCGACAGCCGCACCTGCGTGCTGCACCCCGCGAACGCAACGCACCAGCAGATGAATGACGACGAGCTGATCGCTTGCGGCATCACGCCCGACATGATCCGCTTAAGCTGCGGTATCGAGGCTGCCGAGGACATCATCGCGGACATCGACCAGGCACTGGAAGCTGTGGACTAGCGCATATCGGTCATACGCACTTCGATTGCTACACGGAGGGGAGCGGCGCGGCCGCTCCCCTCTTTTCGTTGCGCGCCGTTCCGCAGGCGATTTGTTGGGCTCGGCTGCCCGTAGTTAGAGGTAATGTATAATTCCTGCCAGAAAACGGATGCAGCAACGGCCACGAAGCGTGGCATGGCCGCAGCGTTATTCGCAATGCTGTTCGCCGCGTTGATGTTGCTCGGCATGAGCCAGGCATTCGCCGCCGGCAACGATTACGGCGATGCGCAGAAGATGACATCCGGTACCACGTACCACGGCACGCTGAAGGATATGGAGGGCGCACAGTACTACCGCTTCAAGACGCTCGGAGTAACGGGCGTGAACTACCGCATCAAGGCATCGAACAGCAACACCGACGCCCCTTCCGGCACGTGGGCGCTTGCCGTAACGGTGAGGGACCAGGCGAACAGCAACACGGTGAAGGTGCTCCATGTCAATGCGAATGGCAGCGGTTACGTCACGCTGACGGCCTGAAGAAATCAAAGACGTACTACCTTGTGGTGCAATCCGAGGGCGGCACGCTGAACTACTACAACGAGAACTATACGCTTCGCTGCACAAATATGGTCATCACACCGGCCAAGGCGAAGGTGAAGACGCTGAAGGGCTACACGGGCAAAGCGAAAGTCACGTATGGCAAAGTGACGTACGCAGGGCGCTACCAGGTGGCATACAAGAAAAAAGGATCTTCCGCTTGGAAGATCGTGAACAATGGCAAGAAGCTGTCGAAAACGCTCACGGGGCTGAAGAAGGGCGCGAAGTATACCGTGAAGGTACGTGCGCAGCGCTTCGTTTCGGGAAAGGCGTATAGCGGGAAATGGTCTTCCGCTAAGACTGTTGCCGTGAAGCGCTAGCTGCTGCATCTATCCGAAGCAGGCACGAGCCGGCTACCCGAGGTCATTCGCCTCGGACAGCCGGCTCTTTCGCTTTCCATTTCGCCTGCCACTTCCTCGCTTCACCTGCTGCTCGCTTATTCTGCGCCGTCGCCTTCCCGTCAGCCGTATACCGGCACTGCATACAGACATAAGGACGCAGCAGTCCGAGACTCAGCGACGCAAAGTTGTTCTGAGCACACAGGAGCGCACTGCATGGATATGCAAACGGCCGGCGGTCCGGAGCATGTACGCTCCCGCCCGCCGGCCTTCGTGCGCGATGCGCAAGGCGTTCGGCGTAAGGCGCTCGCGCCTACCCTACCGCCGGGTTACCGCCGATGCGATGCCCCGTTCACCTTCGCCTCTGCGCGGCGGCGCTTCATGCCGTAGGCAATCACCGCGCCCGAGCCTGCCAGTGCCAGGGCAATAGGCAGCAGCGGCGTGTAGTCGCCGGTTTCGGGCATCTCCGTCACCTTCTTGACAAACGTCTTCATCGGCGTGTTGTCGTCAGGCTTCGGCGTCGGCGGTGCGTCCGGCGTATACGTATTCGTGAACGTCGGGTTGTCGTCCGTCGCCTCGGCCTTCAGCTGGCCGTTGTCGTCCGTCACCGTCACCGTCACCTGATACGTAGCGCTGTCATACGTGACATGGTTCGTATCGGAGCCCGGTACCTCGGAGATCGTGTACGTATACGTACCGGCCTCCGTGAACGGGATGCTCGGGAACGTCACGGAGCCGTCAGCCTTGTTCGACGCCGTTCCCATCACCTTGCCGGACTCGTCCGCTACCTGGAACTTGAACTCGCCGGCCGTAAGCTTCTTCGCCTTGCCGCTCTTGTCCTCGTATTTCTTCGTGGCATGGAGCGTGATGTCCGTGGCGATGGGTTGATAGCGGTTCGTGAACGTGAGCTCATCGCCCGTTTCGGTTGTGCACTTCAGCTCTCCGTCGCCGTTATCCGCGACCTCCACGGCAACGGTCTTCGCAGAGCCGTCGTACGTGTAGCCCGTCTGGCCATCGGAGATCTCCTTCAGCGTGTACACATGCGTGCCGATCATCGTCTGGTCGTAGTCGACGGTGAAGGTCACGTTGCCGGAAGCGTCATTCGAAGCTTCGGCCACCTTGTCCTTGCCGTCGTACAGGCCGAACGTGAACTGGCCGTCGCGCAGGTCCGTTCCCTCGACGTCCTTCTTAGCCGTGATGGTTGCAGAACCGGTAGCGCTATACGTGTTCTCGAACGAGGTCTTATCCTGATAGATCACCTTCGCTTCAAGGTTGCCATCGCCCTTGTCCGTGACGCGGATCATCACGTGCATGGCGGCATCGTCATACGTGTATCCAGATGCACCTTCGTTGGCTTCCGTGATGGTGTAGGAGTAGTCGATGTAGCGGTTGCCGTTGGCATCCTTCTGCACGGCGGGTTTGGCTTCGGCAGCATAGGCCTTTTCCACACCGTCCGCATTCTCATTGGACGTGCTCGCAGAAGACTCGGTGCTCGAAGCCGATTCGCTTGCCGTGGCAGCGGACTCCGTTGTGCTGCTCGTGGTTGCAGTGCTATCTGCAGCATGGCCGGTATCCGTGCTCTCCTTCGCTGCGGTGCCGTCATCCGTTGCAGAGGAGGAGCTGGATTTGTCGGCAGCGCTCGAAGACGAGCTGCTGGAGTCATCCGCATCGTCCTCGCCGAAGATGCTCTCGTCGTAGGCGATCGGGCCGAAGCTCACGGAACCGCCATTGTTCTCGACCGTGGTGTTCTCAGGCAGCGCGCCGCCGTTGTCCGCCATAATCGTGAAGTGGAACATGTTCGTCGTGGCATCCTTGCCGTTCACCTTCTTCGAGAAAGTGATGTTCGCAGCGCCCTTCGCGGTGTAGACGTTCTTGAACGTGGGGTTGTTGCCATCCAGCGAGGCCACCAGTTTGCCCGCACCGTTGTCCTTAACAGTGATGAGAACGTCGTGCGTGCTGGTGTCGTACGTGATGCCCTTTGCATTGTCGGGGATCACTTCGCTGATCGTTGCCTTGTATTCGCCGGGTTTCGTGTACTTCAAACCAGACGCGTCGAACGTCACCGAGCCGTCTTTCGCATTCGTGGCAGTGAGCGTTTTCGTGCCGTTCTCGGTTTCCACCTCGGCCTTGAAGTTGAACGCACCTTCCGTCAGCTCGGCACCTGTCAGGACCTTTGTGGCCTTCAAGGTCGCATCGCCGTCAAGCGTAGCGGATTCGGGCGTATACGTATTCGTGAACGTAAGGTCGCGTCCGTTGTTCACCTGGGCGGTCAGCGTGCCGTCGCCGTTATCAGTCACGATGACGGTCACATCCTTTGTGGCTTGGGCATCGTTGGTCACACCCGCCACGGAGCCGGACTCGGTCACGGTATAGCGGTAGGTGCCGGGCTCAGCGTAGGTGATGCCGCCGAATTCTGCGGTGCCGCCGTCAGCATCCGGGTTGGTCACCCGGGTGGTCTCGGGCAGCGGGGCATCGCCTTCCGCCTCGAGAGTGAAGGTGTACTTGCCGGCGATGCTGCCAGGACCGGTCAGCCCCTCGGCAACGGAGAGCTTCTTCGTCACCGGGATGGACGCCGTGGTGGAGGCCACCTTGTATGTGTTCGTGAAGGTCAGGTCCTTGCCCTGCGTCACCTCGGCGGACAGCGCGCCGGCATGGTTGTCGGTCACGACGACCACGACATCCTTTGTTGCATGCGCATCGTTGTCGATGCCCTTAACGGAGCCGGACTCGGTCACGGTGTAGTGGTAGGTACCCGCTTTCGTAAACTCGATCTTCCCGAACTCCGCGGTGCCGCCGTCAGCGTCCGGGTTGGTCACCTGGGTGGTCTCGGGCAGCGGGGCGTTGTCGATTGCCTGCAATTCGAAGGTGTACTTGCCGGCGATGTCGGGGGCGTTGTCGCCCGAGGCCACCGCAAGGACCTTCTTCGCGGAGATGGTCGCGGTCGCGGGGCTGGCCTTGTACGTGTTCTCGAACACCAGCTGCTTGCCGCCGTTGACCGTGGCGGACATGGTGCCGTCGGAGTTGTCCTTGACGACGACGGTCACGCTCTTCGTGGCATCGGGATCGTTCGTCACACCGTCCACGGATCCGGACTCGGTCACGGTGTACTCGTACGTGCCGGGCTTGTCGTAGGCGATGTCGCCGAAGGCCATGCTGCCGCCGGCCGCATCGGGGTTGGACAGGGACGTCTTCTCGGGCATCGGCGCGCCCTCGGTCACCGCGGCCAGCGTGAACGTGTACTTGCCGGAGATGTCAGGCGGCACCAGGCCGTCGGAGCTGCGCAGGCTCTTCACCACGTCGATGCGCGCCTTCGCCTCGCCGACGGTGTAGGTGTTCGTGAAGCCAATCTCGCTGCCGCCGTTGACGGTGGCGGTCAGCTGGCCGTGGCCGTCGTCGGCCACGACGACCTGGACGGTGCGCTCGGGCACCGGGTCGTTGGCCACGCCCGCGACGGAGCCGGACTCGGTCACGGTGTAGCGGTAGGTGCCGGGCTTGGTGTAGGTGATGTCGCCGAACTCGACGGTGCCGCCGTCAGCGTCCGGGTTGGCCAGGGACGTCTTCTCGGGCATCGGGGCGCCCTCGGTCGCGGCCTTGAGCGTGAACGTGTACTTGCCGGAGATGTCGGGGGCCGTCAGGCCGTCGGAGACGTCGAGCTTCTTCGTCACCGGGATCTTGGCGGCGACGGGGGCCGCCGCATAGGAGTTGGTGAACACGGGGTTGTTGCCTTCGGTCGATGCCGTCAGCGATCCGTCAGCGCCCTTTGCCACGGTCACCGTGATGTCATGTGTGGAACTATCGTAGGTCCATCCCGGCGCAGAAGTTTCGGTGGTCTCGTCCGCTGTGAAATGGTACGTGCCCTCCTTGTAGAAGGTGTATTTGCCGAACGATACCGTCTCGAAGCCGTCTTTCGAGATATAGCCCTTCGTAGATGTGCTCGCCTGGTTCGCGCCGTCTGCCACCTTGATAGAGCCGTTGTCGATTGCAGCCTGCGTGTCGGCATCCGGCGTCAGCGCGAATGCGAACTGCTCCGTAGCATTGCGCCCGGTCACGTTCTTCGTCACCTTCAGCGCATCGCTGCCGGAAAGAGAGACGGAATCGAACGTGTTCGTATAGCCCACCGTGTAGGCCGAGTTGTTCTTTTCGATCGTACCCGTAGCGGTGGGGACAGCGTTGGTGGCGCTTCCTCCGTCATTGATAATGTTTGTGTTCTCATAGCCAACGGCCGGCGTTTCCTCGGTAACGGTATAGGTGCTTCCCGTAGTCAACGTGGGAAAGTAGATGTTTTCGCCATCCTTCACCTTCACCGTCACCTGGGTTCCACTGGCAGCATAGAAATAGCCGGTGTACTTACCATCGCTATCCTGTTCTGCCTGGGCGCCGCTGACACGTTGCGCGATCTGATCGGCATCGAAGATCTGGGTCTTGCCGTCTTTTCCGATGGAGAACCAGATTTCGCCGTTCGCCGCATCGTTCACCGTAATAGTGTAGGTGAACAGCGTGTCGGCATCGGCGCTGCCGTCATGGCTTGCATCCTTCACCGTCTTCGTGATATTCAACGAGCTCTTCAGGATGTTCGTCGCCGTCAGCGCAGAATTGCCATCCGTATCGGATACGGCAAGCTTGCCGTCCACGATCATCGGGTGCGCGGTCTCGGCGCTGTACTCGAAGCGGCTGTCCGTGGTGGACTGCTCGCTCAGCGTGTAATCATGACCCCCGTTGAGCGTCTGACCGTCAGCCTCGAGACCGGGGGCAATATGGACGTTTGCCTTCCACTTGTTATCGGCGTTCAGCGTCACGGTCTTGCCGCTCGGCTGCCCATCAATGTAGAGTTCAAGCGTTACCGATGCATCGTCGGCAAGCGCGGTATCACCCACCCACTTCTTCGAGACGCCCATGGAATCAGAGACGAGCTTTATCGGGTCGGGCTGGTCGTAGTCAGCCGAACCTGAAGTCTCTTCCGTCGTGGTGCCGCCGTGGCTGTCGTCGATGGTCTTCACCGCGGTGTAATCGACCTTTGCCTGCGTATTCGTCTTCAGGGCATAGCTGTACGACCCGTCGCTGTTTTCCGTGCGCGTATATTGCGCATGATCGACGTCATCCCACGACTTCGTGCCGTTCAACAATGCCGCCACGGTATCGTAGGCATCCTGGCTGGGCCACACCTTGAAGCTGACCTTGTACTCATAGCCATCCAGAAGCTGGCCGAGGGCGGAAAGATCCCACGTTACCGTCTTATCGGAAGCCGATGCCGCTGGGAACGGATCACCGATACCAAGGGTATAGGAGGCACCGGTGCTGTCGGTCAGCGTGACATCGCTTGTCTTACCGTTGATGGTCTTGATATTCCCGTCCGAATCCAAGGCGATGGTTGTCGCTTTTCCGTCGGGATCCGTGATCGTATAGGTGAAATCGGAAGCGGTCGTCCCGCTCTGGAGAACGGTGGACGAAGTGACGTCCGTCACGCCGTCCGTGATCTTCACGCTTTTGTAACCGAAGCTGTTCGTGATGGACTGGACGATGGCGGAAAAGGCGTTGTTCAGGGCATCCTGATCATCTGCCGAGTAATAGCGATCGGTGCGGCCGGTAGCAGATTCGCTGAAAGACTGCATATCCGACACATCGCCAAATGCAGCCACGGAATACAGCTCGGATCCACCGCCCGCGATGGTCTGGGCAACCTGCAACGCATAGTTGTAGTTGTTGCTGTAGTCGTCGGAATCGCCGGTGCCGTAATACGTATGGCCGCCGCTGGTATGGCCCTCATAGTCGGCACGGCTCTGCCAGAATTGGCGATTGCCCTGCGTGTTGCGGAACGTCGGGTCGCCATCGGAAACGAAGATCACGTATTTCTTCGCTCCATCGCGCGTTTGGATACTGTTTGCGGCAGCCAGCGCATCTTCCCAGTTCGTGCCGCCATCTGCCCGTATGCTTCTCACGGTGTTCTGGAAACTGCTGAGGCTGGCCGTATTCGTAATGTCCGTTGTGGCGTAATTCGCAAACGTCACCAGGCTCAGACGAATCTTATCGGGGTCGGAAGCCGTGTTGTTCGCCAACAGCGTATCTGCCAGGCTGTTGATGGCCGACTTTGCAACCTGCAACCGCGAACGATAGCCGCTGCCGGTGCCCCACGACATCGAGCCAGAACGATCCAGCACCACGATGACGTCGGCTTTGCTGGACGTGGTGGACAATGTGGAATCGCCCGTAACGCTCAGGCTGAGGGTCGAGGTGCCGTCGCCGTTATCCTTTAAGGTCTTCGAATGTGCCGGCTCCATCTGGGTATCGGCAGCGTAAGATGGCAGTGCCGTAAAGTACAGCGCTGCGAAAACCGCTACCAGGGTCGCAAGGAACCAGCGCACCCCCCCATCGCAGAATCGCATCCGTACGAGCTCCCATTTGCGCGCTCATGTTTGCCACACCTTCCCTTTGTCGTCTCTGCACTGCCGGCTTGGGACGGTAAGGGCGTCAATGCCCCAACATCACGACTTTTTCCGCAGCATTCTCATAGTTATTTCACCTAGATACGATAATAAACGATTCATAAGCGTTTCCCACTATCTATTGACATATTCATTTGGTTGGATAATTACCCCCACCGGAGGGGGTATTTCTAAATTAGAATCTCCTGGTCAAATGCATGTTTTACAAAAATGTCCCGGTAAAAATAAGGGCCGGCATAATGCCGGCTCCTCATACAAATGTATTGAATTGTTTAGATTACATGAAGGATAGATCTGTAAGACGATAGCTATTGGCTATTCCTCTTCCACGCGGATAACCACCGCGCGCGAACCATCTGCCAATACATTGTCCAGGCGAACGATATCGCGCAGTGCATCGCGCATGTCGGCTTCGGCGGCCGTGTGCGTCACGTACACAATGTCGACGATGCCGCCGCGCGGCTGTCCCTTCTGGCGCATGGAACGGATGGACACACCGTGCTTCGCAAAAGCGCCGGACGTTGCCGCCAGCACGCCGGGGCGGTCGTGCACGCGAAGACGCAGGTAGTATTTCGTCTCCACTTCATCCATGGGAACGATGGGCAGCTGATCCACGCATGCGTCGCCTGCAATGGTGCCGATACCCATCTGGATGTTGCGCGCCACATCCAGCACATCGCCCATAACGGCGCTTGCCGCCGCGCCCGCACCGGCACCCGGGCCGAAGAACATGGCCTTGCCCACGGAATCGCCCGTGAGGTAGATGGCGTTGTCAACGCCGTTCACCGTGGCCATCTGATGCGTCAGCGGAAGCATGGTGGGATGCACGCGAACCTCCACGCCCTTGTCCGTGCGGTTCGCGATGGCCAGCAGCTTCACGCAATAGCCCATCTCCTTGGCCGTGGCCATATCGATGGGGCTCAGGCCGCGGATGCCTTCCGTATACACTTGGTCGATGGTCACGCGAGAATTGAAAGCGAGCGACGCGAGAATGGCGATCTTCGCCGCCGCGTCGAAACCGTCGACGTCGGCCGTGGGGTCTGCCTCGGCATACCCGTTCGCCTGGGCATGCGCCAGAGCCTCGTCGTAATCAAGGCCCTCCTGCTCCATGCGCGTAAGCATGTAGTTCGTGGTGCCGTTCACAATGCCCATGACGCTGTCGATCTCGTTCGCAATCAGCGAGTACTTCAGCGGTCCGATAATGGGGATGCCGCCGCCCACGCTGGCTTCGAACTCCAGTTGCGTATCGTTCGCCTCGGCGGCGGCGAATACCTCCGCGCCGTACGTAGCCATGAGCGCCTTGTTCGCCGTGACCACGTTCTTACCGGCATTCAGGGCGTCCATGACAACGGTCTTCGCGAACGTGGTGCCGCCGATGAGCTCGATTACGATGTCGATATCCGGATCGTCGATGATGTCATGGAAATTATCCGTGAACAGATGGCCCACGCCATGGGCGTCTGCCTGGCTCTTATCAAGCGAGCACACGCGTGCCAGCTCGATATCGATGCCGTAGCGATGTTTGAAATCATTCTTGTGCTTCTGGATGATATCGATGCAGCCGCCGCCGACCGTGCCGGTGCCGACCAATCCGATCTTCACGCTCATGTGCCGTTCCTTCCAATGACGCGCCCGAAGGCGGAATGCAGTTATCACAGTATACGGCACGTGCCGTATTGCGCGTTTGTTAAACCAGATCGCGTGCCATCAGGTCGGCATACGTCTCGCGACGCTGCACGACCTTCGCCTTGCCGTCCTTCACGAACACCACGGCCGGGCGCGGCTGACCGTTGTAGTTGCTTGCCATGGTAGCGCAGTATGCACCAGTGGCGAACACGCAGACGATGTCGCCGATCTCGGGATGCTGCAGCGAGCCGTCCAGCACCACGGCGTCGCCGCTTTCGCAATGCTTGCCGCAGAGCGTCACGATTTCCGTGCGGGGTTCGGCGGCCTTGTTCGCAATGACGGCCTCGTAATCCGCGTGGTACAGCGCCGTGCGGATGTTGTCGGACATGCCGCCGTCGATGGCCACGTACTTGCGGATATTCGGCAACGTCTTCAGAATGCCCACGGTATACAGCGTGACACCGGGGTTCGCCACCAGGCTGCGGCCGGGCTCGCACAGGATGCGCGGCTCCTTCAGCCCCGCCTCGCGGCAGCGGTTTATGACGGCCGGCACGACCACGTTCGCGAAATCCTCCACCGAGGAGGGCTTATCGTCGGCCATATAGGCAATGCCCAGGCCGCCGCCCACGTCCAGCTCGTCAATCTCGTAGCCGTATGTTTCCTTGATGCGCTTCATCATGTCCACCATGACGGCGATGGCCTCGTCGAACGAATGCAAGGCGAAGATCTGCGAGCCGATATGCATATGCAAGCCGGCCAAGCGCACGTTTGGAGCGTCCAGCACATCCTTCACACATTTGAACGCGAAGTCGCCCAACATGGTGAAGCCGAACTTCGAATCCTCGCAGCCCGTGCGGATATATTCATGCGTATCCGCCTCGACGCCGGGCGTGATGCGCATGTACACGTCCTGCACCATGCCGCGTTCACCTGCCAAACGGTTCACGCGGTCAAGCTCGATACGGGAATCCAGCACAATGCGTCCGACGCCGGCATCAAGCGCCTCACACAATTCCTGCTCAGTCTTGTTGTTGCCGTGCACGAACACACGCTCCATGGGAAAGCCCGCGGCGCGTGCAATAGCCAGCTCACCGCCACCGGAGACGTCAAGGCACAGATCCTTATCGGCCACAATCTGCAGCACAGCCTTGTTCAGGAATGCCTTGCTGGCGTATAGCACATCGGAATTCCGATGCTGCACTCGCATGGCGTTCAGATAAGACTCCATGCGATGTTCCAAATCGGCCTGATCGAACACGTACAGGGCAGTGCCCTGCTCCTTCGCCAGTTTCACCATGTCGACGCCGCCGATGAACAGGTGGTCGTCCTTCACTTCCGCGGTCATCGGCAGAACCGGACCCAGCTCCAGGGTGGTGCGGCCATCCGCCTTTGCATCGGCCTTCGGTGCGGGCATAGACATGCGGGTTCCTCCATTCGTGGTAATCGGGCGTTACGCTGCCACACGTTGTTCGGCAGCCGCCCGGAAAAGTTTTCGCCATATTATAGCTACGCCCAACAGGGCTTCGCAGGCGCAGCGCCATTTTCGCGCAAAACCACAGACCATTTCACGTGTCGGAAACATGGCAGACGTGTGACAATGGGATTATCGGCCGCCGCAATCGGAAGCGAGAACCATGCAGAAAACCACCGTCATCGCCGTCGGAAAACTGAAGGAGCGCTTCTGGAAGGACGCCTGCGCCGAGTACCTGAAGCGGCTGGGCAGCTATACGGATACGACCGTTCGCGAAGTGCCCGACAGCAATCCCGCACGCGAGGAAGCGGGCATATGCGCAGCGCTTGACAAGCTGCCCGCCGACACGCATGTCATCCTTCTGGACATCAAGGGCAGGGAAACATCCAGTACGGAACTGTCGCACAAATTGGACGACCTGGCCCTGCACGGCACATCGAACGTGGCGTTCGTCGTTGGCGGGAGCGACGGCGTGACGCCTACCGTGAAGGATCGCGCGGACGAGCGCATGAGCTTCGGGCCCATCACTCTCCCCCACAACCTGGCGCGCGTGGTACTGCTGGAGCAGATTTACCGCGCGCATAAGATATCGCGCGGCGAACCGTACCATAAATAGATTGCGCTCATGAAGAGCGCAGCCTGCGCCCACCGGCGCTTACGGCAGTTGCCCCGGGCATTATCCGCGGGCCGCCGCCGTTTGCGCCGCGCAGCCGGTTAGCCGCTGTAGTCCGAGCCCAGCACTACCAGGAATTTGCCGCTCACGGTATAGCTGCCATCGTTCTTCACGGCCGATCCGCAGCCGAGCGCGCTCACGATGGCGTTCGCGCCCTTCTGATGCGAGTCGTCGTTGTACACGACAATCGTAGAGGTATAGTCCTGCGTGTTGGCGTTGCCGGTGCTGGTGGTGAATCCCAGATTCGAGATGGTGCTGGCCGCCTTCGAGGCCAGCCCGGACGTGGAGGTGCCGTTCAGGACGGACACTTTGCCGGAATACGATCCGGAAGAGCTGGAACTCGAGCTGGAGCTAGAACTTGAATTGCCGGTAGTTGCCAGGACGGTTCCCGTGGTGGAGTCCACCTCGTTCGATTCGGCCGGGGACTCGCCGGCATCCATGCGCTCCTTCATGGCAGACCACGTATCCGTGTCCGCCACCTCGTACCAAACGTTGTCCAGGTATTGCGAAGTGGTGGGGAACTGCGCCGTATACATGTTCGAATCCGTATCGAAGCCCTGGAACGTCTGGGCCAGCGCCAGGATATCCGTGCTGCTGAGGTCCGTGGTCACATATTCCGACATCGTGGACACGGTATTCGCGATGGTGGCGGCATCGCTGCTCATCATCTTCTTCGCAATGGCCGTCAGCACCAGGCGCTGGTTCGCGGAACGGTAGACGTCGCCGGCGCCCACGCTGTCGTACGAGTGGCGCGATCGGCACAGGATGAGCGCCTGCTTGCCGTTCAGCGTCTGCTTACCCTTTTTCAGCGAGCCGCCTGCCTCGCTGTCGTTGATGTCGATGGGCACGTTCACCTCGATGCCGCCGAGCGAATCGACGATGCCCTCGAAGCCGTCGAAGTTCACTTCCACATAGTGGTCGACATCCACGCCGGTCAGGTTCTCGACCGCTTGCACGGCAAGCGATGCGCCGCCCAGCGTGGATGCCGCGTTGATCTTCTGCACGCCGTAATCGCCACCCAGGTCAACGCGCGTATCGCGCGGGATGGACACCAACGCGACCTTCTTAGAGATGGGATCGACACGCGCTAGGATGATGGTATCGGCGCGGAACGTGCCGCCGAAGCTGGAGTCGTTGTCGCGCGCTTCGGATTCGTCCGTGCCCAAGATGAAGAAATATGACGGCTGGGATGCCGCGCTGTTGCCGGAAAGCATCGCAGCCAGGTTGCTATCGATGCCGGAATTCAAGTTACCGTTGATCTTCGCCAGCCATCCGCCGGCAACCGCCACGCCCGCCACCAGGATCACGGCAAGCGAGGACAGGACGACGGCCAGGATGCGGCGGCGCTTGCGGCGCTTGCGCGCCTGGCCCACGTAATGGCCGCTGGATTCGAATTCACGCGCCTTGCTGCGGGCAGAATGCCGCGATGCCGCGGCGCTGCGCGAATACTTCTGGTATTCGGAATTGTCCGCATTGGGATCCAGCGAATAGGCCGATGCCTCCTGCGCGACGCGGCGGCTGTTCGCCCCGCCCGCATTCTGGCGGTCGCGTGCCCGGCGCGAGACGGGCCTTCGGGATTCGGCCGAATAGGCGCGGTTGCTGCGACGACCGCTGGGACGGTTGCCGCCGCGCTCTTGTGGGTACTGTGCACTCATGCCACGATTGTCTCTTACGGAAACGCACCCGCGCAAGGAGAAACCGCCATCCGTACACGATTACCAGATAACTGTAGCGAACCTGCGCAACACTGCCATATCTTTTTCAGAGTAATCTAGGTTATCCGGTTACGGCGAGAACATCCCGTTAAGAATGCGGAGGAATGCAGCCCGGCATCTGAAACTTGATACTATGGAAATACGACAGTCGTTTACGGACTGCCCCATCCCTTCGAACACCGTTGAAACCGCACCGCATGAAGGAGACCCTATGACCCACGCCAGAACCCGCCTGTTCCCCGTCGTCCTTGCCCTTGCCCTCACAGCGCTGTTCGCCCTGGCGCTGACCGGGTGCGGCGCGAACGACGACCAGGAAGTCCGCGCGGTTCTGGACGAGAACCTGACCATCAACGACGACGATCTGCAGCAGATTACAGATACGCTGAACCAGGAAACGGTGCTGGATGCGTACCACGTGAAGTTGGGCGACTACGTAGGAACGCTGCTGAAGGGATACAGCTACAACATCGATTCCATCCAGGTGGCGGGCAGCTCGGCAACGGCCACCGTTTCCGTGACGGCGCAGGATTTCTCGACGTCCTTAGACACGTTTGCGAAGTCGATGACGGACAACGCGAAGGAGCTGAAGAAGCTCCAGAAGGCCAAGGAGACGAAGAGGCTCCGGGAAACCGTGGACGGATACCTGACGGATGCCCTGAACAAGGCGGGAAACAGCACCAGCAGCACGAGCATCACCGTGCAGCTGCAGAAATCGGATGGCGAATGGAAGCTGTCGGATGAAAGCGGGTTCAAGAGCGACTTGAACGGCGCCATGTTCGGCAAAACCATGCAGCGCCTGAAGGACGCGCTGCAATAGCGGCCTGCAGCGACGCCAGCTTGTGAGTACTCGGCGCTGCATGCCCGGGCGAACATCCCGTCCGTGCGTCCCGTCCCGCGGCACGCACTGCACGCAGGCGGTCCTCCGTCATCGCGGCAAAGACGCCCCCCCCGAACGGCAAGAAGGGCCCGGCAGCAACGTGCCAGGCCCTTCGATTATCCCCGCTGCGCGAAGCGCCACGTGCTAGGCGCCGCAGCGCTTTGCCATATACGCGTTCGCCGCCAGCTCCACCGCATCTGCCATGCGCGGCAGATGCACGGGCGCACCCGTGCGGCTCTCCACGGCCTTCGCAATCAGATGGTCGGCCACTTCGGGGTTCTTGCCCAGCAGCGGGCCGTGCAGGTACGAGCCCACGACGTTGCGATAGAGCATGCCGTCGGCGCCGGAATCGTCGTTGTTGCCATGGCCTTCGCCGACCACCTTGCCGAACGGCTGGCCGTCCGGATCCAGGTACGTGCGGCCGGCATGGTTCTCGTAGCCCACCACCGGGCGTTCCGCCAGCGGGCTGTCCAGCACGATGTTGCCGATAAGCCGGTTGCCGCTGCCGCCTTCCGCGCGCTTCGTGGTCATGCTCAGGATGCCCAGGCCTTCCAGCATCTCGTCGCCCAGCAGCCATTCGCGACCCAGGATCTGATAGCCACCGCAGATGGCCAGCAGCACGCCGTCATTTTCCACGTAGGCGCGAATGTCCTCACGCATCTCCAGCAGCTCCTGCGAGGCAAGGTG
>OGOS01000567.1_pt1 | contig 29342 bp, 27 predicted proteins | sample 1552701 | NCBI WGS metagenome assembly OGOS01 (sample SAMEA2580128, study PRJEB22360) | human gut metagenome | biome: human gut; feature: human-associated habitat; material: faeces | place: Denmark | collected 2008/2010
TGCCCGCCGGCGGAGTTACCCCAAACGGCTATCTTGTCGGTCTTCAGCCGGTACTCATCGGCATGAGCGCGAAGGAAGCGGATGGCGGCCTTCACATCGTAGAGCGGCATGGGCCAGGTGACAGCTGGGGCAAGGCGATATTCCACCGAGGCGAGTGCATAGCCTTGCGATATCGCCTTGAATGCTCCGGGCATGGTATTTTCGCGCTTGTCGCCGGAAACCCAGCCGCCGCCATGAACGAAGACGATGAGAGGAAAAGGGCCATCCCCTTCATCAGGAATAATGATATCCATCTTCTGGCGCTCATCCCGATTGCAGTAGCGTACGTCGTCCCAGTGTCGCTTCCACTGATTCATGTCGTAATGGTAGAACTTCGGTGCCATGGAACGGCTCCTCTCGTCTCACGGGTTTCACTATGCTGATAACTTCAGATTAGAGATGTACAGCCGCTAGGGGAAATACTTCGTAATGATATGCAACGTGCAAATATGAATAAGTGACAGCCATTCTTATGCATAGTATACATGCAGATGCGATTCCTCTTCTTCTCTAAACGTGCTGCAAATCACTGCGAGAAAAAAGAACCCCTCCCGCAAAAGCGAAAGGGGTTCGCAGCGATGCATATGACAGCAACATCGGGCATACGTTGCTATGAGGTAAGGCAAGAACGGTTACGCCTTGGAGGAATTCAGCTCCTCGGCAACTTCCTCCGTAGGCATCTCGATGCCATACCAGATACGCTCGCCGATGGCAGCCTGTTCGTTCATCATGCCGATACCGGGAACGATCGTGCATCCTTTCGCCTTTGCATCCTGCAGAAGCTGAGTCACGCGCGGCAGATAAACAGCATCGGCGACAAACATGCCTTCTTTCAAGAAGTCGGCGGGAACGGGGGTGTCCGTGCATTCGTGGCCCATGCCGACAGGGGTGGCGTTAGCCAGTACATCGGATTCGGCAACGCATTGCCTCATTTCGTCTTTTTTCTCGAATGAATGCAGGATGACGTTGCAGCCGGTCTCGGAGGAAACACGGGGACCAAGTTCCTCAACATGCTGATACGAAGGCCCGCCCTCACGACAGAATACGTGCAGCGTAGAAATGCCGTCGAGCGCCGCCTGGACCAGGATGGCCGAGCCCGCTCCGCCCGCACCGGTCAACGTCATAGTTTTGCCCTTGGGATCGAAACCGTGCTTTTTCAAGTTATCCATAAAGCCTTGGCCATCGGAGTTGTGGCCGATCAACTTCTTGTCCTCGGTTTTCTGAACGACGTTCACAGCACCCATCAACTTTGCCGCGTCAGACAGGCCGTCCAAATGGGGGATGATTGCCTGCTTGCAGGGCATGGTTACGTTCGATCCGTCCCAACCATCCATGCGGCGCATGGCATCCAGCACGGCGGGCAGATCGTCAGGATCAATCTCGAAGGCCACGTACACGGCGTTTATGCCGCATTTCTTAAAGGAAAGTGTATGCGTCGCAGGCGACATGGAATGGCGAATCGGTTTGCCGATAAGGCTGATCAGGTGCGTTTCACCGGTAACATTGATATCCATAGTCAGAAAGCTCCTTATCGTAATAGCTTGCTTGGGTATTTGTATCGTATATCCATATCGACCGTCTCAAGCAGTCGATACATCCGAATTACGAGAGGATGTTATGCAGGTCCTGCATCATGCGCTTCGCCTGCTTCACATCCACCTGGCCCGGCGCCGAGGCGTCTTCAAGCGCGCAGAACGTCAACGCGCTGCCGAACAGCTCGCCGGAAAGGCGGGATATGCTGCCGTCGCGGCCCATGGCCATGGTCAGCAGCGGGCCGTTGAAATGCAGGCGAGAAACCTCCTCGGTGGCTCCCAGCAGCTTCAGCGTGTCGGCAGCATTTTGTGCCATGACGGCGATCTTCGGAATGTCAGCGCCCAGATCGACGAAATGGGTAAGCAGATTTATCATCCATTCCTGCGAAGGGGTACCGGCAAAATTGTGATAGCTGATAACGGTCTTCACACCATGCCGTCTCGCGCAATCCACAAGTTCCAATACCGCGGCATCACCGATCCAGGATTCGATGTCCACCAGATCGACAGCTTCAGCCTCGATTACAGCCTTATTCAAGGCAACATAATCCTCTACGGAGAAGGTGAGCTGACCGCCTTGGCTTTCGGAACGGAAGGTGAACAGCAGGGGATTGTCGGGCAGTGCTGCGGCAAGCTTCTTGCTGCCTTCGGCGACTTTGGCGGCATCATTCACATCATCGGAGAAGTCGATGCGCCACTCGAAGCAATCGACGCCCGCCTGCTTGCCCTTCTCGATCGTGGCGAGCGCACCCTCGATATCCGGATCCATGACGGAGATGATGGTTTTGGGCACGCCCTCGCCGATTTTCACCCCTTTGATGTCCAACGCTTGCATCCGCTGCTCCTTCCTCATGAGCCCCATATCAGGCATTACGGATTTCTTTAGCAACTATTGTAGGTATCCACAAATGCGCAGGCCAATATATTTAACTAATTTAATCTTTCGTTTTCTATATAACGAGGTAGAGTACACTTGCGTGATCGGATTACGCTGCATGGCGCCGTGCGCAGCATAATATGAGTATGTTGAAATGGAGATTTACCGCGAATGGCGCAGGAATCCTACAACACCGTCCAGGGTGAATCCATCGGCGAATACGAGGAGAAGAAAAGCCGCTTCATCGGATGTATTCGCCACGTGGAAACGGAGCAGGATGCGCTTGCGTTCATCGACAAGATCCGTTCCGAAAATCCCATGGCTCGTCACAACGTCTACGCCTATATACTGCGCAAGCAAAATCGCGTGCGGTATTCCGATGATGGGGAGCCTCAGAAAACCGCGGGCGTTCCGACGTTGAATGTGCTGCAGCATGCCGCGCTGTTCGATATCGCCTGCGTCGTCACGCGTTATTTCGGCGGCACCCTTCTTGGCACGGGCGGCTTGGTTCGCGCCTACACCACCGCATCGCAACGCGCACTGCAACGCGCGCGTCTGGTAAGGATGGAACGCTGCTGCGATATCGAAGTAGTAATCGAGTACCCGGATTTCGACCCGCTGAGCCATTGGCTCGAACACAGCATGCTCTCCGTCATATCGACCGAATACACGGATGTAGTGACCCTGGTCGTTCGCAGCAGTGCCGCACAGGCCGAAAATGTCTGCGCGGGCATCGAGGATTTCTGCCAAGGACGCGCTCTTGTCCAGAAGGGCGAAACCGCTTTTCAGCCTATTCCCATTGAATGAGCTGCGCTTTGCACAAACCTTTCTGTTCTTGCCATCTGCCGACAAAAATGCCTCAAAACGCCAGGTAAGCAAAATGCAATAGGTATTTTACACAAATTTGCGGTAGAGTAAAAAGTTGTGCGCCTATACGGTTTTCATACTCGCGCACTTCCCATTATCGGCATATATAGAAAGGTTCAAACATGAGCGACAGCCTCATGGCGACCCTTATCGATGTCACAGGCAACATCGATACCATGATGTACACCTATCTTCTGGTGTTCATGCTGGTCTTCTGTGCAATCTATTTCACGATTCGCACCAGGGGCGTCCAATTTCGCCTGATCAAAGATATGTTCACTCAGCTCGTGGAGAAGAAGCACGTTCCCGGCAAGCACTCCATCTCCTCGTTTCAGGCGCTGATGGTCTCCACGGCATCCCGCGTAGGCACCGGCAACATCGCCGGCGTAGCCGTAGCCATTGCCGCTGGCGGCCCTGGCGCCGTTTTCTGGATGTGGCTCATGGCCTGCCTCGGTGCCGCATCTGCCTTCGTGGAATCCACTCTGGCGCAGATTTGGAAAGTCCGCGGCAAAGACGGCGAATTCCGCGGCGGACCTGCCTATTACATCGAGCAGGCCCTGGGCAAGCGCGGTCTGGGCGTGCTGTTCGCCGTATTGCTCATCTTATGCTATGCCTACGGCTTCAACGGCCTGCAGGCATATAACATGACCAGCGCCCTGCAGTACTATTTCTCCGAGAGCGATGCTCAGATGGCCGCCATGGGTATTGGCATCATCACGGCTGCATTTTTCGCCTTCGTGATTTTTGGCGGTTCGAAGATGATCTCGAACATCACCTCCATCATCGTGCCGGTTATGGCCTTCACCTACATCGGACTTGCCCTTTTCGTCGTGTTCACGAACCTGGATGTCTTGGGTTCCGTATTCTGGTTCATCAACGCGTATGCATTCGACTTCCAGTCGATCTTCGGCGGTTTCGCAGGATCCGTGTTCGTTATCGGCATCAAGCGCGGGTTGTATTCCAATGAGGCCGGCATGGGTTCTGCCCCCAATGCCGCAGCAACGGCATCCGTTTCCCACCCGGTGAAGCAGGGTCTGGTGCAGTCTCTTTCCGTTTACATCGATACGCTGCTGATCTGCACGTGCTCCGCCCTGATGATCATGGTGTTCTACGTGAAGGCCGGCGGCGTCGGTGACCTGACCGGCATGACGCTGGTCCAGGCCGCTGTCGCGAACGAGGTAGGGGAGGTCGGTATTCATTTCATCACCTTCGCCGTGTGCGCTTTCGCCTTCTCGTCCCTTTTGGGCAACTACTTCTATGCCGAAGGCAATATCATGTTCATCACGAAGAACAAGGCCGTGCTGACCATCTTCCGCGTAACGTGCCTGGCAGCGGTGTGGCTGGGCTGCCTGTCCAGCTTCGATTTGGCGTGGAATCTGGCAGATATCACCATGGGCTTCATGGCCATCGAAAACCTTATCGTCATACTCATTTTGGGTAAGTGGGCGTTCAAGGCGCTGGAAGACTACGAACGGCAGCGGAATAAGGGGGAGAACCCAGTCTTTATCGCGAACCGCATCGAGGGCCTTCCGCAGACGGAGTGCTGGCACATTGACCGTTCGCACCTGGACACAATCGGCAAACAGCCGGTTGTCGACTATGTCGACAACGCCTTGAGCTAATCTCGGCAAAGCCAACGACACCGATTCGAAGGGCGCTTCTTGCAAAGAAGCGCCCTTTTTACTTTTGCGGCGCACTTGCCCCTTTCGCTTAAGCCTCCAATCGGCAAAAATACTTCTATGAGTAAAAAGACAGAACAGCAAAAATCCGGCAAGCATCGTCGCACGAAAGCCGGAAGCCGGAACAAGCAAACAGGCAGCAAATTTGCAAAGGCTCTGCAGCCGCATGCGGGAAAGTCCGCCCATACGATTCAAAGGCCGGCATCTGCAATTGAAGAGTCAGCGCTTCGCCTATGCCCGCAAGCGCTTGCATGCGGCGGCTGCACGCTGCTGGGTGTGCCGTATCGCACGCAGCTTCAGCGAAAGCAGCGATTCATCGCATCCTTATACGAAGACATTGCTCCCGCGAATTGTCTGTTGGAACCCATTGCCGGCATGGAAGATCCTTTTGCCTTCCGCGACAAGATCACCAGTCCGTTCGCACCCGATAGGAAAGCTCTGCAGCGCAGCTCTTCTTCGCCAAAAAGTAAGCGTTCTAGCCGTCATACGCTGCCTATAACCGGCATTCGGTGCGGCCTATTTGCCGCGGGAACGCATCGCATCGTTCCAATCGACCACTGCAAGGTAGAGCATCCGGCCGGTAGATCTATCGTGCTGGCCATTCGCTCGCTTTGCGCGAAATTCGGCATCGAGCCATACGACGAGGACCGTCAGACGGGATTTCTGCGCTACGTGGTCATCCGCGTCGGTCACGAAAGCGGAGAGATTCTTGTTACGCTGGTTACGGCGAAGGAGGCTTTCCCGGGAGCTAAGAACTTCTGCCGCGAGCTGGTAAAGCGCTGCCCACAGGTCACTACCATCGTACAGAATGTGAATCCGCAGGTCACGAATGCTATTCTGGGCGTAACGGAGCATACGCTCTATGGTCCTGGCTTTATCCTTGACACGTTATGCGGGTTGAGCTTTCGAATTTCATCCCGGTCGTTCTATCAGGTGAATGCTCGGCAGACAGAAGTACTCTACCGTATTGCTATGGGCTTTGCGGGATTGGAGGACTTTGATGCGCCGACCGTTGTCGATGCATATTGCGGCACGGGGACCATCGGGCTGGTTGCGGCTTCCATCGCATCGAAAGCACACGTAATCGGCGTAGATAAAGTGGCTGCGGCCATAGAGGATGCGCTCGGCAATGCCCGCCATAACGGCATTCGCAATGCAGAATTCGTTGCCGAGGATGCCGGTCCTTTCATGCGCCATATGGCATCCGACGGACAGAAGGCAGACGTGCTGTTTATGGATCCACCGCGCGCTGGCTCCACACCGGAATTCATCGAGGCAGTGGGAGTGCTTGCACCGCATCGGGTGGTATATATCAGCTGCAATCCTGAAACGCAGGTCCGAGATGTCCAAATGCTGCAGCGCCTTGGTTATTCGCTCACACGCATTCGTCCCGTGGACATGTTCCCGCATACTAATCATGTTGAGACAGTGGCTCTGCTAAAAAGAACACCCCAAAAAGAGTAAGACCGTCAAGAGCAACAAGACTTTCAAGTGGACTAAGACGCATCTGAAAAGCAGTCAGCATTTCGGGCAATGGTCAAGGCGTACATTATGAAAACGGCAAGAACAAGGGCGCAGTGGTGAAACAGAAACAGCTTTACATTAAGGCTGGAAAAACCACCATGATAAAGGTAACCGTGAAAACGCTGAAGAAGGGTAAGAGGATAATGCCGAACAGCTATGCGGCGAAGCTGCGCTACCTGAGCACAAACGGAAAGATTGCAACGGTTATCGGGAAGCGGCAAGGTCAAAGGCGGTAGTCGAAGAGCAAATAGAGATGCCGCCAATTCCGGCGACAAGATCGATTGCCTGGGATCGAGTGGCTGCGTTGCGGTCTCAGGCAATTCTTTCGCTGTTTGCATGTAAGGTAGAAATAGGATGTGCGCGGCGTGCGAAAACAAAGTAGACTGAATAGAGGTGATAAGGAATCACTCGTGAGCTATTCAACCAACAGTGAGGAGACTGATATGGCAGACGACCGTTATGCCAAGCTGGGCGAAAAGATTGCGGGCTCGAAGACCGAGCAGAACCTGCAGGCAGCTTTCGCTGGCGAATCTCAGGCGCGTAACAAGTACACGTACTTCGCCTCGAAGGCAAAGAAGGACGGCTACGTGCAGATTTCCAAAATCTTCGAAGAGACTGCGAACAACGAGAAGGAACACGCCAAGATCTGGTTCAAGATTCTAGGCGGCATCAACTCCACCGAGCAGAACCTGGAAGACGCCGCTGCCGGTGAAGCCTACGAGTGGACGGATATGTATCCCACGTTCGCAAAGGAAGCGCGCGAAGAGGGCTTTACGGAAATCGCTGCGTTGTTCGATATGGTCGGTGCCATCGAGAAGCATCATGAAGAGCGCTACAAGCAGCTGCTGAAGAACGTTCAGGACGATGTCGTGTTCTCTCGTGATGGCGATCGCATCTGGATCTGCTCGAACTGCGGCCATGTTGTCGTCGGTCCGAAGGCTCCCGGTATCTGCCCCGTCTGCAACCACCCCCAGTCTTACTTCGAGCTGAAGGCCGAAAACTACTAAGAACTACTGTGAATCGCATGTGAAGGGCGGCTCGGTTGCGGGCCGTCCTTCTTTGTTCTTCTAGCATTTCTCACGCTTAGATCTCGAATATACAAGCTGCTGGATATACCGCAGAAGAAGTTTGATTCCTGCCAACCGAATAGAAACCAAAACGATCGGAAAACAATAATAGGTATGTAACAATTAACAAGCGTACCATTGACGTGACAAACCTGCTTTCGCGCTTTACGGAAGCTTTGCCTTCAACCTAGAAAAGAGGCTTTCAACACAGTGAAGCAACATTATGAGAAGATCATCGTTCTATGCTGCTTTCTCCTGATGTTCTGCAATGTCGGCCTTCCAAGCACCTCGTTCAGCGTCTACCAACCGTATATCGTTGCCTTGCCGGGTATCGGCGATGCCGCCGGATCCATCATTATCGGCGTGAGAACGCTCGTTTCGCTAATTTGCATGATTTTTGTCGGCCGATTCTATTCGGTGCTCGATTGCCGTAAGGGTTGTTTCATTGCAGCGCTTTGCACCGCAGCCGGCTTCATGCTGTTCAGCTTCGCGACAACGTTCCCAACGCTGTGCCTTGCTGCCGCTGTTTGCGGAGCCGGGTACGGTCTCGGCGGTATGATCGGATGCACTCTGCTGATCAACCGTTGGTTCAAGACGGATGTCGGTACGGCAGTGGGCATCACGGCGGTGGGCAGCGGCGTTGCCAACATCCTCATTCCCATCATCGCCGAGAACATCATCAACTCGCTCTCGCTCAGCATCTCATTCAGAGCGGAATCCCTTCTTGCCCTTGCCCTCGGGTGCTTGGTCATGGTGCTTCTACGCAACCGTCCGGAGGAGATGGGATTGAAAGCCTATATCAACCCGAAGGCAAAAGAAGAGTATCTGCTCAAAAAGGATCGAGACGAATCCGTCGAACTGGATACAGGCGTTTCGCTCCCGAAGCCCGCATTCCGCGCATTCTTTGTTGCAATGATGTTCGTTGGCGCCATTTGCGTTGCTGCGCCAACCTTCATTTCCGTGCTTCTTGTCTCCGAAGGATACGACCATACCTTTGCGGCGCTGATGATATCCGTCACCGGCATCGCCTTGACGTTGGCGAAATTCTGCTTCGGAGAAATTTTCGACAAGCTGGGCGCAATCAAGGGCACCATCATCAGCTTGGGCGGCTTCACCGTGGGCCTCGTCTTGCTATGCCTTGCGGTCAGCGGCAATTTCGTAGTCGCGATTGCGGGCGTCATCCTCTACGGTGCCGGTGTTGCCGTGGGCAGCGTGGGAATCCCCGTTTGGTCCATGCACCTTTCCACGTCGGACGAGCGTGGCGAGATCATCCGCAAGTTCCAGGTGGGGTATGCAACAGGCAGCTTCCTGTTCAACCTGGTTCCCGGCGTGCTGATGGATGTGCTGGGAAGCTATGTTATCTCGTATGCGATCATGGCGTGCATGTCCGCTGCAGCAATGGCGATAATCCTTGTTATCTATTCGAAGTATCATGACCATAAGGCAATCGGCCCCCATAAGAATCGGAAGCTGACGCCTGCAAGCTAGGAGGTTCTTGTATGTACGATCATATCATCGTCGCCGTTGACGGCTCGGAATGTTCTATGCATGCTGCTGAATATGCCCGCGGTTTGGCTATGCTGAAACCCGACATGGAAATCGATTTGGTATATGTCGTCTCCGCCGAGCAGGAATTGGATGCCGTTCATTCGCCCCAGATTTTCCATGAGATACAAAGCGGCAGCATCGCGTATCCCGCCATGCTGCTCTTCGAGAAGACGGAAGCGAAGGTTGACGGTGTCCGGTTGTACGGCCGCCCTGCCGACGAGCTGGTGAAATATGCCTACGAGCACGATGTCGACCTTATTGTCATGGGCACGCGCGGTATCCGCGGATTCAAGAAGCTGCGTTTGGGATCGGTCAGCGAACGTGTATTGAAGCTTGCACATTGTCCGGTGATGGTCGTGAAATAACAGAGCGATTTCTTTCGCATCCGAATAACTACAAGGAGCGCTTATGGACTTGATGGCTCGAATTCAGATTCTGAACGACTTGAAGGATTATGAAGGGATAGTCGAGGCTATTGCCGAATTGGACGAGGACCAGATGACGCCCGAGCTCGTAAGCGAGGCAGCGCGAGCGTATCTGAACATGGCCGAAGGAAAGGATAGAGATCTGTATATCCTTGCGCTCCAGTTGCTGGAATCCGTGAACGAACCGCTTGCCGAAGACCACAAGTGGAATTATCGCATGGGCTTTGCGAACTACTGGCTGGATCGCGATGGCGATGCTGCCCGCTATTTCCGCAAGGCATTGGAGCTCATGCCGGATGATCGGGAATCCCAGAAGCTGCTGGATGACTGCTTTGAGCGTCTGTCGTTGCCCCGTTTCCAGGAATCGTTTCGCGAACGCGTCCATGACACCTGGTTGGATTTCCAAGAGAACGAGGCGGAACTGCGTTCTATGATCCAGGCCGACATAGCCGACATCCGACCTTCCGTTGAAGACGGAACCGAGAACGAGGATGCATCCGATACAGTCATCCAACGATGTGACGAATTGCTTTCGCGCGCATTTTCGAATTCCTCGTTTGAACTGGCCTTCAACGGCAAGAAATACGTGCTGACGCTGACATGCGAGGACGGACCGGCGGAGGTGTTCAAGCTCGTGTACTTCAAGGAGCATGCGCCCGCATCCGTTCTGGAGCGATGGGATGTCGAAATCGGTCGTCAAGTGGATACAAGCTTCGCTCTCGATATCGACGATGAGCAGGTTACGGCCGACAGCGTCCGCTGTTGGGCGGAATGGGACGAGGACAATGTCCAGATTGCGCTTTACACCGATGCCGTGAAACCCTTCCTGGAGAACGGCTTGCACGATCAAGCCTGGTGGATTATCTCGGCGCTGCTGGACCACACGTTGGGCGAGATCTGCGCAATGGATCTGATCAACGAGTTCTCCGTTTTGGATGCGCCGAAGGACACCGCCGGCATTCCGCTGTCCTCGCTCCCTATTGTACTTGAGAAGGCAGGATTCGACTTGAGCAACGACCCGTCGCGTATCACGGATACGTATACGGTGTATGAAAACGAACCGGATACGGACGAAGAGGCGGACTGGCGCCTGGATGTGGTGAAGGGCTACACGAACTGCCCGCCGCTTCTGGATGGGTACTATCTGGGTGAAGATTACCTGATGGACTCGTTCCACAACGACGGGGCCGTTCCGGGGTTCTTCTGCTGGCCCATGGAGGCAATCGAGGGAACGGACAAGGCAGCAGCTGTGGAGGATTTCCGCGACAAGCTGGAATCCGCCATCTTGAAGCGCGCAGGTTCGAATTCCGTCACGTTCATCGGCGGTGCCGTTGGGTTGTTCGCGGGATACCTGGATTTCATTGCCTGGGACCTCGACGAAGTGCTCGAGGCAGCAGAGGCCGGGTTCGCCGAGCTCAACATGCCTGCCGGCGTGTTCCATACGTTCCGTAGGGAGGCGGAGACGATCGGCGTCGTCGAGGAAGAAGACGAAGCGGACCATCAGCATGACGAGAACTGAGCGCCTATCCCACTACATAATGACAGCCCCTGCAGACGAACGATATCTGCAGGGGCTGTTTGCGTGATTGCGGCCAATCGGGGGAGCGAATGCCGATGCAAGGCGCGCTAACGGTTATCCACCCGTTCGGGATACAGGTCATGATGGGACAGCCGATCCCATGCAACCTGCTCCCATTTCGTTCCCGGCCTGCCGTAGTTGCAGTACGGGTCAATGCTGATGCCGCCACGCGGCAGGAACTTGCCCCACACCTCTATGTATTTCGGGTCCATGAGGGCAATGAGGTCCTTCATGATGATGTTCACGCAATCCTCGTGGAAGTCACCGTGGTTGCGGAAGCCGAACAGGTAGAGCTTCAGGCTCTTTGATTCCACCATGCGCTTTCCGGGCACGTACGAGATGTAAATGGTCGCGAAATCCGGCTGGCCCGTGATGGGGCACAGCGATGTGAACTCCGGGCAGTTGAATTTCACGAAGTAGTCGTTGTCCGGATGCTTGTTCTCGAATGTCTCCAGCACATCGGGATCGTAGTCGGAGGGGTAGGAGACATGCGCGTTTCCCAGCAGCGTCAAGTCCGTTCCCGCTTCCTTGTCGCGGCTTCCTTCGAGTTCTTTGTTTGTTTCACTCATGTGCTATTCCTTATCTTATTTGTTGTCGTCCCGATGGCGCATCAGTGGATCGACGGTGCCGTTCTCCTGGAATGCGCGGATGCGGTCGCGGCACGTGCCGCAGACGCCGCACGGCTCGTCGCCGCCTTCGTAGCACGACCAAGTCTTCTCGTAGGGCACGTTCAATCGCAATCCGGCCCGAACGATCTTCGCTTTGTTCCAGTGCTGGAACGGCGCTTCGATATGCAGCTCGCCAGCCGTTCCCTCGCGAACGGCAGCATCCATGTCCGCAATGAAGGCGGGCGAGCAATCCGGGTAGGCATTGCCCGCGGCATCGTCGGCATGCGCGCCGTAGTACAGCACGCTGCATCCCAACGACAGCGCCAGCGACGCGGCGGAGGACAGGAACAGGCCGTTGCGGAACGGCACGTACGTGGAAACCGGACTGCCGTCCGTCTCCTGCAGCTGCTCGGCATACGATTCATGCGGCACCTGCTCATCGGAGTGGGCCAGAAGAGAGCAATCGCTGTCTTCGAATATGACGGACAGGTCAAGGAACCGCTGTTCGACGCCGTAATGCGCCGCAACGGCGCGGGCGGATTCGATTTCCTTCTCATGCTTCTGGCCGTATTGGATGGAAAGCGCTGTTACGTTATCTGCGCCGTGGACGGCTACCGCCAGCGCAAGCAGCGTCGACGAGTCGACGCCGCCGCTGCAGAGAACGACCGCCTTGCTAGCACGCGTATTGCCCGCGAAGCAATCGTCGGCAAGGTTCGCTTCCTCTTGGAAAATATCCATTCGCTATACGCCTTTCTGCTCGTTTGGCCAGATGATCTTGTGAAGCTGGAGCTGCACGCGTGCCTTCGAAAGCCGATTGCGCTTCATAAATTCTACGATGTCGGCGGGCTCCAATTCGCCGAAGACGGGGCTGAAGAACACGCCTTCGCGGTCGGTCAGATCGTATTCGCGCATGATTTCCAGCGCCCGGTCCAAATCGTCTGCCGTACCGGCAACGAACTTGATGCTATCGTGCGGCTCCAGCAGTTTCAGGTTCTCGGGAAGCATGTAGTCTTCCATATCGCTTGAGGGAAGCTTCCAGTCCATGGTGAAGCTGACGCGGGAGGATTCCCTGAGGAAGAGGTTGCGGCGGTTCAGACGCGAAAGGACGCCGCCATTGTCATCGCCCAGCAGCGCATGTGCCCGGCGATGCGCCCACGCATGGCGCGCCTCCGCTGCGGTCGTCAGGTCGGTCGCTCCGTTCGTCTCGATCTCGATGGTCCAATCGGAATCGGCGGCAAGCAGGCCCCGTATCAGATGGTCGATGTTGTCCTGCAGCAGCGGTTCTCCACCGGTGAGCGTGATGCATTCCGCCCCGCTGGCGGAAACGAAAGACACCAAGTCGGACAGCGATTCCGTGGTCGTGGGGCAGTCGGCGGCATTCGCCCATGCGGTATCGCAGAATGAACACGATAGATTGCATTGCGGGAAGCGGATGAAGGCGGCCAGGCGGCCGGCCTTCGGCCCCTCGCCGTTGATGCTGGTGAAAATCTCTGCAACGGGCCAGGAAAGAAGCGCATCTTCTTTCGCCTGCAGATCGGCCTCGATCTCGTCTACGGTGCGGCGGCCTGGATCCTGGGAGGTTTCGGGGGGTTCATTCGCGGTCATGTCAGGCATCCTTGCGATAGATAGCGCAATTATTTGGCGTCTCGTACACATCCACCTGCGATACCGGCAGGCCTTGCTTTTCAAGCCCTTCGAAAAAGTAGCGGGCGAAGTTCTCCGCCGTCGTGCGGAACGGCACCATCGACAGACGGAAATCCTCGCGCTCCAGACAGGCGATGGTCTCGGGGTAGAGTGAGCCTTCTTCCACGATGAAGGAATGATCGAAAGCTTCCGTCAACGTGCGCAGAGCTGCTTTGAAGTCGCCGAAATCTACGACCATATCACGGTTCTGCGATCCTCCCTGCAGCTCCGAAACGGCAAGATAGGCCACCACGCGCCAGCGATGGCCATGCAGGTTCTCGCACTTGCCGTTGTAATCGGTAAGGAAATGAGCGGCATCGAAGCAGCTCTCTGTTTTCAATCCATACATTGCGTATCCCTTCCTTTTTCCACCAAAGTATAGACGGACGAACCCTGAAACAGGGCGCACGCTCCCTTTCACCGAGAAAAGTTCAGAGATTGAAACGAGTCCGGGGCTTAACGTTTAGAGTGTTCTGTTATTGCGTAGGTCGCAATAGAGACCGACGCATGTATTAGAGGTACCGAGAGAAAGGATCAGCGAGGTGGAATTGATCGGGTTCCTCATCGGCTTTCCGCTGATCGTCGCGGTTCTCCTGCTGTTCATCAGGAACAATGCGGTTCGCAGGGTGGTCGTCTACGCAGGCGGCATCATCCTGGGCATCGCATCGCTGTACCTGGTGGCTGTGCATTTGGGAACAACGGGCGAATACTATTCTTATTCGTCCGAGACGGTTGGATTGATCTGTAGTTTGGTGGATTTGGTCATCGGCTTGGTGATCATTGCCTACGGCATCCGCTATAAAAAGGTTCTGGCCATCTGCCTGGCGGTTGTCCAGACCATCATGTGCTGCGTCTTCTCCTTCGGAGGCTTCGAAAGCTCCGTTTCCGTGCAGCAGGGCCTGTACGTTGATTCGCTGTCGCTGCTCATGGCCGCCATCATAGGCATCGTCGGCTCTGGCATCTGCATCTACGCACTGGGCTACATGGAAGACCACCAGCGCCTGCACGAGAACGTGAAGGACCGCCGCCCGCTGTTCTTCGCGCTCATGTTCTCGTTCCTGGCCGCTATGTACGTCATCATCTTCTCAAACAACATGGCCTGGCTGTTCACCGGGTGGGAATACACCACGCTGTGCTCGTTCCTGCTCATCGGCTACAACCAGGACGAACTGGGCATCAACAACTCATTCCGTCAGATTGTGCTGAATATGCTTGGCGGCATCACGTTCGCTGGTGCGCTGTTCTACTGCGTCATCGCGCTGCACACGCTCTCGCTTTCCGACTTCCTGCAGATCGGCGTCATGGCGCCGGCCGTAGTCATGCTCCCGGTCGTGCTGCTGTCGATCTCCGGCTTCACAAAGGCCGCGCAGATGCCGTTCCAGTCCTGGCTGCTGGGCGCGATGGTTGCTCCCACACCCACATCCGCGTTGCTGCATTCATCCACCATGGTCAAGGCCGGCGTATTTCTGCTGGTCAAGCTTGCCCCCATCTATGCGGTCAGCGAGCTGCCCAGCCTGATGGTCGTCCTGGTGGGCGGCATCACGTTCTGCGTCTGCTCATTCATGGGCATCTCGCAAACCATCACGAAGCGCGTGCTTGCGTATTCGACCATCGCGAACCTGGGCTTGATTGTCGCGTGCGCCGGCGTCGGTACCGCGGAGGCCGTCTGGGCAGCGGAGTTCCTGATTTTGTTCCATGCCGTAGCGAAAAGCCTTTTGTTCCTATGCATGGGCACGACGGAGAATCACATCGGCAGCCGCGACATCGAGAAGATGGACCTCATGTTCCAACGTATGCCGCGCCTGACGCGCTACATGATGCTAGGCATCATGGTTATGTTCATCGCGCCGTTCGGCATGCTCATCTCGAAGTGGGCGACGCTCGTTTCTTTCCTGGACGGACCGTATCCGCAGATCGCTCTCGTCATCTTGCTGGCGTTCGGCTCTGCTGCAACATTCATGTTCTGGGCGAAATGGTTGGGTAAGCTGTCCGGCATCGCCGGCAATCCCGACAACATCGAGGGCACCATCCATTCATCTGAATGGTTCGGCCTGGGGCTCATGGCCGTACTGTGCGTCGTGACGTGCGTCACCATGCCGCTTATCTCGGATTACCTGGTTGAGCCGTACCTGATTGGCGTGTTTGGAACAGCTTCGCAAACAATCAGCTCTGACAACCTCTGGATTTGTGCCATTATCACGGTATTCGTCGTCGCCGTCCTGTTCGGTGCCCTAGGCAAGGGCACGAAGAAGAAGCAGGTGGGTATCTACCTGTCCGGTATTTCGGCCGACAACGACGCACGTGTGTTCATCAACTCCATGTCCGGTACCACGAAGGCCGAAGCGCGCAACTGGTATCTGGACGACATGTTCGGCGAGAATCGCATGGCCCCCATCGGCATGACCATCAACATCATATGCATGGCCGTTCCGCTGATGCTGGCGCTGTTCGAGCTCTCGGTGCTTTTCTAGGGGAGGCGAGATCATGGATTTGTACATTTTGAGAATCATCATCGGCATCATCGCCTTCGCCATCCTGGGGCCCATCGTCGGTTGCCTGCTGGCGGGCTTGGACCGAAAGATCACCGCTCGCATGCAGGGACGCGTGGGACCGCCGATCCTGCAGCCGTATTACGATGTCCGCAAGCTCATCGAGAAGGATGACGTCAGCGTGAACAACGTCGAGGGCGTCTACGTCACGTGCGCGCTCATCTTCACGGCAGTTGCCGGCGGTATCTTCTTCGCCGGCGGGAACTTCCTGCTGGTGGCATTCATCATCACGCTGGCGGCCCTGTTCTTCATCATGGCGGCGTACTGCGTACGTTCCCCGTATTCCGAACTCGGCGCGCACCGAGAGACGCTCCAGGTCATGTGCTACGAGCCCATGGTGCTGTTCGTGGCCGTGGGCCTGTACCTGGCAACGGGCACGTTCAATGTGGACGGCGTGTTCTACATGCACGCACCCATTGTGACCACGGCGTGGGGCATCTTCCTGGGCCTGCTGTTCATCCTTGCCATCAAGCTGCGCAAGTCGCCGTTCGACCTGTCCTATTCGCATCATGCACACCAGGAGCTGGTGAAGGGCGTCACGACGGAAATGAGTGGCAAGACGCTGGCAAAGGTCGAAGTCATGCATTGGGCGGAAAACGTCATGTTCTTGGGCTGGTGCGCCATGTTCTTCGTCTGGGGCGGCGCCGGCAGCATTATCGTCGGCATCATTGCCGCACTCGTCATCTGGTTCCTGGAAATCTGGATCGACAACAACTTCGCCCGTGTCAAGTGGCAGGTCATGCTGAAGTCCTCTTGGCTCGTGGCTCTTATCGCCGGTGGCCTGAACATGGCTATCCTGGCTTATCTGTAAGGAGGCTGGTATGAGCTACGCAACGAAATCGCCGTGGGTCATCCATTACGACGCAAGCAGCTGCAACGGCTGCGATATCGAGGTACTTGCCGCACTGTGCCCCGGTTACGATGTTGAGCGTTTCGGCATCATCAACACGGGCAATCCGAAGCATGCGGACATCTTCCTGGTCACGGGAAGCGTGAATGAGCGCAACATCCACGTGGTCAAGGAGATCTACAACCAGATGGTCGAGCCGAAGGTTGTCATCGCCTGCGGCGTGTGCGCATGCTCGGGCGGCATCTTCCACGACTGCTACAACGTTATCGGCGGCGTGGACCAGGCCATTCCCGTAGATGTGTATGCGCCGGGATGCGCCGTGCGCCCCGAGGCCATCATCGATGCGGTCGTCGAGGGCATCGGCATCTTAGACGAGAAATCGAAGGCACTGCATGCCGGCAAGAAGGGAGCGTGACGCGCGTGGCACTTGAACAGCAATTTCGCATCATCAAGCGAGACAAGATCCACGAGGTAGCCGCCCAGAAGTACAAGGCGCTATGGCGCTGCGTGCAGATGCATTGCACGAACACGGAGAACGGCATCGACATCACGTATTCGTATCAGAAGGAAAACGTGATGGACAACCTGACCGTCAAGAGCGTGAAAAAGGACGAGCATATCCCATCCATCACGGATGTCTACATCGGCATGTTCCCGTTCGAGAACGAGGCGCACGACCTGTTCGGCGTCCAGGTCGACAACATTGCCATCGACTTCCAGGGCCGCTTCTACGATCTGGCGGTTCCCGAGCCCATGACCATCATCTCGCCCGAGAAGAAGGCGCGCATGGACAAGGCTCGCAAGGCTGCCGCGGCGAAGGCGGCAAAGGCCGAGAAGGCGAAGAAGGGCGCGGATGCCGCGCAATCGAGCGGCGATGCGAAAGACGAACTGGAAGCGAAGCTGGCCGGCATGGACCCGGAGAAGGCCGCGAAAGTGAAGGCCGCTATGGAGGCAAAGGCGAAGCGCGATGCCGCAAAGGCCGCCGCGCAGGACAAGGAAGGTGAAGAATAATGGGTTACGCTACCGTCATTCCCTTCGGTCCGCAGCACCCGGTGCTTCCCGAACCGCTCCATCTGGACCTTGTGGTCGAAGGTGAAACGGTGCTCGAAGCCATTCCCCAGATCGGATTCGTGCATCGCGGACTGGAGAAGCTTACTGAAACGCGCGATTACAACCAGTTCATCTACGTTGCGGAACGCATCTGCGGCATCTGTGCGTACGGCCATTCCCTGGGGTATGCCGAGACCGTCGAGCGCTTGATGGGAATCGAGATTCCCACGCGCGCCGAATACCTGCGCGCCATGCTGCACGAGCTGTCGCGTATCCATTCGCACGTGCTGTGGATGGGCCTGGCAGCAGACGCCTTCGGCTATGAGAGCCTGTTCATGCACTGCTGGCGCCTGCGCGAGCGCGTCCTGGACGTCTTCGAGATGATCACGGGCGGGCGCGTCATCTTCAGCCATGTGCGCGTCGGTGGCGTGAACCGCGACGTTGACAAAGAGCAGCTCCGCATCATGCGCGATACGCTCGAGGGCCTGAAGGAAGACTACGGCAAGCTCTGCAACGCGTTCCTGAAGGACAGCTCCGTCAACAACCGCCTGCGCGGCGTGGGCGTCATCTCGCAGCAGGAGGCATGGGATGCCGGCATGGTGGGTCCGTTCGCGCGCGCAAGCAACGTCAACAACGACGTGCGCTGCCTGCGCAACGGCGGTTACCGGTACCTGCAGGATTTCCAGCCCATTCTGGATACGGACGGCGATTGCTACGCCCGCGTGAAGGTCCGTGCGCTGGAGGTGCTGCAGTCCATCGACATCATCGAGGAACTCATGGACAGCCTGCCCGACGGCGATATCTCCTGCACGGTGAAGGGCCCGGTGCCCGATGGCGCCCAGGCCTGCAACACGCTGGAGCAGCCGCGCGGCGAATGTTATTACTACGCGCTCGGCAACGGAACGAAGTACCTTGAGCGCATGCGCATGCGCACGCCTACGTCCATGAACCTTGCCGGCATGACGAATGCACTGGCAGGATGCGATCTGGCCGACGTGAACATGATCGTGCTGACCATCGATCCGTGCATCAGCTGCACTGAAAGGTAGGAGAGCATGGGATTTTTCGAATTGGGCGGCATGACCATGAAGTCGCTCTTCAGCAAGCCCGAGACGGTGTGCTACCCGATTGAACAAAAGCCGAAGCCTGCCGGCCTCAAGGGCCACATCGACATAGATGTGAACACGTGCATTCTCTGCTCGAAGTGCGCAAGGGCCTGTCCGACGAACTCCATCACCGTCGATAGGGAAGCGGGGAAGTGGTCCATCAACCATTTCAGCTGCATCACGTGCTTCGAATGCGTACGGGAATGTCCTACGGATTCGCTCACGATGGAGCCGACGTACGAGAAGCCGGCAACGAAGAAGTCCATCGACGAGCGCGACGTGCCGAAACGCGAGCGCAAGAAGAAGGCGGAACCGGCGACGAAGTAAACGCCGGGATTGCATCTTTCAAGCGGACTCCGCCTGGATGGCGGAGTCCGTTTTTGCGTTTGAGGGCAGGGCGCCTTTTTTCGACCTGGAAACCGTCAACGGCACTGCCTGTGTCAGAACATCCACGAAAATACACCATGTGGTGTTTATGCGGCCCGAGATTATCAGATGCACTCTTTCCGATTCCTGCTAGTATGGGGATTTGCAAACTATTGGGGTTGTGCAAGAAGAAGGAGATTGGCTGTGCGGGTGTACCATCCGTCAGCGAACTGTTTGTTATGCCCATTATCGATATGAAAGCCCCCGACGTTAAGCCGGATGCACAGGTGAGCAACGATATCATCACGATACCGAACATCATCACCTTTATCCGCCTGTGCTTCATTCCCGTCTTCTTGGTTCTGCTCCTGCAGGGAAACAATCTCGCAGCAGCTATTGTCTTCGGACTCACGGCCGCAACGGATTTCCTTGACGGCATGATTGCCCGCAAAACGAACAGCGTCTCCCGTTTGGGCCAGCTGCTGGATCCGGCCACGGACCGGCTGCTCATGATAACAGCCGTCATCGGCCTGCTTATCGTCGGTCGCTTGCCGCTATGGATCATCATCCTGGTGCTTGCGCGCGACCTGCTGCTGCTTGCCGGCGGCTATTACCTTATTAAGCGGTGGAAGGTCCGCGTTGCGGTCATGTTCCTCGGGAAGATTGCCACCACGTTCCTGTTCTTCGGATGCGCGTTCCTGCTGCTGAATGCGCCGCTGGTTCCCGGTTTGGGATGGTGCGATTTCGCCTGGCTTCCCGGCTTCAACGGCAACCCGTGCTGCTGGTCCATCTGGCTTGTGTATATCGGATTGCTCCTTGCCTTGATCACGACGGTCTATTACTGCGTGCGCGGTGTGCAGGGGTATCACATCGCCAAAGCGCAGGAGGCGAAGTAGCCCATGGCCGCCTACCAGGATCCGCGCAGGCGGCCGCGCAAGTCGAAATACGCCCGCCTGGATAATATCGATACGTCCCGTTCCCGTTTCAGGGGGAATGCTGCGCCATTGAAGCCGATATCGACGTCGAAGCCCGCTTCAGCGCAACCGGCGCAACCTCGAGCTAACCTGAACAATTCCCTTCCCGAAGTACATCCCCCTTCAAATAACGCAGAGCGGCTGCAGCATATACCGCCGGTCGATTCTGCAGAGAAGGCACCGAAACGTAATCCCCTGGCATCGGACCGCATCCCGCGTATCCCCGAACAGGACAAGCCGGCGCCGTCTCTGTCGCCGCGGCGCAGCACTGCGCGCGCCGCGAAGCCGGAAACGCCATCGAACCGTCGTCGTCCGGCTCGGAGGGTGCCTCCTCAGGATGCGGGCGCGAAGCCGGCCGCGCACGGCGACGCTCACGCACGTCCACGCAAAAGCGCCTCACATACCGATGCCCCGACCCGTCGGCCAGGGGCACGTCCCGCAAACAGGTCGATGCCGAATGACCGCTCGCATGCAGCTGCTCCTGCACAGCATTCCGGCCGCATGGGCGATGCGCAGCGGAAAGCAAAGCCCTCTCCTTCGCGGAAGCCGAAGCAAAGCGCATCCGCGAAACAGGCGAAACCTTCGAAATCGAATAAGCTTGCCGTAACGAAGCACGGAAGGACGCCGAAACTGCCCGCTGCTACACCGAAAGGCAAGCGTTCAACAGGGCCGCAATCGCGTAAGACACATGCCGCAGGGTTTGCTTCCGCAGCTGCAACGGGCCTCTTCGCTACCGTCGGCGGTGCGGCCCGGCGCGGCATCGGCGGCTTCGGCTCGTGGTTTGCGAACCACTTCCGCACCAGCCGTCGGTTCGCCGTCATCTCATCTGTGATCATCGTGCTTCTTGCTGCAGGCGTGGTGGACTTTGCGCTCAACCACGACAAGATCTATGCGAATGTCAGCATTGGCGAGGTGAACGTCTCCGGTATGACGGAAGACCAGGCTGCGGAAGCGCTGCGCAACACGTACTCATCGCGCATCACGGGCGCCAGCATCAAGATCTATTCCGACCAAGATACGATGAACAGCGCGAACAGCGGCCAGGACATCAACAACATCGAAGAATCCGAGGACGTTTCCACGGATGAGGCCACGGCGAACCGCAAGGTGTGGTCGACGGATGCCTCCACGCTGCAGGCCCGCATGGAATATAGCACGCTGGCGAAACAGGCGTACGAAGTGGGCCGCAGCGACGGCAGCATCCTCGGTCGTCTGCACGCGTTGTTCTTCGGCCGCAATCTGGACGCGACGGTATCCATGAACGACAGCGCCCTGTCGAAACTCGGTACGAGCATCGACAAGACGTTGGGCAAGCTGCGGAAGAACTACGACATCACGGTCACGGACGGCAAGGCTACGGTCACCTCCGGACATGATGGCAACGAGGTGAGCCTTGATTGGCTGCGTGCGCAGCTTCAGCAGCGTTTCACGGACAGTGACAACTCTGCCTCCGCCGATTCGTTCGTAGCGCAGATCGATTATGCGCCGCTGCAGATTACGCAGGATATGGCGCAGTCCGTTGCCGACCAGGTAAACGATGCCATCGATGACGGCGCCACATTCACATTCGAGGATAAGAGCTGGACGGCTTCCGCCACGCAGCTGGGCAACTGGATCACGACGGATGTCGAAAAGGACGGCGATTCGTACCGCCTGAACGTCGGCTTCAAAAAGGACAAGGCGAAATCCGCCATCCTGAAGCACATCACGCCGAAGTTCGACTCTGATGACGTGAAGGTCACGTTCGAGAAGAGCGGGAACGACGGCGTCACGGTCCATACGTCCGCCACGGGCAATATGCCCGTCATCTCCAGTGCGCTCGACACGCTGCAGAAGGACCTGTTCTCGGGCGGCGTCGACCATTCCCAAGCGCCGACGGTAGCCGTCGAGAGCATGGCCATCCCAGAGTCCATGAGCGTTCAAGCAGCGCTGGACTACGGCATCATCACGGTCGTTTCCAGCTACACCACGGAGTACACGGCTGATGCAGATGCGCGCAACCACAACATCCACTTGGCGGCCGACCTGCTTGACAACTCCATCATCAAGGCGAACGGCGGCCAGTGGTCGTTCAACGGCACGGCGGGCGAATGCAATGCCGACAAGGGCTTCGAAGGCGCCGGTGTCATCATCGACGGCGAAACCGTGGATGAGATCGGCGGCGGCATCTGCCAAGTTGCCACGACGGTGTTCAATGCCGTGTACGAAGGCGGGTTCGACGTAATTACGCGCCACAACCATTCGCTGTACATTGCCAGTTACCCGGATGGACGCGACGCAGCCATCAGCTGGCCCGATCTGGACTTGGTCTGGGACAACGACTCCAGCAGCGACCTGCTCATGAGAACGTCCCACACGGACACGACGGTCACCGTCGAGCTGCTGGGCGTCTCGGACGGCCGCACCGTCACGACGCAGACGGGCACCTGGAAGGAAGGGGAGAAGTACTCCAAGGAAACGCAGACGGATTCTTCTCTTGCGAAGGGCTACAGCTACGTGAAGCAGACGGGTTCCGACGGCAAATCCATCACCGTAGTTCGTACGGTCAAAAGCGCCAAAGGCAAAGTCCTGCACAAAGACACGTTCTCTTCGGTATATGATGCTAGAGACGAAATCACCGTCAAAGGAACTGCAAGCTAACCATCGGGAATAGGATCCCGCTGGACCCGAAGGGGGAGGGATACCGTGTATTTTCAAGAAGAGCTTGAAACCATGCCGCGCGAACAACTGCGCGAATTGCAGCTGAAGCGCGTACAGGACCTGGTGAAATATGTGTACGAGCGCGTTCCGCTGTACACCGAGCGCTTCGACAACGCAGGCGTGAAACCCGAAGACCTGAAGACGCTGGACGACCTGTTGAAATTCCCCTTCACCGTGAAACAGGACCTTCGCGATTCCTACCCCTTCGGCATGTTCGCCGTTCCCATGGACCAGGTATCCCGCATCCACTGCTCGTCCGGCACGACCGGAACCATCAGCGTTGTGGGCTATACGAAGCACGACCTGGACGAATGGTCGGACTGCTTCGCCCGCTGGGTCGTGGGCTCCGGCTGCGGTGCGGGAAGCCCGATGCAGGTTGCATACGGATACGGACTGTTCACGGGCGGCTTGGGCGCGCACTCCGGCGGCGAAAAGGCCGGCTGTGCGATGGTTCCCACGTCAACGGGCAACACGAAGCGCCAGGTGCGCCTGCTGTCCGATTTCGGCGTCCAGTGCCTTGCCTGCACGCCCAGCTACGCGCTGACGATTGCCGACAAGGCTCTGGAGATGGGTTACCAGCCCGATGACTTCCAGCTGAAAAGCGCCATCCTCGGCGCCGAACCGTGCTCGGAGGGCATGCGTCAGGAAATCCAGGAGAAGCTGGGCTGCAAGGTCTATGATGTCTACGGCCTGTCCGAGATCATGGGCCCCGGCGTTGCCTGCGAATGCGGCGAACAGCACGGCCTACATATGTGCGAAGACAAGTTCATCATGGAGATTGTGGATCCCCAGACGTTCGAGCCCGTTCCCGACGGCGAATGGGGCGAACTGGTCATCACCACGCTGACGAAGGAGTGCTCGCCGCTCGTGCGCTACCGCACGCGCGACCTGACGCGCATCCTTCCCGGTGAATGCTCGTGCGGCCGCACCGGGCGCCGCATCGATCGTATCCAGGGACGCACGGATGACATGCTCATCATCCGCGGCGTGAATGTGTTCCCGCTGCAGTTCGCCCAGGTCATCAGTGAATTCGAAGAGGTCACATCCTATTACCAGGTCATCTTGACCACGAAGGGCGCGCTTGACAAGGTGGAGCTGAACGTGGAGACCGTGAAGGACTTCCCGTTCGACGAGATCCGCAAGCTGCAGGACCTGGAGCACCGTATCGAAACGGCCCTGAAGAACAACCTGCAGGTAGCCGTTGACGTCAAAATCGTGGAGCCCATGACCATCCCGCGCGTGGAAGGCAAGGCGAAGCGCATCATCGATAAGAGGGGAGAGTAGCAGCCATGCTCAACCAACTGACCGTTTTCATGCAAAATCGCGAGGGCCGTCTGGCGCAGCTGTGCCGTGCCCTTGCTCTGGCCGACATCAACATGCACTCGCTGTACGTTGCCGATACGGAGGACTACGGCGTGGCCCGCATCTTCTGCGATACGCCTTCGGCCGCGCGCAAGGTGCTGAACTCCCAGGGGTTCCGCGCCACGCTCACGCCCGTCGTGGGCATTCGCGTTCCGAACGAGAAGGGCGGATTGGCGAATCTTTTGGAGTTCTTGGATGAGCATAAGGTGAATATCGAATACGGGTACTGCTTCAGCGTGAATCAGGATTACGCTATCGATGTCTTCAGAGCCGACGAGCCCGGCATTGAGCGCGAGCTGGAGCAGGCCGGTTATGTGATTGTCAAGAAGGAAGAAATCTACCAACGTGACTAACGCGACCATCGTTTCCCTATCGCAACAGAGCTCTCGAAAATGCGCAGGCCTTCTGGCCTGCGTGTTGTCGTGCATAGCGGCATTGACGCTGTGCTGTCCGTCCATTGCCCAGGCGAAGGTGCTGAAATCCGACATCATCGCCGGCGAATCCGTCCAGGATCGCGGCTACACGGCATCGCAATGCCCCAGCATCGACGCGAAGTACGCCATCGCCACGGACGAAGACGGCAATGTGCTGTTCGAACGCTCCGCAGACACGGCCGCCCAGATTGCCTCCATGACGAAGATCATGACGGCTATCGTTGCGTTGGACTACAACCCAGATCTGAACATCAAAGTCACCGTGACGTCCGAGGCGGCGAAGATCGGCGAATCGAGCGCCGGGCTGCAGCAGGGCGACACCATGAGCCTGAAGACCGCGCTGAATGCCATGATGGTTGCCTCTGGCAACGACGCCGCGCAGTCCATCGCCACATCCGTCGGTGCCGACATGCTGTACAACGAGGGCGGAGACTACGGCAACGAAGATGCCTGCGTTGCACGCTTCGTGCAGGCAATGAACGACAAGGCTTCCGAACTCGGCCTGACGAACACGGAATTCACGAACCCGCACGGTCTAGACTACGGCGATTACAAGGGCGACCTGCACAGCTGCGCACGCGATGTGGCAAAAGAGGCCGCATATGCCATGAAGAACAGCGCGTTCCGCAAGATTGTGAGCCAGTCTTCGGCGAACATCACGGTCACCCGCAACAATCAGAAGGTCGGCATCTCGCTGACAAGCACGGATGAGCTTATCGGTTCGTACGAGGGAACCGTGGGTGTGAAGACGGGCTATACGCAGAAAGCCGGTGCATGCTATGCGGGCGCAAACGACCACAACGGCAAGGAATACTACGTCGTTATCATGAACAGCTCCAGCGAAGAGCAGCGCTTCACCGACGCCACGATCGTCTGGGACTGGATCTATGCGAACGAGACGGATTACAAGCTCATCAACTGCAGCGATACCGTGGATGCAACCATCAATAGCAACCAGAGCTCGTACCCGCTTGTCGCAGAAGTGGCGCATCAGGACTGGACGGATAAGACCATCAAAGCAACCGTGGCGGATCCCAACCAGACCATTGCCGCGTATACGTGGAACGGCAACATCTCCGAAGAAGTGGAATACGATAACGTTACCGGCAACGTGAGCGTCGGCGACAAGGTGGGCACGATCACGTTCAAGCAGCATAACGAAACCGTCGCCACAGTCGATCTGATTGCTGCCGAGGACGTGGCCGCCCCGAACTTCATCGAGGGGATAGGCATCTTCTGGCAGCGGATGTTCTCCAATTTCACTGGAGCGCAGACCGTTGCCCAAAGCACGCTGTACAATACCACTCCGTACCTGGTGGATAAAACGTCAAGCAGCACCTCGACTTCAACCTCTACTTCGACGACGACTTCTGATTCCAGCTCAATAACCACCACGTCCGATTCGACCGGCTCCAGCGAATAGCGCACCGGCTTTGCGAACGGATTTCGATAACGAATACCCGTGGCCGCTTCGGCGGCCCCGACCTCAAGGAGGGAAGGCATAATGGCACAGACATGCCCCGTATGCAACGGACCGGTTTCCGAATCGGATGCCGTTTGCCCTGCCTGCGGCTTTAAACTCAAGGGAACCACCCAGGCGTTCCAATTCGTCAGTCAAACCGGCAACATCGGGCGCCCGGTGCCCGTTGAGGACTTGAGTGCCGTATCGGCACGTCGAGCCAAGGCAGCTATAGCGGATGCGGACGTGACGGACGAATCCATCGATGAGCCTTCCGCACCGGAACCGCCGGCAAAGCGGGAGACCGTTCTCACGGTTATCCGCGGACCGCAAACCGGCGTTGCGTTCGTGTTGGAGCCCCATACGCTGGTTGTGGGACGCGATCCGAAATGCGATGTGTTCTTGAACGACATGACGGTGTCGCGCGACCACGCACGCATCGAACCGGAAGGCAATGCGTTTAAGATCATCGATGACGACAGCTACAACGGCGTATGGATCAACAACGAAAACGTGAATAGCGCGCTGCTCCATGACGGGGACTTCATTCAGATAGGCGCATTCGGACTGCTGGTCAGCATCCGTTAGGCAATAGGGGAAAGGGATTGCGCCGCACCTGTCGGCGCGCAAGGAGACGAACATGGCATTTCTATCGAGCAACGAGGCCATAGCGCAGGGCGCTTGGGAGGCCGGAACGCATATCGGCGTCGCCTATCCAGGAACGCCCTCAACGGAGACCATGGAGACCTTTGCAGAAAAGGACGGCGTCTATGCCGAGTGGGCTCCAAACGAGAAGGTTGCCGTCGAGGTCGCTGTAGGTGCCAGCGCCGGCGGTGCGCGCGTACTGGCAACCATGAAGCATGTCGGTGTGAATGTGGCTGCGGACCCGCTCTTCACGGCATCCTATACCGGCGTCAACGGCGGCATGCTGGTCATGGCGGCCGATGACCCCGGCATGCATTCGTCCCAGAACGAACAGGATTCGCGCTTTTATGCACAGGCGGCGCGCATACCGATTTTCGAGCCCAGCTCCTCAGAGGAGGCGTACCGCTTCGCAAAGGACGCCTTCGAGCTGTCCGAGCGCTTCGACACCCCATTCATGATCCGCACGACCGTCCGCACCAGCCATGCGAAGACGTTGGTGGAGACGGGGGAGCGCACGGAGGTGCCCGTCAAGCCGTATCAGAAAGATCCGGCAAAATGGGTCATGATGCCTGCCTTCGCGAAACCCCGGCGAATCGAACAGGACAAGCGCATCGCCGCTCTGCGCGCTTGGATTGAGGACTGCCCATACAATGAGGTGCAGATGCGCGGAACGGACATCGGCGTCATCTGCTCCGGAGCCGCATACCAATACGTCCGCGACGCATTGCCGAATGCGAGCGTTTTCAAGCTGGGCATTGCCTGGCCGGTACCGGCCCAGGCACTCAGGAATTTTGCGGCGCGGGTGGATGCCGTCTATGCCATCGACGAGGCAAGCGAGTACCTCTCGCAACAGGTGAAGGCGCTCGGCATTCCCGTGGCGCAAACGGAGAATCCGCTTCCGCCGAACGGCGAGCTGTCCCCGCTGAAGATTGCGCATGCATTCGGCATGGCGGAGCCAGAACACGAGCAGACGCCGGACGACATTCCGAACCGTCCGCCTGCATTCTGCGCCGGATGCCCGCATCGCGTCGTGTTCAAGGAACTGTCGCGCCTGCGCGCCATTGTGACCGGCGACATCGGTTGTTACACACTCGGCGCGCTTCCGCCGCTGTCCGGCATGGACACAACGCTGTGCATGGGCGCCTCTGTCTCCATGGCGCATGGTTTCGAACTTGCCATGGCAGGAACGGAGCATCGTCCCATCGTCGGCGTCATCGGTGACTCCACGTTCGCGCATTCCGGACTGACTTCGTTGCTCGGCACGGCCTACAACGACGGCGCAGGCACCATCTGCATCCTGGACAACCGCACGACGGCCATGACGGGGCAGCAGGGTAACCCGTGCAACGGCATCACGCTGCAGCATCGTCCCAGCCGCGAGCTGAATATCGAGCGCGTGGTCAGGGCGCTGGGCATCGATGACGTGCGCACCGTGAATCCGCATGACGTGGAGGCCGTTCGCACGACGCTGAAGAGCGCTGTCTCGAACGACGATCTGACCGTTATCGTGTTCCGTTCGCCCTGTGTGCTGCTGGACAAGAAGAACAAGAAGGCACCGTACGAGGTGGGCGATTGCACGGCCTGCGGCGTATGCATTTCCATCGGCTGCCCGGCGCTTTCCCGCGAGCCGGAGACCGGCCGCGCATTCATCGATCCCGACGCTTGCAACGGCTGGGGGCACATCGGGCCAAATTGCGCGCACCCGGATCGCAACGGCTGCGGCGACTGCGCGCAATATTGCCGATACGACGCCATCCATCAGAGGTAGGAGCAGATCATGGCCGATATCACGAATTCCGAAGCGAAAACCGTCCTTCTGTGCGGTGTAGGCGGTCAGGGCACGATTCTTGCTTCCGACCTGCTTGCCCGCGCCATCTGCGCGTCCGGATACGATGCGAAGATGAGCGAGATCCACGGCATGGCCCAACGCGGCGGCGCCGTTACCACCATCGTCCGCTTCGGCAAGGGGCAGGTCCATTCCATGGTGTGCGATCCGGGCACGGCGGATTACCTGCTGTCCTTCGAGACCACGGAGGCGCTGCGCAACATCTCGTTCCTGAAGAAAGGCGGCGTGTTGCTGGTGAACGACGCTTCCATCAAACCCCAGTCCGTCCTGACGGGCAAGGGCCAGATGCCCGCGCACGTGCACGAGCGCCTGAAGGGCTATGGCGCGAAGCTTGTCCCGGCAAGCGCGCTTGCGCGCCAGGCCGGCTCTCCGAAGTCCGCAAACGTGGTTCTGCTGGGCGCTCTGGCGGCCTCGCTTCCGTTCGACCGGAAGATGTGGGACGAGATCATCGCCGCTCACGTGCCGCCGAAAACCATCGACGGCAACCTGAAGGCGTTCCAGCTGGGCATCGATGCCGTGACCGCGTAGATGCTCTCAACCGCAGCGAAAACGAATGCATCGGCGGCGGCATCC
>OGOS01000583.1_pt1 | contig 28939 bp, 28 predicted proteins | sample 1552701 | NCBI WGS metagenome assembly OGOS01 (sample SAMEA2580128, study PRJEB22360) | human gut metagenome | biome: human gut; feature: human-associated habitat; material: faeces | place: Denmark | collected 2008/2010
GGAAGAGGCGGGCGTGAACATCGTGGACTGCTGGATGGCCGATCCGGAGATCCGCCGTCGGCTGGGCCAGGCGCTGGCCCCGCATCGCGATAGCTGGATCATCCAGGGGCACATCGGTTCCACGTGGCAGAACGGGCAATATGTCCGCACGCGGGATATGCGCCAGGTTATCCCCGCGTTCGAAGACGAATTGCGTCTGCTGCAAACGGACCATTTCGAGCTGGGTATGATCCACTACGTGGATGCCGTGGATGAGTTCCAGCAGATCATGGACGGCCCGTTCTACGAGTACGTGCGAACACTGAAGCAGGCGGGTACTATTCGGCATGTGGGCCTGTCCACGCATAATCCGCATGTGGCGCTTGTCGCCGCCGAGACGGGCGTTGTCGAGATGATGATGCTGTCCATCAACCCGGCGTTCGATACCATGCCAGCGTCCGACGATATCAACGCGCTGTTCGGCGACTTGCATGAAGGCGGCGAGGGTATCGACCCGGTGCGCGAGCGCCTGTATGCAACATGCGAGGAGCGCGGCATCGGCATCACGGTCATGAAACCGTATGCGGGCGGCCGCCTGCTGGATGCGGACAAGTCGCCGTTCGGCAAGGCACTGACGCCGGTCCAATGCATCCACTACTGCCTCACACGGCCTGCGGTGACCAGTGTGCTTGCAGGCGTGAAGGACGTTGCCCAGGCGCAGGCTGCGCTTGCATATGCGGACGCCACGGACGATCAGAAGAACTACGGCCCGGTATTGGCGCAGGCGCCCGTGCATTCCTATTACGGCCAGTGCATTTATTGCGGGCACTGCCAACCGTGCACCGAGGGCATCGAAATCGCCACGGTGAACAAGTTCGCCGACTTGGCGAAGATGCAGGAGGCGGTTCCCGAATCCGTCCGTCAGCATTACCTGGCTCTGGAAGCGAACGCCTCGGACTGTATCGCGTGCGGCACGTGCGAGCCGAACTGCCCGTTCGGCGTACCCATTGTGCAGCGCATGCAGGAGACAGCCGAGCTATTTGCGTAGACGGGCACGCGCGCAGCTTGCCGCCGACGCTGCAGCCGGGGTGGCGATGCATACTTGGCGGGCGGTAATTCGGACGATTGCGAAAACAGGCACCTTGACACGCGCAATAATGATTTTATAAAATAATATTTAACACAATATAAGAGTCCCATGAGCGGAGGACGACATGAGCACGTTTTACGACTATTCCGTGACGAAGCGCGATGGTTCGGAATTGCCTATGAGCGATTTTCGGGGGAAGGTGGTGCTGGTGGTGAACACGGCTACCGGTTGCGGCTTCACGCCCCAGTACGAAGACCTGGAAAGCATGTACGAGGAGCTGCACGACCAGGGGCTTGAGATTCTGGACATCCCGTGCAACCAGTTCGCCGGGCAGACGCCGGGCACGGATGACGAGGTGCACGAGTTCTGCACGCTGAAGTACGACACGCAGTTTGACCAGATGAAGAAGAGCGATGTGAACGGCGAAGACGCGTTGGGCCTGTACAAGTTCCTGAAGAGCCAGAAGACGTTCGAAGGCTTCGGCAAGGGCCCGAAGGCCCTGGCCATGAGCGCCCTGCTGAAGACCATCGACTCCGATTACAAGCACAACGCCGAGATCAAGTGGAACTTCACGAAGTTCCTGGTAGATCGCGAGGGAAACGTCGTCGCTCGTTTCGAGCCCACGGCCAGCATGGATTCCGTGCGCAACGCAGTCAAGGACGTGCTGTAATGGCGCAGCGGAGCGCATACGATTCCGACGAGGCGCTGAAGCTGGAGAACCAGCTATGCTTCCCCCTGTACGCTGCATCGCGGAAAATCGTGAGCGCATACACGCCGTACCTGAAGCCGCTGGGCATCACCTATACGCAGTACATCACATTCATGGTGCTCTGGGAAGAAGACGGGCTGTTCGTGGGAGATATCTGCGCACGGCTGCACTTGGATAACGGCACGTTGACGCCGCTGCTGAAGAAGATGGAGAAGCAGGGGTTCGTGGTCCGTAGGCGCGACAAGACCGATGAGCGCAAGGTGCGTGTGTTCCTAACGGACGAGGGCCGAGCCATGAAGGAACGCGTACACGATATTCCGCGGAAGGTCGGCAGCTGCGTGGATCTTGATACGGAAGAGGCGCGCACATTGTACCGGCTCCTGTACAAGCTGTTGGACGAAGCGTAGCCGAAACGGGGTTCGGCACAGCCGCTTCGCCGCAACGCCGATGCGCGGTATGTCCGTTGTACCGGGCGCGAACAGGAAGAAGGCACCGTCTCTGCACGGTGCCTTCTGGCGTTTACGGGATGTTCTGCGCCGCCCTTCCGGAGTGCGGCGCGCGGGCGCAGGCGTCTTGTTAGGCTTCGCGGCGCCTTACTGCTCCACCGTTTCGGCGAATTCTGCCAGGAACTCGGAGATGGGCAGGTCCTGCGGGCAGACCTCGCGGCAGGAATCGCAGGCGATGCATGCGCTGGGACGCTTGTCTTCCGGCAGCGCGGCAACGGCCATGGGCGCGATGAATCCCTGGCTGGGGTCCTTCGTCAGATGCTCGTTGTACAAGCCAATGAGGTAGGGAATGTCCAGGCCCACGGGGCAGTGGCTCACGCAATAGTGGCATGCCGTGCAGGGAAGGCCCTTCTCATGCGCCATCAGGTCGGCCACCTGTGCAAGCACGCCGTTCTCGGCTTCCGTCAGCGGCTTGCGCTCGGCGAACAGGTCGATGTTCTGCTGTAACTGCTCCAGCGTGGAGCTGCCCAGCAGCACCACGGAGACGCCATCGATGCCCTGCAGCCAGCGCAGCGCCCATTCCACGTTCGAGCGGGCCGGATTTGCGGCCTGCAGTTTCTCGCGGTATTCGTCTTTCAGGTTCACCAGGTAGCCGCCGCGCAGCGGTTCCATGACCACGATGGGGATATTCCGCTCGTTCAGGTATTCCACCTTCGCCTTCGCATCCTGGAACGACCAGTCGAAGTAATTCAGCTCCACCTGGCAGAATTCCATGATGTCGCCGAATTTGTCCATGAAGCGCTTGAAGACGTCGAAGTTCCCGTGGACGGAGAAGCCCAGGTGCTTGATGCGGCCCTGCGCCTTCTGCTCTTGGAAGTACGCCACGGTGTGATACGTGTCCTCAGCCATATACTGCTCGATGTTCGTTTCGCAGATGTTGTGCAGCAGGTAGTAGTCGAAATACTCAACCTGGCACTTCTCCAGCTGCTTCTCGAAGATTTGCTGATGCTTGCCGAAGTTCGAGACATCGTAACTGGGGAATTTCGTTGCCAGATAGAACGAATCGCGCGGATGCGCCGCCAGCGCGCGGCCGACCACGAGCTCGGAGTTGCCGCCGTGATAGCCCCAGGCCGTATCGAAGTAGTTCACGCCGTGGTCGAAGGCGTAATCGATCATCTCCTTTGCGGTCGGCTCGTCGATATCGGCATCGCCGCCGGTAACGGGAAACCTCATGCAGCCCATGCCCATCATTGACACGTTGTTGCCTAGGAAATCGCTGTAGATCATGTTGTCTCTCTTTCGGATTGTCTCGCGGAAAAGCTAGCAGTCTGAATGCGTAAAGAGTGCAGATGCGCATCTGAACGCCTGCAATCAGTATAGCCGATCGCAGGCGGGTGTCCCGTTATAAATGACGCAGTGTCAGCAATCAGCATGAAGCGTACGCATGTGACAACGGCCGGCTCTCGCATGAAGTTCGTCGAGATACGCACGGCTACGGCTGCAGTCGCAGCGGGTACGTTACGCTTCCGTCACCCAGTAATACTTCAGCGACTCCGGCATCATTTGGAAAAGCGCATCGGCCGCCTGGTCTGCGGAAAGCGGATAGCGTCCCAGCACCCAGTTCTTGTACATATAGCTGATGCCGTAGCAGAACACGTCCAGCTGCAGGTCCTCTTGCTCCGTCAGTCCCTCGCCGTTGCGGTTCGCCTTCGTGATGTCCTCGACAATCTGCTTCGAATACTGATAGATGTAATACTCGAAGGAGTTCACGCCGCTTGTGCGGAAGGCGCCTTTGATCTCGGCGAGTTCCATGCGACCGGCGTTGTACAGATGAAGATACAAGTCGCGATAGGACGTGCAGTCGTCCAGCCGAATCATCCGGTCAAGCAGATCCGCATAGTTGCTGTTCATAACGTCGTATTTGTCCTTGAAGTAGCGGTAGAACGTGGCCCGACTGACTCCGGCGGCCTGTGTGATGTCATCCACCGATATGTCCTCGAACGGCGTGGCGGCAATGAGTGCGTCGAATGCCTGGATGATGGCTCTTCTCGTTTGCGGTACCATGGGCGCTCCTCCGCTCTTTCTGCATGAATGCGTTTCCCTGCGCCATCATAGCGAGGTTGCGTTGTGCCTTGCCTTGGAAGATGCGGTGAAACGAACGTATTTGCCGGAATCGGGGAATCTATTCCGCAAGCAGGCGCAGTCCCACGATGCCCGTTGCAATCAGGATGATGCATATGACCTGGGCAGGCGATATCGCCTCGTTGAACAGGAATACGCTCAAAATGCTGGTGCCCACGATGCCGATGCCCGTCCAGATGGTATATGCCGTGCCCAGCGGCAGGTTCTTCAAGGCAAGTGCCAAGAATATCATGCTCAAAACCAAACCGATGATGGTGATGGCTGTCGGGCCCGTTTTCGAGAAGCCCTCCGAGGCCTTCATGGCTGTTGCCCACGTGACTTCCGATGCTCCAGCAAGAAGAAGGAATACCCATTCCATACAGTGCGCCGCCTTTCCGTGGCTTGCGGCCGGCACGCCGGGCAAGCGCGTACGGATGGCTTCGCGAATGCCGATATAATGGACGGTAGGGACAGGGAGAACGAGACAGGGAGAGAGGGAGGACGCCATGCTTATTGTATTGCTTATCATCGTTGCGGTCGTCATCGCGATGGGTGTCTACATCGTGCCCCAGCAGAAATCCGTCGTTATCGAGCGGTTGGGCAAGTTCAACCGCATCACGGGACCGGGTATCCATCTGCTGATTCCGCTGGTAGAGCGCAAGGCCGCCACGCTTTCCATGAAGACGGACCGCCTCAGCTTCAATCTGGATGCGAAGACGGCCGACAATGTGACCATCGTGCTGGAGGTGTCCGCGCAATACCATGTGGACTACGACAACGGTTCCGGCACGCCGGAAACGTCCGGCGTGTACCGCGCGTTCTACATGTTGGCCGAGCCCATTGCGCAGATGCAGGATTACCTGTCCGATGCGCTGCGCTCGTCCATTCCGTCGTACACGTTGGACGACGTGTTCAGCAAGAAGGACGATATCGCCCGCGACGTGAATGCGAACGTTGCGGAGACCATGCGCGGATACGGTTGGGTGCTGGTATCGACGCTGATCACGGGCATCAACCTGCCGGAATCCGTGGAGACGTCCATGAACGACATCAACGCGGCACAGCGTCAGCGCGAAGCGGCGCAGGCACTTGCGGATGCCGACAAAATTAAGCGCGTGACCAGCGCGCAAGCTGAAGCGGAGGCCATGGAGAAGACCGGTCGCGGCATTGCCGCACAGCGCATTGCCATCGCGCAGGGCATCAAGGATTCGCTGGAGACCATCAAGGAGTCCGGCGTGTCGGAGGGCGAGGCGAACGAGCTGTTCCTGTTCACGCAATGGACGGAGATGATGGATTCCTTCGCGAAATCCGGCCAGAGCTCCACGGTCGTGCTGCCGTCGGACTTCAATGAGTCGCGCTCCATGTTCGAGCAGATGCTGGCTGTGAAGAAGACGGACGCGAAATAGCCGCGAATGTCACGAAGGGGAACGGCCCCGCACCCGGGCGAGATGCCCGGGTGCGGGGCCGTTTTCGTTTCGCAGGGGACGGGTTGCGGCGCTATACCACGAGGTACGGGAACGCGAACAACACCACTGCCACGACGCAGGCAATGCCCACGACAATCTTCCAGATGCGGTATTCGCGGTCCATCTTCGCGCGCTCTTCGGCATCCGGTTCGTCATCGGCTCCGGAGGCAGCCAGATCCAGCGTGAATTCGCCCTGCACGCCGTACACCTTGCGGCAGATGGCGTATACCACCAGCGCCAGGATGCACCAGATGACGCCCGTCGTAAACGCATCCGGCTCCAGCTGCGTCATCATCAGCACGTAGATGATGGCGCTCACGGGCGCGCCGATGCGGATGCCGGGCGCCTTGTACGCGCGCTTCATCTGCGGGAAGCGCTCGCGCAGGCACAGCGCCGCGATAATGCCGATAACGTAGTAGAACAGGTCCGCAAACAGCGACAGGTTCGCAATGTAATCCAGCGAGTTCGTCAGGATCAGGATGATGCTGAGCGTGCCCAGCGTGAGCACGGCGATGTACGGCGTGCTGAAGCGCTTGCTGGTCCGGGCGAAGAATTTCGGCACGGCGCCGTCGCGTGCCATGACGAACAGGTAGCGGCCCGTGGTTGCCACGGAGGCGTTCAGCGTGGAGAAGTCACCGCCGAATGCGATGCCGATGCACAGCAGGATCAGCGGGAACCCCATGATGCCGGCCGATATCATGGCCTCCGCGAACGGGGCGTCGGCATCCGAGAGCATGCTCATGGAATCCAGCGGCGTGATGCCCACCAGGAACCATTGGAACAGCGCATTCACGGCGAACACGACGAACGGCGTCAGGAACATGGCGCGCGGGACGTTGATGTGGGGATACTTGATTTCTTCGCCCATGGAGACGGCGGATTCGAAACCGGCGAAGCACCACCAGATCATGCACATGGCGGCGAAGAACGTCAGCGGCGTCGTGTTGCTGATGAAGTCGGGCGTCGTGATGAACGTGGGAAGGTTCACATTCGGGACCATGGTCAGGAACCAGATGAGGGCAACGCCCCAGAAGAAGAACATCGCCGCATTCTGCACGCGGCCCGAAACCTCTACGCCGAATACGTTCACCAGCGTGAAGCCGGCCACCATGAGCGCGGCAAGTGAAGCGTCCGGTATGGGCAACGCGATGCCTACCGCCAGGAAGATGGTCTTGAAGTAATAGCTGAATGCCAGCGCCTCGCCGCCGGTTACGGATACGAGCGAGATGATGAAGCTCCAACCGGCCAATACGCCCGCCCAGCGTCCGATGCCCATGGACGCGAATTGGTACGTGCCGCCGGCGTACGGTAGCTCGGCGCCCATCTCCGCATACAGCAGGGATGGGTAGATGCTCACGGCAAGCGCGAGCAGGGTGGCGAAGATGACGAACGGCCCCAAATCGCCCACGACGTTCGAACCCGTGGTGAACAGGCCGACGCCGATAACGGATCCGGCGGCGATGGTCACCGCCTCGCGCATGCCGAATTTGCGTTTCAGCTGACCTATCTGCGGGGTCACTGCGATATCTGCCATATCGGTTCCTCTCGTTTCACGTTCGTCCCCGCCGTCTGCGAGGACGCTTTAGTAATCTAAAGCGCTAAAGCAACGCGTGAGAGTGTAGCGCATTCCCGCAGAGCGGGGAAGGATATTATGCAATTTCCCACTCTGCGGGTCGGTTTTCCGTGGCTCCTGCCGAATGGCTTTGGGCTTCGGCCTCAGACGATTTCGATGGACTCGATCAGGAATTCGTTGCCATTATGGATGCGGAAGTTCGTGCTGCGGCATTCCGGGCAGACGAGCGTGCTCTTCTGCTTCAGGTCGGCCGGGTAGACAAGCAGGCAGTCCGTGCACTGCGCGCGCAGGGGGACCTTCTTCAGCTCCAGCGAGGCGTCCTGGGCCACGGTGCCGCGGGCCAGGAATTGGAAGCAGCGCTCCATCAGACTGTCCACCACGTCGTGCAGTTCGCCTACGACCAGCGTGATGGAGCGCACCTGCTTTGCGCCGTTGTCGTTCGCATAGCGAACCACCACGTCCACGATGCTGGTCATAATGGCCATCTCATGCATAAAGGCACGCCTCCTTCCCTGCGGTCGTATTCACATGCAGCGGCTATTTCAGAGCGCCCTTTTCGCGGCGGTTCTGCTCCATCACGGCGTACGTCTCCCATACCGTGTCGGGATATTCGGCAATCTGGTTGTCCGGCTTGCGGACCAGGATGCGGGCATCGCCCGTGCAGTTGCGCACGCACTGGCCGCAGCCGATGCACGAACCCGTGATCTGTGGATAGCCGTCGTCAGCAATCTCGATGACCTTCATGGTGCACACTTCGGCGCACGTGCCGCACTGCACGCAGGCGTCGCGGTCGTGTTCGATGACGTAATTCGTCACAGCACCCGCCGCGTCGCCCGGCCAATTCTTCAGCGCGGGCAGAATGCCGCAATGGCATACGTTGCACTGGCAGATGATCTCGTTATCCTTCGCGTACGTGGTCTGGATGCATAGGCCGCGGTCAATGCTCTTGCGCAAAATGGCTTCGGCCTGCTCCTCGCTGATCTCCTTGCCCAGGTTCAGATCGTCCAGGTAGAAGTCGGCCATGGCGTCCGTCTGCAGGCACACGCCCTCGGGATGCTGGCAATTGTCCGCACCCAGCGTGTCGCGGACGGCTTGGATGCAGGCGCACGGGGATACGCAGAAGCGGCGGTGCGTCTTCAGCTTCGCGAAGATGTCGTCTTCGGGAAGCAGCGCCTCGTCCTTCACGACTTCTTTTCCCAGGGGGACGCAGCGATAGAACGGCACGCCCGCGTTGTAGCAGACCTGCAGCGTGCCCGTGCCTAGCGTTTGGAAGAGCGGCCCGATCCATCCGAGGTTCATGGCCTTGCCCGCGTGGAACTCGAAGATGCCATGGGCGGCGGGTGCGTTGTGGTACCAGATGTTCCCGTCATCGCGCTTCTCGCGGTAGATGAGGCCGCGCTTCGCCATGTCGAGCAGCGTCTCATTCGCCTGGTCCGACGTCAGGTTCTCTTTCTCGGCGAACCATTCCGGCAAGAAGAAGTCGTCCTTCGGCATGTCTATCGTGTACAGGGCGTCCTGGGGCGTGTAGAACTCCTTCAACATGGCCGTATCGGCCCCGGCAGCCTTGATTTCCGGGTCATCCGTGTGGTAGCCGAAGCTCAGGCTGTCCACATAGTCCAGCAGGTCCTGGTAGATCTGCTGGACTTCCTGTTCGCTGCGCTCTTTCGTTGTCGCGTTTCCCATTGCGTGCCTCCTTGCATCCTTCGGCCGTCAGATGTCGTCGCGTTCGACAAAGGCCTTGCGTTCCCGAAAACCTATGTCAAAAACATAGGTAATGTAAAAACAAATATAGAAGAGAGCGTATGAATTGAAGGAGGAGTGGGACGATTCAGGAAAAGTGTTCCGCGCGTTTTCGCGTATGGGCGATGACGTTGCGGATATCGGCCCTATTCAACAGGCGCCGCCCCGCATCGATCCCCACCGCATGCTGGATGTCGTCGCTCACGGCGCTGCGGTAATTGAACAAGTACCAGTTCTCGTCCAGATACGCACCTTCCATATGTACCAGGGCATCGGCCACTTGCGCGGCGTTCCATTTCCAGTCCATGTCCTGGCGCAGCATGCGCAGTGCGAAGAACGCAGCGTAGCAGATGGCGAAATGCGCGCGTAGATGCACCTGCGTATCGACCGGGTAGGGCGGTGCGATGAAGTCCGCGGATATGACCTGGAACGGCTCGTGCACGCGCCACAGCTCGCGGTAGATGTTGAATATGGCCGCATTCGAAGCGGTTGTTTCGTTCGACACGATGAAGAACGACTGGCTTGCATTCGACCGCATGGAGCGCAGCGCAATCTCCTTCACCTTGACGGTATGGCCGGTGCGGGCGTCTTGGCCGAAAGAGGCGGCGCGGCGGTCGGGGATGGCGAAATCCGCCTGGCGCGACTTGATGCGGTACGTCTGGTTGCGCGTGAAGCGGTAGTCGCTTTCGTCCGCGGCCCAGCGGTACTGGTCTGTCGTCGTTTCGCTGGTATGCATGAGCAGGACGAACCCGTCGTTGTGCGCTGCCAACTGGGGGACGACTTTCGCGGCTTCGGACAATTGAGCCGCGACGACGGTCACATGATGGGCGCCGGATTCCGTCTTCAGCTCGTCGATGATTGCCAGCGTGCGTTCGGCGCTCATGCGACGCGGGACAATGCGGTACGTCAGCGGGATGCCCTCCTCATCGATGACCAGGCACAAGCGTGTCGAGGTATGTCCTTCCAGCTCATCGGGGCCGCGGGTGGAGCTGTCGCCCGGCCACGGGACGAGATAGTTGCTGAATACCAGGCGCACGTTGTCCAGGCGCCGCGTGCCGTGGATAGCCTCGTAGCGGTCGTTCAGCTTGCGGACCAAAGCTGCGTCGCTTTCGGCGATCTGCTCGAATCCGCGGTAGGCATCCGCTATCTCCATGCTGCACGTACGGGGGAATTTCGCCCGGGCGCTCCAGGTTTCATGGACGGGGACGGCATGCAGCATGCGCGCGGACGCCAGCAGCTCGAATGCCCGTCCCAGGTTCTGTTCCGGTCGAAGCGATGTGCCGGCCGTATGACCGTCCACAAGCTCGTTGTAGAACCGTCCCACGCCCAGGGCGTCAAAGTAGCCCAGCGCTATTGCGGCACCGAGCTGGACGGATCCCTCGCTGCCTTTGTCGATCACGGCGTTCCGCGGAATGGACAAGCGCACGGGGGCGTTGCGGGTCTTCGCCTGATCGTTCAGGTCGGCCACGTATGACTTGAAGTGCTCAACGGGATCCGGGAAACGGTCTGCGAATTCGTCCGCATATCCGATACGCTCGACGGTCTTCGCATGGACCTTTCCCTGTCTGCGGTAATTCTGCATGACGGATAGGTAGATTCGGCCGTTGTGCTTCGTCTGCTTCAGATACATGCCGCGCTCCCTCCTTGGCGGGAATAGCCTTCCCAGGTGCCTGATGCTGTCTGCAGCTGGCATTCCCCTACGATTCCCTACAGTCTATGGCAATGTCGCGCCATCGGGCAATCCGTCGGTAGAATGGGGCGCGATCGAAACCGGATAAGGAGTGGTTATGGCAATCACCATGTTGAAAGGCAAGATTCATCGCGCAACCGTCACGCAGGCGGCGCTGGACTATGTGGGGTCCATCACAATCGACGAGGACCTGATGGATGCTGCGCATATCTTGGAGTACGAGCGCGTGGAGATTGCGGATGTGGATAACGGCGAACGCCTTGCCACGTACGTCATTGCGGGCGAACGGGGGAGCGGCATCATCTGCCTGAACGGTGCGGCCGCGCGTTGCGTCTCACGGGGCGACAAGGTGATCATCATGGCATACGACACGGTGGAGCCCGAGCAGGCGAAGAACCGCAAGCCCCACGTGGTGTTCGTGGACGACTGCAATGCCATCACGCGCGTAACACGCTACGAGAAGCATGGTCGCTTAGCGGATATGGAGCAGGAATAGTCGTTCGGGAACGGCTGAAAGGTCGCTCAGCGGGGGAAGCTGGTGGCCCTTCGCATCTCGTCGGTGGTATGAAAGGGGACAACTATGAATCTCGTCGGTAAGGTCGGCAATACGCTGACCCGCTATGTGGCGCTGATTATCATCGCGCTTTCCGTATGGGCGTATCTGATGCCGGGCCTGTTCGCCTGGGCCACCGGCTATACCTCCATCTTCCTGGGAATCATCATGTTCGGCATGGGGCTTACCATCCGCCCGGACGATTTCAAGGTCGTGTTCACGCATCCGAAGGAGGTCGTGCTCGGTGCTGTTCTGCAATACACCATCATGCCGTTCGCGGCATGGGCGCTTGCAATGGGTCTGAACCTTCCCACGGACATCGCGTTGGGTGTGATCCTGGTGGGCTGCTGCCCGGGCGGCACGGCGTCGAATGTCATCACATACATTGCAAAGGGCGACGTGCCGCTGTCCGTGGGCATGACCATCGTCTCCACGTTGCTGGCACCGCTTGCTACGCCTGCGTTGGTGTACTGGCTTGCCGGCGCATGGGTAAGCGTCTCGTTTACGGCCATGCTGCTCAGCGTGGTACAGATCGTTCTCGTCCCGGTGGTCGCCGGCATCGTGGTGAATGCCTTCGCCTCGAGGGTCGTTCAGAAATGTACGCCCATCCTGCCCACCATCAGCGTGTTGGCCATTGCCTTGATTGTGGCCGGTATCACGGCTAACAACACGGCGAAGATTGTCGAGAGCGGCGCGCTAGTGCTGCTGGTGGTCATGATGCACAATGCCGTGGGCATGGGACTAGGCTACCTGATCTCCTGCGCATTCCATCTGAACTATGCGAAGACCACGGCTGTCGCCATCGAGGTGGGCATGCAGAACTCCGGCTTGGCCGTGAGCCTTGCCGCCGCAAACTTCGCGGCAAACCCGCTGGCCACGCTTCCGGGTGCCATCTTTAGCATCTGGCATAACATTGCCGGTTCCATCTTCGCGAATGTCCGTCGTCGTAAACTGGAGGGCAAGGACGGAAGCCTGGCAGCTGCTCATACGGTCTTGGCCGAGTAGTTCGCTGGCCGCCGGCAAAGAGCAACGAAAACGGACCGCAGCAGAATGCACCGCTGCGGTCCGTATTGCATTTACGGGCGATTTCGTTTGCATTGACACTGCGCCGCGACGCGGATGCCGCACGGCTCGATGATGCGGCATGCTCCGAGCGAATCGCGGTTCTCCGTTTTCCAGTTGTGGTAAGCGCCTCTCTCGTTCGCGTATGGAGGCGCGGTTCCTATGCAAAGATGAACATCACCACGAAGGCGGCGGTGGCAATCCACATCAGGGGGCTGACGTCGCGGCCCTTGCCCCTTGCGAACATGATCAGGCAATAGGAAACGAATCCGAGGCCGATGCCATAGGTGATCGAGTAGGTCAACGGCACGCCGATAATGGTGATGAAGGCGGAGAACGCGGTTTCGAGCTTCGTCCAATCGATGTTCACGATGTCGCTGATCATCAGATAGCCCACGACGGTCAGCGCGCCGCACGTTGCCGAGCTGCTGACCATGTTCACGATGGGCGACAGGAATGCGAACACAACAAACAGTCCGGCTATGATCAAGTTGGAGAAACCGGTGCGCGCACCTGCCGCCGCACCGGAAGTCGATTCAGCGAATGTGGTGATGGAACTGGCTCCCATGAAACCGCCGACAATAGCAGCGGCGGAGTCCGTGACGAGGATCTTCTGGATATCCTGGACGTTGCCCTCCTTGTCGGCGAACTTGCCCTGGATGCCCACGGCCACCACAGTGCCCATGGTGTCGAAGAAGTCGCTCATCAGCAGCGAGAAGACCATTAGCAGGAGCGCGGGCTGCAAGAACACCTGGAGCAACGCGACGGTGCCGGTGTTCGGGTCGGTCTGCAGCGGGGCAGCGAACGTGGAGAAGTCCAGGCCGAAATCCCACGAGGTGGGTAATGTCGTGACGCCGAGGGGGATGCCGATGACCGTAGCGGCAATGATGGAGATTAGCAAGTCGCCCTTCACGTTGCGCGCCCGGAGAATAACGGCCAAGGCGATGGAGATGAACGAGACGATGCAGGCCGGCGAGGTCACGTTTCCCAAGGTCAACAGCGTATCGGGATTCGCGACGATGACGCCGCCGCCCTTCAGGCCGATGAACGCGATGAATAGGCCGATGCCGATGCCGATAGCGTGGCGCAAGCTGGCGGGAATGGCATCCATGACGGCTTTCCGCAGGCCGCAGAGCACCAGGATCAGGATGATGATGCCCTCGACCAGGACCACGCCCATCGCCACGCGCCAATCGACGGCGTTCTCGCCGGCGCACAGCGTGAACGCCACAATGGAGCTGATGCCCATGCCGGAAGCCAGAGCCAACGGACGATTTGCAATCAAACCCATGGCAAGCGTCATGATGGCGGCGCCGATGCACGTAGCCGTCAAGGCCGCGTTGAACGGGATGCCGGCGGAAACCAGGATCTGCGGGTTCACCGCAATGATGTAGGCCATGGCCAGGAACGTGGTCAGGCCGCCGACGATCTCCTGACTGTACGAGCTACTTCGCTCTCTGATTTTGAAAACCTTATCCATCCCGCCCTCTGCTGCCTCTCCCCAGGGTATGCGCCGTGTGCAGTGCAATGGATTGCATAATGGATTGCATTATAGGAGTTCGTCGGCCGGCAACGTGCGGGAAATCCGCGAGGGCCCGCATCTCCTGGTGTTGCCTGCCCATGGTGCCGGTTTTGGCGGGGAATTTCCCCTTACGCAGCCGGGGCTATTGCGTTGCGCGCGCTGCTTTCCCTGCATTTCGTTGCGGCAGCGAGATGACCACCAGCATCGCCACCATCAGGATGAATCCGAGCCAGTCGGCGCCGGTGAACGCCGTTCCCAGAAGCGCTGCGCTGAGAATGCATGCCGTTGCGGGCTCGGCCACGCCGATCAGGCTTCCCTTCACGGAGCCGATGATGGATGCACCCCACAGGTACATGCCGAATGCGGCGAACGTGCCCAGCGCGCCCGTTCCACCGATCAGCGCAAGCCACGAGAGCGGGGCGATGGAGGCGGCATCGGGGATCAGGGACGCGGTGTTTTCCGGGGAAAGGAGCGCTGCGGCGATCAGCAGGACGGTCGAAACCACGGCGCTAATGCATATGCCGCAGCCGATGACCATGATGCTGGAGAAGCGGGCGTACAGCCGCTCGGGTGCGATGAGGTAGAGCGTCACGGCGAGCGCGTTGATGATGCCCCAGGCCAGGCCCGCCATGGGGATGTTCAGGGTGCCCGGATCGCCTTTCGTGGCAATGAGCCACGTGGCGGTGATGGCCAGTACGATGGCGGCAAGCTCGCGGAGTCGGGGCGCGCGACGTGCCTTCACACAGGCAATCATCAGCACGAATACGCTTGCAAGCATCTGGAGCACCGTGGCCGTTCCCGCGTTCGTGATGCCGGTGGAGACGGCGTACGTTGATTGGCTGCCGAAAAGACCAAGGCCGAAGAGGCAGGTCAGCGCAATATATGTCGGGCTTGCAAGCAGCGCCTTCAGCTGCGCGCGGTACCGCATCGCGATAAGGGCTATGAACAGGATTGCGGCTGTGACGGCTCGGACGCACGTGATGAAGAGCGGATTCAAGGCAGAAGCTTCCTGCAGATATTGGATGCAGATGCCGGAAAACCCCCAGAAGCACGCGCCGATGAAAGCGACGACAAGACCGAGCGTGTGTCGGGTGTTTCGGGGGTCTGCTGATATGGCGGACATCTGCGCTTTTCCTTCCTTCATGCTGCGCGCGAACCGGTTATTTCCGATTACCGTGCAAGTCAGACATTCTACGAGGCGGTGCATGGCGTGTAGTGCAAGATTCGCGTCAATTATCGGGAATGCGGGGATGAACGGCCGCCGCGCGGCGGGCGAATAACCGCTTCTCGTATTCAGATTTCGCTGTCAATGTACTTAGGTTCGCGTATCGTATACGTAAGGCCGATACGGTGCGCAGCTCCGCACCAGGGCGAAAGGCGGATACCATGGCGGCATTCGACAGGATCAAGAGCGGCATCGATGCGCTCGACGCCGTATTGGACAACATTCGGCTGGGCGACAACGTGGTGTTCCAGTTGTCGCGCCTGGAAGAGTTCGCCTATTTCACAGAACCATACGTGCACCAGGCTATCGCCGATGGACGCGACCTGATCTACTTCCGTTTTGCGTCGCATGCCCCGTTTTTCGGACCCATGCCGGGCTTGAAGATCTACGAGCTTGACCCGAACGTCGGTTTCGAGACGTTCACGGTGCAGGTGCGCCGCATCATCACGGAGCACGGGCGCGACGCGTTCTACGTGTTCGACAGCTTGAGCGACTTGCGCGTGGCCTGGTCGTCCGACTTGATGATGGCGAACTTCTTCCGGGTGACCTGCCCGTACCTCTTCGAATTGGACACGGTCGCGTTCTTCCCGGTGCTGCGCGGCGTGCACTCGTTTACGGCCATTGCGAAGATCCGCGACACCACGCAGCTCCTGCTGGACGTTGCCTCCGACGACGAGGGCAACGTGTTCCTGCATCCCATCAAGGTGTGGAACCGCTATACGCCCACGATGTTCGCTGCGCATCGGTACCGCCCGAAAGACAAGACGGTCTCCGTGCTCACGGACGGCGTGGAAATCAGCCGGTATTATGCGGCCATGAACCAGAGCCCGGTCACCAGCGAAGAGCGGAACATCGATTCCTGGGACCGCTTTTTCATGGATTGTCGTTTGGACGAGGCGCGCGGGCAGCTTTCCAGCGATGCCTGCGCGAAGATGTGCAACATGATGATGACGAAGGATCCGCATATGCGCGATCTGGTGAAGAAGTACTTCAAGCCGGCCGACTATTTCGAGGTGCGCGACCGCATGGTGGGTACGGGCCTTGTCGGCGGCAAGAGCTGCGGCATGCTGGTGGCGCGCAAGATTGTGGAAACTGCCCTGCCCGAGATGAAGAGCCGCTTCGAGCCGCATGATTCGTTCTATGTGGGTACGGACGTGTTCTATACGTACATCGTCTACAACGACTTATGGAAATTGCGCGTGGCCCAAAGCGGCGAAGGATTTGTCAGCGCCGCGCCCGCTTTGAAAGAGGGCATCGAACAGGGCACGTTCCCGAATGATATCCGCGAGCAGTTCAAGCGTATCCTGGACTATTACGGCCAGGCGCCTATTATTGTGCGTTCCTCAAGTTTCCTGGAGGACGGCTTTGGCAATGCATTCGCAGGAAAGTACGATTCCGTGTTCTGCGCCAACGTGGGTACACCGGACGAGCGGCTTCGGGAGTTCGAGAACGCCGTGCGCCATGTGTATGCGTCCTCGCTGGACCGCTCGGCGTTGGAATACCGCCTGCGCAACGGCCTGGACGAACGTGAAGAGCAGATGGCGCTGCTGGTCATGCGCGTAAGCGGGTCGTACTTGAATGCGACTAGCTTCATGCCCACGGCGGCGGGCGTGGGTTATTCGCACAGCGCGTATTGCTGGATGCCCGGCATGGATCCGGATGCCGGCATGCTTCGCCTGGTCATGGGTTTGGGAACGAAGGCTGTGGATCGAACGGAGCGTGACTATCCGCGTATCGTCGGCTTGGACCATCCGCAGGCCACGACGGCGAAGACGACGGCGGAGAAGCACCGGTATTGCCAGCGGTATGCGAATTTCATTGACCTGGAAAAGCGCGGGCTTGGCGAGTCCCTGTGCACGGATTTGGCGCCGAAGATGTCGGTCAACTCGCGCAATGCTGTTTTCGAGCATGATTTCGAAGCCGAGGAGAGCCTGCGTTCGCGCGGCAAGTTCCGCCCGGTGTTGTTCGCATCGTGTCGGGGCCTGGTGGCGAACCGGGAGTTTACGGATTTGATGTCCCGCATCTTGCGCGTGCTGCAAGATGCGTACGGGAGCGCCGTCGACATCGAGTTCACCATCAACGTCGGCGCGGAGAACGCGTTCGTGGTGAATCTGCTGCAGTGCCGTCCCATTCGCGCACTAAAGGGCGGGACCGGCGTGCAACTTCCCACGGTTGCGGACAGTCAGGCGGTTCTGCATACGGTGGGCGAGGGTATGGGCAACGACCGTGCCGACCAGCTGGATGTCGTGGTGACTGTGGATCCCGGAGCCTACTATCGCTGCCCCTATGCGCTTAAGCCGAGCGTTGCTTCTTTGATAGGTGCGGCGAATGCATATTGCTCGAAGCGTAACCTGAAGGCGGCGCTGTTCACGCCTGGCAGGCTGGGTACCAGCTCACCTGAACTGGGCGTTCCTGCCACCTTCGCGGATATCAGCGCGTTCTGCGCGCTGTTCGAGGTGGCCTATTCGGCGGCAGGGTATGCGCCCGAGCTTTCTTATGGCAGCCATATGTTCCAGGATTTGGTGGAGGCGGATATCTGCTACGGAGCGGTTATGGAAAACGACACGTGTCGTGCGTTTCATCTTGAGCTGTTGAGCAAATGCCCGGATATCACGCGCGACGCGCTCGGCGATGTACCTGAAGAGCTTGCCGGCATTGTCTCCGTTATCGACGTACGTCCATATGAGCTGGTGCTTTGGCGCGACTCGCTAAACAACGAGACCTTGGTGGCGCAGAAATAGACGTAGGTTCGTGGGCGTCTGCGCGATATACGTCAGTCGGCCAGCATTGCTTCATGCGATGGTGAAAGGTTTGGCAGCTGCCTCCAACGAATTCCGAATTATTGGATGGAAATTGCGGTTGGGAATGGTATAGCCCCGTCTAATATAGGTGTTGAGGCCTCGGTTCGTGGTGCGCGGGTATCCTGCGGAAATATATCATGCCGTTGACCTGGATTTATACATACGTTTAATAATCGTGAAAACGCACCACTGAAAATTAGGACCTGTTAAACCATTCCCAAGTTCGCTTGATATCCAATAATTCTGTATTTGCTGGAGCTCATGCGGCGCCCAGGCCCTGATTTCCTTGGAATCGCCCGATTTGCCCCGTTTTGCCTGAAACTCGACCATTCGCGTGGTTACTGGGTCGTTAATTATTGCCGATCATCGTGTTGTATGGTTGATTGCCCATTAGCTGGCGAGGCGCTGCAACGAGAAGCTTGTTATGGGCCACTCCGTGGAGTGGGGAAAGCGTGGTGCCCGTATCAACGCCATTGCGCTCGGAATCATCGTGACGCCGCTTGTGCTGGACGAGTCCAACGGGCCTATGACAAGCTTGGGTCGTCGGCCTGTTGCTGATTCTGTCCTTTACGACTTGATTTCGATAAGATGGAGGCCGCATGACAAGAACGGGGAAGGACCGACATGATTTTCAGGCAGGCGACAACCGCCGACATCGATGCGGTGATGGCGGTTATCGAAGACGGCAGGATGGCCCTTGCAAATCTGGGGCTTGACCAGTGGCAAGGTGCGGAGCCGTCGCGCGAGACCATCGCATCCGACATCGCCTGCGGTTACAGCTACCTGGTGGCAAATGATGCCGATAACACCGTGCTTGCCACCGTGTGCTTCTGGGATTGCGGCGAACCCGATTACGACCGCGTGGTTTCGGGGTCTTGGCTTACGGATTCTCCGAATTCTCTGGAAACAGCGCTAAAGTCCGATGCGCCGATTACGTATGTTGCGCTCCATCGCCTGGCTTCGTCTGCCGCTTCGCGCAGAAAAGGCGTGGCATCATTCATGATTCGAAGTTGCTTCGATTTGGCTCGCGAAAGGGGTCTTGAAAGCGTGCGCGCCGATACGCATGCGGGCAACATCCCCATGCAGCGCACGTTCGAGAAACTGGGCATGGCCCGTTGTTGCGAGGTGCATATCACGAATCCGACGGAGGCCACGAAGCTGCGCGTCGGCTATGAGATAGCACTGTAGCCTTGCGGACGGACGCACTTCGCGGACAGATGATGCGGCTTGCAGCGTTGGCAGTCGCGCCCCACCGAAGAACTTCCCGCCAAACGCGCGACCGAGCTCAATCAGCGCATGGCATCGGAATCGAGACGGGCTCGCGCCCGATGACGTATTTGAGCTTCATGCCGTGTATGTTCGATGAGGGTGTTGCAGGCCACGACATGTCCCGCAGCAACTGTGCGCTCCGACAACGCCGCCGTGTCCTGGAGCCGTCCCGCCGCTACGGAGGTTTTCGAATCGGCGCTCGGCGACAGCAAGCAGCTTGTGGCGATCCCGAGGTCGGCCACTTCGACCTGTAAATTTGAATCCTCGGATCAATCGGGCGCTATTTCTGTCGCTTTTTGTGCTTCGCGAGATGCTTCGGGAGACGCGCCGGAGTCGCAGCCGCCCGCGCCGGGGTTCGATTCGGGAAAGGTATGTCCGCATCGTTGACAGCGGCCAGAAACATTTGATAAAACAAAATCGTTGCAAATATAAAACGCTGATTGGGAATATCCGCAGGGCAGGGGGCCTTGGAAATGAATGAGGGCCAGAATCGCGAGAGAACTATTGTACGCACCAGCATAGTGGGCATACTGGCGAATGTGCTGCTTGCCGCGTTCAAAGCGGCAGTCGGCCTTGCGTCAAGCTCGGTGGCCGTTGTGATGGACGCCGTCAACAACCTGAGTGATGCGCTGTCGTCCGTCATCACCATCATCGGTACGAAGCTGGCGGGAAAGGAACCTGATAAGAAGCATCCGCTGGGTTACGGACGTATCGAGTATTTGAGTACTATGGTCATAGCCGTAATCGTGCTCTATGCCGGCGTCACCTCGCTTGTTGAGTCCGTGAAGAAGATCGTTGAACCAGTGACGCCCGATTACTCCGCAACAGCCCTGGTCATCATTGCGGTGGCGGTGGTAGTGAAAGTGGGGCTGGGCCTGTATGTGAAGAAGCGGGGCGAACGGGTTGATTCGGATTCCCTGGTGGCATCTGGGCGCGACGCGCTGAATGATTCCATCATTTCGTTGTCTACGCTTGTTGCTGCGGGCATCTACTTGGGATTCCATATCAGCTTGGAGGCTTGGCTCGGAGCCGTTATTTCCTTCGTTGTGATTAAATCCGGAGTTGATATTCTGCGGGAAACAGTCAGCGACATTCTGGGCGAGCGCATCGACGCGGAAACGGCCCATGCCGTGAAGAACACGATTTGCGAGGTTGAGGGGGTGCAGGGTGCATACGACCTGGTCATCAACAACTACGGACCGAACACGCAGATTGGGTCCGTGCATATCGAAGTGCCCGACACCCTGTCCATTAAAGAACTGGATGCTTTGGAACGCACCATTGCCGAAGAAGTGTATCGAAAGCACCACGTCGCTCTCACGGGCATCTCCATCTACTGCGTCAGGACGGACGGAGAATCTGCTCGGGCAGAGTTGGCGGTGCGCAAGATTGCAGGCCAGTATCCCGACATCATCCAGCTGCATGGCTTCAATCTTGATGCAAAGGCCAAGACGATGACGTTCGATATTATTGTCAGCTACGATTCCGAAGACCGTAAGGGTGTGTACGACAAGATGGTCGAAAAGGTGCAGGAGGCCTTCCCCGACTATACGCTGCATGTGCAGCTGGACTTGGATATCTCGGACTGACGCTTTGGAAGGAGCGGCATATGCCCGAATTGATGGATGTTATAACGAAACGGCGCAGCATCAGGAAGTTCGCGTCCGAACAGGTTCCGGAGCAGAAGCTACATGCGATATTGCGGGCAGGGCTGCTGGCGCCGACCAGCATGAATAAGAAGCCCTGCGAATTCTATGCGGTGAGCAACAGGGCACTGCTGCGGCAGCTTTCGCAGGCTAAGGAACAGGGTGCAGCGTTTCTTGCCGATGCGCCCGCTGCCATTGCGGTCTGCGCGGATTCGTCGAAATCCGACGTCTGGGTAGAGGATTGCTCCATTGCTATGGCGTATATGGGCTTGATGGCAACCAGCCAGGGGCTTGGCAGTTGCTGGGTGCAGATGCGTCGTCGCGGCTCTTCGGCAGGGGATGACGCCGAAACCGCTGTACTGGGTGCACTCGGTGTCCCGGCCTGCTTTCGCATGGTAGGGCTGTTGGCACTTGGCATTCCGGCGCAGGAGGCCGCGCCCCATTCCGTTAACGAAGCAGACTTCTCGAAGGTTCATTTCCTGGAATAGCCGCTGCCGTCTTCGCGGGCGTACCAGCGGCGTTTCAGGGCAAGGGCGGCATTCACCAGCAGAATCAGCGATGGCACCTCGATGAGTGGGCCTACCACGCCGGCGAAGGCCTCGCCGGAGGCAATGCCGAAGGTTGCAGTTGCCACGGCAATAGTCAGTTCGAAGTTGTTGTCGGTTGCCGTGAAGGCGATGCTTGCCATGCACTGATTTCCACCGTGCTGCCCGCCGCTCCGAAAGCCGGTCCCAAAGGCCCAGCTTGGATGCGGCATTGTCCTTCATGTCAGCAGCCTGCGCATTCATGTTCGGCGGGCGACGATGCTGGGGTGGGCTCTTGGGCGGTTGCTTGGCGGGATTGCGCGACAGTATCGGCATGTAGACGCCGCGAAGCTTATTTCAACGAAGTCGCCGTGCATCTGTCGGGCTTAGTCGTTCGTGAAGAACTTCAGAATATGCACGGCAACGCAGACGACCGTACCGTCTTGGTTGGTCATCACCACGTCCGCATAGGTCTTCATGTTCTCCTCGTCGACCTGTTTCACGGTATAGGTGGCGGTAATAGTGTCGCCGAAGTATACGGGCGCGGTGAATCGGAGATGGTCGTAGCCGTATGAGACGCTGGGAATGGGGTCGTCGTGGTATTGCTGGATCAGGGTGCTTGCCGTGCTTCCCAGGCAGAAGGTCAGCACCCCGTGCACGATGCGCGTGCCGTATTTTGTGGTCTTCATGTACGCTTCGTTCAGGTGCATGCGGCTGAAATCGCCGGTGATGCCAGCGAACTGGTATACATCGGATTCGCTGATGGTCTTGGTGAAGGTGCAGGTTTCTCCTACCTTCAGGGGAATGACGCTTTCGCTCATGAACGGATTCCTTCCTCTACGACATCTTTGGCTGCTCTTGCAATTTGTCGAGTGCCGGACATTTTTCCTAGGAATACGCTACACCAGCGGGGGGTATATGAACTTGCGACTCGTTGAAAGAAAGCTGGTCCCACTATGAACGGAATGCATGGCGCGGACGTTTGAGCTAAAGGAGCCGGATCCGTCTGGATATAATGACAAGAGGGAAGAGAGCGTGAGAGGATTCGTTGTGAACTTGGCACAGCTTCAGTATTTCCAGCATCTTGCCGAGGTTGGGAACTACTCTCGTGCCGCCGAGTCTTTTTTCATTTCGCAATCTGCTTTATCGCATTCTATGGCGGCGTTGGAGGATGAGCTGGGGTGCTCTCTGTTTGCGCGCAAGGGTCGGCAGGTGGTGCTGACCGAAGAGGGTGAAGTATTTAAGCGGTACATCGACGAGGGTCTTTCTGCAATATCTCAGGGCGTTGCCGAGATTGCGCGTCGCAGAGGGGAGCTGTCGGGAACCGTGCGCGTAGGGGCTATCGCTCCGGTGCGGTCGTGGTATCTTCCCGAAGCTATGGGCGCCTATCGTGCTGGGTACGGCTCATTGGTGGAATTTCGGGTGGCGCAGGGCGAAACGGCGCCGCTAAATGCACGATTGGCGCAGGGCGATTTCGATCTGGTCATTGCCGGACCGGTTGAGATAAAGGGGATTGCATGCAAGACCCTGTATTATCAGCGTCTGGTGGTGGCGGTAAATCGCAGTCATCCCCTTGCGAAGAAGAAGGAAGTGACATTTTCCGACCTGGTGGGATATGATGTGGCGTCGTATCGCGAGGGCATTGCCTGCGGGCGCTTGCTGACTGATTTCTTGAAGGCTTCCCATGCTCCCGTAGATGACTTCAACCTGATACGCAACTACGAGGACGAGGTCATCCTTGGAGCTCTGGCCATACACGAACCGATTGTCTCCTTGACTATGATCACGTCGAATCTCATGGTCGATTCGCGGATGGCGGTGCTGCCCCTTAGGGAACCGGGAGCGTTGACGTTCTATCCTGTTACCCTGTCGTATCAGGAGAAGAAATTCCGTTCGCCCGCAGCGCAGGCATTTATCGATTTTCTGGGAACGTTCGATGCTCCTGAATATGAGCGGTCCGATTTTCCCTACGCCACCACCGCCCCGTTCGATGGCGGCACGGGGAATACCGCAAGCTAACCGGCCCTATTCCCAGGGCTTGCCCAGCGCTCCGGCGTCTGCCGACAACTTGAATTCGTACAGGGCAAGCTTGTAGCTGTTCGGTCCGTTGACGATTTCCGGTTGGCGCATGGCATTCTCCTTGTTTCCTATCGTTTTTTTGCTCATCGGTTTTCAATCGATATTCTTTGCAAGCAAGCGGTGCAATCGTCTAATCGGCATATTCCTCATGACACCGTTCGATGCCCTTCACGCAAGCCCAAAGCGTATAGTTCACCGGGGTGGGCACACCTAGTCGTTTGCCTTCGCGCACGACGGCTCCGGCGATAACGTCCACTTCGGTTCGCCGTCCGCTTTCCAGGCTCTGCTGCAAAGACGGCTTGAAGCTGTCGGGCAGTCCCTTGCCGGCCATCCATAGCACCTTGTCGGGATCTTCATACGTAAGCTTCACTCCCGCCGCATGCGCTACGGTGACGCCTTCCATGACGGCGGCGCGCGATACTTCCAGCAGACTCTCCTGTGAATACAGGCCACCGTAGGGCAGGCCGGTGATGGCGCAGACCGCACCTGTCGAAACATTTACCAGCAGCTTGTCCCAAATAACTCCCATGATGTTGGTGGTGGCGGAGGTTTCCATGCCTGCTTGGTTGAAGGCAGCCACGATTTGCTCAACGCGCACGGATTCGGAGCCGTCAAGCTCGCCGATAAACGTTTCCTTTTGCGCAAGCGTGGCCTGCACACGGCCGGGTTCCAGAAGCATGCCGCCAACGTAGGTCTTGCCGCCGATGACGTGTTCGGTGCCAACCGCATTGCTTAGGATGTCTTCGGCTCCCAAGCCGTTCTGGAAGGTCATCACAACGGTATCGGGACCAACCAGGGAAAGACCCGATTCGATGGTTTGCTGGGTGTCGTATGCCTTGCAAAGCACTATTACCAGGTCGCAGACCCCGATTCCTTCGGGTGTTTCATGGGGAATGGGGCGGGAGATGCGCTCTTCGCTGCCCATAACCATGACCAAACCGTTTTCGCGAATCGCTTCCATGTGAGCTTTGCGGCCGACGAAGTGCACCTCATTGCCGGATATTGCCAGCGCTCCGCCAATGGCGCTGCCCAAGCTGCCCGCTCCTAAAATACAGATTTTCATGTCGGTTCTCCTTTCGCGGCGCCTTATTCAATGCCGACGATCTCGATTACATGGCCTTCAGGTAGCTGGAACCAATTCAGTTTTCCGGAAAAGGAGGCCACTCCCTCTACCGAGCTCACAGCAAGGATCAGGCTATCGGGGTCGGAAGATTCAATTCCGATATGCGACATCTGCTGTGTCTCGCAGTTGGCGATTGCGTCGCTGATGGCATGCTGCAGCTGAACGCCTCCTATCCAAATCTGATCGAGGTTGTTTTCCGTGTCGTATTTTTCCAGCGTTACCGGCATGCCCATGATGTCCTGGAAAAAGCGTCGGTACCAGTCGAAGTCGCGTACGCGTACGCCGACATGCTGCACCTTGGTAGTCGGATTCGATGCATTCATCGGTTTCTCCTTTCGGCTCGACTCCAGCATACCGGGCTATGGGGGAACCGTATTGCCTACCTGGCGCACAAAAGAGTCCCCAACTATGAATCGGGCTCATAACGGTTGCGCCAACGGGGCAAAGATGCGGGTCGTCGAAATACTGCGGGTCATGCTACCGTGGGGTTGCAACGAGAACGGCTTGAGAGGAGCTGCCATGGCTGTGGACAAGGTCATTCGCTGGGGCATTATCGGATGCGGCAACGTGGTGGACACGAAAAACGGGCCGGGCACGTACTTGGCGGAAGGCTCGGAACTGGCGGGAATATGGAATCGCACGCGCAGCAAGGCGGAGACGTGGGTTTCCACCCATGGGCATGGACGCGTTTACGACACGATGGATGACCTGCTGGTGGATCCGCGCATAGATATCGTGTATGTGGCGACCACTCCGGACTGTCACCTTCGGCAGGCTCTGGCAGTGGCGGCTGCGGGCAAGCATTGCTACCTGGAAAAGCCCATCGCCTTAAGCTGGGACGAGGCCCAGCAGATTCGCGCCGCCTTCCAAAAGGCGGGCACGCGCTGCTTCGTTGCCCACTATCGTCGCGGCATGGCGCGCTACAAGAAGGCAAAGGCGCTCATCGACGGGGGACGGCTGGGAAAGATCCGCGGCGTGCAGGTCATCCGGACCCAGCGTCAGACGGCGGAGGAGCTGCTTCCCTATGACCAGCAGCCTTGGCGCGTGCATCCCGAGGTGTCCGGCGGCGCGCATTTCTACGAAGGCGATGCGCATATGCTGGATCTGGTTGACTTCCTGGTTGGGCCGCTTTCCGATTTCAAGCTGGAGAATACCAACCTTACCGGTTGCTATGCGGCAGAAGACGCCGTATCGCTTGCCGGAAAAACGGAAGACGGCGTTATGGTTTCGGCCGTCTGGTGCTATGCCGCGTATCGCGCCATCGATCGCTTCCTTATCTTCGGGGACAAAGGCAGCTTGGAATTCCCGTACTACGACAATGCCGCTCCCATGAAGCTGGAGACGCTGCCGCTTCATGCCGCCCCGGCGCGCGAAGGCGTGATGGGCGGGGTGCGCGAGGAGCCGCAGATGCAGGTCGAATATGTGGAAACCCCCCTGGATGAATATCCCGGCACGGGTCAGATCCAGGATATCGTGGACGAGTTGCGCGGGGTGCCCGGTGCCGTATGCTCGAGCACCTTGGATTCGGCAATGCGTACGCTGCGCATTACTTGGACATCGCGCCAGCAGTGGCTCCAGGATCAGGAATCCCGGTAAAGGCGGCACGGACCGCTCGTCCGTCGTGCCGTCGAGCTTCCATGGCTTGTGTACGAACCGATGATCGGCATGAGGCTGTAAACGGCACGGCGTCGAGGGGGATTGCCATCTCGCAATTGCGGCAGATGCGTGCATAATACCGAAGTATGAATTCGATTGATTCCCATACGTACGCTCCTACATCGGGGCAGAGTCCGAAAACGGAAGGGCATTTCGGTGCCATTCTTGCCATCTACCTTCTGGGGCTTCTCATCGGCGGTTTGTATGTGGGCTTGGTTGCTCCGATTCGCACCGTCGTGCAGGCCGGGTTCGGTATCGGTGATTCCTCCGGCATCTGGATGATCAACATCTACACGCTGTTCTATGCCGCGCTTATTCCCGTTATCGGGAATCTGGCCGACCGCTATGGGCGAAAGATCGTTTATACCACCTGTGTTGCCCTGTTCGCTGCGGGGTCCGCGCTGTGCGGCATCTCCGCTTCTGTCGGAGGGTTCGGCCTGTTACTGTTCGGGCGCGTTGTGCAGGCGATCGGAGCAGGCGGCATGATTCCGGTTGCCAATGCGGAGATCGGGACATCGTTTCCGCTGGAAAAGCGCGGTATGGCCTTGGGTATCGCCGCTGCCGTCGTGGGCATTTCCAATGTGCTCGGGGCCGGCGTGGGCAGCTTCATTGTGGGACTTGTGGGCGTGCAGAATTGGGCGGTTGCCTTCTATTTCGCGCTTCCGTTCTGCGTTGCCATCATTATCGCCGCGCTTGTATTCCTGCCGAACCATACCGTCAAAACGAAGGGGTCCCTTGACCTGGCCGGATCCGTAGTGCTTGTGGCCTTCGTGCTGGCGCTGCTCTTGGGACTGAAGGATATCGATTTCTTCGACTTCGCCAACAGTGCCTCCCAGCCTGCTGCCTGGATTCCGCTTGCTGTTGCCGTGCTCTGTCTGCCGGTATTCCGAGCCGTAGAACGCCGTGCGGACAATCCGGTGTTCCATATGGAATACCTGCACAGCCGTCCGATTGTCATCACCATGGCAGTGTCTTTCTTTGTGGGATGCGTCATCATCTCCATGATGCTGGTCCCGGAATTCGCCGAGTTCGCTATGGGCGATCCGGTGGGTTCGGGTGGATACTACATGCTCGCCATCGGCCTGACATCCATCATCGGGCCGCCGTTCGCCGGTAGGCTTATCGACCACATCGGTCCGAAGCCTGTGCTCATGGGCGGCTTATCCGTCATGATTGCCGGGTATCTTTTCTTGGCCGTGTACGCCGCAGCCAATCCGAGCGCAGTTTCGCTTATTGCGGGTCTTGCCGTTGTCGGCGCGGGCATGGGCTTTGCCATGGGGGCGCCGGCGAACTACATGATTCTGGAGAACACCGACCCCGATAACAGCAACTCGGCGATTGCGACCATCACCTTGGTGCGCCAAGTGGGTACATCGCTTGCCCCTGCGATTCTGGTGGGGTTCATATCGCAAGAAGCGGGCATGCTGGGGTATCAGCATATGCTTCTTTGCGTCGTGGCATTCAACGCCATCGCGCTTGCGCTGATGGCACTCTATCATTCTCCGGAACCGTGCAGGTGACGCCGTGGTTGACGGTACAAGGCGTTCTGCCGGCAGATATGCCGCATGCGATTTTCGCCGCCTTCTGTCTGCAATCGCTTGCTCGATGACGCCTACGGTATAATAGGTTCGTCCGGACAGAGGGGGCGTCATGCTGTTCATCGAGTACCCGAAATGCTCAACCTGTCAGAAGGCGAAAAAGTGGCTGGATGCCCATGGTATCGATTACACTGATCGCGATATCAGGCAGGACAACCCTTCGGCTGAAGAGCTGGGCGCCTGGCAGGCGGCCAGCGGCATTCCGTTGAAAACGCTGTTCAATACCAGCGGAATGTTGTATCGCAGCATGGGGTTGAAGGACAAGCTGCCCGAAATGGCCCCCGAAGAGCAGATGGCTCTGCTTGCTACCGACGGGATGCTTGTCAAAAGGCCTTTGGTAGTGGACGGCGATACGGTTCTTGCTGGTTTCAAACCAAAAGACTGGGCGGCTCATTTCGGTGTGGAAGAATAGGGCCGTTTCGATTCGCCGAGGCCCATCACTGTCATCGGTACGTCGAAGGGCGCCGAGTTCGGTGCCGAGCTAGCTGCACACGGCTTCGCTATTGACAATCTGGCAACAGGCTATCCGCCCTCATACCGTGCAGCTTATGAAGGCACGGCAGTCGGATCGGGCGACGAGCCCCTGATCGACCTTTCGGGCTTCAAGGGCCATGCGCTTTTCTTTGCCGGCCGAAAAGATGCTATGTGATAAAGCGATGTTGCGGCGAAGAATCTTGCTGTGCAATCCGATGCCTTCGAGGCGCACGTCTACCCGGATGCCGGTCATATCTTCTCGGACGATTCCGCGCAATTCGGCACCGGCTGGGAAATCATGCTGGGCGGCACGGTCGATGGGGAAATTGCGGCCTTTGAGGATTCGAAAAATACCTTGTTCGTCTGATGCCACACGCATCCTCGCGCCCTCCGGCACGGCCATCGAGGCCGTCGGGTCCACCATGTGCTTCGACGAAGGCCTCGAAGGGGTCGAAGGCACCATCGCCTACGGCGCGGATGGCGATGCCGCCACCCATTTCACGCTCCAATCGGCTACCGGAGCGAACCCGAAGATGCTTTCCGACTTCAAGCCCCTCGACAGTGCCGACAGATGCACCTTCATGTTCGATGCC
>OGOS01000584.1_pt1 | contig 28922 bp, 21 predicted proteins | sample 1552701 | NCBI WGS metagenome assembly OGOS01 (sample SAMEA2580128, study PRJEB22360) | human gut metagenome | biome: human gut; feature: human-associated habitat; material: faeces | place: Denmark | collected 2008/2010
AAATCCCCCTGGCCGCCGGCGCCAGACAGTTGCTTGATGCCGATGCTCTCTGCAGCAACCTGTCCATAGATGTCCACTTCCACGCACGAGTTCACGGATATCAGATTGTCGTTTTTCGCAATGACGTAAGGGTTGTTCACGTATGCCACGGGGAAGAATTGCACGGCGGGATTGTCGTCGATCCAGTCATAAAGCTCGGTGGTGCCCTGCGCGAACGTGACGACGCTCGCATTCGGGTGCAGCGTCTTTCGCCTGCCGGTCAACACGCCAGCTTCGGCCAGGTTCATCATGCTGGTGGTGAACAGCTCGCTGTGCACGCCCAGATCCTTCTTGTCCATCAACGCCTCCATAAGCGCGTTCGGCAGCTTGCCGATGCCCGCCTGAATGGTGGCGCCGTCGGGCACCATGTCCGCGATAGTCTGGCCGATTTTGCGCTCGACGGGACCGATGGGCGGCATGGGGGATACAGCGATGTCCTCGGAGATCTCCACGATGGCATCCAGCTCGCTCACGTGGATGAAGCATTCGCCCAGCGTGCGGGGCATCTTGTCGTTTACCTGGGCAATGACCAGCTTCGCCTTGTTCGCGATGGTGCGCTGGTAGTCCACGGACAGCCCGAAGCTGCACCAGCCGTGGCGGTCGGGGCGGGAAAGGGACAGCAGGGCGACATCGATGGGGTAGTCGTCGTTTTCCACGTCGCGCTCCACGGTGCTGAAGTACGTGGGCACGTAGTCCGCGCGGCCGTTGAAGAATGCGTCCCAATAGCCGGCCTTCATGCCGGGAGAGCCGATGAACGTCTCGTAGCGGATATGCCCTTCCATGCCCGGTTCGTACATGTTCAGGCCGTTCGTGCTGGAGGCCTGGAAGAACGTGACGTCCGTCAGGCCCTCGTAGTTGTCGCAGGCGGCCTGGATCAACGCGCGCGGTTCTCCCGCGCCGTCGGGCATGCCCACGCGGCTGTGCGCGGGGATCATCTTCACGGCCTTCTCTGCCGTGGTCAGCTTCGATTGGTAGTCGGCAAGCCAGTTCTCGCTCATGGGTGCTCCTCACTCTCGTCCGCCCATTATAGTGGCTGCGCGTGTAGGGGAGGGACATGCGCGCGAACACAATGCGGGGCGGACGCGCGAGATGCATGCGGCACGGGGCGCATGCGGCATGCTCGCCGCCCGACCGCCCCTTGTGTGCTCCCTGTGCCGACCGCCGATGCGGGCGGGAAGCGCGTTGGGCATTGCGCTATAATCCCTTCCACAACGGAATACGCAAAAAGCTATGACGAAGACAGCGTGGCGATACCGGGCGCAAACAGAGAAGGGCTCCGAAGGCTGGAAGGGTCCCTGCGCACGACGCGACGATTCCCTTCACCAGCTGCGCGCTGAACGTTGCCGCACCGTGCAAAGCCGTTCGGGCCTTCGCTGCGGCAGCCAGTAGGAGGCGCCGGGAACTCCCGTGACAGAGTCGGAGTGGATTCGCAAGGCCGGCAACGGCCGGAGAGTCAACCAAGGTGGTACCGCGAGACGTATGCTCCCGTCCTTGGATCTGCAGATTTCCTGCAGGCCGGGTCGGGAGCATTTTTTATGGAAAGGAAGGCTATGTCGATTCAAGATGACGTGTTGGCGCTGCGCCAGAAGGTGCTGGCCGACATCGATGAGGCGCGCAGCTCCCAGGCATTGGAGCAGGTGCGCGTGCAGGTGCTGGGCAAGTCCGGCAGCTTGACCGGTTATCTGCGCTCTATGGGCAAGGTGGCCAAGGAGGAGCGTCCCATCCTGGGCAAGACCGTGAACCAGGTACGCGGAGAAGTGGAGAAGGCGCTTGAGGCGCGCAAGACCGCGCTGGCCGCCGCCGAGTTGCAAGCGCAGATGGAAGCCGGTGCGGTGGACGTCACGCTGCCCGGCCGCGCGCAGCAGATGGGCACGCGTCATCTGATCAGCGCCATCACGGACGAGATTGCCGAAATCTTCCACGGCATCGGCTACACGGTGGTGCCTGGCAATGAAGTCGAGACCGACTATTACAACTTCGAGGCGCTGAACACGCCGCCCGACCATCCGGCCCGCGGCATGCAGGATACGTTCTACGTGGTGGACAAGTCCGGTGCCGAAACCGCCGTTCATGGCGAATCCGAGGTGCTGTTGCGCACACAGACCTCCGGCGTCCAGGCGCACGTGATGGAGAGCCAGAAGCCCCCCATCTACATCATTGCTCCCGGCAAGGTCTATCGCCGCGACGTGGCCGACCCCAGCCATCTGCCGCAGTTCAATCAGGTCGAGGGCCTGGTTGTGGACGAGGGCATCACCTTCGGAGATCTGAAGGGCACGCTGGAGTACTTCGTCAAGCAGATGTTCGGCGAAGATCGCCGCACGCGCCTGCGCCCGCATTACTTCCCGTTTACGGAGCCGTCTGCCGAAGCCGACGTGTCGTGCGGAATCTGCGGCGGCAAGGGTTGCCGCTTCTGCAAGGGCACGGGCTGGGTCGAGGTTCTGGGCTGCGGAATGGTGGACCCGAACGTGTTCGGTTACGCCGGTATCGACCCGGAGGTCTACTCCGGCTTCGCATTCGGCATGGGCGTGGAGCGCATCGCCTGCTTGAAATACAACGTGCCCGACCTGCGCATGCTACTGGCCGGCGACATGCGCTTCCTGCGCCAGTTCTAATCCGGTGCACCAAACGGAATGCAATGCGAAAGCCTGTATATAAGAGAGAAGTAACGGTATGAAAGTATCTTTGAAATGGTTGAACGAGTACGTCGACGTGCCGTCCGATACGCAGGAATTCTGTGATCGCCTGGATCTGACGGGCACCGGCGTCGAGGGCCTGGAGGAAACGGGCGCCCAGTTCAAGAAAGTTGTGGTGGGCCAGATCCTGGAGAAGGAGGCGCATCCCGACTCTGACCACATGTGGGTGTGCAAGGTGTCCGTGGGCGCGGCGAACACGGACACGGACGGCAACCCCGAGCCGCTGCAGATCGTGTGCGGTGCGCAGAACTTCAACGCGGGCGATAAGATTCCCGTGGCTATGATCGGCGCGGAATTCGGCGACTTCAAGATCAAGAAGAGCAAGCTGCGCGGCGTCACCAGTTACGGCATGAACTGCTCCGAGCGCGAGCTGGGCTTGGGCTCGAACCATGACGGCATCATGATCCTTCCTGCGGATGCGCCGGTGGGCACGCCGTTCGCGGAGTACATGAAGCTGTCCGACAAGATCATCGACTTGGAGATTACGCCGAATCGCCCGGACTGCCTGTCCGTGGAGGGTCTGGCGCGCGAAGTGGGTGCCATGTACCGCACGGACGTGCGCTATCCGTCCATGGACCTGACGGAAGGCGAAGAGGCTACGGAGGATGCCGTGGACGTGACCGTTGCGGAAGAAGGGCGCTGCCCACGCTACACGGCGCGCGTCATCCGCGGCGTGAAGGTCGGCCCCAGCCCGGATTGGCTGGTCGAACGCATCGTCGCATCCGGTGCTCGCTCCGTCAACAACGTCGTGGACGTGACGAACTACATCCTGTTCCTGCTGGGCCAGCCGCTGCACGCGTTCGACTTCGATAAGGTGAAGTCTGCCGATGGCAAGGCTCATATCGTGGTGCGTCCCGCCGAAGAGGGCGAGAAGCTGACGACGCTGGACGGTCAGGAGCGCATGCTGACGCCGGACATGACCGTCATCGCCACGCCGGAGCGTGCCGTTGCGCTGGCCGGCGTCATGGGCGGGCTTGACTCCGAGGTCACGGATGACACGGTGGACATTCTGTTGGAGGCCGCCACGTTCGACCCGGCCCACACCAGTCGCACGAGCCGTAATCTGGGTCTGATCAGCGAATCGTCCATGCGCTATGAGCGCAAGGTGGATGCTGGCCGCATCACGCGCAACGCGGACTTCGCCGCCGCGCTGATGGCGAAGATCTGCGGCGGAACGGTCAGCCGCGGCCTGGTGGACGTCTGGACCGTGAAGGACGAGCCGTTCGACCTGCAGTTCCGCATTCCGCGCTTCTGCGCCATGATGGGCGCCGACGTCCCGCGCGCCGACATCGAGGACATTCTGGAGCGCTTGGGCTGCAAGGTGGAGGACGACGGCCCGAACACGCTGCATGTGATTGCGCCCACGTGGCGCCCCGACCTGGAGCGCGAGATCGACCTGTACGAGGAGGTGTTGCGTCTGTACGGCATGGAGAAGGTGCCCGCTACGCTGCCCGGCGGCCGCGACCGCATCCCCGTGAAGACGCCCACGCAGCGCATCGTGGAGAAATTGAACCGCGTGCTGCCCGCCTGCGGCCTGAACGAGACCATGACGTACTCGTTCGCCGAACCGGGCGAACTGGAGCGCCTGCGCATGTCCGAAGAGGGCCTGGGCGAACCGGTAGAGCTCATCAACCCCATCAACGCCGAGCAGTCGCAGATGCGCCGCAGCATCATCCCCGGCCTGCTGCGCAGCATAGCGTACAACCAAAGCCACGGCGTTGAGAACATCCAGCTGTACGAGGTGGGGCGCGTGTTCTTCGGCCACGAGGGGCATCAGCTGCCGCGCGAGGCGCAGCGCCTGGCCGGCGTCCTGGCAGGCAGCATGGCGGAGAAGTCCTGGAACACGAATCCAGCACCATTCGACTTCTTCGACGGGAAGGGCGTACTGGAATCCATTGCCCGCGAGCTGGCTCTGCCGAAAGTGCGTTTCCGCGTGTTGGAAGGCCCGGCAGCGGGCCATCTGCAACCGGGACGCGCGGCCGAAATGCTTTCCGGGGGCCCAGCTTCATCCACGCGGCCAAAGCCCCGCTGGCGGTGGATGCCTACGATGCGAAGGGCCCTGTGGTCGCATTCGAGCTGGATATCGATGCGCTGGTGAAGTCCGCGCGACCGGCACGCGATTTCGTGGACATTCCGGAGTTCCCGCCGGTGTCCGTGGACGTGGCATTCATCGTGGATGAGGATGTGACGAACGAGAAGCTGATGCAACGCATGCACTCTGCAGGCGGCAAGCTGCTCTCCAGCATTCGCCTGTTCGACGTCTACCGTGACGAGAAGCGCCTGGGCGCGGGCAAGAAATCCATGGCGTACTCGCTGGAATACCGTGCGGCAGACCGTACGCTGACGGGCGAGGAAGTGGAGAAGGCGCACAGCAAGCTGATCAAGAAGGTATGCGGCGGCCTGGGCGCAGAGATCCGCTCGTAACGGCTCGGCAACGAAAATCCGCATTTTACATCGGGTCGTCCGCTTGCTCGGGCGGCCCGACTGTTTTGCCGGTGCGGCATGGTACGCTCAGATGAGATATTCATTGCAACAAATGCTTGTTTTTTGGAGAGGGCATGCTGCGCCGAGGCCTGTGGCATGCTCGCAAAGCGAGGGGAGCCTGGATGATCGAGGTTCGGGACCTGCGGAAATCGTACACAACCGGCTCGTTCACACAGCGGGCGCTGGACGGGATTTCCATCACCTTCAGGGAAAACGAATTCGTATCCGTGCTGGGTCCTTCGGGCTCCGGCAAGACGACGCTGCTGAATGTTCTGGGAGGCTTGGATCATCCTGATTCGGGGGATATCGTCATCAACGGCGTGTCCACGAAAGACTACAAGAGCGCCGATTGGGATACCTATCGGAACCACCACATCGGCTTCATTTTCCAAAGTTACAACCTTATTCCGCACCAGACGGTGCTTTCGAATGTAGAGCTGGCGCTGACGTTGGCGGGCGTGTCGCGCGAAGAACGCCGCGTTCGTGCGCGCAAGGCGTTGCAGCGCGTCGGGCTGGGCGACCATGTGGACAAGAAACCAAACCAGCTTTCCGGTGGCCAGGCCCAGCGCGTTGCCATTGCGCGCGCACTGGTAAACGAGCCCGATATCGTGCTGGCAGATGAGCCGACGGGCGCACTGGACACGGAAACGGGCATCCAGGTCATGGACCTGTTGTCCGATATCGCCCGCGACCGCCTGGTCATCATGGTCACGCACAATCCCGATTTGGCATACCGGTATTCCAGTCGTATCGTGAAACTGGAAGATGGCCGCATCACGGACGACTCGTCGCCGGTGTCAGCCGACGAGCGCGCTGCTATGCTGAAGTCGGGTACGGCGGGTGCGGCGGCAAAGCAGGCGGCGCCTGCGGTGACGCCCGTCGGAGCAGCGGCCGACTCGGATGCTGCCGAAGCAGCCCAAGCTGCCGACGGCAATGCCGTGAAGGATGCCACGGCCGCCGCCGGTACGGCGGCACGCCCTGCCGGCAAGGGGCGCAAAAAGCATTCGTCCATGTCGTTTCTCACGGCCCTGTCGCTTTCGTTCAGCAATCTGATGACGAAAAAGGGGCGTACGTTCCTGACGGCGTTCGCTGGCAGCATCGGCATCATCGGCATCGCCACGATCCTGGCGCTCTCGAACGGCGTGAACAACTACATCGGCCAGGTGGAAGAGGAAACGCTGTCCTCATATCCGCTCACTATCACGAAGTCCAGCTTCGACTTGAGCGCTCTGCTGGGCACGGCGAATACGGACGGGCCGGCGGGCACGGGGTCTTCGGGCGACTCCTCGGCAGATGGCGCATCCGGCACGGCGTCGGCTGATAGCTCATCGGGCGATGCGTCTTCTGCGAAGGGCGACGTCATACCCGAGCGCACGGTGGTCTCCGACATGTTCGCCGATATCAAGAACAACGACTTGAAATCGTTCAAGAAATGGCTCGAGGGCGACGGATCGTATGTGAACGGCTACGCGAATGCAATCACGTACGATTACGGCATCACACCGCTCATCTATACGGACAACGCGAAGAACCCGAAGAAGGTGAACCCGTCTGCACAGGATGACTACAACAACCTGGATTCATTCGGATCGTTCTCGTCTATGGCTTCCATGAGCTCGTTCGAGGAGATGTTGGACAATCCAAGTGTGCTGGACTCGCAGTTTGAGGTGGTAAAGGGCAAGTGGCCGGAAAAGTACGACGAATGCGTGCTGGTGCTGAACTCCAAGGGTTCCATCAGCGATTACACGCTCTACAACATCGGCGTGTTGAATCCGGACGAGTTCTCGAAAATGTACAAGAAGGCACTTGCAGAAGAGAAGGTGAAGGTGCCCGACACGCAGACGAATTTCACCTATGACGACGCCTTGAACCTGTCGTTCAAGGTCGTTGACTCATCCGCCACCTACCGCCACAACGCATCCCAGAACACCTGGACGGACATGTCCGACAAGAAGAACTATATGAGAAATGTCGTCAAGAACGGCCTGACGATGAAGGTTGTCGGTGTCGTGAAGGCACGCGATACTGCCACGGCGACTTCGCTCAAAGAGGGAATCGCATATCGCCACGATCTGGTAAACCATCTGATGGACGATGCGGCGAAATCTTCCATCGTGAAACAGCAGCTTGCGCATCCGAAAACAGACGTGTTCACGGGAAAGAGCTTCAAATCCCTGAAGAAGAACTCAAATTTCGATATGAAATCGCTGTTCACGGTGGACCAAGATGCGCTGAAAGATGCGCTTTCAAGCAGCATGGGCTCATCGTCGTCCGGCGGGTCTGCCGCGGGTTTCGATGCTGGTAGCTTGAGCGGCATGGACATGTCGTCTCTCTCGTCATCCCTTAACATGGGCAAGATCGCAAAGGATATGAAGGACATGCCGCTACCGTCCATCGATGCGGGTGATTTGAAGCTGACGGCAAAGGAGCAGGCGAAGTTGACGGCAGCGTCTTCGCGCATCATGAACGGGTTCATGGCGTACTACGTCAATCAGCATCAGGGCCAAAAGATCACGGCGGATACGGATTACTCCAAGGATTTCCAGGAGTACCTGCAGCAGCCCGATGTGCAGGCGGATCTGCAGAACGTGTACGAAACCGTGGGCGCGGCGGCATCCGATCAATTGAAGCCGATTATGCAGGACTACCTGACGAATACGGTGGAACCGTATCTGCAGCAGAAGATGGGAAAGATGTTCCAAGATGCCGCGGCGCAGATGGCAACCCAGATGGCGACGGCTATGGGCCAGGCCGTGCAGACGTCCATGCAGAACCAGATGGGCAACCTGTCCAGCAGTTTGGCGAACGCCTTGCAGAAGTCCATCCATATCAATATGGACCAGGACGACCTGTCGCAGATGCTCTCAAGCATGATGAACGGCAGCTCAGTCTCATATGAGAACAACTTGAAGAAGCTGGGGTATGCGAAGGAAGACGATCCTGAATCCATCAGCATCTATCCCAAGGATTTCGAGAACAAGCAGCTGGTGCTGGATGCCATCGATGATTACAACGGCATGCAGCGGTCAGCCGGCAACTCCGATGGCGCTATCTCATATTCCGACGTCATGGGCACGCTGATCTCTTCGGTGACGGATATCGTCAACATGATCAGCCTGGTGCTCATCGCGTTCGTCAGCATCTCGCTGGTGGTCAGCTCCATCATGATCGGCATCATCACGTACATCTCCGTGCTGGAGCGACGCAAGGAGATCGGCATCCTGCGCGCCATGGGCGCCTCGAAGGGCAACGTCTCGAACATCTTCAACGCCGAGACTGTCATCGAAGGCCTGATAGCGGGCGTCATCGCCATCGCCTTGGTGCTGCTTGTCTCCATACCGGTGAACTCCATCGTGCTGAGCGTGTACAAAGTGCCCGGCATCATGAGCCTGCCGTGGACATCGGCACTTATCCTGATCGGCATCAGCGTGCTGCTGACGTTCATCGCCGGTCTGATACCGTCGGTCAGCGCGGCACGCAAGGACCCGGTTGAAGCGCTGCGCAGCGAATAGGAACGGCACCCCGCCCGTCATGCGGCGTGTCGGGCGGCATGCCTTTCGGGAACTGAATGCCACTATTTACGACGTGTCCGTTCTACCGTAAACAGAATGAACGGGAACGAAACTTTCTCGTGCTGTTTCTGCGCCGAGGCGGCCGCCTTCTGCGGATTGCAGTAAGGTAGGTAACCTGCTCTACGAAAGAGGGCGCCGACCGATGGCGCCTTGGAAACTAAGGAGGGGAGCAGCAATATGAAATGCACCCATTGCGGTACGGAATTGCAAGATGGCACCCCCGTATGCCCGAAGTGCGGAGAGCGCCTGACGGAGGATCGGAGGCCGGAGCAATCGAAGGGCAAGACGCTCGATATGCCCGAGAGGAACCCGTTCCACAAGCGAATTGCGAAAACCATCATCATCCTGGTCATTGTCGCCGTTGCGGCGGTGGCGTTTGTACTGTACGGCCTTCCCGCCATACAGAATCAGCTGAATCCCCCGGCGAATAGCGTCACGCTGCACGTGAATTCCTCCTCGTCCACATCCGACCCGGCAGATGCCGGTGCTGGCAGCAAAGACGCGAACACGCCCACGGACGAAGCGGCGCAGGCGGCGAAGGAATCTTCGTCCATGGACGTCATCAGCGCCAAGGACATCACGCTCAGCCCGTCCTTGAACGGCAAGAGCGTCAAGGTTTCGTTCTCGAAGGAATCCGGCGCGCTGAACTACCGCGTGGCGTATCGTGCGAGCGATGCGAAGGGCTGGAGCTACCAGTGGACCGGCGGGGACACATCCACGACGGTTACCGGCCTGAAGAACGGCGCAGCATACGAGTTCCGCATTGCGGCATACACCGTCCAGGACGGCAAATGGGTCCGTGCTCAGTACTCTGATTCCCGATGCGCCTGGTTGGCATCGACGAAGGTGAAGCTGTCAGCCGGTAAGCGCTCGTTCACGGCCACGGCCGCGACGTTGAAGGATGCCGCGAGCTACGAGCTGATCTACTCTACCAGCCAGTCCGGCTTGGCAAGCGGCAAGACGGCTGCCATCAAGGGCACGAAGACCACGGTGAAGGGCCTAAAGTCCGGTAAGACGTACTACGTGAAGATTCGTCCGGTTCGCGCCATAGACGGCGTCTCCTGCCCTGGCGTGTACGGTGGCACGTACAAGGTGAAGGTGAAGTAGCGTCCGTTTCGCGCGGGCTCGCATACTTCGCAGAGCCTTCTTCCCGCACACAAACATCCGTTCGCATGCGGCCGTGTCCATTCTGAGGGACACGGCCGCTTCCGTTTGCGTGGTTTCATGGGTATGTGAGCGAAAACGAAAGGAGTGCGCCATGAATGGACCGACAAGTCGCGATTACTTCAAGATGGGCGCGGTGACTGCTGTGGGGGAGCTGTATGCGGAGGGTCTGCTGGGGTCGTCGGAATGCCGTGCCTCCGAGATCCGCCGCTTCCTGGGCAGCTTCGGCATAGAGGGCATAGACGACATGCGACGCCTGGGGATGCGTGGATCGTACTTGCGCGATTTCGAGCAGGTATACGGCGAATCCGCGGATCGCTGAGGGTACGGTGCGGGCTGTCTCTTAATTGGTACAGCCCGTGCGGGAGCTGCGTGCTGCTCTGCTACACTGAAATGCTATGTGAGACGGAATTGTGGCTACGAAGGGGATGGGGGTGCGCCATGCCGCGCGAAAACCAGAAGCTGAAGCTGCTCTACCTTGCGAAGATCTTCCGGGAGGAGACGGACGGGAAGACGGGGCTTACGATGCCCCAAATCATCGAGCATCTGCGGGAATACAGCATCTCGGCAGAGTGCAAGGCGCTGTACCGGGACATCAAGGCCCTGCGCGAATTCGGCATGGACATCCAGCGCTACAACCGCTCGCCCATGCAATATGCGCTGGCGAATCGCGAATTCTCGCAACCCGAGTTGCTGCTGCTCGTGGATGCCGTGCAGTCGTCGCGCTTTCTTGATATAGAGAAATCCCGGGAGCTGATCGACTCTATTCGCACGCTGGCGTCGAAGCGCCAGCGCGAGACACTGTCGAAGCGTATGCATGTCGAGGGCCGCATCAAGATGCAGAACGAATCCGTGTTCTACAACGTGGACATCGTTCAAGAGGCAATCCAAGCGCATCGCCGGGTGTCTTTCCATTACTTCAAATACGACGTGGAGAAAAAGAAGGTGCGCCAGCACGGGGGCGACCGCTACCTGGAGACGCCGGTGGAGCTCATTTATTCCGACGGCTATTACTACCTGGTGACGTATAACGATAAGCACGACGGCTTCACGAACTACCGCGTAGACCGCATGACGGAGGTTATGGTGTCCGACGAGCCCGCAACGCGCAATGAACGCATTGCCTCGTTCGACCCGGAAGCGTACACGGCGCAGGCGTTCAGCATGTTCAACGGCGAGCCGAAGACGATCTCGCTCATCGTGGACGGGGAGGTCATGAGCTCTATCGTGGACCGCTTCGGCAGCGATGTGGAATCGCACGCGCTGGACGGTTCCCACGCGCGCGTGTATGCGCGCGTGAAAGTCAGCGACGTTTTCTACGGATGGCTGGCGCAATTTGGCACGAAAGTTCGGGTTGAGAAACCGCGGTCCGTCGTGCAGGGCTACACGGAGTACCTGCAGCGCATCGTGAGCGCGTACCGTCAAGGGGGCGCGGAGGAGGTTGCCGAGCGCTAGGCAACCTCCTCCTCTGCGGAGCCCATAATGAACGTGCTGCCGATGGGGATGAGCGCCGCATCGCAGTCCACCGCCTCGTTCTCGGGAATGCCCTCCATTGTACTCATGCCGCGTTCCGTCAGGCGGGAAGCGCCTCGCGACGCTTGCCGGATGCGCTGCGTTCCCTGCAGCGGCGGCTTGCCTTGCAGGCGCTGGCGAAGGCGCCGAAAATGCGCCGGCTGCTGGCGTCTTTCTGGAAGTTCAGCTCCGGATGCCATTGCATGCCCCAGACGAAACGGTAATCCGGAAGATAGACGGATTCGATGATGCCGTCCTCGGCGATGGCCATGACTTCGAGCCGCGGGGCAAGGCGGCGAATGGCCTGATGGTGATAGCTGTTGACGCCCAATTCGTCCTTCTTGAGCGCTGTCTGCAGCGGTGTGCCGGGCACAAGGCTGACCGTATGGACGGCTCGGTCGTATGGGGGCGTCATGTGGTGGTCGATGCCGTGCGGGTGCTGCGACGGCAGGTCCTGGAACAGCGTGCCGCCGAAATAGACGTTCAGAATCTGGATGCCGCGGCAGATGCCCAGGAGAGGCTTGTCTCGGCGCAGCGCTGCACGGATAAGGCGCAGTTCCATCGCGTCGCGGGCATGGCAGGTTTCGCCGCATTCCGGAAGGGGCTGGGCACGGTACCGTTCCGGGCCCACATCCTGTCCGCCCGTCAGCAGGAAGCCGTCAAGCGATTCCGTCAGCTGGCCGATGATTGCGGAGTCCTCCGTCAGCGGAAGCGTGATAGGTATGGTGCCCGCTTGCAGCAACCCCTCCACGTAGCCGGGGATCATCCAGAGGCTATCGCGCTTCTCGTCCACAAGGGGAACGATGCCGATTATGGGTTTCACGCGGGGCTGCACCTCTTCACGATGTTGGGGGAAACACTGCGATAGTTTTATCGCGGCAACGTTTCCATTCTGTGAACCCGCGTTTTCAACTCTGTTTAAGCGTTGGAAAACGGCGAAACGTGCGAGGGAGTTTGCTAATCGGCTATGTCGCTTTCGTACGAGAAGACCTCGGCAAGGTAGCCCTTCTTCCGCAGCGCCTCTTCTATTTCGTCCAGCGCTTCCTCGGAGTCGGCGGCAATATGGTGGAAATGGTAGCCGGACGTGACGGTCATGAGCGGGCTGGACTTCCCGGAGCGGATATCGTCGATGTACAGGCGTATGTCGCGGCGATTTGCGATGTTCAGCATGGCGGACATCTTGCCGTACACGCGGTGGTTCACCACCACATCCACCACTTCGCCGCCCAGGTCCACGATGGTCTGCAACTCATCTTCCGTCTGATCAACCGTGTGATGGCACTTTAGCGAGCGCATGCGGCGATGGGGGAGGTTCATCAGATAGCCGCGGTTCGTGGACACGATGGGGTAACCCTCCGTGCGTAGCAGCGCGATATCGTGCACAACCACCTGCCGGCTGACGTTTGCGGCCTTGCCCAGGCTCTCGCCGGAGAGCGGCTTGTCCGCCTCGCGCAGCGTTCGCAGAATCATCTTGCGTCGTTCGTTGCCGGTCATCTGCGTGCTCCTCCTTTCTCGGTTTTCCTTTGCCCATGCAGGCATTTCGCCGTTGCTGTGCCGCTGTTAGGCGCCTTCGGCGATCTGCAGGTTCTTCAGGCTCAAATCCAAAATAGGCGCAGAATGTGTCAAAGCGCCGCAGGACACGAAGTCCACACCCAAATCGGCGATATCGGCGGCGTTCTCCTCCGTGATGTTGCCGGAGCATTCCGTTAGGGCGCGGTCGCCGATGAGCGCCACGGCTTGCGCCATCTGCGCGTGGTTCATGTTGTCCAGCATGATGATGTCCGCGCCGGCATCCAGCGCTTCCTGCACCATGGTCAGGTTCTCCACCTCGACCTCCACCTTCAGCACGAACGGGGCGCGCGCGCGAGCTGCTCGTACGGCCTGCGCAATGCCTCCGGCCGCAGCTATGTGGTTGTCCTTCAGCATGACGCCGCCGGTCAGGTTGTAGCGGTGATTCGCCGCCCCGCCGATGCGCGTGGCTTCTTTCTCGAAGATGCGCATGTTCGGCGTGGTCTTGCGCGTGTCCACCAGCGTAGTGCCGCTTCCCTCCAGCAGTTTTGCTATGCGGCGCGTGTACGTGGCAATGCCGCTCATGCGCTGCAGGTAGTTCAGCGCCGTGCGTTCGCCTTCCAGCAGCACACGCACGTCGCCGTCCACGCGGCCCAGCACCTGCCCGGCCTTCACGTCCGCACCGTCCTCCACGGCGAATACGCACGTCGTGGTGGGATCGAGCAGTGCGAACGTGCAGGCGAACACATCCAGTCCCGCAATGACGCCGTCCTGCTTGCAGATAAGCTGCACAGTGGCATCGCGCGGTTCCGGAGCCACGCTCAGCGTGCTCACGTCCTCGCCGTTGATATCCTCGGCCAGCGCTTGCCGAATGAGCGGGGCGGCATGCAGCTTCAACGTGATCGGGTCCATGCTAGGCCTCCTTTGCGCCGTCGGCAGGAGTGGGTTTCGCTGCCGGATGCCGTCTGGCTTGTTCGGTGCGTAGGGCATCGGCCTGCGCAAGCGCCGCTTCCGCTTCCGCCACCAGGCGGCGGCTGGCGGCATCGGAGCCGTCGATGCTGTCGGAGCCCACGGGCACACTGGAGTCGTAATCCACGGGGCCGTTCCCCAGCGCCACGGGAGCGCTTGCCGCGCCGGTCCGCTCGCGGCCGATGCGCTCGGCGGCGCGCTGGGCGAACACCAGGCTCTCCAGCAGGCTGTTGCTAGCCAGGCGGTTCGCGCCATGCACGCCATTGCAGCTGGTCTCGCCCACGGCGTACAGGTGGGGCATGGTGGTATGGGAATCCTTGTCCACATGGATGCCGCCCATGAAGTAATGCTGCGCGGGCACCACGGGGATGGGCTCCTTCGTGATGTCGTGGCCTTCCTCCAGGCACTCCTCGTAGATGTGCGGGAAGTGCTCCTTGATCTCCTGCGGCTTCATGCGCTCGAATGACAGCAGTACGTAGTCCGTGCCGTCTTTGCCCATCTGCTTGCGGATGGCTTTCGACACCACGTCGCGCGGCTGCAGTTCATCCGTGAAGCGGTTGCCGTTCTTATCCAGCAAGATGGCACCTTCTCCGCGCGCGGATTCGCTGATCAGGAAGCTGCGACCGGGCTTGCCGGTGTACAGGCTGGTGGGATGGATCTGCACGTAGTCCATGTGCTCCAGGTCCACGTGGTGCTCGTTCGCCACGCGGCAGCCGTCTGCGGTTAGCAGCGGGAAGTTCGTGGAGTGCAGGTACAGGCCGCCGATGCCGCCGGTGGCCAGTACGGTATCGGGAGCGTGGATCTCGAACTCGCGGTGATCCGGCCCGAAGCATACGATGCCCTTGCAGCTGCCGTCCGGATTCTCCAGAAGGTCCGTCATGGTGGTGTGCTCCATAACAGTCACGTTCGGCAGAGTGCGCACGTCACGCTGCAGCACCGTGGTAATCTCGCGGCCAGTGATGTCCTCGTGATAGCAGATGCGCGGACGCGAATGCGCGCCTTCGCGCGTGTAGTCCAGCTCGCCGTCGTCCGTGGTTGCGAAGCGTACGCCGCGTTGCTGCAGCTCGTTGATGACGCCGCGGCTGGAGCGAATCATGATGTCCACGCTCTCGGCGCGGTTCTCGTAGTGCCCGGCGCGCATGGTGTCGTGGTAGAACGCGTCGTAGTCGTCCGGGTCGTGCAGCACGCAGATGCCGCCCTGCGCCAGCATGCTGTCGCACGTATCCAGGCTGCCCTTCGACAGCATGGCTATCCGCAGGCTGGACGGAAGGTGCAGCGCAGTGTAGCAGCCCGATACGCCGCAGCCGACGATGACCACATCGTACTGCAGCGCCTGGTGCCGGGGTTTGTAGGGGACCAGGCCGCGCTTCGGTGCGCGGGCCCTGGCTATGCTGAGAATTTGCTCCGTTGTTGCTTGGGCGGTATCGATCGCCGTGGTTGTTGCCATGTTCTTCTCGCCTGGTTCTTCTCTTTTTTCGCTGCCGTTTTCGGCAGGTTCCTCATCGATGGTGCGCATACCGTTCCTCTGTCGCGCTCGATAGGGGTGCTAGTTCGCCGCCAAATCCAGCATGCGCTGCAGCGCCCGGCGGGCGCCTGGTGCGAATTCGCCCGGATCGTCCACATTCTCAACGTTTTCGCGCAGTACGTCGTAGACCTTCTTCAGAGTGATGCCATCCATGTTCTCGCAGACCGGCTTCGTCTTCGGGAAGTAGAACTTCTTGCCGGTTCCGGCGTTACGGCGCTCCAATTCGTGGATGACGCCGTATACGGTGCCTATCAGGAATTCCTTGTCATCGTGCTCTGTGGCGTAATCGATGATGCCCTTCGTGGAACCCACGTAGTCCGCGTACTGCAGAATCCATTCCGGGCATTCCGGATGCGCCAGGAACGGCGCGCCGGGGTGCTCGGCCTTCAGCTGGCGCACCTCTTCGGCGGAAATGGCCTCGTGGCGCGGGCAGAAGCCGTCGTTCAGGATGAAGTGCTTCTCCGGCAGCAGACCGGCGATGTAGTGTCCCAGATGATGGTCGGGAATGAACAGGATGTTCTTCTGCGGTAGCTGCTTGCAGATCTTCAGGGCATTGCTGGATGTAACGCACACGTCCGACCAGGCCTTCATCTCGGCTGTGGAGTTCACGTAGCAGACAACGGCCAGGTCATCGTACTCCGCGCGCATCTGCTCTACCTTCTCCTTCGTGACCATGTGAGCCATGGGGCAGTCCGCCATGGGGTCGGGCATCAGCACCACCTTGTTCGGGCTCAGCAGCTTCGCGCTTTCCCCCATGAACGTGACACCGGCGAATACCAGTGTGCGGCAATCGAGCTCCGCCGCCTTCTTGCTCAGTCCGAAGCTGTCGCCGACATAGTCGGCAATGGCCTGCACCTCGCCGTTTACATAGTAGTGGGCAAGAATCACGGCATCTGCTTCCTTCTTCAGGCGCATGAGCTCGTCAATGTCCACGGTCTCTTCGGTTGTCATTCCACACCCCTCTATCGGAAGGTCCATGTCGGGGAGGTGCTGGCAGATGCCGGCACGCTCCCCGTCCCGCGCTGCTTCCTGGCAGGGGACCTTGCGTTGAATTGCCCAACAGTATGACACCGGACATGACAACTGACAAGACACTTGGCAAGACCGAAACGCATTTTGCATAGACGTGCGTTCGGTAGCCCTTTCGCCGGGGAGCGCAGCGGTGGCCCGCCGTCTTACGCGGCATCTGCTCGCGGCGGCATGTGCTGCGCGTCGCCGTGCAACCGCGCCGCAGGCAGGGAAGGAATGCAGGCGGTGCGCTTCCCGCGGAATATAATGGGTTCGATGCATTGGCGTATCGAGGTTCGGGAGGAGCCATGATCGACTTGGATAACGGCACGGTTTTTGCTGAGGAACTCCGCAGCCGCTTCAAGCTCGATTTTGTGGCGGTGTCGATTGATTCATTCAACCGAAATACCGGCGGTCTGTCATGGCAGTGCGCTTCCGGCAACACGAACAGCCGTTATCGGCGCATCTTTCTGCCGTCCGGGGTCGGCGTGCTGGGAATCGTGTATGCAACGCGGCGTCCGCTGCTTATCCGGTCAGTGGATGAGGGCATCGCGCCTGCGGACCGCTACCAGTATCCCATTATCGCTGCAGAGGGGCTTGAGAGTCTGGCGGCATTCCCGCTCTACCGTCCGCATGACGGCAACCTGGTGGCTATAATCATCTGCGCCAGTCGCATCGCCAATGCCGTCACGCCGGAGCTTTTGGAACGCATCGAGGAATTTGCTGCTTGGCGGTCGGGCTTCTCCGCGCCGAAGGCGGAGTACCGTGAGCCTCAGGCGAGCAGCGCGCTTCCCCTGGCGCCGGGCAGCGTGACGCATCGCGTGCTGCGTGCGCAGGAAGAGGAGCGCCTCCGCATTGCGCGCGAACTCCACGATGGCTTGGCGCAGGAGCTCCTGGTGGTGCAGATAGAGCTCCGCAAGTACAAGTACCTTCATGAAGGGGAGCGGCAGCATGCGGTCGATCGCGCGGCGGGGCTGTTGGGAGATTGCCTGAAGCATCTGAGCGGCATTGCCGCGAATCTGCGTCCGCCTGCTTTGGACGAGTTGGGCCTGGCGGCGGCAATGGCAGCGCATTGCTCCGATGTCCAGCGCACGTTTGGGCTGAAGATGACTGCGCATATCGACGAGGCGGGTCCGGTGCGGTCGGAAGTGGCGCTTGCGCTGTATCGCATCTTTCAAGAAGCTGTTTCGAATGCGTGCAAGTACTCGCGTTCCGATAGCCTGGCGGTCGACCTGCATCGAGCGGATAACTGCCTGACGCTGGCTGTGCGCGACTTCGGCTTGGGCTTCGATACGGACCATCCCGAAATCGCCGGGGGCGGATTGGGACTGGTGGGCATGCGCGAGCGTGCCGAGGCCATCGGCGGCAACCTTTCCGTGGAATCGGCGCCGGGGCAGGGGACGGTCGTCTCCGTATCCGTTCGCGTGTAGGAGGGGATAGCGTGATTTCCATTGTGTTGGCAGACGATCACCGCATGGTCCGTATGGGCTTCCGGATGATATTGGAACAGCAGCCGGATTTCAAGGTCGTCGGCGAGGCGTCCGACCCGCAGGAGGCGATGGCGCTGGTGGCGGAGAAGGATCCCAACGTTCTGGTGACGGATGTTTCCATGGGCGGCCAGAAGAACGGACTGCTGTTGGCCGAGAACATCCGGGGAGCGAACCGCGGCTGCCGGGTGGTGGTGCTCACGATGCATGCGGAGCAGGAATACCTGCGCCAGGCGCTGGAGCGCGGCGCTTCGGCGTACGTGCTGAAGAGCTCGTCGGACGAGGCGCTGGTGAAGGCCGTCCGCTTCGCAGTGCAAGGCAAGTCGTATATCTGCGAGGAGATGATGGACGGCTTCGTGCGGGATGCGCTGATGGGCGCCGATGCGGCCGAGGAGGTGCTGACGCCGCGCGAGACGGAGCTGGTGTCGCTTGCCGTGCGCGGGTATTCGAATGCGCAGATTGCGGATGCCCTGGGCCTTTCCGCGAAGACCGTGGAGAACCAGAAGGCGCGCGTCATGACGAAGTTGGGGCTGTCGTCGAAACCCGAGTTGTTCGACTACGCCGTATCGCATCGCCTGCTGGGTTTGTAACGCGCGACGCCGGCACCCGCGCTGCTCCTGTGCGCGGGCATTTTCTGCGCAGCGCGCGCGTCCGTTCGCCTCCCGCCCGAACACATCGAATGCATCTGTTTGAGCGGAGCGGAAAGAGGGGGAATTCCCTGCAAAGGAGAGGGAGAAACACCTCTATCCGCCGTTTCCCCGCATGCTAAACTTTTGGCATCGGTCAAATCTGGCCGCTGTGCGCGGCTCTGTTCTTTTCCGCGCGCGATTGCATGCACGTAACAAGGGGAGACGCTATGGGACGGCAAATGGCACAAGGGACATTGGGCCCGAATCCGACGCGCAAGGAGATTCTTGCGCACTGGGACCCGGAGAACGAGGAATTCTGGGAAACGTACGGTAAGAAGATCGCGAACAGGAATCTGACGGTTTCCATCATCGCGCTGCTGCTCACATTCTGCGTGAATACGCTGTGCGCGCTCGTCAGCGCGCGCCTGGGTGCCGCCGGCTTCGCATTCTCGTCCGGCGAGCTGTTCTTGCTCACGGCGCTGCCCGGCCTCATCGGCGCCACGGGCCGCCTATTCTACACGTACCTTCCCGCCCGCTTCGGCGGCAAGAACGTGACGTTCGTCACCACGGCCATCCTGCTCATCCCGCTGATCGGCCTCGGCTTCGCCGTGCAGGATCCCACAACGACGTTCGCGACGTTCGCCCTGTGGTTCTCGTTCATGGGCCTGGCGCTTTCCTGCTTCTCCGCGTCCATGGCGAACATCGGCTTCTTCTTCCCCATTGCGAAGAAGGGCACGGCGAACGGCCTGAATGCCGGCATCGGTAACTTGGGCGTGGCCGTCACGTATTTCGTGACGCCCATCGTCATCGCCCAGTTCATGGGTATCGGCTCGGGCGTCACCACGCCGGCGGGTACGGTCCTGTACCTGCAGAACGCGTGCTTCGTCTGGGTCATTCCCATCATCATCGCGCTGGTGCTGGTGGCGCTGTTCATGGATAACCTGCCCATGCCCCGCCAGAGCTTCAAGGACATGACGGCTATCTTCAAGAACAAGCACACGTGGTTCATGACGTGGATCTACACGTGCGGTTTCGGCTCCTTCATCGGCTATTCCATGGCGCTTGCCCTGATCATCAACGTGGTGTTCCCCAGCGTGGACGCCAGCATGATGATGTTCCTGGGGCCGCTGATCGGTGCCGGCATCCGTCCGGTGGGCGGCTGGCTGTCCGATAAGGTTGATTCCGGCGCGAAGGTCACGTTCGTGTCCCTGGTCATCATGCTCATCGCCACCATCCTGGGCATCCAGGCGAACAACTTCGTGATGTTCTTCGGCGCGTTCCTGGTCCTGTTCGCCACCACCGGCTTCATCAACGGCGCGTCGTTCCGCATGATCCCGAACATCTTCCACGACCGCTCCCAGGCATCGCAGGTCACCGGCTTCACCGCGGCCATCGCCGCCTACGGCGCGTTCCTGGTTCCGATCCTGTTCCGTACGGATTACTTCACGGCGCTCGTGGTGCTGGCCGTGTTCACCGTGCTCACCATCATCCTCACGTGGGTCGTGTACGCGCGCAAGAACGCCGAAATCAAGTGCTGATGTTCATCTAGTCACGATCGAAAGGAGACGGGTCATGGCCAATGAAAGGGGGCTTTCCCATATTCGCCGCACCGGTGATTCCGGTGACTCCAAGCGCTCGAAGCATCAGGTCGAACGCGAGGGCAAGCGCGAATGGGAGGGCATGTATCGGGGCCGTTGGGCGCATGACAAAGTGGTGCGCTCGACCCACGGCGTGAACTGCACGGGGTCGTGCAGCTGGTGCATCTATGTTAAGAACGGTATTGTGACGTGGGAGAATCAGGCCCACGATTACCCGGAGACGGACGAGGGCATGCCCGAGTTCGAACCCCGCGGTTGTCCCCGCGGCGCCTCGTTCTCGTGGTACCTCTACAGCCCGCTGCGCATAAAGCATCCGTATCTGCGTGCCGAGTTGGCGCAGATGTGGCGCGAGGCGCGCAAGAAGTACCCCACCGCCTACGAGGCGTGGGCGTCCATTGCCGGCGACCCGGCGAAGATGCGCCGCTATAAGAAGGCCCGCGGCATGGGTGGCCTGGTGCGCGCAACGTGGGAAGAGGCGGCGGAAATCGTTGCCTGCTCGGAGCTGTACACCGCGTACACGTACGGCCCCGACCGCAATATCGGGTTCTCGGTCATTCCCGCCATGTCGCAGCTTTCGTATGCGGCCGGCGCCCGTTTCAACAACCTGATGGGCGGCGCTCAGCTTTCGTTCTACGATTGGTATGCCGACCTTCCGCCAGCATCCCCCCAGATCTGGGGCGAGCAGACGGACGTGCCCGAAAGCTCCGACTGGTACAATGCCGGCTATCTTATTATGTGGGGCTCGAATGTGCCGCAGACGCGCACGCCCGATGCCCACTTCATGACGGAGGTCCGCTATAAGGGCACGAAGGTCGTGGCGGTTTCCCCCGACTATGCGGAAAACGTCGAGTTCGCCGATGCATGGCTGGCTCCCCGTGTGGGTACCGACAGCGCCCTGGCCATGGCCATGGGCCATGTCATCCTGAACGAGTATTACGTGCAGCATCCGGAACCCTTCTTCTTGGATTATGCGAAGCGGTTCACGGACATGCCCTTCGTCATCTTCCTGGACAAGCGCGATGGATACTTCGAGCCGGGCCATTTCGTGACCGGTACGGACTTGGGCCGCGATGTGCAGAATCCTGACTTCGCGTATCTGGTCTACGATGCGAAGTCGCAGTCGTACGTCATTCCCAACGGCACCATGAGCAACCGCTGGGGCGACCAGTCGAAGTGGAACCTGAAGATGGAGGACAGCGTCACGGGCGCCGCCATCGACCCGGAGCTCTCGTTCCTGGATTCGCGCGACGACGTGGTCGATGTCGCCTTCCCGTACTTCGGCGACGACGCCGGTTCCGTGTTCACGCATAAGCTTCCCGTCCGGAAGATTGTGCTGCCGGACGGCACGGAGCGTTGCATCGCAACCGTGCATGACCTCTTGCTTTCCCAGTACGGCATCGACCGCGGACTGGGCGACGGCGCGGAGGACTATGACGACGAGACGTGCCTGTTCACGCCCGCCTGGCAGGAGCGCATAACCGGCGTCGACCCGAAGCTGGTCATTACCACGGCGCGCGAATTCGCCGACAATTCCCTGCGTACGAACGGACGCTCCATGATCATCATGGGTGCCGGCATCAATCACTGGTACCACGCCGACGACATCTACCGTACGGTGCTGAACCTGGTGCTCTTCTGTGCCACCGAAGGCCGCAACGGCGGTGGTTGGGCGCATTACGTGGGCCAGGAGAAGCTGCGCCCGGCAGAGGGCTGGGCGACCGTGATGACCGCGACGGACTGGCAGAAGCCGCCGCGGCTGCAGAACGGCACGTCGTTCTTCTACTTCGCCACCGACCAGTGGCGCAGCGACGAGATTGACACGAAGGACCTGACTTCTCCGCTGCATGAGCCCCGTTATCGCTTCAGCGGCGACTATAACGTCCTTGCCGCCCGCCTGGGCTGGCTGCCGGCCTATCCCACGTTCAATCAGCCGGGAGCCCGGATCGTTGCAGACGCGAAGGCGGCCGGCGCCACGGATGACGAAGGTATCAAGAAATACCTGATTGATGGCCTGAAGGACAAGAGCATCGACTTCGCCTACGCCGATCCCGATGCGCCCGAGAACTTCCCGCGCAACCTGATTGTCTGGCGCGCGAACCTGCTGGGATCGTCCGCGAAGGGCAACGAGTACTTCTTCAAGTATCTGCTGGGCACGGAGGACTGCGTGTTCGAGCCGGAGTTCCGCGCGGCGGAACCCGAGGAGATCAAGGTGCGCCCCGAGTACACGGACGGCAAGCTGGACCTGCTGGTCACGCTCGATTTCCGCATGGCCACCACGGCGCTGTACTCCGACGTGGTGCTGCCCACGGCCACGTGGTACGAGAAGACGGACATCTCGTCGACGGACATGCACCCGTTCATCCACCCGTTCAGCCCGGCGGTCGAGCCCGGCTGGGAATCGAAGACGGACTGGGACATCTTCCGTACGCTTGCGCAGGCCGTCACGAACGTGGCGCGCGAAGCCGACCTTCCGCCGCTGGACGACATCGTCGCCGTGCCGCTGGGCCACGACTCCGCGGCCGAGATCGCCCAACCGGGCGGCGTCGTCCGCGATTGGGCGCGCGGCGAATGCGAGCCCGTTCCTGGCAAGACCATGCCCGGCCTGGTGCATGTGGTGCGCGACTACAAGGTCACCTACGACAAGTGGATTGCATTCGGCCCCAATGTCCGCGACGGTGGCATGGCCATCAAGGGGTTCTCGTGGGATGAGAAGGAAGAATACGACCTGATCGGCCGTCATAACGGCCTGATAAAGGACGAGAGCCTGATCTCGTACGGCTTGCCGTCCATCTACGATGCGGAGCAGGCGGTGGATGCCGTGCTGCTTTCGTCGTCCACGTCGAACGGCTCCGTTGCCGTGAAGAGCTTCGAGGCGCTGGAGAAGATGTCCGGTCTGGACAACCTGGCCGACCTGGCGCGCGGCCGCGAGGATTACAAATTCACGTACCGCGACTGCCAGACGCGCCCGCAGGAGATTATCACCACGCCGGCGTTTACCGGTTCGAACACGAACCGCCGTTTTACGCCGTTCACGCTGTCCATCGAAGAGAAGCTGCCGTTCCGCACGCTGACCGGCCGCCAGGCGTTCTACCTGGATCACGAGATGATGCGGGAGTGGGGCGAATCGCTGTCCACGTACAAACCCATTCTGGATTACAAGCCGCTTAAGATGCCGCATGCCGACGACGGCAAGCCCACAATCGTCTTGAAGTTCCTGACGCCCCACAACAAGTGGAGCACGCACAGCATGTACTTCGACAATCAGCAGCTGCTGACGCTGTTCCGCGGCGGCCAGACCGTCCTGATGAACGAAGAGGACGCGTCCGCCATCGGGTGCGATGACAACGACTGGATCGAGGCGTACAACCGCAACGGCGTCGTGGCCGCGCGCATCGCTACGACGGCGCGCATCCCGCGCGGATCCGTGTTCATGTACCACGCACAGGACCGTCACATCAACGTGCCCGGCTCCCAGCTGACGGGAACGCGCGGGTCGTCTCACAACGGCCCAACGCACATCCACGTGAAGCCGACGCACATGATCGGCGGCTACGGCCAATTGAGCTACGGATTCAACTATTACGGGACCACGGGCAACCAGCGCGACATCTTGGTTGTCGTCCGGAAGATGGAAGAGGTGGATTGGCTTGAAGATTAAAGCACAGATTTCCATGGTCATGAACCTGGATAAATGCATCGGTTGCCATACCTGCTCTATTACGTGCAAGAACGCCTGGACGAACCGCAAGGGAACGGAGTACATGTACTTCAACAACGTCGAGACCCGCCCCGGCGTCGGCTACCCAAAAGGGTGGGAGGACCAGGCGAAATGGCTCGGCGGATGGGAACTGCGCGACGGCAGGCTGCAGCTGCGCAGCGGCTCTGCCCTGATGCGCCTGCTGAAGCTGTTCTACAATCCGCAGCAGCCGGAGATGGACGATTATTTCGAGCCGTGGACGTACGACTACGAAGAGCTGACGAACGCGACGCGCAAGAAGCACCAGCCCGTTGCGCGCCCGCGCAGCCTGGTCACCGGCGAGCGCATGGAGATAACGTGGGGCCCGAACTGGGATGACGACCTGGCCGGCACGAAATATGCCCGCCAGGACCTGAACCTGGAGGAGGCGAACAAGGTCGGTGAATCCATCAAGATGGAGATGGAGGACCTGTTCATGCGCTACCTGCCGCGCACGTGCAACCACTGCCTGAACCCGGCCTGCGTTGCCGCCTGCCCGTCGGGCGCCATCTACAAACGCGACGAAGACGGCGTGGTGCTGGTCAACCAGGATCAGTGCCGCGGCTGGCGCGCCTGCGTTCCCGCCTGCCCGTACAAGAAGGTCTTCTACAACTGGCAGACGAACAAGTCCGAGAAGTGCACGTTCTGCTATCCGCGCCTGGAAAGCGGCATGCCGACGGTGTGCGCCGATACCTGCGTCGGCCGCCTGCGCTACATGGGCGTGCTGCTCTATGATGCGGACAAGGTCGCGCAAGCGGCTTCCACGGCGAACGAGAAGGATATCTTCCGTTCCATCAAGGACCTGATTGTCGATCCGAACGACCCGGCCGTCATCGCGGCGGCGCGCGAGGAGGGCATCCAGGAAAGTTGGATCGAAGCAGCGAAGCATTCCCCGGTTTACCGCCTCATCAGCGAATGGGGTCTTGCCCTGCCGCTGCATGCGGAATACCGCACGCTGCCCATGGTCTGGTACATCCCGCCCATGAGCCCCATCCTGACGAAGCTGGCGCCCACGACGGACCTGGCGGATGCGCAGGAGATGCGCATCCCGGTGGAATACCTGGCGCAGCTGTTCTCCGCGGGCGACCCAGAGCCGATCCGCGAGGTCATCGGCAAGATGGTGGACATGCGCCGCTACATGCGCGCGAAGGAGCTGGGCGACGCCCTTCCCGAGACGCGGCTCGACGGAGCGCAGGTGGAGGAGATGTACAACCTGTTGGCGTTAGCGAAGTACAGCGAGCGCTTCAACGTCCCGGCTGCCGCAAAGCCGCAGAGGGGCGAGCGCCTGCGCGATCAGCGCGAGACCGGGTTCTCGCTGTGCGATACGGAAGGAGGGTTCGCCGTATGAGCACATTGAGCGAAACGCTGCAATCGCAGCTGCTGCTGGCAGCGCGCCTGCTTTCGTATCCGGATGCCGATTGGCGCGCCGACCTGCCGGACTTGGAGCGCAGGGCATCTGAGCTTGCCGGGCAGGAGGCTTGCCTGCATGCCGACGGGCGCGGCGATAGCGAGGCGCTCGTTCGCTTCGTCCGCTTCGCCCGGCAGGCCGATGCGGAGAGCTTCGAGGTCGACTACGTGAAGCTGTTCGACCTCTCGCGCGATACGACGCTGTATGTGGCAAGCTACAACGCGGGCGATCCCGCCCAGCATCGGAAGAACCTGCTTGCCTATTCCACCTGGTTCGTGGACGAGGGTTTCGAGGTGACGGACGAGTCATGCGATTACCTTCCTGCCGTGCTGGAGCTTGCCAGCCAGGTATCCCCGGAGAAGGCGGCGGGCATTCTGAAGCATGCGGAAGCGTCCCTGGATGCGCTGGGAGGCGCTTTGGAGGGAGTGGGGCAGGCCGAGTACGCCGCCGTTGTGCGGCAGGTCATCGTGCTCGGCAAGGCCCTGGCCGATTCAGCCAAGGAGGAGGTGGCCTAGCATGTCCGGATTCGAGACGTTTCTTTGGACTGCCGGTCCATACATCGCGTTCACCATTCTGATCGTGGGCACGGCGCTGCGGAGGGTGTTCTTCGCACGCACCTGGACCAGCAAGTCAAGCGAGTTCCTGGAGAAGAAGCACGAGAAGATCGGCAATCCCATTTTCCATGCCGCCATTCTGTTCGTGTTCCTGGGGCATGTGGGCGGCGTCCTCATCCCGAAGGTGTTCACGGACACCATGGGCCTGAGCGAGCATATGTACCACAGCATGGCGTTCCTCATGGGCGGCATAGCCGGCATCGCGCTGGTTGCGGGCTACGTGCTGCTTGCCGGCCGGCGCTTCGGCGGCAACAAGCGCATGAAGGCGAACACGTCCACCATGGACAAGGTGCTGTACGTGTTCCTGGGCATCACGATCCTCAGCGGTATGGTGGCCACGTTTTCGAATGCGGCGGGCGCGTTCAACTACCGCGAGACCATTTCGCCGTGGTTCCGCAGCCTGTTCGCGCTGCAGCCCCAGGCCGACCTGATGGCCACGGTGCCGCTGGCCTTCCGCATTCACATGTGCTGCTGGATGGTGCTGTTCTCGCTGTTGCCGTTCACGCGCCTGGTGCACCTGTTCAGCGGCATTACCGCGCCGTTCAAGTACATTGGCCGAGCAGCGATCATCTACCGTCGCCGTGCAGCCGAAAAGAAGGTTGCGGCCAACGAGCGCGCGCTCGAGTTCCCCGACGGACTGGTTCCCCGGAAGGAATAGAGACGGCGCACGGCGCATCTTGCGTCTTTCGATACGCCCCCTTTCGCGGCTCGGGTTCGGTTCCCGTGAGGAAATCGGATCCGGGCCGTTTTCGTTCGGGTACGCAGGGGGAGGTCGGCCGTTAGTCGGGCGTGGTGAATGCATAGAGGGCGATGGTCTGGTTCAGGACGCGGGCGATATTCCAATGCTTGGCGGAGCGCACGGACGAATAGGGATCGTGGATAGTCAGCTTCCCCTGGTCGTCCAGGCCCGTGATGACGAAGTAGTGGCCGCCGTCCGTGAAGTCGCCAGCGCCCACATTGCAGATGACGACGTAGCCCCGATGCAGGTAGTACTTCAGCGTATCGGAGTCGAGGTCGATCTTTCGGCAGGTCAGCCCCAGCTTGGCGGCATCGTCGGTAAGGAAGTCCCCGACGGTTCCCTCGTTCTTGCTTTCGTAGCCGTCCTTTCCGGCAAGTACTCCCATATCGTAGGGGGTCATATCGGTTTTGCCCGTCAACCCCATGTACACCATGGATAGCGAGGTGGGGCAGCAGCCCGTCAATGCGAACGAGGTGCTGGAATACGTTGTGTATCCCCAACGCTCATCCCATTGGTACAGCTGGGGAATCTGCCCCTTCTCGACGGTCCCGTCATAAGCGGTGCCTGCTTTTTGGGGATAGGAATCGGGCCATTTGGTTACGAAACCGATTGCCTCCGGGTCGTCGACGGCAAGTTTCACGAGCTTCCTTTGGACTGCGGCACCGTCTTTGCGATAGGCATTGATGTTTTCGGCTATCTGGACGAAGCGGGAATCGTTTTCGGAAAGCTTTCCCGCCTGTTCGGCAACGGCGTTGTCGATGCCGGCGTCCTTCAGCGCCGACGCTACCTCCGAAGCGCTCATCTGCGCGATGCCGGTGAAAGATGCGGCCGTATCGCTGCTTGCTGCGTCATCGAAAGTGGCGAACGGGTCGAATCCGACCATATGGCAGAATGCAAGCGCGATGAGCACGGCAGCAGCGATGATGACTATGATTTGGGGGACGGAAGGCTTCGGCGCACGGCTCCAGGGGCGGCTGTCGCGTCGGGGCGTTCGCCGGCGTGCGCGGGATGCGCGGACGCGGTTCGCATTGCGCGATTCCGCCGTGCGGTCCATGCTCTGTGGTTCCGGCATGCGGTCGGTCCTGTGTGGTACTGCCGCCTGATTGTGTGTTCGGTTGGCAGGATGGGTCTGGCGAGTGCATTCGCCGGCGGCGCGCTTGGAAGGATTGCGCCGCTCGGGCAACGGCGTTCCCGCCAACTGCAGGGTTTTAACGGCGGGTGGACGCTGGCCGCTGCGGACGGAATCGTCCGGGGGGCGTGCGGATGCCGGCATCCTTCGGAAGGTGTCCAGTGCTGTCGAATGGACTGCTCATCGACTCTCTTTCGGCAAGGTACGTTTGCAGCCCTGTCCGCGCTAGCCGGATAGGGCACAATGAATGGTGTGATTGCCGGGCGGCGGGATGAGTCCGCCTCCTGTTAAGCAGAGTATACCCGTTTCGATCCGGCTGCTTTCCCTTGACGGTTTCGAGGTGGAGGAGTGCCGTCATTTCGCCGATGCGGCCAACGAGGCGCTGGCCGCGCATCCCGACTGCATCATCCTTGCTTTGAAGCTGCCGGGCACCGATGGTCTGTCGATCTGCCGGGGCATCCGGGCGCAGAGCACGGTCCCCATCATCATACTGACTTCGTCCGATAGTGAATTCGACGAGGTCATGGGCATGAATATCGGAGCGGATGACTATATCCAGAAACCCTATAGCCCGGCGATCCTGCTTGCCCGCATCCGATCCGTTCTGCGCCGTGCGAATCCTCAAGCGCAGCAGGTGCTGGAATATCGCGGAGTGAGCTTGGATCTGCTGTCGACAATCTTCGCAGCGCCTCCGATGCCCTGCCTTGGCTGAGCCTGCTGAACGTGAATTACCGATAGGGGCTGGATGCGCAGAAGGCGGGTGATATGCTTCGGGGCGTAATCGGGCAGGTGAGTCCGGTGGATGACGAATATGCCGAGCTGGGTTGGGTCTATAAGAGCGGATACTGACCGGTCTCCATCGACCTGTCGAAGCAGGAAGGTATCGCCGACAGCATGAGCGCACGGGTGCTGATCACCTATCTGGCAGTGTATATCGGATTCGTGCTGCTGATTGCCACTGCGGCGGTGCTGGTGCTGGTGGTATACGGCGGTTACTTGCTAGTGACCCATTTCGGCTGTCGGGGGATGGTGCGCTCGTCGCTGGGCAAACACCTGCCGGAGGCGTAAAGGCGGCGGCGTCGAAGGCGATGCCTTTCCTGCGGCCGG
>OGOS01000596.1_pt1 | contig 28605 bp, 25 predicted proteins | sample 1552701 | NCBI WGS metagenome assembly OGOS01 (sample SAMEA2580128, study PRJEB22360) | human gut metagenome | biome: human gut; feature: human-associated habitat; material: faeces | place: Denmark | collected 2008/2010
CCAGATTCTTCCACCTGCCATATTTACAAATACATTCGGCAGCGTTACAAATATCAGCTTTGGTCCTGAAGTAACCTCTACGCCATAACTGAAACATGCCGGAAAAATGATCAATCCTGACATAACAGCAACAAATGTATCCAGAGCACAGATTCGCACACCTTCGCCTGCCAGCGCATGATCCTTACTCATATAACTTCCGAAGATCTCCATCGCAGCTACACCAAGACTCAGAGTGAAGAATGCCTGATTCATAGCCGCCGATATTACATTTCCTATCCCAACTTTCTCAACCGTTGACAGATTTGGGATCAGGTAGAACCGTAAACCTTCGCCGGCTCCTGATAAAGTAATACTGTGAACTGCCAGTACCACGATCAGCACCAACAGTGCTGTCATCATGATCTTACTGATCCTTTCCAGACCATTCTGAAGTCCGCGGCTACATACAATAAATCCGACAATAACCGTCAGGATCATCCAGAAGCCCATCTGCTTTGGATCGGCAAGCAGATCCGAGAATACAGATCCGGTCGCATCCACATCCATACCTGCCTTGAATTCGCCTGTTACGAATTTATAAAAATACGATACCATCCAGCCGGATACGGTTGTATAGTACATCATCAGCACATAACATCCAAGGATGGCAAACCAGCCATGGATATGCCATTTGCTCTTTGGTTTCTCAAGCTCCTTATATGCAAGAACCGCACTCTTCCTGCTTCCTCGTCCGACTGCAAGCTCCATGGTCAGAACCGGAAGTCCCATTGCCACAAGGAACAGCAGATAGAACAGTACAAAGATACCACCGCCATTTTCTCCTACTACATATGGGAATCTCCATACATTTCCAATTCCGATTGCACATCCCGCACTTACTAATAAAAAGCCTAAACGGGATTTAAATGATTCTCGTTTCATATTTTCTACTTTTTCTCCTGTATTTCTTGCTTCTCTATGCCGATGCCTTAAGCATCCGATCTCGCATAAGAATTCTTCATCTGATTACTCAGCTCATATAAGACTTTGGAAAGCGTATTACCGGTCTCTTTCCGGAGGATATCTGCCATTTCCTGATTGGCCTGCTCTCGAAGCGCACTTCGTTTACCGGCATCCGGTTCTTTTTCTATCTGCTCATCGTATCGGTTGATCACCTCATGCCCTTTTGCAAGCATGGTTTCCTGATACCGTTCGATATGAAACAGCGACTTGCTGTAAGATGCATCTGCCATCGCTGCGATCATCCGGCTGCTCCAGTAGAAATTATCGGTAGATACATCAGCGGTCGTGTTCGCCAGATATTCCGGTGTTGTGTCCACATTTGCATAAAATGGCACCATGACATTAAATGCATTTGAGGCAAATGCCACCCACTCGATCACACGGTTGTCCTCTGCTCCATATGGTCGCATCTGGATCGCAGACATGAAATCAGTCCGGTTAACGCCGATGGAACGATATGCACCTGCCATCTTCTTATCTCCATATGGAAGATATGGGTCATATGGTGTTCCCTGATAATGCGAGGACAACACATATTTGACATCCTCCATCGTCACCTTATGCTCCGGAATCAGACTCCATGGAATGTCGTCCGATACCGGTGTGTAATCTGCATTTTCACCATCCCAGCGGTAGGTCTTCGGATTCAGGTACCGCTCCATAAACCATGCTCTTGGCGTATTGTAGACATGATCCGAATCATCATGGCTGCCAAATATCTCTCTTGGATTAATGAATCTGCCAAACGGCAGATCCGCATCTTCGGCCTTACGTTCTGTGCTTCTTCTAATAGTCAGATCCAGATGATTCTTCTCGATAAATTCCACCAGATCTTTTGAGCACATATGTGCGTTCTGATCCGTTAATGCATCCTTCATATCAAATACATCCGTGCCGAACTGATTCGGCATCACAACATAGACATCATCCGGCACTTTCTTCGCGATCCAGTGATGTCCTCCGATCGTCTCCATCCACCAGATCTCATCCTGATCCTGGAATGCGATTCCATTCATCTCGTAGGTTCCGTACGTTTCAAGCAGATTTCCAAGACGTTCTACACCTGCTCTCGCACTTCTTATATATGGGAGTACCAGACAGACAATATCTTCTTCTCCGATTCCGCCCGGTATTTCTTCGTTTCCGTTCTCTGCCGGCTGATACTCGACCAGAGGATCTGCACCGAGCACTCTCGGATTCGATGTAATGGTTTCGGTCGCTGTCATTGCAACATGGGCTGCATTTACACCGCTTGCCGCCCAGATGCCCTCACCATCGACTGCATTTGGCATCGAGGTATAGCGCATCGCTTCTTCCGGAAGCGGAATTTCCAGATGTGCCAGAACCGAACGGTAGGTTTTCGGCTGTTCTTCCGGTTCTACGACTACAAATTTCTTCGGCATATAATGACCGGATCCTGAATCATCGTTTCTGGCAATGATCGTTGATCCATCATAGGATGCCTTCTTTCCAACTAATATCGTTGTACATGCCATCAGGCTTCACTCCTTTTTCAATCACAACTACTGTCTGAGTTTATTTTAACAACTGCTCCTTTAACACCTTGATCACACCCTGATTGCGCATCGTATCTGCTACATGGGCTGCTGCCTGCTTTACCTCATTTCTGGCACTTCCGATCGCATAGCTTTCCTTTGCACAGGCAAGCATACCAAGGTCATTGATATTATCACCAAATACCATAACTTCATCCGGTTTGATCTCATATTTATCAAGCAGAAACTGCAATGCACTTCCCTTGTTGATCGATGGTTCCGAACAGTCTACCCAGTAAACTCCGGCAGGTGCCAGCAGAACGGTATCCTTCCATTTGTCATAAAACCAGTCTTTTACGATCCGCTCTGCATCCTCCGGGTGGAATATCGAGATCTTCACGATATCATCATCAATATCGGTAAGATCCGGCACTGCCTTGATCTCATAGTGGTATGCTTCCCGCATCCAGTTATACAGTCGTCCATCCTCGCTTCCAACATATGCATAATCCCTTCCACAGAGCATCACCTCTACATCCGGCAGCTTCTCTGCATCCTCCACAATCGCACGGATCAAGTCTTTCTCCATCGGACGTTTGAGCCATGTTTCGCCCTTGCTTCCTCTGACAAATCCGCCATTATCCGGGATATATAAGATCCGGTCTGCAACCGGTGCAAATAACTTCTTAAGGCTCGCATACTGTCTGCCGCTTGCTGCCACAAAGGTAATACCCTTTTCTTTCAGTTTCTTTATCACATCATAGATCTCAGGATCGATCTCAAATGTTCCGTCAGGAACAAGAGTTCCATCCACGTCACTTGCAACTAATTTTATCATTTCTACTTATGCTCCATTTTCATTTAACTAAAAACAGCCGTCCGGTAACATTCCTACAGGAAATCTCCTACAGGAATAAATGTCTTACGCCTTCCGCATCAAATGTCACCTGTGGTACATGATCTACCTCGATCCGGTAAAGTGCATTTGCTGCCAGATGCTCGGCTGCCTGCTCCAGATCACGGATACCGGATGTATTTTTGAATTCTTCAATGACCGCATCCAGCCCATCCTCTGTAATGATACATTCATTTTCTTTCAGACCGATCCGCTTCAATACCTTTGGCAATGCAAATTTACTGAAGATGATCTTCTTTTCTTCAAAGGTATAATCCGGTATGTCGATAACCGCAAAACGTGACATCAATGGCGCACTGATATCTTCTTTATTATTTGCCGTTGCGATCGGATATACGCCAACGGTCGGGATCATACACTCCATATAGTTATCTGTAAATCCAAGGTTATCAAGCAATGTCAGAAGTACATCCGCGGGATTTCCATTTCCCTTTCCGGATGCAGCCTTATCAAGCTCATTGATAATAAATACCAGATTGGATTCTCCTGCGATCGAGAATGCTTCCATGATGATACCCGGCTTTGCATTTGCATAGATTCTGGAGCTTCCTGTAAGCTGCTCCGGATCATTGATCGAACTCATATCAAGGGTTGTCCATGGTAGTTTCAGAATACGGGCAACCGCATACGCGATCTGTGATTTTCCGGTACCGGCAGGTCCAACCAACAGAAGTCCATAAGCAGGAAGGGTATGAGTTCGGTTGATCTGGATAACCGTCTCCATAATTCTCTGCTTTACACGTTCCATTCCATATAATTCTTCATCCAGGATCCGTCTTGCTTCAACCGGATCGATTGCTTCAAAATAATTGCTCTTCCACTGAATATTCATCATGATCGAGAGTGCTCTCTGTGCATGACGACGCTCCTCCGGTGACACCTCGTTTGATCTGGCAACAGCAAGATTTCGTCTCGCCCAGAGACGGATATTATCCGGCATCGTTCTGCCCGCACATGTCATAAAATCAGAAATGCTCTGAAGACTGGTCAGCTTCATATCGTCGCCTTCCTCGTCTGCATCGTCATCCTCCTCGACTTCCTCTGATGCTGTACTTGCAAGCAGTCGTTCGATCATAAACTGTAAAAATCCATCTGCCGCAGATAACTTGGTTCCGCCACCAAATGCTGTCTCACGAATTCTGTATACTGCATATCCATCTTCCAGATTTTTACCGGACAGACGTACACTGATATGATTTTCTCCCAACCATTTGATCAGACTGACAAATCTGGAATCAATCTTTAAAATATCTGCTGAAAATGTCTCCCCATTTTCCTTGAATTCAAAAGCAGTACGCTTTGCCGGATTTATAAAAACGCCCAGCGCATGATGGATCCACTGTCTCTCACTGTTATCTAACACCAGAATCGGTTCCTCCGGTGTCTTTTCCTTTGCATTTGACTGAAATGCCGTATAGGTACAAACCGTATCCTCATTCTTTACCGGTTTATCACTGAAATCAAAAACTGGCATATATAATTTCTCCTTTTATCATTTTTTCTATTCTTCTACACCCGCAAGTGCTGTAATCTTTACTTTCGCCTGTTAGTATGCATTTATTCTTATAAATGGCACCGTTACAGGTCAATATCAAGTTCTACCGGACAATGATCGGAACCCAACACCTCTGTATGGATCTTTGCATCCACAAGTCTGGATTCCAGAGCCTTTGAGGTCAAAAAATAGTCGATCCGCCATCCGGCATTCTTCTCTCTTGCCTTAAAACGGTAAGACCACCAGGAATAAATGCCTTCTGCGTCCGGATTAAAAAAACGAAACGTATCAATAAATCCACTGTCAAGCAGGGTGCTGAATTTTTCTCTTTCCTCATCTGTAAATCCGGCGTTCTTACGATTGGTCTTTGGATTTTTCAGATCGATCTCTGTATGTGCCACATTCATATCCCCACATACTACCACCGGCTTTGTCTGTTCCAACTGCTTCAGATACTCTCTGAAATCATCCTCCCACTTCATACGATAGTCCAGTCTGGCAAGCTCATTCTGTGAATTTGGCGTATATACAGTGACCATATAAAAATTATCATATTCGAGTGTGATGACTCGTCCCTCATGGTCGTGTTCTTCTATACCGATTCCATATGCCACTGACAACGGCTCTTTCTTTGCGAAAATAGCAGTTCCGGAATATCCCTTTTTTTCTGCATAATTCCAATATTGATAATAACCCGGAAGCTCCAGTTGAAGCTGTCCTTCCTGCATTTTTGATTCCTGAATACAAAAAATATCTGCATCTGCCTCTTTAAAGAAATCCATAAAATTCTTTCCAACACATGCGCGAATTCCGTTTACATTCCACGATATCATCTTCATTGTAGTGCTTCCTCCTGTCTGATCTATATACATAAAAAGACCATCCGCTACCTTCTGAAAGCTCCGCTCTGCCTACGCAATAGAAAAAAGAGTCATGGGTAATACGGCAAATGCCGCACTTATTTCTAAACGAATGGTCATGTTTATTATACTACATGTGGTTTATCCGTCAAATAGATTCATTGCATTGTCGGTATTTCAGATTACTATTTCTATAACCGGTATCAGAATTTATCTGTTCATCGGAATCTCAATATCGAACTTTTCTATATCGATTATCGCATTTCCATCACAGAAAAACGAAATGCCATCTGCTGTCTGCGGCGTATAAATTGCTGTACTCATTGACAACTCTCCGTCATTCACAAACAGTTCTACCGAATTGCGGTCAAGAATAAACCGTAATGTTATCCGTTCTGCTTCCGATTCTACCTCTGCCCGCCTGATGCAGGCTACATCCCGGTTCATTCCGGCAAATGTCCGGTCAACTTCGATCTCCCGTTTTCTTCTGTTATATGTAATTCTGGTATAATGCTCTGCATCTTTTGCTACATCTATATAAAACTCCTGAAATTCACCGGATTTTATTGTTACTGTCATATCCAGCGTTCTTCCCTTTATCCCATCAAAGTTCTGCCTGCCTTCTACCTTTTCATTCGAATAGGAAACCGGCCGAACCCGATATTGCTCCAGTTCTTTCACAGGTTTCTGGATGATTCTGCCATCTGACAGATATAATTCTCTTGGGATTGTCATCATGCCCTGCCACTCCTGTCCATCCGGGATAAATGAATTATGCCATGACTGCATCCATGCGATCAGGATTCTCCTTCCATCCGGAAGTTCTGTCGTCTGTGATGCATAAAAATCCAGACCTTTATCAAGTGTATGTGGCTGCCCCATTTGAAACTGCTTTTTTGCATGATCATATGTTCCAACAACATAGATCGCATTATTACCATTATGCAGTTCATTTCCCTGCGCCTGTACATCAGGTGGTGAAAACAACAGCACATCTTTTCCGTCCAACCTGAAATAATCCGGACATTCCCATACGCTTCCTAACCGTTCCATGTGCTCTGCAAATACACCTTCATATTTCCAACAACCTGCTGCTTTCTCAAAGGCTTCTGTCTCCTGTACGGTAAGCTCTGTTTTTTCCAGATATTGATGTATTTCAGAATTTGAAAATAACGCGATCATTCCTTTATTCTGAGCATCCCGGCTGCAGGTCAGCATATAGTAAATACCATCTTCTTCCCATACCTTCGGATCTCTGAAATCAATATAGCTGAATCCCTCCGGCATCACCGCTCCTGTGAGAACAGGATTGTTCTTCAGCTTCTTATATCCTACACCATCTCCAACTGCCATACACTGATTCTGAAGATTGCAGCCACCATTCTTATCTTTACTGACTCCTGTATAAAACAACACATGTCCAAGATTTGTCATAACTGCCGAACCGGAAAAGCATCCTTCCTCATCGTATTCCTTATCCGGTGCAAGTGCCGTCGGATACTGCTTCCAACTTATCATATCTTCACTTACCTGATGCCCCCAATGCATCGGTCCCCATACATTGCTATATGGATGATATTGATAAAACAAATGGATTTGTCCCTTATATACTGAAAATCCATTGGGATCATTCATCCAGCCGATCGGTGGTGTCACATGAAATAACGGTCTTTTATCAGCATCAACTTCATATTCTTTTTCATATTTTCTGGCTGCTTCTAATGTATGCATATTCTTTCTCCTTATCCAAGCTCCAACGCTGTCTTTGCAATTGCCTCCGGGATACCCTTTCCCAGTTTACACGTCATCTCGTGCCACTGTTCGCCGCCCCACGAAGAAACCGACATGCCGTTATCCTCATATCCCATCTTCCGGTACATGGCAACCTTGGATTCCAGACAGGTAAGGATCAGTCGCTTTCGTCCATTCTGTCTTTCCCTGTTCTTATAACATTCCATCATCTCGGAAGCCAGCCCAATCCTGCGATATTCCGGCAAAACATCAACACCAAGGATCATTACATTTTCTCCGGCAGGATCATACAGATCTGCATTCTGAAAAAATTCATCACGCAAAACCGTTTCATTTGTAGACAGACCATTAATAAATCCGGCAATCTTACCTGTTGCTTTATCTACCGCAACCAGAAACATTTCCGGCACTTTCTCCACACGCAAATGCATCATCTCCGGAGTACAGGCCTCATTCGGAGGAAAACAGATCCGTTCGATCTCTGCTGTTTGCTCTGCTTCATTCTTTTTAATATTTCGGAACTCAAATCTTACTAAATTTTCCTGTGTCACTGTTAAACTCCTTCTTGCTATTTGTTATAAACTCTCTATTATAGATAATATAGGAACTATTATGGGTATTAAAGGCATCGATATAAACAAAGACGGGATTACACTCGGCGATCATATTGAAAATATGAAAGAAAAAGCCTCAAATCTTTTTGACGGAGACGATTCCAATTCCAACAATGTGTTTGACCGAATCTCCCATCAGATGGTTGATTCTACCATAGACGCAAAGATTGATTCTGTTCTCAAGGAATGTAACGTCCCAGATAAAAAAACAACCGAATAAACAATTGCCAATTCAACAAAATCGTCATAGAGACAATCTGCTATATTATGCGCCATTCATGTTATGAATATAACTTATTTACTCTATGACGATTTTTATCATTATCATCTTTCCCTTCCTACATCAGTTTCCGATTCTATTATATGACATAGCGGCATTCATCCCTAAAGTTTTCAATTCAGCAACCAATTCTTTGTACATAATTCAATCTCCAATCATAAATTTTTGTTCCTGATATGCAACATATACTAATATTACATCATTTTTCTTCCGAGGAAATATTATCATTATCCTCCCAGGAAATATTATATTTTGTATTTGTAGCCTCACCAATTTGATTAATATAATTGGTAATCAATAATTTAGCTTGTGCCTTTGCTGTTCCAACTAAAGAAGAATTATCCTTAACTGTTTTTCTCATATCCTCCTGTGCTACATCAATTGCCTCCATCTGATCCTCTGCTGTTATTGGATTTTTTTGAAATACTTTATGATCTGATTCAACAATATATGAATCCTCGCCCCATGAATCTTTATCAATAGAACATTTAATTTCCGGCTCCGGAAGTGCAATTGTTATATTTTCACCACTCTGCACCATTCTTATTTCATCTGTATTAAAACTAATTTCTACAATTCCTGTATATTCTATCCAAAATTTACGATCTTTTTCCCCAACATGGGATAACCCCGTTCCAGCTTTTTTGACTGACTTAGCCACATTATGATAATAGCATTTCAATGTTGCAAGTTTCCCTATATTTTTTACTGCATCCAGTTTTGGGGTTGTTCTTTCTTCTTGTCGAGAATTCTCGTTCTCAAATTCCGTTTTTGTAGTTGAACAACCCGAACACATTATCAATAGTAATATAGTTATAATTATAAATCCTATTTTTTTCTTCATATTATTTTTTCTCCATGTATCCCCATACTCGTACTTCATACTTTATATTTTCATCAACCTGATTTACCCAAGGTTCAACCAATGCCTTTTCTGTTGTCTTAGCTGATTCTGTCGCCGTTTGTATTATCTCTGAATCGTTTCCGATTCTGTTAGATAAATCTTCTATTGCTGCTTTGTAAGCTTCCTGTGCGACTGTTTCCGTATCATATTTATCCTTAAAAAACATAAACTCCAACGAACCAACATCAACATATGGCTCATCTACTTCTACCTCTGGCAACTGAATATCAATTATTTTATTATCCTCATCTAATGTTACTTCAATTTTGCTGATATCTATTCCCGCTTGAACAGAACCCTTATATGCAACATTATATTTCTCTTTTCCGTTTTTTTCATCATACACTGTTACATATCCATTATACGGATACTCTACGGTATATAATTTACTAGTTTTAACTACTTTTTCTAATGTTGCTTCTGTTACCGTTTCGACTTTTCCATCTTCCCCAATAATCTTATCTTTTAAAAATTCTCTTGCAGAATTGTACCCTAATGTCTTGGATTGAACATCCACAATTATTAATGCCGCAACCACAATAATTCCAATAACCAGTATGATTTTTATTAGAAACTTAGTGTTTATTTTTTTTCTATTTTTTCCTTTTAAATTCTTATTTTTTTGTCTTTTGGTTTTTAACATATCCTTCTTACCTTTTCTCCTCATTTTGCATTATTTTATATAAAATAACACATTAGTATATTTTATTGATCTCCGCATCCTGTGGGATTCCATATTTTTCCCAGAAAGCCTTCATATCTTCTTTTCCACGGATCAACATGACATCTTCAAATGTCCCGTTATGAATATTCTGAAAACCAGCGACCTGTTCACCGGTGCAGATGCTGCATTTGATGACCGGTCGTTTACTCTGACTATCATATGATGCCTGCTCTTTCTTTTTTCGAAATAATCCCATATTAAACTTCCTTTACATTTCAGGTTTTAATTCGCCAGTTGATATTCTTTTAACTGCTTCCGTCTCGCTCTATAGTCCGGGCAATACCGCGCTACCTCTGACCAGAATTCTTTGGAATGATTCATATGTCGTCTGTGCGCCAGCTCATGCACTACCACATAGTCAAGTAATTCATCCGGCAGATAATATAACTGATAATTAAAATTCACATTTCCGGCACTGCTGCAGCTTCCCCATCTGGTCTTCTGGTTGCGGATCGTGATGCGCCCAACTGTCACCTGCATAACCGCACAATAATACTTTACCCGATCTGCTATCTTATCCTTGATCTTCTGAATCTCTGCATCTGATAACGCATCCACAGATGGAACCTTAATTTTCGTTCGTGCATCCGCACGCTTTTTTACCTGATCCACCTTCTTTAAGATCCAATCCTGTTGTTGCTCTATAAATGCTTTTAATTCCCGGTCAGATAATCTCGCCGGAATCCTTGCAAGTACCGTTCCATCCGGTCGCACCTCCAGACCAAGACTTTTTCTCCCAGATCTTATAACCTGTACCCGGATATTTTCATTTGTCACTTTGTCATTCAGTATTATCTCTGTCAGCATATTTATAGCCGTCTATATTCCCATCCGATTATAGACAGTCTTCACCTCATGATTATAAATTTATTTCTTTATTACAGTGTCAACACACTGTACTCTTCCAGATTCCACACCTTTGTCACAATATCCGAATAGAACTCCGGCTCATGGCAGACTAACAAAACCGAACCGTGATAGTCTTTCAATGCCCGCTTCAATTCGTCCTTTGCATCCACATCCAGATGGTTTGTCGGCTCATCGAGGATCAACAGATTCGTCTCCTGATTGATCAGTTTACACAGGCGTACCTTTGCCTGCTCTCCACCGCTTAATACCTTTACCTTACTCTCGATATGCTTGGTTGTCAGTCCGCATTTGGCAAGTGCCGATCGCACCTCATACTGTGAAAATCCCGGAAATTCCTGCCAGATTTCTTCCAGACAGGTATTTTCTGTCCCAGCCATTTCCTGTTCAAAATAGCCTTTATACAGATAATCACCCAGATGTACCGTACCGGATATCGGCTTGATGATTCCAAGCAGGCTCTTAAGCAGAGTACTCTTTCCTATACCATTTGTACCAACGATCGCAATCTTTTCTCCACGCTCCATCCGAAGATTGATCGGTTTGGAAAGCGGTGCCTGTTTGTCATATCCGATCACCAGATCCTCAGTTTCAAATAACATCTTGCCCGGTGTTCTCGCTTCCTTAAAGTAAAATTCCGGCTTCGGGCGCTCCCTCGCAAGTTCTATCACATCCATCTTGTCCAGCTTCTTCTGTCTAGACATCGCCATATTTCTTGTGGCAACACGCGCTTTATTTCTGGCAACGAAATCCTTCAGCTCGCTGATCTCCTGCTGCTGTTTCCGGTAAGCAGCCTCCTGCTGTGCCTTTCTCGCCTCGTATACTTCCAAGAATTTGTCATAGTTGCCGACATAGCGGTTCAATTCCTGATTCTCCATATGATAGATGATATTTACGACATCATTTAAAAATGGAATATCATGGCTGATCAGGATGAATGCGTTCTCATACTCCTGCAGATACCGTTTCAGCCATTCGATATGTTCTGCATCCAGATAGTTTGTCGGCTCATCAAGCAACAGAATCTCCGGCTTCTCAAGTAACAGCTTTGCAAGCAAAACCTTGGTACGCTGACCACCGCTCAGATCTGTTACGTCATGATCCAGTCCAAGTTCCAGAAGCCCCAGCGCTCTCGCTACCTGTTCCGTCTTGGCATCGATCATATAGAAATCATGATTTGTCAGAAGATCCTGCAGCGTGCCGACTTCCTCCATCATTTCCATGATCTCATCATCCGTTGCATCCGCCATGCTGTCATAAATCTGGTTGATCTTCTCCTCCATCTCAAACAGATAAGAAAATGCTGACTTCAGCACAGATTCGATCGTCATTCCCTTTTCCAGCACCGCATGCTGATCCAGATAGCCAACACGCACATGCTTGTTCCATTCCACCTTACCTTCATCCGGCGCAAGTGTTCCTGTCACAATATTCATAAAGGTACTTTTACCTTCACCATTTGCTCCAACCAGTCCGATATGCTCACCGGCAAGCAGCCGGAAAGATACATTATTGAAAATGGCTCTGTCTCCAAAACCATGTGTCAAATTTTCTACATTTAAAATCATTCGTCTTACCCTTTTCCGTTTATTTCGTGATAAGGTTACTATACCTTATGGATGGGATTCAGACAAGATAACTTTTTCCCATTCCTTCGATTTTCTTTTTCCCCCGCCTATGCTAGAATGTGATTGCAGATGGTATTCGTGTGTGCACTTATCTACTTCTATATTTGTGTATCCTTAACATTCCCAATCAGGGGACGCTTCCGCTCGTTTTCCCGCTGTGTAACTTCGAACTAACCTCGGATAAACCTCGGTAAGGTCTCAGTTAGGTCTGCAGCGGTACTAAGATGCCACTTATGTGCCATCAAGTACCGGCGACCTCAAATGCCCCTGTATTGGCAAGTTAAGATACACAAATAACATATAGGTTACGAATGCGCACACGAATATCATCTGCAAATACAGCAAGAGGTGATTTTTATGATTCAGATAGATTTGATCACCGGATTCTTAGGTTCCGGTAAAACTACTTTTATAAGGAAATATACCAAATACCTGATCGATCAGGGCTTAAACATCGGTATTCTTGAAAACGATTTTGGTGCAGTCAATGTCGATGCCATGCTGTTACAGGATATTCTCGGTGATAACTGTACACTGGAAATGGTTGCCGGCGGTTGTGATGCTGACTGTCACCGCAGACGATTCAAAACCAAGCTGATCGCAATGGGAATGTGTGGCTATGACCGCGTTCTGGTAGAGCCATCCGGCATCTTCGATATGGATGAATTCTTCGATGCCCTGCACGAAGATCCGCTTGACCGTTGGTACACGATTGGAAATGTTATCACGATCATTGATGCCACACTGGAGCAGAATCTCTCCGAAGCTTCCCGTTATCTTCTGGCTTCTCAGGTGGCACAAGCTGGCACTGTCTTATACAGCCACTCACAAGAAGTCACACCGGAACAGTTAGCCTCTACCAAAGATTATGTAAAACAGTCATTTGACATTCTGCACTCTAAGTCCACGCCAAAGCAGATAGTTCTGGAAAAGGACTGGAAAGATCTGACCGATGAAGACTATAAAGCGATCCTCTCATCCGGCTATCAGGATGCCAATTATACGAAACTCTGGTTTGATGACAAACAGACCTATGACAGTCTGTACTTCATGAATATGGATTTTACAGAAGATTTCTTAAAAGAAAGCTGCCAGAAGATCCTGCACGATCCTGCCTGTGGTAAGGTCTTCCGGATTAAAGGATTCCAGAAGCTCGCTGATGGAAGCTGGATATCCATCAACGTCACACACCAGAAGACCGAGATTGAGCCGATCCCAAATGGACAGGCAATCCTGATCGTCATCGGCGAAGGATTAAATCAGGAAGCTATAGAAGGATATTGGGGGAAATCGAAGCCTTGAGTAAATTTTCTCTATATTTTCTCCCCTCTCTGTGGTATTCTCTTATAGGGCACTTCATTTTCTTAAGTGTCCACCGTATATTGATTAATTTACGAAGGAGAATTTCAAAAAATGAAACGCATTGGCTTCGACAATGACAAGTACCTGTCCATGCAGTCCGCACACATCAGGGAACGTATCGAACAATTTGGAGATAAACTGTATCTGGAATTTGGCGGCAAATTATTTGACGACTATCATGCCTCCCGCGTACTTCCGGGATTTGCACCGGACAGTAAATTACAGATGCTCTTACAGCTTGCAGATCAGGCAGAAATGATCATCTCGATCAATGCCGCTGATATCGAGCGCAACAAGATCCGTCACGATCTGGGAATTACATACGATCAGGATGTTATCCGTCTGATCGATGTATATAAAAAGAAAGGGCTGTATGTCAGCAGCGTGGTTATCACACGATATGCCGGACAGCCATCTGCCGATATTTTCCAGAAGAAACTGGAAGCGATCGGCATCAAAGTCTACCATCACTATTCCATCGAGGGTTATCCGAATAACATTGACTATATCGTAAGTGATGAGGGCTATGGAAAAAATGATTATGTAGAGACAACCCGTCCGCTTGTCATTGTTACCGCACCGGGTCCGGGAAGCGGCAAGATGGCGACCTGTCTGTCACAGCTCTACCATGAGAACAAACGCGGCATCAAGGCCGGTTACGCGAAGTTCGAGACCTTCCCGATCTGGAACATCCCGTTAAAGCATCCGGTCAATCTGGCTTATGAAGCTGCTACCGCAGACTTAAACGATGTCAATATGATCGATCCATTCCATCTGGAAGCTTACGGTGAAACAACCGTCAACTACAACCGTGATATCGAGATCTACCCGGTTCTGGCTTCCATGTTCGAAGGAATCTATGGTTACTGTCCATACAAATCCCCAACCGATATGGGTGTAAATATGGCAGGAAACTGTATCATCGACGATGACGCCTGCAAGGAAGCGTCCAAGCAGGAAATTATCAGACGATATTACCAGTCTCTGAACCGTTTCGTCAAAGACGAAGCGACTAAAGACGAAGTATACAAACAGGAACTTATCATGAAGCAGGCAAAGATCACTGTCAATGATCGTGCTGTTGTTCCGGTTGCAAATAACCTTGCACAGGAAAATGGTTCCGCCGCCGCAGCCTTAGAACTGCCGGACGGAACGATCGTTACCGGTTCCACTTCCGATCTGCTCGGTCCTGCATCTGCTGTATTATTAAATGCAATTAAGGTACTTGGAAATATTGATAAAAATACACATCTGATCTCTCGTACCTTTATAGAACCGATCCAGCACTTAAAGACCGGATACCTCGGCAGCAAGAATCCTCGTCTTCATACCGACGAAGTTCTGATCGCATTATCCATGTGTGCTGTATCCGATCCAAATGCAAAGCATGCATTAGAACAGCTTCCAAAGCTGTCCGGCTGCCAGCTCCATGTATCATCGATCCTGTCCGCAGTCGATATGACAACCTTCAAGAAGCTCGGCATCGAACTTACAAATGAAGCCGTATATGAGGGTGCTGCTACGCAGGAGAATGCATAAAAAAACACAACAACATAAAAATAAACCAGATAAGCATCGATGTGCCTGTCTGGTTTATTTTATAAATTTTTTTGAATTATTTCTATGCTCTTTAATAACAACGCTGTTTCCGTATCATCTAATTCTAATTGTCCCATTGCCCACTGCTTGCCTTTATAAAAGGAAATTGCTTTAAAAACAATTTTCTGTAATTTACAATATCCTTCATCTTGTTGATATATATTAGAATACTTCATATAATTAGCACCATAACATGTCGGACATACAGATTTGATAACACAGTTTTTACATTTATCGTCCAAAAGATTTTCGGGAATTACATCTCTAAAACTAAGTTCTTTACTTTTTTTTGCTTTTTCTGCCCCCACAGAAATAGGCATAAATAATTGGCATGGATACCTTTTCCCATCTATATCATATGCTACCATATTTATTCCCGCCCCACAAAATCTGTTTTTTCCTTTATCCTGAAATGCAACTGCCAAAATGTCATTATTTAGTAAACTACATGGCGTAAATTCTGGATGTTCTAAATAATGTAATACTAATTTTTTTAACTCTCTTTCAAGTATTATGCAATTATTATCATTATCCCAATCAACACCATATGCTAAATTACATGCAACTTCGAATCCCTTTTTCTCTAAATATTCAACCCCCTCTGCTAAATAGGGCAACGTTTCTTGTGACACTGTCATTTTTACTGTTTGATATGGATATGTTTGCTCAAAAAAAGACAAATCAATATTTGAACTTGAATTACAACGATTAATATCTTGCATATAGCTATTGCCATCATAACTCAATCCACAAATTAAGTTATCCGCACGCTTTGCCAACCATTCTCTGATTTTCTCTGTCAATAATGTTCCGTTGGTATCTACAAAGAAAATAATTTTATCATGCATTTCACTTTCTTGGATTCTTTCTACAATCTTTTTAAGTACATCGAAAGCCAAAAAAGGCTCTCCACCAAAAAAATCGACTTCAAGGATCTCGTCTGATAACAACTTGGAATATTCCTCATTTATTATTTTCATTGCCACTTCAAAGCTCATAATTTCATTTGATTTATTATGTTCAAAACAATATCTGCAATTCAAATTACATGATCTTGTAAGTGTCAAAATAATTGTTCGCCTTTTCAATTCAAGCATATAACTTCTAATTTCCCCTCTTACCAGTTATATTATTGCTACATGTTGTTTTACATGCACCCTTACAACCATTTTTACATACACTGCATGCCGAAACATTAACACATATATTCTTTTTTAAATTAACAATAAATGTATTCTTAGCATTTTCTTTTTCAATTGTATCCATTATCTCATTATCTAAATTAAACATATCTTTTTCTCCTTTTATATATGTATTAATATAATCCACGTCTTTCCATTTCTTTTCTTACTTCTTCTTCTAAAATATAATTTTCACTATCCTCTGCTTTACGCAAATAACACTGTAATTCATAATCTGAAGCATTTTTAGCCCGTTGTCTAAATTCATTATGTGCTCTTCTTTCAATAGACTCCTGTTTCCTTTCCATTGCTTCTCTACATGTATTAGCAGCTCCTTCATAGTCAAAATTGCTTACTGCATTTGAAACCTTATCCCAAAATCCCATTTTATTCACCTCCACATTCTTTTAAATTCTTCCGTTGGAACCCAACGTCCATCATACTTATTTAAAAATCCTCGTTCCTCCAAAACTCTTGCATACCCGTTTCGTCTCCAGCCATAATTCTTCTTAAATGCATCTGTTAACTCATAATCATCCATTTGTTGTCCCTCAAAATATGCATTTTCTTCTATCTGTCTGTTCTTTTGCAGCTCTTGTGAAACACCCTGAAAAAAACTATGTACTGCATGTCCAAACTTACTTTGATATGCACTTTCTCCTGTCTCCCTCACCTCCGTTTGCTGTTCATAAAAAATATCTTCATCATTTTTCTTATCACTTTGTTCATGAACAAATCCTTGATCATTCTCTTTCCTTAATGTCGTATCATATAATTTTCTTTTATTAACATCAGACAGAATCTCATATGCTTCGTTTAAAAGCTGCAATTTTTCATTTCCATCTTTATGTCCATTATCTGGATGATACTTTTTGACCAATGCTTTATATGCTGCTTTAATTACCTCAATAGACGCATCAGGCGTGATTTGTAACAATTCATAATAATTCATTTTTATCTAATAAATTTCTTTTTTCTTGTATTATGATAATTCTCTGTTTTTTATCCAAACATGTGGACCGTTACCATTTCTTCTTGTACATGTACCTGGCATAGGTCTTCCTTGCAGACTTGTTTTTACTTCTTTTCTACCACAATATTTACACATATATTCGATTCTTTTTATTGTCACCTTTTCATCCCTCCTCTTATTTATTAGAATATTGTCGTAAAAACCGCATGAACAAAATAATATGCTAATACTAACAACAATAAAACTAATATACACTTAACTATCATTGCAATAATTTCATGATCCTCAAAAAAAGAAAAAACATTATCCAAAAAACTAAGTTTATTGATAACCGAAGCATACATTATTACCTCATCCAACACGGGGATGGGATCTGGAACTAAAAAATTTATTATCAGTAAAATTAATTGAAATGGAAAGGGCAATGCCATATATATACACAACGCAACTATATATATAATTATTATCATTTTCCCACCTCGTTTGTTCTCTTTTAGAGATATTATAAATCTCTTTTAGCTAATTTTCAATACTATAAGTAAACTTTATGCTATACAAAAAGGAGCTGATAGAGACTTATGGAACAAGGATTATTAGGCAGTACCATACGCCAGGCACGTTTAAATTGCAAAATGACACAAGAAGAATTAGCAGAAGCAGTTCATATTACCCCAACCCACCTCAAACACATAGAGAGTGAGCACCGCAAGCCATCAATCGAGGTTTTATTTTCACTGGCATCAATATTACATTTTTCATTAGATGCTCTCTTTGAAAATAATCCTAATAACGAATACTCCCGAAAAAAGAACGAAATCCAAGTATTATTAAATACCTGCACCGAATCTGAATTAGACATTTTCATGGCTGCTTTACATGAACTTATACACCAGAAACAACTAAAAAATCTCGATTAATTTCCAACACAAGAAAAGGTTTGAGAATTTATCCATTCTCAAACCTTTTCTTACTTATCAACACATTTTGTCCTATAGCTCATATCCTGCTCCGCCAATGGCAAAATCATTACCTTATACATCCGAAATGTGATACCTGCTTTCTAATTCTGAAAAAAATTCTTTGTAATCTCGTCCTTTTCCATCCTGCATGTCCTGATAACTATCCAACACCATATCACGGACATCCTCCTGATTTTTTTTCATATTCCTTATATATTCCGACTGATTTACTGTTGCATAAGCTCCCATAATAATCACTCCTTCAAAATATTCCGTACTATATTTACAAATTAATTTTGTATCTAATATAAACATATTCTGATAAATCATGCACGAAAAAGAAATACTTTATTCTGATAAATTAATGCTCATCTTTTTCCTAAATTGAGCATACCGCAAAAAACTTGTTTGTTCAAGCTAAACAAACAAGTTTTTATAATGCAGCAAACTATTCTTCACCCCTACTTCTTCAAAAAATGCTCCCGGTTCGGGAATTCCTGTCGAAAGGCTTCCAGTGCTGCCTGTTGGAATACCGCAAACTCCTTATCCATATGAAGCATGTGCGGTGTGGCAAATGCGATCGTGCTGATCTGGTCTGCGATCTTCTTCGCTACACTTTCATCAGATAACTGTCCCATACCAAATACAACAGAAGTAAATCCACGACCATTCTTGCTGACCCCGATCAGCTTCAGGAAAGCATTTTTTATCTCATAGAATACCATCTCCTGCTTCTCGATATCCAGATTGTCATAGCTTCCGAGGAATAAACCGGTCAGAACTTCCGCAGCCTGCTTTCTTTTCTGTGCACCAAGGCTCATGCCTCCACCTTCTGCGATATATTTCATCTGCATCAGATAGCCCACAAATGCATCATTCTTTGGTTTTCGTTTACCATACCGGGCAATCCAGAGTTTCTCTCGGAATTCATCCAATTCGTCCTTCGGATCTCCTGTATGTTCCTTTAGAAATGCCTGTCGTTTCTCAGCATCAATTTCATTATAAAACGATTCAATCCATATATCCTGCATTTATACAAACCTCCTGCCACATAGTTATTTTTTCAAAAATTCATCCACGTTATCTGCATCGACCTTACGATACTGTGCCATATAATATCGTTCATCCTCAAGTCCTAATACGCTCACATCATTTCCACGGAACAAGGCTACTGCAATCAGTGCAATCTTTCTCGCCTGAGCTTCTCTGTCATTATAGACAGTTCCTTGCATCGTGCCCAGCCGAACAGCTTCCACCGCATCATCTAATCCATCGATACCGAAGATGACCGGATAATTACTCTGCATATATCCGGCATTCTTATAAGCCTCGACTGCACCGAGGGCCATCTCATCATTATTGGAAATAACCATCTCTATCTGATTCCCATATTGACTGATCAACCGGCTCATTCGGTTCTCTGCCTGTGCGCGGTTCCAGTCTGCAAACTGATAGGTCAGTTTCTCAAGCTTCACGCCATTTTCAAGAATGGTCTTTACCGAACAGTCTGTCCGGCTGATCGCATCCTGATGTCCGGCTTCACCTTCTAAGAGTACATACTGGATCTTACCATCCTGATTGCGATCCACCTCCGGATGATTCTTTATATATTCCGCAGCAATCTCACCCTGCATCTCGCCGGACTGTGCAGCATCACATCCAACATAATACAGCTTATCCCATTGCAGCAGATCCTCTCTTACCGGCTCTCTGTTAAAGAAAATCACCGGAATATTATTCTGTCTTGCGAGTCTTATAATATTTGACGGAGCCGTTCGATCAACCAGATTTACACAAAGCACATCGCATCCGGCATCGATCATTTCCTCCACCACTTCATCCTGTTCCTGCTGACTGTTATCTCCGCTTCTGACTGATACGATAACCTTCATATCACTTGCTTCTAATGCTTTCAGATCCTCCTTCAATATATCTGTCATTGCGTTGATAAACGGATCATCCGGCGTATACGTAACAACGCCGACCCGCAGAGTTCTGTCTTTCTGATTTTTCCTGCTGTCGCAGGATACCAGAGACATCATAACTGCCAATATGCATATACAGGCTATTATTTTTCTTGTTTTCTTTCTATTCATACGAATATAAAAACCTTTCTGTCTCTTCCGAAAACAGGTCATCCTTATAGATTACCCGTATCGCTTCTTCATGACTTTTTAATGTATGTAATGGTCGTTCAAGTTTCTTTGCGATCTCATTTACACTCTCATAGCCGATGCTGTACCCATCCGGTACAACAAGGCATTTAATCTTGTTGTAATCAAGCAGGACAACGGATTTCATGCTTGTACCTACCCCATATATCTCTGCCCCTTTATAATACCCATTTTCAGCATTTTCACCGAGTGTATCAAGAGCTTCTGTATCCATAGCTGCTATATAATCAACCGCTTCCAGGGAATCAACCGCCTTACAGGTATCTTTACCGCTATTCTGATTATACGTCCAGACAAGCTCACAGTTATATCCTGCAAGTGCATCGGTAAGTCCCTTTACACGGCTGACACTTGCCTCAGTCTCTGCCCGTCCGACAATCACTCCGACCTTCTTGCCTGCCTGATTATCTGTATCATTTTTTATGATCTGCCTGCCGAGAGTATAGCCGATCTGATAGTTATCCGGCTTTATCGTTACAAATCCGGTCGATTCTGTGTCATCTGCCATATATGCATCCTCCGTTATCAGAACAAAGGTCTCTTTCTCCGCCTGCAAAGACGCAAGCATATCTTTTGTATCTGTTCCGGGAGCAGGACAGATGATAAATGCATCCACGTCATTTTCAAGCTGTTCATCAATCAGCTCTTTTTCATCATCTGCACTTACGATCTCATCTGTATTACAGATGATCAAATGAATGTTATTTACCTGCGCAGACTGCTTCAGTCCATTAACCAGGCCTTCCCATCTGGTATTACCGGAGTCCGGAAGAATAACTGCCACACGTTTCTGCGGATTATCTTCCCGAAAAATCCGGTTGATAAATATACCGGCAATGGCAATCAGGATCAGCTCTGCTATGAGGAAAGTAATTCTATTTCTCTTCATCTGTCACTCTCCCCTTTCCATAATTTTGTGTTTCAAGCTGTTCCCGATTCTCCTCTGTATATGGAATAGCCGGTATGTGGATCACAATCCTCGTACCCTCGTCCGGCTCACTGTAAACCTCCAGACCATATTCATTTCCAAACATCAACTGAATTCTTGAATGAACATTGATCAGACCGACACCTGAACCATGTTTTGGTACTTTGTTATTATCTTTTAATATATTCTCTACAATGTCCTCATTCATTCCCATACCATTATCTTCTACGGAAATATATATATCGTCGTCCTTTTTCTCTCCCCGGATCGTGATTTTGCCGCCGTCATCCTCATCCATATTCCCTACACCATAATAAATGGCATTTTCAAGAATCGGCTGAACGATCAGCTTTACTGTACAGTACTCATTAATCTCTTCATCAATATCAAATTCGATCTGAAAACGCTCCTTATATCGAACTTTTTGAATATTCATATAACTTCTGCTATGTTGGATCTCATCCGATATTCTGATCACCGTTCTGCCCTTTGACAGACTGATACGAAGCAGCTTTGCAAGCTCTGAGATCATAAACACCGCATCCAGGTTCTTCTTTGCTTCTACCATCCATGTGATGGATTCCAGGGTATTGTAGAGGAAATGCGGATTGATCTGGCTCTGCAGCGCATCCATCTCACTCTTTCTTCGTTCCGTCTGTTCCCGTATGATCTCCTGCATCAAAGCTTCGATCTGTTCATAGGATTTCTGAACGGAATATCCCAGATGACGGATCTCGGACGATCCACCGATGTAGATATCTGTCGGACCACCTGCCTCATATGCTTTGACTGATTCATTTAACTTCAGAATCGGCCTGGATATCTTCTTCGAAATAATACGGTTCACCCCTAAAAGCATCATCATAAGAATGATAACCGTTGTAATAATATAATACCGGAACCGGTTGATGCTCGCGATCTGTACACTTTCCGGAACTACACCGACCACCTTCCATCCGGTATAAGCAACACTATTTACGATCACATTGCTTGTCCTGCCATTGACCGTAAGTTCATATGTTCCATCCTCATAGGTTGCTGCATCCCTGTATTCTTCTTTGAAATATCCTCTGTCCATATCGGTTCCGCGCGGATGATAGATCATCTGACCATTACGGCTGCACAGGTAATAATAGATGCCATTTGACGCATCGTTGATCCGTGCCAATGTATCCTCTATCACCGAATATTTCATATCGACCAGAAGGACACCACTTCCCGGCTGCTCACCATCGTTGATATCAACTGAACGGCTGAGAGATACAACCCAGTAATATCGATATGTGCCATCGACAAACAGATTCTGGATATGCGGTATAGAGAAATGAATATTCTCGATATCTGCCTCTGCATCCTGATACCAGTCCTGCTCCGACGGTTCCACAGCATCCTTCTGTACCGTGACCGGTTCTGCCGTAAGAAGATTCCCTTTATCATCATATAGCGCCATACTCTGGATCTTATCGGCATTGATCTCATATAACAGACTGAACTGCCGGTTAAAATCCCGGCTGGAAATATCATATTCCTGAATAATATTATAATTCACCGCATTCGTGATCTGACGCACATTTAACAGATCTGCATCCAGCTTTTCAACAGTATTTTCCACCATATTTTCCGTATTCGTGACTGCAGTCTGCTTAATCGCCATCTTAAAACGATTATACAACAGCAGCCCCATGATAACTGTTGTAATGATCGTCAGGGCAGTAAGCACCGTCATAATGATCGACTGAATATCAAAACCTATAAATCTGCCGTGATAAAACCACCCCCGAAGACGTCCGATAATAGAACTTTCATTTTTCTTCTTTTTATTCTTTCTTATATTCTTCAACACGCTTCCCCTTATTTATCCTTTATTTTTTCAGATGCTCCGTTCTGTATTTGGATGGCGAAACCCCAAAACGCTTCTTAAATACATAACTGAAATAATTTGCATCAAGATAACCGACCCGCTCTGCAATCTGATAACTTTTCTCATTCGTTTCGAGAATCAGTTCTGCCGCATGATCCATCCGGTAATCGGTCAGATATGTTACAAATGCCTTTCCTGTCTCTTTTTTAAATACACTGGAAAAATAAGAATTCGATACTCCAAGTGCCGAGCACACGGTATCCAAGGAAAGATTCGGCTCCATATACCTGTCATGCACCAGATTCTGCGCATCTGTAACCATACGTCTCGATGTACTGTTTCTGGCATTTTTCAGCTCCTCACTGATGGCTTTTGCCGAATCGATCATCCACGCGGTTAATGTGCTTTCATCCATCTCCGGTACACGTTCGTATGGATTTCCGACATTACCGCAAAACTCATTAAAATCGATAAAATTATTAGCACAGAATCGATAAAATGCTCCCACCATCTCCATAATCGCAAGGTTATACTGGTTCACGGTCTGCGCATTATTATGAAGCTTCTCCACTTCCTTCCGCACCGACTGTTCAAGTGTCTCCGGTACTCCCAGATGAATAGCCTTGAACAGATCATGCATCTTTGTATCCTCCGGCTGGATCAGGATCTCCTGCTCCTTCGGTGCAATCTCACCAATATTGATCGCACGGCTCGTTCCATATAATACACGATAAGAAACTGCTTCTCTTGCTCCATCATAAGAAGAATTAACGCTGATCAGATTATCACAGACTCTTCCGATTCCCGCAGTCACAACAGCTCCCATAACACGATATGCCCATTTGCAGAATCGGTCACAGGCATCTGTAAATGCAACTACCATTTCTTCCGTTTCCAGTTCTATGATCATAAGTGCATTTCCCAGATATGTGAACATATGATTCTTCCATTCCGGTGCTAAACGATCCTTGATCTCATGCTCGACTGACATGGCAAGCAGCAATGGATTCATACCATCCGGAACATGATGCTCCGAGGTATGAAAGATCGCGCAGCAATAATACGGTCCTTTCATATCAATCTGATACGCTTTCAAAAACTTCTCGCAATATTCTTCATTTACACGACCCTCGATCAACGAAACAAACAGATTCGTCTGAAGCACCGGAAGGGAATCCTTCAGATAATTCTCAAGCTTTGTTACATTCAGACGTTCTTCTCTCTCCTTATCCAGAGTCTTTTTCAACCGTTTCATACATTCCGTAAGCTCCAGAGCATTGATCGGCTTCAGCATATATTCCTCTACTTCCAGATGAACAGCTTCCTTCGCATATTCAAACTCATCAAATCCTGTAAAAATGATGATATGGATATTCTGATATTCTTTATTCAATCTTCTGGCAAGCTCCAGTCCATCCATATACGGCATCTTGATATCGGTTATCACGACATCCGGCTGCTGCTTCTCCACAAGCTCCAGAGCTTTCACGCCGTTTGTCGCACTTCCAACAACTTCAAATCCTAATATATCCCAATGAATCCTCTGTTCGATCGCATCGATTACTTCCACCTCATCATCGACGAGTACCACTTTATAATTATCCATATCTCATTCCTCTTCTATTCTTTCTATCTGTTCCTTATTATAACAAATCCACGTTCAGAATGAACCCCAAAATCCCGTTTTACCATATATATATCCAAATAAAATAACAGCGTACTCCTGATATTTTAAAAGCCGCTCCGTTCAGTCTGGAACTTGCATCTGTCAGCCTGACAGAAAGCACATCAAAGACGAACGGAGCGGCTTTTGATTTATATCGTTTTTTTGTGAGCGATTATTACATTTCCTTACTTCTTCTGTACATACTTGAGACAGTCAAGAGTTACAGCCGCAAGGATGATGATACCTTCGAAAATGAACTGAAGGTTTGTATCAATACCAAGGATTGTAAGTGAGTATGTTAATGATGTGAAGATAAGTACACCAGTTACAACGCCGGAGATCTTACCGATACCACCTGTAAATGATACACCACCAACTACACAGGCTGCAATGGCATCCATATCCCAGCCCTGTCCATAAGCGGCACTACCGGAACCTACCATTCTGTTACATTCAAGCCATGAACCGAATCCGTAAAGGATACCTGCAAGGATGAATGCGCCAAGTGTTACTTTGAATACTGAGATACCTGAAACTGCTGCTGCTTCCGGGTTTCCACCTACAGCGTACAGATTCTTACCAAATGTTGTCTTGTTCCAGATGAACCATACAACAATGATTGCTACGATCGCCCAAAGAATAATCGATGGGAAGCTGCCAAACGTAGGGATGAACATGGTAGGGATTGAAGAATCAATCGCACCGAATGATACACCCTTTGTTGCGTATGTTACTAAACCAAAGATAATCAGCATGTTCGCCATGGTTGAGATGAATGGATGCATCTTGTACTTCGCCATGAAGAAACCTGCGATACTTGCAAATACTGTTGTAAGAATTACACAGGCTACCAGTGCAAGAATTGCTCTAGGAGCGGCCGGAATATTTGAGAAATCAAAGATATGTCCGAATACGCCACCTGTGTTAGGGCCGTTATGCATGATGATAGTTGCTGTAACCATACCCATACCTACCATACGTCCGATGGAAAGGTCAGTACCTGTAAGTAAAATCAAACCGGCAACACCGAGTGCAAGGAACATTCGAGGAGATGCCTGCTGTAAGATATTCAGGATATTGGTAACGGTTAATAACTGTGTATTCTTAACGATTGGTGTGATAATACAAAGTGCAATGAAGATCAGGATGATTACGATATACAGACCGTTCTTATAAAGGAACTGTGATGTATTAAATGTGTATTTGTAATTCTCGATCTTCTGAGCCTGCTTCTGACCAAATGTGTATTTGGACATCCGTAAGAGGTCGATCAGATGGAACTTATGTGCAAATGCATCATGCTTTCTGTCCTTGATCTCCTGTAATCTGGATTCGTGAGACATCTGTGCATCAAATAATCTGTTCTTATATACATATTTCTCATCTTTGATCTCGTCTGCAGCGGACAGCTTGGCAAGTGTCTGTTCGTGCTCTGTCTTGATCGTTGCACGAACCTTCTCATAAGCTTCGTTTTCTGCTGCTTTTTCTGCCTCGCAGCTTGCAACTACTTTATCATAATATTTGCTGTTATAATTCTCGGAAAGGTACTTTTCTGCTTCTGCGATCAACTTGGATACCTTATCCTTGTTTGCTGCTTCCACACTCTTTGCCTTTTCAAGTCCAGACTTTGCTGCTGCAACTGCTTTTGCTCTCTCATCCTTTGATAAGTTCTTGTCTTCCTTCGCAATTGCGATCTGGTTCTTATAGCTCTGAACCTTGTCAGATCCGTCTACACGAAGTGCATCGATCTGTGACTGTATTTTTCCTACATATTCATCAATCGGCTTCAAAAGCGCTGCTTCTGCATCAGCCGAAAGGATCTTACTTTTATCTGCCATAACCAAAACTCCTCTCTATTACAAATATTTCGCACTAAGTCTTAATAATTCTTCCTGGTTGGTCTCTTTTGTATTTACGATTCCTGCAAGATGACCGTTCGACATAACACCAATACGGTTTGTGATACCAAGGATCTCAGGCATCTCTGAGGATACAACGATAATTGTTTTACCTTGCTTTGCCATATTGATGATCAGTTCATAGATCTCGTACTTGGCACCTACATCGATACCTCTTGTAGGATCATCCATCATAAATACATTAGGAGAACGCTCCAGCCATTTACCGAAGATAACCTTCTGCTGGTTACCACCGGAGAGGTTTGCGATCATATCATCCGGTCCCATACATTTTGTATGCATGACCTTGATCTCCTCTGCGGTTGCACGAACCATATCGTCATGGCTAAGCGCGATTCCGCTCTTATAGTGATTCATATTTGCAATTGTTGTATTAAATGTGATATCTGCTTTCAGGAAAAGTCCGTTTGCTTTTCTTTCCTCTGTGATCAGGGCAAAACCATGATCCATGGCATCCTTTGGTGATGAGAAGTTCATCATCTTGCCGTTATAAAGTACATTTCCTGCTGCTCTTGTACGCATACCGAATATAGTTTCAAGGAGCTCTGTACGACCTGCACCTACCAGACCATACAGTCCGAAAATCTCACCCTTCTTAACATCAAATGTGATGTTCTGGAGCTTTGGTGCATACTTTGTTGACAGGTTCTGTACGGAGAGAACTGTCTCACCGGGCTCATTGTCTACAGGTGGAAATCTATTGTCAAGAGAACGACCAACCATTGCGGAGATCAGTTCGTTCATGTTTGTGTCCTTACTGTCTTTTGTCATTACCAGACTACCATCTCGAAGAACGGATATCTGGTCACAGATCTCGAAGATCTCATCCATTTTATGTGATATATAAATCAGGGAAATTCCCTGCTCTTTTAACTGTCTCATCATCTTGAACAGCTTTGCAACCTCAGGTGCTGTCAGTGAGGATGTAGGCTCATCAAGTACAATTACTTTTGAGTTGTAAGAAATAGCCTTTGCGATCTCACACATCTGACGCTGCGATACTGACATTTTCTTCATCGGCTGTGTCAGATTTACGGTAATACCGAGCTTTCTGAACAAATCCGAAGCTTCTTTTTTCATTCTGCCCTCATCGATCACACCGAGGGAATTCTTTGGGTAACGTCCCAGGAACAGGTTGTCCACAACGCTTCTTTCAAGACACTGGTTAAGCTCCTGATGAACCATTGCAACTCCGTTTTCAAGGGCATCCTTTGGACCTGAGAAGTTTACTTCTTTACCATCTAATATTATAGTTCCTTCGTCCTTCTGATAGGTTCCGAAGAGACATTTCATCATTGTCGATTTTCCGGCACCATTCTCACCCATAAGTCCCATGATGGATCCTGGCTTCACATTCAAATCAATGTGGTTAAGAACCTTGTTTCTTCCGAATGATTTACTCATGCCATGAATCGATAAGATGTATTTATTCTTATCATCTG
>OGOS01000602.1_pt1 | contig 28351 bp, 19 predicted proteins | sample 1552701 | NCBI WGS metagenome assembly OGOS01 (sample SAMEA2580128, study PRJEB22360) | human gut metagenome | biome: human gut; feature: human-associated habitat; material: faeces | place: Denmark | collected 2008/2010
GGCGGCTCTACGGAGCTCGTCATCGGCACGGCAGGCCACGAGCCCCTGTTGGCGCACTCGTTCGATATCGGGTGCCGCCGCGTGACGGAGCGCTTCTTCCATACCGATCCCCCCTCGGCGGAGGAGAAGGTCCGGGCGGACGCCTGGATGCGCGCCCAGTTCGGCACGTTCTTCCGCAAGGCGGCGGATGCCGGCATCTCGCTGCAGCGCTTCGTGGCCGTTGCGGGCACGGCAACCACGGTCGTCTCCGTGGACCAGCAGATGGCGGAATACGATTCGGACCGCGTGCACAAGCACGTCGTCACGCGGCAGGTGCTGGAAGCCGTTGCGCAGAAGCTGGCGAGCGTTCCCCTGGCCGAGCGTGAGCGCATCACGGGCCTGGATCCCGGACGGGCGCCCGTCATCGTGGCCGGCATGCTGATCCTGCAGGCCGTCATGGACTTGTCGGGGCAAGACGAATACACGGCCAGCGAGTCGGACATTCTGCAGGGCCTGATATTGGATGACGTGCGCGAACGATGGGCGCAGGACGCCTTGTAGCGCTTGCGCGTTCCTGCGCGGAATCCGGCGCTCTGGTATGATGCATACGATACGGCAACGGGGGAGCGTGGCGAAATTGGCATACGCAGCGGACTTAAAATCCGCCGCCTTCGGGCTTGTGGGTTCGAACCCCACCGCTCCTACCAGTTCCCGCTTGTGAAATGGAACGGACCCGCACGGCGCAGGCCATGCGGGTCCGTTGTCTGTTCCTCGAGCTATTTCAGCGGCAGCTCCGCGATGAACGTCGTGCCCTCCTCCGGCGTGCTCTCGGCCGTCAGCGTGCCGCCGTGCTCTTCTGCGATGGCATGGGCGATGGCCAGCCCCAGCCCATGGCTGCTGGACGTGTCGCTCGTGTTCGTGCGCGATTTGTCGGCGCGGTAGAAGCGGTCGAACACGTGCGCCAGGTCCTCCTCGTCGATGGTCGTGCCCGTATTGTTCACGGTGAAACGCAGCTTCTTGTTTTCTACCCGCTCCAAGCGTGCCCTGACGGCGTGTTCGGGCTGCGTGTACTTGCAGGCGTTGTCCAGCAGCGTGGTGACCAGGCGGCGCAGGCGCGACTGGTCGCCCATGACGTGCAGGCCCTCCGCAATGTCGGATTCCAGCGTGATACCGCTTTCGAACGCCACGGATTCGAACTCCAGCAGCTCGCCCTCTAGCAGCGTGGAGAAGTCCACGTCGTCGTGGGCCGCCTGCGTCACCCCTTCATCCAGCTTCGCCAGCAGCAGCAGGTCGTTCACCATCTCCTGCATCTGCTTCGCCTCGTTCTCGGTGCTCTCTATCCACTGGCTTTGCGAGGAGATGCTCTTCTCCGGATGCTCCATGAGGATGGAGGAATTCGCCAGAATCACGGTAAGCGGTGTCTTGAGATCGTGCGAGGCGTCGGCCACGAAGCGCTTCTGCTGCATCCACGATTCTTTCACGGGGCGCAGCGCCCAGCGGCTGAAGTACACGCTGATGATGAAGAAGATGAGCATGACCAGCGCGCCCACGCCCGTGAGGTTCACGGCAAGCTGCTCCCATCCGGCTGCCTCGTCCGTGCTGGCGAAGGCCACGTAGACGGTTCCGTCTTCGGCCGTCCGCTTGTCGTAGTACACGGACAGGTCCTTCAGTATGCCGAAGCCGTCTCCGGCCGTGGCCACATCGCGCTGCGCCTGCTCGATATCGCTTTCGGAGGACAGCTCGGCGGTAGTGTAGTTTGTGATCTCCTCGAACCCGTCGGCGGACAGCTTGTAGATAGCCACGGCAATGATGTTGTCTGTGTTCGGGCCGATCTCGATGCGTCCGGCTTTCGTGCTCTGGTTCGAGCTTGACGAAGACGACAGGCTTCCGGAAGATGCTGTCGAAGACGATGTGCTGCAGGAAGAAGAGGAGGATGAGCTGACGGGCGGTGCCATCTCGGCTTCAGTTGCCTCCGCTTTGCTGGCCCCATCGGCGTCGCTTCCGATTGTCATTGCCTTCCCCAGCGCCCGGTCGAGCGATTTCTGCACATGGACCAGATCCTGCTGGTAGCTGAGGAAGCAGATGCCGGCGAAGGCGGCCACCAGCACCACGGCCACCGTGACAAGGTTCAGGACGACGAATTTGCGCTGAAGACGCGCGAACATGGGCGGTGCGTCCTTTTCGCCAATAGGGAACGGGAACTTCATTTCGATCCTCTGGAACGCATTCGGAATATACGGGTGCGCCGACAGGCGTTACGATTCGGGATCCACCAAGCGGTAGCCCACCTTGCGGATGGTCTCGATTTGGGCACGCGAGCCCAGGAACTTCAGCTTCTTGCGCAAGAAACTGATGTAGGCTTCCACGTTGTTGCCCTCGGCGCTGGAATCCATGCCCCAGACCTTGTCGATGAGCAGTTCCTTCGAGGCGATCTGGCTGGGATTCGTCATGAGTATCTTAGCAATGGAGAATTCTTTCACGCTGAGATGGATCGTTTTCGATCCGCATGACAACTCCAAACTGTCCAGGTTCAGCGTCAGGTCTGCGAAGTCGAGCTTCTCGAAGATGACCTCGCCCTGACGGCGCGTGAGCATGCGCAGGTGCGCCATGAGCTCGGCGGGCGAGAACGGCTTCGTCATGTAGTCGTCCGCGCCGGAATCGAGGCCGGTGATCTTGTCCGATACGGCATCGCGCGCCGTCAGCAGCAGCACCGGCGTGCTGACGTTCTCGCGTCGCAACTCCGCAACCACCTCGAAGCCGTCCATCTTCGGCAACATGACGTCCAGGATAATCACGTCGTACATGCCGCTTTCGGCCCATTCCAGGCCCGAGGCGCCGTCGCCTACGATATCCACCTCGTGATGGCTTTCGACAAGGATCTGCGCCAGGGCGCGGGCCAGGCGCAGATCGTCCTCGACGATGAGAATCTTCATTCGTGCTCGCTTTCCTGAGAACCCGTCCGCAACGCATGAGAAGGGGCAGGGCACTGCCATGTTTTTACGCGTTCACATTTTACGCGCCTACCTGAAAGCCGTCTGAAAGGCAATGATGCCGTGCAAAGGGGCTTTCCAGGGCGTTTTAAGAATCTGTTTACATCATGGGAAGGCAGAACCTGCGAAAGGCATCCGGGACAGGATACATCGCGGGCGCGCTGCGTATGCGTTCCTTCACAGGGCATGCACAGCGAGTGTGGTACCATCGGAAGTCGGCAATAACACGCGGGGAAATGAAAACCCCGCCTTCCCAATGGATGGAGTAGGGCTTTGTCTGATTCCGAACGCGACTTCCCCGACATCAACGAGATCTTTATGACCCACAAGGGAGAATTGACCGATTTTGAAAGCTATCTGAGTCTGATGGGTGACTATCTGGGCTCGGTCATCAACAGTTTCATTCCGCACAGCGACCACGAGGACATCAACCGCTATCTTTATGATCCGCTGTCGCGCTACAGCGCGAATGGCGGCAAGCGTCATCGTCCCCTGATCTGCTTCGCCGCTTGCGCGGCCGTGGGCGGCGACTTGAACCGCGCTGTCTCGTCCGCAGCGGCAATCGAGCACTTTCACACGGCGGCGCTCATCCACGACGACATCGCCGATGAGGCCGAGCTGCGCCGAGGCGAGCCGTGCCTGCACCTGACGGAGGGCGTCGGCCTTGCCATCAACGTCGGCGACCTGGGTCTGTCCATGGTCAACGGCACGGTGGTGGACGACCCGCTGCTGGACGATGCCACGAAGGTGCGCGTGATCACGGAGCTCATCAACATGACGCGCCGTACCATCGAGGGCCAGGCGCTCGACATCGGCTGGGCACGCGACGGTCGCTACGACATCACGGAGGCGGACTATCTGCGCATGGCCACGCTCAAGACCGCGCATTATTCCGGCGCGGTGCCGCTGGCGCTGGGCGCCATCGTGGGCGGCGGCACGGAAGCCGAGATCGAGGCGCTGCGCAACTACGGCCTGGACACCGGCCTGGCCTTCCAGATCCAGGATGACCTGCTGAACCTCATCGGCTCCGAGGAGTCCGTGAAGAAGGACTTCCGCAGCGACATTACGGAAGGCAAGCGCACGCTGTCCGTGGTGCACGCGCTCGAGCATTCGGACCAGGCGGCCCGGTTGGAGGAGATTCTGTCCAGCAAGACGCACGACCCGAAGCTCCTGGCGGAGGCCGTCGACATCATGCAGGAGTCGGGCAGCATCGATTACGCCCGCAGCTATGCGCAGAATTTGACGAGCATTGCGAAGAACCACCTGCTTTCCCTGGTACGTCCTTCGAACGCGCGCGATATGCTGGAATCCATGGCCGATTGGTTCGTTCATCGGCTCAGCTAGATAAAGGGGCGCATGTTATGGAAACCATTCGAAAAAACGATTCCGGCGCCGCGGTAGAGGACATCCAGGAGAAGTTGATCTCGCTGGGGTATCTGCCGAAAGAGGGCAAGAGCGGCACGTATGACGATGCCACGGCGCAGGCTGTGACGCGCTTCTGCGCGGACCATCATCTTCCTTCCACGGACGAGGTGGACGAGAAGACGTGGGCGGCGCTGCTGGACGCCACGTTCCAGCTGGGCGATCGCACACTATACCTGCGCATGCCGTTCTTCCACGGCAACGATGTCCGCGAACTGCAGCATGCGCTGGGATCGCTGGGCTTCGATTGCGGGAACATGGACGGCATCTTCGGCGCCCATACAGAGGATGCGCTGCGCAAATTTCAGTTGAACCTGGGCCTGCCGAACGATGGCATCGTGGGCGCGGCAACGTACGCGGCGCTGCGGAACCTGCAGTTCACGTGGGAGGACAAGGAGCCGTCGCACCTTGTCCAGAACATTGGCTTCGCCCGTGCGGCGGACGTGTTGGAAACGCACCCGCTGTGCCTGTTCGGCACGGAGGAGTTCACGCGCTCCGTGGCATCGCGCATGTCGAACCTGGCGCTTGCCACGAACCCCGCCTCGAAGATCATGAGCGCCGACAGCCTGCTGGTGGCGCCGAGCGATGACATGCTGCTGGTGCACATCGTGTTGCCCGCCGACGAGGAGCGCACGCAGACGGCGCCGACCGGCCCGGTGGTGGAATACGACGACCCCGGCAACCTGGTGCTGCGACTGCGTTCCGCCATCGCATCCGTATCCTCGAAACCCCCGCGCATCACCATCTGCCTTCCCGGGAAGGTATGGGAGACGGCTGGCGAAGGGCGCTCGGCGCAGCATTTCGCCATCACGCTGCTCGACGCGCTGTGCACGGCGCTTCTCGACGGATAATCTGAAACATCATTGCGTCCGGCCCGCCTGCCGCTGCAGGCTGCGGCAGGGCGCGTTCGCATAAGGAGACTTGTCATGTCCATTTCCGCAATCATCCTGGCTGCGGGCGCGGGAACCCGCATGAAATCCGCAAAGCCGAAGGTGGCCCATGAGATCCTGGGCAAGCCGCTGGTGTCGTACGTGGCCGATGCAGCCCGGGCCACCCGGCGTCACGGATCTGGTGGCCGTCGTGGGCCACGGTCGCGAGCAGGTGGAGCCGCTGGTGGCCGACCGGTGCCGCATCGTGGTACAGGACCAGCAGCTGGGCACGGCCGACGCCGTCGCCCGCTGCCGCGAGGCGCTGGCGGATGCGGAGGGCTCGCTGCTCGTGCTCTCCGGCGACTGCCCGCTCATCACGCCTGAGACGCTGAGCAGCCTGGTGTATGCGCGCGAAGGCGCAGACGCCGGCGTGGCCGTGCTCTCCATGCGCCCGCAGAACCCGTTCGGCTACGGCCGCATCGTGCGCGAATCCTCCGGCGACTTCACGCGCATCGTGGAGCAGAAGGACTGCACGGACGAGGAGGCCGCCATCGGCGAATGCAACGCCGGCTTCTACTGCTTCGATGCGAAGCTGCTGTTCCAGGCGCTGGAGCAGGTGTCCACGGACAATGCGCAGGGCGAGTTCTACCTGACGGACGTCATCGAGATCGCCCGCAACGCGGGCCGCACGGTGCTGGCGCTGGAGGCTCCGGACGCCGACGAGTGCCTGGGCGTGAACTCCCGCATGCAGCTGGCGCAGGCAACGAAGATCATGCAGCGCCGCATCAACCGGCGCCATCTGGCCAGCGGCGTGACGATGATGGATCCCGACCTGGTGTGGATCGGCCCGGATGTGCAGATCGAGCAGGATGTCGAGCTGCTGCCCATGACGTTCCTGCTGGGCAGTACGAAGGTGGCGTCCGGCACGGTCGTGGGGCCGAACACGCGCCTGACGGATGTGATCGTGGGGCATGATTGCCGCATCGACGAGACGGTTGCGCTGGAGTCGGAGATCGAAGACGGCTGCAACGTGGGCCCGCGCGCCTACATTCGCCCGCAGACGCATCTGTGCCGCAACGCGAAGGTGGGCACGCACGTGGAGATCAAGAAATCCATGATCGGCGAGGGCTCGAAGGTGCCGCACCTTTCGTACATCGGCGATACCACGATGGGCGCCGGCGTGAACATCGGCGCCGGGTCCATCACGTGCAACTACGACGGGCAGAACAAATGGCCCACGGTCATCGGCGACCGTGCCTTTGTGGGCAGCGACACCATGATGGTGGCGCCCGTGAAGATTGGCAGCGATGTGGTGGTGGGCGCCGGCTCCGTCATCACGGACGACGTTTCCGACCGCGCGCTGGCGCTGGGACGGGCGCGCCAGGTGGAGATCCCCGAATATCAAGAGCGCAAGCGCCGCAAGCAGGAGCAGGCGAAAAACTAGCTCCGACGCCATGCGGAACGGCGCATCGGGACCGTTTCGATATGGTACATTAAGGTCTGCAACGGTCGGTTGGAAGGAAGCGGTTCCCAATGGCGGATATGAAGAAGAGCATGGCGATTTTCTCGGGGTCGACGTTCCCCGAGCTCTCCCAGGAGATTGCCGAGTGCCTGGGCACGGAGCTGGGCAAGGTCCGGCTTGAACGGTTCGCGAACGGCGAGATCTACGCGCGCTACGAGCAGAGCGTGCGCGGTGCCGACGTGTTCCTGATCCAATCCGTGAAGGACGGCAAGGTCAACGACGCCCTGATGGAGCTGCTGATCATGACGGACGCGGCGAAGCGCGCATCCGCCCGCACCGTCACGGCCGTGATCCCGTTCTACGTGTATTCCCGCCAGGATCGCAAGGCCGCATCGCGCGAGCCCATCACGGCAAAGCTGGTGGCGAACCTGATGGAGGCCGCCGGCGTGGATCGCACCATCACCATCGACCTGCACCAGGGCCAGATCCAGGGCTTCTTCAACACCCCGGTGAACCACCTCACGGCCATGCCCATCCTGGAAGAATACTTCGCGAAGAAGGACATGGGCGAAGGACAGCTGTGCATCGTCAGCCCCGACGTGGGACGCGCTAAAGCGGCCAAGAAGTTCTCGGATGACATGGACGCCGACCTGGCCATCATGCACAAGGGCCGCCCGGGCCACAACAAGGCTGTCATCACGGCGCTCATCGGCGATGTCACGGACAAGATCTGCATCCTGAACGACGACATGATTGATACGGCAGGCTCCGTCGTCGCCGCAGCCGAGACGCTGAAGGCGAAGGGCGCGAAGAAGGTCTACGTGTGCGCCACGCACCCCGTGTTCTCCGGCCCCGCCTACGAGCGCCTGGAGGGTGCGCCTGTGGAGGAGGTCGTGGTGACGAACACGATCCCCGTTGCCGAAGGGCACCAGAACGGCAAGATCAAGGTCCTGTCCGTGGCCCCGCTGCTGGCCAGCGCCATCCAGCGCGTGTTCACGAACGAGTCCGTTTCCGCCCTGGGCGACGCCGAGCTGTAATCCGATGTACGTTATCGCCGGTTTGGGCAATCCGGGCAGTGAATACGTCGGCACGTGGCACAATGCCGGCTTCGAAGCCGTGGATCGCCTGGCGGATCAGCTGGGCGTGCACTACTGGAAAAACGAGGGCGGCGCGCTGACCGCGCAGACTGCCATCGCCGGCGAAGACGCGGTGCTCGTGAAGCCGCAGAGCTTCATGAACACGTCCGGCGGGCCGGTGAAGAAGGTCCTTCAGTCGTATCGGGTGGATCCGCAGCACCTCATCGTCATCCACGATGCGCTGGATGTGGCGCCGGGCACCATCAAGGTGAAGCTCGGCGGAGGCTTGGATGCCCATAACGGCTTGCGTTCGCTGGCGAATAAGCTGGGCACGCGTGACTGGATTCGCATTCGCATCGGGATAGGGCGCCCGCCGGGACGCATGCGCGTTTCGGACTACGTCCTCAGCGCCCCGCGCAAGCAGGCGCAAGACAACTTCGCGGCTGGATGCGACGCGGCGGCGCAGGCGGTGCCGGTCATCATCGGCAAGGGCGTTCAGCAGGCGCAACGGCAGTTCGGATAGGCGCCTCCCTTACTTAGCTATTCACGCGGCGGGGCGGAAACCATGCGTTTCCGCCCCGCCGCTTATTCCTTCGTGTGTGCCTTCACTGGGCAATTGCGCCGATGGGCGCATCGCGTCTGCACAGCGTGCGCGCTTGTGACAAAATAGGACGTGAAAAACAACACGTATCCGGGGTACTCACATGTCAGCACACTTCAACATCCTTCCATCGGATGCTGCCGCCGTTGCCTGGCTGCAGCAAGAATTGGATCTGCCTCATTTCATGGCGGCCACGTTGGTGGCGCGCGGCATCGACACGCCCGAGAAAGCCCAGCTGTTCATGCATCCCGATCTGGACCGCGACTGGCTGGATCCGTATATCATCCCGGGCTTAAAAGATGCCGTTGACGCTTTGGAACAGGCCGTCCGCGCAGGCAAGCGCATCGCCGTCTTCGGCGACTTCGACCTGGACGGCATATCCGCAACCACCACGCTCACGCGCGGTCTGCGCGCGCTGGGCGCGGACGCCGAGCCGTTCATCCCGCATCGCAACGATGAGGGCTACGGCATCACGGAAGCGGCCATCGCCCGCCTGCAGGCCACGCTCGATCCCGAAGTGGTGGTGACCGTGGACTGCGGCATCTCGTGCAAGAACGAGGTGGCGCTGCTGCGCGACAAGGGCATCGAGACGATCATCACGGACCATCACGAGCCGTTCGACCTGGTTCCGGAAGGCGTGCCGGTGTGCGATCCGAAGATGGACGAAGGCTGCCCCAGCAACATCCTGGCCGGCGTGGGCGTGGCGCTGAAAGTGGTCCAATGCCTGGGCGCGCGCTTCGGCGAGCCGTACCTGTGGCGCGAATATACAGACTTCGCCACGTTGGGAACCGTAGCGGACCTGATGCCCATGCTTTCTGAGAACCGCGCGCTCGTTGCAGACGGCGTGCGGCGTATGTCGGAATCGCCGCGGCCGTGCATCGCCGCGCTGTTCTCCGCCGCCGGTGTGGATGCCCGCAAGATCGCGGCAAGCAACTTGTCGTTCACCGTCATACCCCGCCTGAATGCGGCCGGCCGCATGGGCGACGCCATGCTTGCGCTGAACCTGCTGATGAGCGACGACTTCGACGAGGCGTCCACGTTGGCGGAATCTCTGGAGGCCGTGAATGACCAGCGCCGTTCCATAGAGGCCGAACTCATGGAGATCGCCTCGCTGCAGGCGGAGCAGAAGTACCGCGGCCAGCGCGTTATCGTGGTGGCCGGCGAAGGCTGGCACGAGGGCGTGAAGGGCATCGTGGCCGGCAGGCTGGCGCGCAACTACGGCGTGCCCGCCATTCTGTTTACGATCGACGAGAACGGCGAGGCGCACGGGTCCGGCCGCGTGGCGGGAGACGTGAACCTGTTCAAGGCCGTGGAGAGCGCGTCGGATGTGCTGCTGCGGTTCGGCGGGCACGAGGCCGCCGTGGGCATCACGCTCGAGGCGAAGCGCCTGCCGGAGTTCGAGAAGCGGTTGTGTGAATACATGGACGCGCTGCCGGCAGAGGCGTTCCATCCGCGCATCACCGTGGATGCCTGCGTGCACCTGTCCGAGCTGACGCTGTCGAACGCCTATCGCCTGGACGGGCTCATGCCGTACGGCCAGGAAAACGAGCAGCCGTGCTACCTGGCGCGCAACGTCATGCTGACGAACTGCCGCGCTGTGGGCATAGAGAAGAACCACTTCTCGTGCCAGCTGACGGACGGCGCCCACGTGGTGTCCGGCATCATGTTCCATTGCCGCGACATCGAGTCGCTCATGGCGTGCAACAGCGTGGTGGATGCCGCGTTCAACATCCAGGTGGACGAATGGCGCGGCCGCAAGTCCGTGAAGGCCATGTTGAAGGCCATCACGCCCGTGGGGCGCTGCGTTGCGCTTGAGGCGTGCCTGTCCCGCGAGCAGCGCACGTTCGTTGCTGGTCTGTTCGCCTCCACGGATGCGGAGCTGAGCGCCGATTCCCACGATGCGGAGGTCGAGACGGCCGAATACGAGGAGGCGCTGGCGGCGAACCGCGCTTCGTGGGAGCGCAAGGCGGCCGACGACCCGCAAGGCCTGAAGGAGGATATCGTCCGGGCGTTCATCGGCGAAGGCGCGCTGCACGAATCGCAGCAGCAGACGCTCGAGGCGCTGGAAGCCGGCCGGAACACGCTGGCCATCATGGCCACCGGGCGCGGCAAGTCGCTCGTGTTCCAGGTCTTCGCGGCGCTGCAGGCGCTCACGGACCACCGCACGAGCATCTTCGTGTACCCGCTGCGCGCCCTGATCGCGGACCAGTCGTACCACCTGAACGAGGCGCTGGAGCAATTCGGCATCTCCAGCCTTGTGCTGTCCGGCGCCCTGGGACCCGAAGAGCGCGCCGCCGCGTTCGCCTCGCTGCGGAAGGGCGCGTGCGACATCGTGCTGACGACGCCCGAGTTCCTGCAGCGGCATGCGGACAAGTTCGCCCAGGCTGCCGACTTCGGGTTCGCCGTGGTGGACGAGGCGCACCATATCGGGCTCTCGAAGGCGGGCTACCGCGAGTCGTACCATCATCTGGGCGAGGCGTTCGCGCAGCTGGGCCATCCGCTCACGCTTGCCATGACGGCCACGGCTGATGACGGCATCGCCGACGCCATCTGTGCGGAGCTGGGCATCCAGTCCGTGGTCATCGACCCCACAGAGCGCCACAACCTGCGGCTGGACGACCACCGCAACATCCGGCGCCCGCTGCAGTACCTGGCAAACCTGGTGGCGCGCGGCGAGAAGACCGTCGTGTATGTGAACTCCCGCCAGGGCTCCATCGACCTGGCGCGCGAGCTGCGTACCCGCGTGCCCCAGCTGGCATCCATGATCGGCTTCTACAATGCGGGCCTGTCGCGTGCGGAACGCACGCGCATCGAAGACCTGTTCCGCAAGGATGCGCTGTGCACGCTCATCGCCACTTCGGCGTTCGGAGAGGGCGTGAACATCTCGAATATCCGCCACGCGGTCCTGTACCACTTGCCGTTCAACCGCGTGGAGTTCAACCAGATGTGCGGCCGTATCGGCCGCGACGGGCAGTCCGCCACGGTGCATCTGCTGTTCGGCGGCAACGATAAGCGCATCAACGAGCAGATACTGAATGCGAACACGCCGAACCGCGAGCGCATGGTGCAGCTGTACCGCTGCCTGCGCAAGCAGCAGCGTGGCTGCGAATGCGACAGCGACTACTTTTGCATGGACGCGGAGACGCTGTCGCGCTGGGCAAGCCGCGCGTCGGACTGCAGCGACATGGATGTGCAGGCTGCGCGCTGCGGCGTGGCCGTTTTCGGCGAACTGGGCCTTCTGGACATCCATACGGAAACGAAGGACGACGAGACGCAGTATTATCTGCGCGTGCCCGCGGCAGTGGAGAAGGTTGATCTGGACGACAGCGTGCGCTATCGCGAGGGCAGGGAGGAGCACGAGATGTTCCTGGAATTCAGCGATTGGGTTCTGTCTTCGTCTGCTGACACACTGCGTAAGAGCATTGTGCGCCCCATCCTTCCCACGGAGGCAACGGACGCGCTCATAACCGAAGAGGAGAGGTGATTCCCATGGCGGAAACGAACGCGAACCTGTCGACTCCCGAAGCGCAGAGCATGCGTCCGGGCGAGGACCTCATCGGCCGTTCGCATACCCGCGAGATGAGCTTCGCGGTTGATAAAGATAAGCAGGTGCAGGTCAAGACCGGCATGGAGACGCCCGAACAGCGCTTCGAGCATCTGCAGCAGGCCACGGCCGATTACCTGACGCCCGAAGAGGAAAATACCCTGAAGAAGGCATTCGACTATGCAAGCGCGCACCACGCCGGTCAATGCCGCAAGAGCGGTGAGCCGTTCATCATCCATCCCGTGGAAGTGGCGCTCATCCTGTCCACGCTGCGCATGGATGCCGAAACGCTCACTGCTGCATTGCTCCACGATGTGGTGGAGGATACACCTGCCACGCGCGACGACATCGCCAACGAGTTCGGCGAGTCCGTGGCGAACCTGGTGGATGGCGTTACGAAAATCACGCGCATCGAGGTCGAGAGCCTGACCGACGAGCAGGTTGCCACCATACGGAAAATGTTCGTGGCAATGAGCAAGGACATCCGCGTAATCGTAATCAAGCTGGCCGACCGCCTGCACAATATGCGCACCCTTTCGGCACTGCGCGAGGACCGCCGTATCTTCAAGGCGCGCGAGACGCTGGAAATCTATGCACCTATCGCCCATCGACTGGGTATCAACTCCATCAAATGGGAGTTGGAGGACCTTTCGTTCTATTACCTTGAGCCGAACAAGTTTAAGCAAATCAGCCGCATGGTGGCGGAATCGCGCGGCGAGCGCGAGGCATATCTGGAGAAGGTGCTGGGCATCCTGCAGCAGGAGATGGACAAGGTGGGCATCGACTGCCAGCTCATGGGCAGGCCGAAGCACCTGTATTCCATCTACCAGAAGATGACGAAGCGCGGCAAGGGCTTCTCGGAGATCTACGACCTCATCGCCGTGCGCATCATCACGAAGAGCGTGAAGGATTGTTATTCGGCACTGGGTGCCGTGCATAGCCTGTGGCATCCCATGCCCGGCCGTTTCAAAGATTACATTGCTATGCCGAAGTACAACATGTACCAGAGCCTGCATACCACGGTCATCGGGCCTACCGGCCGTCCCTTGGAGGTGCAGATACGCACCGAGGAGATGCACCGCATGAGCGAGTATGGCGTGGCGGCGCACTGGCGGTACAAGGAGCAGGGGGGCAAGGGCAGAAGCGACGACTTCAGCCGTCAGCTTGCCTGGCTGCGCGAGATGATCGACTGGCAGTCCGATGCGCAGGATTCGCGTGAGTTCCTGAAGTCGCTGAAGGTTGATTTGGCACCGAACGAAGTGTTCGTCTTCACTCCGAAAGGCGAGGTGAAAAGCCTTCGTACGGGATCGACTCCTATCGATTTCGCCTACGCCATCCATACAGAGGTCGGCAACCATTGCGTCGGCGCGAAGGTGAACGGCGCTATCGTTCCGCTGTCATACCAGCTGCAGATGGGCGATCGCGTGGATATTCTGACGCAAAAGAGCGCCGGTCCGTCCCGAGACTGGCTGAACATGGTGAAGACCCCGTCTGCCCGCAACAAGATCCGCCAGTATTTCAGCAAGGCATCGCGCAGCGATGACCTGCAGGCCGGACGCGACAAGCTCCGCTATGAGATGCGCAAGCATAATATGGGTATCTCGAGCGCGCAGGGCCAGCGTGCGGTCAAAGAAGTGGCCGAAACGATGGGTTTCAAGGATGAAGAGGACATGTTCATCAAGGTCGGTTCGGGCAAGGAAAGCGCCACGGCTGTGGCGAACCGCCTGCTGAAGATCTTGGTGGATCGCGGCACGGCCGATGCGGAGAGGCCCAGCATCGGCGTCTCGTCGTCTTCCACGGGTATCATGCCGCCCATGATCACCAGCGTTCGTCGTCCGAAGCGCCATGAGACACATGCCAGCAACGGCGTGGTGGTGAAGGGTATCAGCGATGTGCTGGTACGCCTTTCGAAGTGCTGCAACCCCGTGCCGGGTGACGATATCATCGGCTTCGTCACGCGCGGCCGCGGCGTGTCCGTCCATCGCCGCGATTGCCCGAACGCGCGCGACCTGATGAAGCATCCGGAGCGCATCATTGATGTGAGCTGGGAGGACGAGCCGAACAACGAGGCCGCCTACAAGGTGCAGATCATCATTGAAGCGCTGGACCGCATGAACCTGCTGGTCGATGTGGCGTCCACCATTTCCGGCATGGGCGGCAACGTGCTGCAGGGCACTATGAACTCGCATTCCGACGGTATGGTCACGATGCGCTTCATCGTGCAGGTCTCGGACACGTCTTCCATCGAGAAGATTACAGACGAATTGCAGGGAGTGAACGGGGTGTTCGATGCCCGTCGTGCCACGCCGCGCGATGTCGAAGGCCAGACGAAGGGAAAAGCGGCGGCAAAGTACGGCAAGTAACCAAGGCTCCCCGGGCGGCCGAAAGCGGTTCGGGGCGTCTGAGGCATATGAGGAGGAATATCATGCCGAAGTCCAAGAAGAGGGTGCATTGCCTGGAAGAGGGCTGCGCAGATGTTGGATTCACCGTGTTGGGCCCCATCCAGAACAATGTGTACTTCATCGACGACGGCGAGGGGCTGATCATGGTCGATCCGTCCTGTCTGCCCGATGACATCATGGCATGCGTGGGGGACCGAAACGTCGACGCCATCTTCATCACGCATAACCACTGGGACCATTGCAACGGTCTTGCGGAAGTGAAGCGCCGCACGGGCGCGCCCGTCATCGCATCGAAAGTGGATTCGCCTGTGATTGAGGCGGGCCAGAAGGACATGGGCATCGTTACGGAAGGCTGCGTTGTGGACCGCAAGGTCTCGGACGGCGATATAATCGCGGTGGGGAAGACGGAATGGCGCGTCATCGCCACACCCGGTCATACGCCCGGCGGCATCTGCTTCTTCCTCGATCCGCAGAAGGCGCCCCATCCGGACCGCCGCCCGCTGCTCGTTTCTGGCGACACGCTGTTCTGCGGCAGCATCGGTCGTACGGATTTCGAAGGCGGCAGCATGCGCGACATGCGCGCATCGCTCGCCCGTCTTTCGAAGCTCCCCGATTCGACCATTGTTCTGCCGGGGCATAATGCGCTCACTACAATACAGGTTGAGCAAAAGCGGGTTTTTTCTTATTATCGCTGATATCCCACTTTGTAAAGGCAATGTAAAATTCAAACAGCAACGCTCTTCTGAAGCGTCGGTATCCCAATCTTGACGTTAAGAGTTTGTAAAAAACCTGTACAATAGCGCTGGCCGCTATTTTTGCGGTCGGTGCTGTTGTTTGCGGCCATGGTATTTCGGCGGCCCGATGTGCGGCATCGTTAATCATGGTATTGCAAAGGGGAATACGTGGACATCGAGTTCGGGACGTTCGTGGCGGGCCTTGTTTCCGACCCGCTGCTGGTTCTCATCGTGATTTTGAATCTGGGCGTCATCATCGTGAACGGCGCGACAGATGCTCCGAACGCCATCACCACCGTCGTTTCCACGCGCAGTATGAAACCGCGCAAGGCCATCATGATGGCCGCATGCTGCAATTTCTTCGGATTGCTCATCATCTCATCGTTCAACAACGCCGTGGCAAATACCATCTTCAAGATGGTCGATTTCGGCGGTGATTCCCATACGGCGCTGGTTGCGTTGCTCGCAGCCATGATCGCCATCATCGTCTGGGGTTTGACCGCGTGGTACTTCGGCATACCGTCATCGCAAAGCCATAGCCTTATCGCTGGCTTGACTGGTGCCGCCATTGCGCTGCAGAGCGGTTTTGGCGGCGTGAACGGTGCCGAGTGGGCGAAGGTCATCTACGGCATCCTGCTGTCCACGTTCATGGGGTTCGGCCTAGGCTGGTTGGGTGCCCGGGGCATCAAGCTATTCTTCCATGCCGCCGAGAGACGCTCGGTGGATCGCGGCTTCCGCTATATGCAGATCGGCACGTCCGCCGCGGCGGCGTTTATGCACGGCGCGCAGGATGGCCAGAAGTTCTTGAGCATCTTTATCCTGGCTATTGCGCTGAATATGCATTTCGACGTAAGCGCTGTGTCCGACCTGGGTCAGATGCCTGTGTGGCTGATGCTCATCGTGGCGCTCTGCATGGGCACGGGAACGGCCATCGGTGGCGAGCGCATCATCAAGAACGTGGGCATGAATATGACGAAGCTGGAGCCGTACCAGGGCGCGGCAGCGTCACTATCCTCCGTGATTTGCCTTGTGGTATCCACGTTCGGCGGCCTGCCCGTCTCCACTACGCATGCAAACACCACAGCTATCATGGGCGTCGGCGCGGCGAAGCGGGCGAAGGCAGTGAAATGGGATATTGCAGGTGACATGGTGCTCACCTGGATTCTGACGTTCCCCGGCTGCGGCTTGATGGGATATGTCTTCGCGGAATTGCTTTTCATGCTGCTCTGACGCACAGGGTGCAGGGCACTGGGTAACGAATCGACAATCGGACGTTAAGGGGAAATACTGATGGCGAAGAACAAGGGCTCTCGTTCGAAGTTGAACTATTTCGAGGCATTCATGCAGCAGGCGCAGGCTGCACACGACGAGGCGGGCGTGCTGGTGGAGGTTGCCGAGAACTTCACCACCGCGGATGCCGTTTCCGAATACCTGCCGCGCGCCCATAAGATCGAGCGAGATGCCGACGAGCTGAATCATGCCGTTATGCGCGCCATCGATGTGGACTTCATCACCCCGTTTGATCGCGAGGACATCATCATCCTCACCGGTGCCCTGGACGACATCGTGGACGGAATCGAAGAGGTTATCCAGCGCTTCTACATGTTCGACGTGCATTTCATGCACCATGACGTGATACCCATGGCGAAACTGCTGGAGAAGTCCACGGCTGCCCTGGCGGAGGCCATGGGCGGTTTCAAGGACTTCAAGAAGTTCGGGCATTTCCTGGAGGTCATGGACAAGGTCGACAAGGTCGAGGAAGAGGTTGACTCGAAGTACATGGAGGTCATGCATCGCCTATTCACCGTCGACCGCGAGAACGCCGTGCGCGTGATGGTGTGGAAGGACATCTTCGAGCACATCGAGGATTGCGCCGACCGCTGCGACGAGACCGCGCAGATCATGGGCTCCATCATCCTGAAGAACTCGTAGAGGTCCCGGCGCGCATGCATCTTTCGGCGCTGTTTGCGGCGCCGTGGCAGCGCGATGCCGAAAACCGAATATGCGCCTGCTGCATTCGGGTGTCCGCCGGACCGCTTCGATATCGAAAGTTCATGCTTCCCGCACGTCAGGTCTCACTGTTTGCTATTATTAGCAGCGTGGCTGAAACTTACTAAGGATATTCATGGCAGTAGTTGTTGCAAAATTCGGCGGCACATCCGTCGCCTCTCCCGAGCGCATACAGAATGTTGCCAAGCGCCTGATTAAAATCAAGCAGGCCGGCAACGACGTCGTTGCGGTCGTATCCGCCATGGGCAAGACCACCGATGAACTGGTGGGCCTTGCCGATGCGCTGAACGACCATCCGTCTCCGCGCGAGATGGACATGCTGCTTTCCACCGGAGAGCAGGTTTCCATGTCGCTTCTGGCCATGGCCATCAATGCGCGCGGATACCGTTCCGCAAGCTTCACGGGCTGGCAGTCCGGTATCTTGACGGACAGCCATTTTTCATCTGCGAAGATTGAAAGCGTTGACGCGCGTCGCATCCGCGAAAAGCTGGACCAAGGGGCCATCGTCGTGGTTGCCGGCTTCCAAGGCATCACGAAGGACGGCGAGATCACCACGTTGGGCCGCGGCGGCTCCGATACTACAGCCGTTGCCATTGCGTGGGGCCTGAATGCCGACGTCTGCGAAATCTACTCCGATGTCGACGGCGTCTACACGGCCGACCCGCGCGTGGCGCCGCGCGCGAAGAAGCTCGACCAGATCTCGTACGAGGATATGTTGGAGCTCTCCTCTTCCGGTGCCGGTGTGCTGCAGTCGCGCGCCGTCGAGCTTGCGCGCAAGTACCATGTGGTTATCCATTCCCGCTCGTCGTTCTCCGATGCGCCGGGCACGCTGATCAAGGAGGCTGATCCTTCCATGGAGCAAGCGGTTATCACGGGCGTTGCCCACGATACCTCGGAAATCAAGATCACCATTCGCGGCCTGGACGACCAGTCCGGTATCGCCGCCCAGCTGTTCAGCGCGCTGGCCAGCGACAACGTGAATGTCGACATGATCATCCAGAACACGGCCGTCGACGGGCATGCAGATATCAGCTTCACCTGTCCCGCTGCGGACCGTTCCCGTGCCGAGGATACGGTGAGCCGCATCTGCAAGCACCTGGGCGCGAAGGACTATATCGTCAACGACAACATCGCGAAGGTTTCCATTGTGGGCACCGGCATGAAAAGCTCGCCGGGCGTTGCCGCGAAGGCCTTCCAGACGCTGGGCGAGAACAAGGTGAACATCCTGATGATCGCCACGAGCCCCATCCGCCTTTCCGTTGTAGTGGATGGCGATCAGGCGGAACTTGCCGTCCGCTGCTTGCATACGGCGTTTGGCTTGGATTCCGACAGTGTGTTCAAGGAGACTAGCCTGTCCGCTGAGGAGCTGGCTGCGAAGGCGAAGAAGGGCCGCTGATCGCGGTTTCCTGCTGCTGATTGCTGTTATGTGGTGCGGGTCGGATGCGGAAGCGTCCGGCCCGTTTTTCCGTTTGCGCGAATCTTTCGCCGCTTTGCATTCGTGGACAGCCCGCATCTCGCAACGGTAGTATCATCGGTACACCCGAATCAAGAGGAGAGACATCATGACTTGGACAAAGGAGATTCCTGCAAACCCCGTCGTTGCCGTTGCCGGTGCCACCGGCGCCGTGGGTCGCGAGTTCCTGAAGGTGCTGCACGACCTGGACTTCCCGGCAAGCGAAATCCGCGCATTGGCTTCTGCGCGCTCTGCGGGCAAGCAGCTCGACTTCGATGGTTGCGGGCAGGTACCTGCCGGTCCGCTGACGGTACAGGAGATGACGCCCGAGGCATTCGAGGGTGTTGACATTGCACTGTTTTCTGCCGGGGCGGGTGTCTCCAAGAAGATGCGCCAGGCAGTTGTGGACGCCGGTGCGGTCATGATTGACAACTCCAGCGCTTTCCGCATGGAGGAGGGCGTACCGCTGGTGGTGCCCGAGGTTAACCCCCAGGACGCTTTCAAACACAACGGCGTCATCGCGAATCCGAACTGTTCCACCATCCAGATGGTTGTCGCTATGAAGCCGCTGAACGACATCGCGCATATCAAACGTGTTGTGGTGTCCACGTACCAGGCCGCCAGTGGAGCCGGTGCGAAGGCTATGGACGAGCTGTATTCCCAGGCGCAGGAGTTTCTAAACGGCGAAGAACTGACCATCAGCGCCTTCTCCGATCAGATTGCCTTCAATACCATTCCGCATATCGATGTCTTCCTGGACGACGATTACACGAAGGAAGAATGGAAGATGGTCGTGGAGACGAAGAAGATCTTCGGTGACGACACCATTGCCGTGGCGCCGACGTGCGTGCGTGTTCCCGTGCTGCGTTGTCATGCCGAGTCCATCAACGTGGAATTCGACGCTCCCATCACCGTCGAGCAGGCGCGTGAGGCGTGGGAGGCTGCACCGTCCGTGGTGGTGGACGACGACCCGGCGAACAATGTGTATCCCATGCAGGGCCTGTTGGCTGGCACGAACGACGTGCATGTGGGTCGTCTGCGCCTGGATCCCACCGTGGAGCATGGCTTGGCGTTCTGGTGCGTCATGGACCAGATTCGCAAGGGCGCGGCGCTGAATGCCGTGCAGATCGCCCAGCTGCTGCTGCCGAAGGCGTAGCGGTTGCGAACAGCATTCCTGCAGTTCAATAGTACGGACAGGCGGTCGTGTGATGCGGCCGCCTTTTTCATTGCGCCGCTTGGCGGCGAAAAGAAAAAGGCCCGATCGGATGCGTTCCGATCGGGCCGTGTATGTGACCGGGGGTTATGCGGTCGCTGCGTTGCGCACTACGAGTGATGGAACAGGCGGTGCAGCCATGCCCTGAAGCCATGAGGCTTCGTTTCGGGCTTCTTCGTTGCGACGATCTCGGTGCTGCTTGCCGTTTCCTCGGCAGGCTTGCTCGGCTTTGGTTCAGGCTCCGATTTGGGCTCGACCTCGTGCTCGGGCGTTTCCACGCTCTCAGGGGTCATTTCTGCCGGGGCTTCTACCGCTGCGTCGTCCGACGAGGGTGCCGCTTCGGCGCTGGCTGCTGCCGGCTCAGGCGCCGGTGCCGACTCGGATTGTTCGCCGTCGGCAAGCAATCCGGATGCCGTCGTATTCGGAAGCTCCTCGGCGTCGTCGATGCTTTCGTCCGTTTCGCCCGGCGTTTCGTCGGCTGCTTTCGCGTCTGCAGGCTTGGGCTCAGATTCCGTATCTGCCTCGGGCTCGGGCTCTGCCTCTGCCTCGGGCTCGGGCTCGGGCTCGGGCTCGGGCTCGGGCCATTCCTCTTCCGTTGCCACCAGCGCCTCGTAGAACGGATCGTCGAATACCTCGGATTCTTCTACGACCAGCTGCGATGCCAAGTCGTCTTCCAGAACCATCGCCGGCACGCTGGCCAACGATTGCGCCGTGCCCAGGCCGAATTCGCGTCGAGGCTTCTTTTCGGCAGCGGGCTTCGCGGCAGGCTTCTCTTCGGCGTGCACGTCCGGAGTGGCCTGTGTTATCGCAGGCACCTCTGCGGCAGGCGCCGCTTCATCGGCAGCGCCGCCATCTTCCCCATCTTCCGTTGTTGCTGTGTTCGGATTCTGACTGCGACCAGAAAGGTCAGTCAGCCTCCGAATCGTTCTCGTCGGCCGATTCGGTTCCATCGGCATCTTTCGCGACAGGCGCTACCACGGACACGACGCCCTTTGCAGCCATTGGGATGCGGTTGTAGGGGTCCAGCTCCTCGGCTTCCTTCTCATCGCGCTTTGCCGCAGCGGCTTCGTCGTCGTAGGCCTTCTTGATGAAGTATTCCTGGGAATTCAGGAGCGGTTCGCCCGCCTTCGCAAAGTATCCCAGCGGCGTGTAAGTCTGATCAGGCTGCAGTTCGCGCAGCTTCACATTGTCGTGCATGCTCTTGTCGATGTAGTCCAGCACGCGGGTCTGCAGGTCCTTGTTCTTGATGGGCCACATGATCTCGACGCGCTTGTCCATATTGCGCGTCATCAGGTCGGCGCTGGACATGTACAGGTGCTGTACGTTGTCGGGCGTGCCGAACAGGTAGATGCGGCTGTGCTCCAGCAAGCGGCCCACGATGGAGACCACGCGCACGTTGTCCGTGTATCCGGGGATGCCGGGCACGATGCAGCTGATGCCGCGCACCAGCATGTTCACCGGCACGTTTGCCTGGCTGGCTTCGACGATCTTTTCGATGATCTCCTTGTCCGTGACGGAATTCGTCTTCAGGAACACGCCGCACGGCTTGCCGGCATGCGCCAGCTCGATCTGCTCGTCGAACAGCTCCAGCAAGCGCTGCTTGATCTGCAGCGGGGCCACATATATGGTGTTGTAGTCCGTGGACAGCGTCTCCAGGTTCATGTTGTTGAAGAACTCGACGGCGTCGCGGCCGATGTGCTCATCGGTGGTGATGAAACTGAAGTCCGTGTACAGGCGGCTGGTCTTCTCGTTGTAGTTGCCGGTGCCCAGCTGCGTGATGTGCTGCAGACCGTCTTCGGTGCGACGCGTGATGCAGCAGATCTTGCTGTGCGTCTTCTGCTCGTGGAAGCCGTAGATGACGTTGCAGCCGGCCTGCTCGAAGCGCTGCGACCATTCGATGTTGTTGCTCTCGTCGAAGCGGGCGCGCAGTTCGAACAGCGCCGTGACCTCCTTGCCGTTCTCGGCGGCGGCGATCAGCGCCTCGGCCAGCTGCGAACGGCTGGCAAGGCGGTACAACGTGATTTTGATGGACACGACGTCCGGATCCACTGCTGCCTCCTGCAGCAGGCGGACGAATGCACCGATGTCTTCGTATGGGTAGTTCAGCAGCTTCTCTTCCTTGCACACCTGCGGAATGATGGGTTCCAGGCGGTTCAGGCTGGCGGGCCACTGCGGCTCGAACGGCTTGGAGATCAGGCCTTGGCTGAGTTCCTTTCCGGCCATATCGGCCAGCGCGAATGCGTAGCCCATGTCCAGGGGCACGGACGTGACGAAGGTCTGGTGCGGTTTCAGATTCAGGCGTTTCAGCAGGAAGTCTTCCGTCACTTTCGACAGCTTCTTCTTGCTTTCCAGGCGGACGGGGGCCAGACGCGAACGTTTCTTCAGAATCTTCTTCATGAATTCGCGGTAGTCTTCTTCGTGCTCGTCGGCGCCTTCGGTGGCATCCAGGTCGGCATTGCGGGTGACGCAGATGATGTTCGTGTGCTTCACGCGGTACATGCTGAAGATCTCGGGCGCGATCATCTCCACGGCATTCTCCAGGCGCACGAATTGCGGGTTCTCGCCGGGAAGCGTGATGACCTGCTTTGCCTGGCGCGGCATGGGAATCAGGCCCAGCGTGACGCCTTCGGCGCCCAGTTCGTGCTGCTTCTTGCGCTCCGCCTTCGCCGCTTTGCGCTCCGCCTTCGTCATGGTGGACTTGTCGTGCGCTTCGCCATCCAAGCGAACTACCACGTATAGCGCGCCGTTTTCCAGGTGCGGGAACGGGTGGCGCGAATTGATGATCTGCGGAGACAGGAACGGAACAACGTTCATGTTCAGGTAATCGCGCAGATAGTCCAGCTGCTCGGCGTTCAGGTCGCGGATGTCCAGCTCCTTGACGCCATGCTCGGCAAGCTGGTTGCGGACGTCATGGTAGATGGCCTCCTGCAGCGGATACAGCTCATGGCAGCGCTTGTAGATGGCGCTTAGCTGCTCGGAGGGGGTCATGAGCGTCTTGGAATCCAGGATTTCTTTCTTCAGCAGCTGCAAGTCGGTCAGGCTGCCTACGCGCACCATGAAGAATTCCTGCAGGTTCGACCAGAAAATAGAGACGAACTGCATGCGCTCGATCAGCGGTACGTTGGGATCGGCACCCTGGTCCAACACGCGTTGATTGAATGTCAACCACGAAAGTTCGCGGTTCTGCATATACGGTTCGGCAACGCGCTTCTTCTTATTGCCTGACCGATCTTTATCCTCAACCATGAATATCCCTCGCTTTAATGGAGCTGCCATTCGGAGGGCCTGCCCAATGCTTTGCAAACGTAATATGCGGCCGCAAAGAGAGAGGAACGTTTCCGGGATGGCGCCATGATACACGCTCGTGCATAGATGGAAACGCCCTGCAGTGCCCTTATGCTTATTCTATCCTAACGTTGCTACCGTAGGAAAATGCAATGCTCGTACAAGGAAGTGGTAAAGGCTTCGTTACAGCTTGGGGAATATACGCGAATTGGCGGAGGAGAACGGTAACGTAAACACTTCACGTCCAAGGCATGGCTGTCTCCTCTGCAGTCGGAGCAGAGCATGTGCTTCCCCGGTGGGCGAAAGCCTCCTTTGCAATTCGGATACACCGTATGTGCCCGCAGGCCAGCGGATTGCAGCGGTGTGGTAAAGTTCCAGTCAAATACTCGGGCAAGGAGGTTGCGCCATGCTGGATAAGGTTGATTTCGACAAGAAGAAGCTGGACAAGAAGCAGTACAAGGAAGAGCGGGATGAGCTGGTCAACAAGCTTATCGTGCTGCAAGAGCGCGCCAAACAGGAAGGCGTGGGCATGGTGGTGCTGTTCGAAGGCTGGAACGGAGCCGGGAAGGGTAGCCGCATCTCCGACATCCTGTACCATCTGGACGCCCGTGCGACGTCCGTCTATGTAACGGAGGACCTGGACACCGAAGAGGCGCAGAAGCTCCACAGCATCAACCGCTGGATTACCGGGTACTACCCGCTGCTGCAGAACTTCTGGAAAGCGCTGGGTCCGCGTGGCAATATCACGTTCTTCGATCGCGGCTGGTACACCACGTTGGGTCAGTCGCTGCTGTACGATCCGCCGTTCACGCAGGTGGAGGCGTTTCTGTACGAAGACGCCGCCAAAGAGGCGAACAAGATGAAGACGGATATGCTCTACCATGCCGTCGATTCCTTCGAAAGCCAGCTTGTGGATGACGGCTACCTGGTGAAGAAGTTCTTCCTGCATATCTCGGAGGACACCATGGAGGACCGTCTGCGCACGCTGGCCTCGAATCCGAATACGGCCTGGCGCGTCGATGAGGGCGACCTGGCGCAGCTGAACGATTACGACCGCATGTACAAGATCTACGACAAGATGCTGGACAAGACGGATTTCGATTACGCTCCGTGGATCGTGCTGAACGCCGAGGATCGCCGTCGCGTGAACCTGACCGTCTTGCGCGAGCTCGTGAGCGCTTATGAGGACGCCCTGTCGAAGGGCGAGGACAAAGCCGCGAAGGAAGCCGCCGAGAAGGCTGCTGCGAATTCCGCCGGCCAGGGCCAGCAGAAGGAATGGGTGGACGAGCGCAAACGCACGCCCGAGGAGCAGGCGAAGATCGAGGCGGAGAACGAAGCAGAGGCTGCCCGTCAGCACAAGGCGGCCCCGAAGCGCTCGAAGGAATTCAAGATTCTGAAGGACTATCCACGCATCGAGGAAATTCGCACGGACCTGCATCTGGGCGATGACACTCAGTACAAGAAGAAGCTGAAAAAGCAGCAGAAGCGCCTGAACGAGCTGGAGACGCTCATGTACCAGAAGCGCATTCCGCTCATCATCATGTACGAGGGCAGCGATGCTGCAGGCAAGGGCGGCAACATCAAGCGCATCGCGCAAGCGCTCGACGCCCGCGCCTACACGATCTTCCCCAGCCCGGCGCCCACGAAGCCCGAGCTGATGCACCCGTTCCTGTGGCGCTACTGGACGCGCCTGCCGAAGGCGGGTCATGTGGGCATCTATGACCGCAGCTGGTACGGTCGCGTGCTGGTGGAGCGCGTGGAGGGCTTCGCATCCGACGAGGAATGGAGCCGTGCCTACGACGAGATCAACGAGTTCGAACGCGAGCTGACGAACTGGGGCGCCATCCTGGTGAAGTTCTGGGTGAACACGTCCCGCGAAGAGCAGCTGGCGCGCTTCGAGGCCCGCGAGCAGAACCCCGATAAGCAGTGGAAGATCACGGCGGAAGACTGGCGCAACCGCGACAAGTACCCGCAGTACCGCGAGGCGGAGAACGACATGTTCCGCCTGACAAATACGGATTTCGCACCATGGACCGTGTTGGAGAGCGACGATAAGCACTTCGCCCGCATCAAGGCGCTGAAGACCATTAACGCCGCGCTGGAGAAGCGCTTGCTGAACGACTGATCTGCGTCGAACACGCAGACGTCGGCGATGACATGCAGGAACACAAGATAGGGAATGCGCATATGGCGAAGCAGGCAACCGCCGAGGCAACGGATCGCAGCAACGCGGCCGTGGGCCCCGATGGATCGTTCGGCGGTCGGAATGGCCGCGGGCGCAAGAATCGGAGCCGGGGCTGGAACATCGTCTTCTGGATTGCCGTCGCGGTCTTCGCCTGCGCGCTGATTGCGCTGGGCATCATAGGCTGGAGCTACTGGTCGGCGAGCAACCGCTATTCGGAGATTGCCGACCAGGCGTTCGAGCGGCCTACGGAAAAGACGACGCTTGCAGACATGACGGTGGACTGGGATATGCTGCGCAAGATCAACCCCGACATCGTGGGATGGATATACATTCCCGGCACGGTGGTGAACTACCCGGTGGTGCAGACCACGGATAACGAGAAGTATCTGAATACGAATTTCGATGGGGCGACCGGCTTGGCAACGGGCTGCGGCACTATCTTCCTGGATTGCGACGACAGCAAGGATCTCACGGACGATAACGAGATAATGTACGGCCACCACCGCAACGACGGCACGATGTTCGCGCCGTTGGCGGAGTTCGCCGACCAGGACACGTTCGACGCGCATCGCTACATCTATTTCCTCACGCCGGAGAAGAACTACAAACTGAAGACGTTTTCCCTGGTCAGAACAACGGGAACGGACCCATTGGCGATAAGCGGCTTCTCCTCAGCGCAGGAGATGGCGAAGTACGTGAAGGACAAGGAGGACAACAGCCTGGTCACCCCTTCGGAGGGTTTTCCGAAACCTTCATCAGTCAAGCACATTTTTACGTTTGCAACGTGCGATTATAATGAGGAAAACGGACGGGCGGTCCTCTTCAGCTACGTGGCGAAAACGGCCGTTCCGCATGACGATGCCTCTGACACCGTCGGAAAATACGTTGCGGCAACCGAATAGCGGTTCCGCGCACTAGTTCAGGAGACGCAAATGAGCACATCCCTTGTGCCGGGCGAACGTCCCGATAGGATGGAGGAGGAATGCGCCGTTTTCGGCGTATACGCTCCCGGCGAAGACGTTGCCCGGTTGACCTGCTTCGGCCTGCAGGCGCTGCAGCATCGCGGGCAGGAGAGCGCGGGCATTGCCGTCGGCGACGGCGAGACCGTGCTGGTCCATAAAGACCTAGGCCTGGTAACCCAGGTGTTCGACGAAGCCTCGCTTGCCGCATTGACGGGCGACGTGGCCATCGGCCATTGCCGATATTCCACCAGCGGCGGCGCCGGCGCATGGGATGCCGCACAGCCGCACATCTCCGCCATCGACAACGTGCTGGTGGCCGTTGCGCACAACGGCACACTGGTGAACGTGGCCGATCAGCGGGCATTTCTGGTGAACGAGGGTATCACGCTGCGCTCGAACACAGACAGCGAGGTGGCCACGAAGACCATCGGCTACGTCACGCGCAAGACCGGCCATATTCGCGACGGTATCCGTGCCGTCATGCAGCATATGACGGGCGCCTATGCCATGGTTCTCATCAACCCGGACACGTTGTATGCGTTCCGCGATCCGAACGGAATCCGTCCGCTGGTTCTGGGTAAGCTGCCGGAAAACCGCGGCTGGGTGGTGTGTAGCGAAACGTGCGGCCTGGATGCCGTCGGCGCGGAATTCGTGCGCGACGTGGAGCCCGGCGAGATGATCCGCATCAACGCCGAGGGTCTGCATTGCGAGCAGGCCGTTCCTGCGAAACAGCGCGCAGCCTGCATCTTCGAGTACGTGTACTTCGCCCGTCCGGATTCCATCATGGACGGCCAAGTGGTCTACCATGCCCGTCGCCAGATGGGCCGCATCCTGGCGCAGGAGGCGCCGGCGGATGCCGATCTGGTGCTGGGAGTTCCCGACTCCGGCGTGCCGCCCGCAATCGGTTATGCCATGGAGAGCGGCATTCCGTATTCCGACGGCATTGTGAAGAACCGCTATGTGGGGCGCACATTCATCCAGCCCACGCAGACCATGCGCCAGATGGGCATTCGCATCAAGCTCAATCCGCTGCCGTCCGTCATCCGCGGCAAGCGCCTGGTGGTCATCGACGACAGCATCGTGCGCGGTAACACGTCGAAGAAGCTGGTTGAGATGCTGCGTCAGGCCGGTGCGAAGGAAGTTCATCTGCGCATCGTGTCGCCTGAGGTGAAATGGCCATGCTTCTACGGCATCGACACGGACACACAGGACCAGCTGCTTTCTGCGAACTACACAGTGGAGGAGGCATGCAAGTGGATTGGCGCCGATTCGCTGGCGTTTATCTCCGTCGAGGGCCTGCATAAATCCATCCGCGCCAGCCATGACGGGTTCTGCGATGCCTGCTTCACCGGCAATTACGTGGTGGACATTCCCGAGGCCATGCAGAAGCGTAGCTTCCTGCCGAAGTGCATGCCCGGCGCGAAGGGGACCCCGCAACAAGAAAAGGCGGGCACTCCCGCGTAAGGGTAGCACGGCGTCGGAAGGCGGCGTATCGATTGCGGCTGGCCGGAACCGCGGCAGCTGTCGCATCGATGCCCCCGATACAGAATTACTCGGAAGCGTCCCGCATCGCTGGGGCGCTTCTCTGCTTTCTGGAGGAGGGGGCTTGTCACCGCATTCCCGTGCCGACGCTTCCCCTTACCGTGCGCTTCGCCCAATTAATACCGTGAATTCAGGCGTTTCGCCTCCGTGGCCCCATCCATTTGGGATAATGTCACAGCAGGAAAGGCTTATTGGCAAGAGTCAGGAGAGAGATCATGACCGAACGAATCACGATGAGCGCGGCCGAGGGAGACGACAACCCGGCTATGCCCAGCTGGGTGACGGAGGACGCCGTGACCTATGCGAAGGCTGGCGTAGACACCGCCGAAGGTGCCCGCGCAGTCGACGCCATCAAGGGCTTGGTGCATGAGACGTATCGCGAAGAGGTCGTGGGCGATATCGGCGGCTTCGGCGGCCTGTTCTCCATTGCCAAGGCGAAGAACATGAAAGATCCGCTGCTGGTGTCCGGCACGGACGGCGTGGGCACGAAGCTGCAGCTGGCGCGCCTGTGCGACAAGCATGACACTGTGGGTATCGACCTGGTGGCCATGTGCGTGAACGACGTGCTGGCAACGGGCGCCGAGCCGCTGCTCTTCCTGGATTACATTGCCGGGGGCAAGCT
>OGOS01000608.1_pt1 | contig 28254 bp, 25 predicted proteins | sample 1552701 | NCBI WGS metagenome assembly OGOS01 (sample SAMEA2580128, study PRJEB22360) | human gut metagenome | biome: human gut; feature: human-associated habitat; material: faeces | place: Denmark | collected 2008/2010
TCAGAATATCCCGAATCCCAGCATTCATAAGTACAGACATCGGATAATAAATCATCGGCTTGTCATAAATCGGGAGCAACTGCTTCGATGTTACTCTGGTCAATGGATATAAACGAGTACCGGAACCTCCGGCTAAAATAATTCCCTTCATAAATTAATTCTCCTTTTTATTAATTTGACTTATATCATTAACAAATTGTTTAATCTCTCATGGATAATATTCATATAATCCCTCTGCAAAAATAGGTGTCTTCCAAGAAATACAAAAGACACCTATAAGCATATCATATATAAACTATCAAACATCTGTCAAATTTTAGTAACTAGACGAATGTGTTACCGAAGTGTGGGGCTCATTTTCCTTGATGAAAGATTTCGAAAATATCGTTTTATTAAGGAAAATGTTGTGAACTGAATAAACTGAACTTATCTGCCTTTGATTATACCTTGTATTGCCATTTTATACAATATTTTATTCTATTTTCACATGTCTTGAATTCCAAGACTTAAAGCTCTTAATGCATCTGTATAATTACCAACCGGACTTCCAAGTGCCGGCACTCCTGCCTGCATGATGTCTACCCATTTGCTTCCTTTTCCAATCACCTTCTTTACTTTATCTGCTGATAATGACTTGATTTCTTTCACATAGTTTTCCGGAAGTATAATCTCTCCATCATATTTTTCAATGATCTTTTCCAAATCTCCATTTTCGCGGGTGTAGATTATCTTGGCCAGGTTATCAGCTCCGCCGACTGACCAACGCATCTTACGTCCCTTCATCCGGTTGGTGATGAGACTGCAGTTCTGATTTTCCTGCACTCCCATATTTTTATATATCTGTCCTTCCGGTGCCTTCAGATCAATACCCATCTTTTTGAGCTGCTCCTGCCAGCGCGGAAGTCCATCAATGTTGTTGCTCAAATATCTATATAGATCCTTTGCGTTCTTCAGATCTGTCTTGTGTTGGTCATCATCGATGCTGTTTATGTATGTCTCAATATCCTGCAGACCACCTTCATAATCTCCGGACATCATTTTTTCAAGAATCCTTGATGCAATTTTTTTATGTTTAATGCATCCGCGTATTTTTTTCACGATGTGGAATCGGTCAAGCTGAAAGATTCTCTCTGGATTGTAAGTATTGCTGATCCACGCAGCTCCGTCGCCATTTAATACCCGAATTTGGTCTGCATCTATATGAAAAACACTCTGGATGAGTGCTTCTGTTTTCGTATTAAATTTGTTTGCACCGGTCATCCCGGCAAGCACTTTCTTATTTACTAATTTTTTACCATTTTCGCTCCAACCGGAATAAACGGTTGCAAGCTTCATTTCCTGTGATTTTGCTTTCTTTTTGTTTTTCTGTATATTCAAATAAACGCCATCTGCTTCCAGAAATATAATCGGGCTTTCCGTCTCTCCTCTGGTTGTCTCTTCTTCCATCTCATTCAGTATTATTTCCTCTTCCTTGCCGATTTCTTTGCCGATCTGTTGCACGACGTTCCAAGCTCCATGACTGCTAATTGTCTGACCTGTTGTCCCAGATATCAATTCTGCTGTTTTTCGATATGGCATTTCCGCTGCAGCTTCGCTAATTATTTTCGCCAGATTGGAGGAAACCGCCCCAATTTTTTCCATCTTCATTCTATCTTCTAAAAGGTAAACATAGTGTTTAGTTTCTCGATCCAGATACATGTGCCGGTTATATTCGACTTCCCCATACACCGTCTTAACTGTTGCCTTTCGGATCTGCTTATTCTCATACCGTTTCTTATCTCTTGTATTCATCAGGTATCTGTCAAGCTCTTCGAGAAGTTCTCGCGTCATCTCCCTTGCTGCTTCACAAACGGCAGAATATATCTTTCGTTCCATATCCTCAAACTTTGCTGTCAGAAGCTCATCCATGTTGTAATTCATATTCATTTCCTCCTGACTTTATATTATAACATTTTAGTCAAAGAAAAAGGATAGCGGTCTCAGACTGCTATCCTCGTCTTTAACCAATATTTATTTTATAGTCCATCGCGATCCAGAGCTTCAACCCTCGCTTCTGGCATATGTCCTCCGACATCTGCTTTCCACACAGACCGTGCTTTTTTCCACGGTAAGTATCATTGTCTTCTAAAAGCTGCCTTCTCAGATGTGAATATTGTTATATCCTGCAGCTACCCCTTCATCGCCCCGTAATATCTTTCCGACTGTATCATCGTCTTTTTTCGCTATTCGAATTCATACATTTTCAAGATCAACAGACTTTATGATATACTCGAAAACGAACTGAATCAAAATAAGTTACTCAGCGGGCTCGTGGTGATTAACGTTATCGCTGTGACTTATTTACTTATCAAGGAACATGCAAGGGTATGCCAATCAGCCCCTTGCATGTTTTATTGTATCAGACTTTCTTTTTTTCTAAAAATGTACAAATTCGATTTTTTTCTAAGTTTGTAGATTTATGCCGATGCACTTCTTTTCGTTCCGGTTTCTTCATGCTGCAGCGCAGCTACACTTTCCTTTTTCTTTCTCCGGGGGATTGGGGAACGCCCCAACAAGCGGGATTTGTGGCATTGTATTTATACAATGAACACTAATCCCCTGCTTGCTCCTTTCTGGTCACTCCTTTCTGGTCAAATCCACTTATCCGGAACCAGGACGAAAATAAAAGGGATCAAAATTGAAAATTTATTTCTGTACAAAAACAAGAAAAAAAAAAGAGCCAGTTAGGCTATTCTAACCGGCAAATATTTCATATTGGTACTTTGGCTTACTACTTTCTGCAAAGCCTGACATATAACAAGACGGACAACGACACCGTCACGGTGAAGGTAAGTCGTCCGGACAGGATAAATCCAGCCGGGCAACTTGCCTTGACCGTGTCTAATCGTCCATGAGGTCCTCAATACGACATCCTAAAACATTCGCCAACGCGCGCAATGTTATACCTTGAGCCTTGTTAATATCTCGATAACCACTTTCGTATGCTTGAATAGCACGACACGACACATCAGATAAACAGGACAAGGTATCTTGTGAATATCCCCTGCTTTCACGAATTTTTTTTAAATTAGACATAAAAACACCACCCTAAAGAGGCGGTATATTTCAACCGCCATTTGCATTTAATCAATATCATAATCAAAGCGCCCGTACAAATCATATTTCAAAAAATATGATAAATGCTCATAAAATGAATAATCGTTTTCGCCGTCATTTACAATTTCATGATCGCTGACTATAAAAATTGCAAATTCTGGATCTCTCATATTGTCCCAATTCCCACTTATCCGGCATTCATAGCTCGGATCTTCTTCATAGCCAAGAGCATGTTTTGTATTGCCTTTTGAATCAACAAAATCATATTTCACTCCTGCGCTCGGCAATTCAACCCTTTTTTTGATGATGCAACCGTGCGACTCTAAAGCCTTTGCGAATGTCTCGCCCTTGTATGCCGGGATGTATTTAATTATTCTAGCCGTGTGACCGTCATAGATCATCTTTTTTTCATTCGAAAATAACTTGCTAATATCGAAATTACTTGTTAAAGGTCCAGATGTCATTTCACCGGAATTTTCTATTGTAATGCCCCACTTTTGACATTTGTCGCTCAAAGTGCAAGATATATCGAATCTAAAATCATCCGGCGCATCCCCCATATACTCGCCACACATATGATAACCATTTTTTATTAAGTATTCGATATTCTCGGCACCGAAGAAATCGGAAAGAAAATTGTTTAATTCGTCATAATCTAATATATTTATATTCTCTTTCTCAATTATGATTTTTAATGCTTTATTTAAGCAATACGCCTGTACAAAGTATTCCGAATCAATAACCTTTTGCGCGGTTGGATGCTCGATGCTTAGAATTGAATTTCTAAATTCTTCGCTATTTGCTTCGTGGAAAAATAGTTCCATAGATACCGCCCCTTTCTAAAATAAACCATAATTTCCGCTATTCAATCCGCGTCTAAATGTTTCGTATTTCACTTCACGGCTGCAATTATCCCAGCCTCCGCCTCTGCATGCTCTGTATGGGTAAGCCGTTAATTGACCGCCGTTTTTGTCGTACTTGATGCCGCGGATCACATATCCATTTTCTGTTAATACTTCGTATTCTGTAACCGTCTCAAGAACTTCATTTTTAACCTTGATACTATGCCAACCATCTTTGACCATAATTACCGCCCCTTTCTAATCTTCACAATAACTTTTTACAACTTCTTCCACTTCTTCAGAAGTGAAGCAACCACCGAACACATCCGCCATATTATTGATATCTGTCTGGCTGATCTGCTCGCGTGCTTTGTCGCTCAGCTTCAACCCGTCCAGATAATCAGCAACCGCTTTGTTGAGTTTCCGAAGCTGATCGCCGCCCCTTCTCGTGATCTCGTTGATCTGATCCATCGTCATTTCTTCGTATTTCATACTTTCCACCCTTCGCCATCTGCGCCTTTCTTTAATATGTATTTATTATATCACTGTCGTGATACTTTGTCAATATATTCATAAAAAGTATATCACTGTAGTGATGCTTAAGCTTTATAAAAATCATAATCAACACCAATCTTTAACTCTCATTCTTTCGTCTTGGTAAACATCCCGGTATGAGGGGGTAGGGTGTGGGAAGGGGGAACATGACCGCAGACCGTCCCCAGGCATTCCTAAAAAAGGGTGCACTTGTCCCTTGGCATATTTAAGCTGAATTTTTGAAAAAGTGCACAAAAAATAACGGTTGATCAATTTCCTGATCCCGTCAAATTGCATAATGGCACTCCCAGGCTGCTGTCCTTCCTGTGTGCCATCACAAAGCAGAGTTCCGGGAATCGAACCCGGAATAAAAACCATCTCCGCTACCAGCCGAAACGCTGATCTATAATAATAAATTGTGTGCAGCCGGTTCTCTTGCGCATCTCGCTCTCGCTAATCGACAGCGCCATAAAGGACACGCAGCTTGAAGGAATCTTGTCTGATCGCTTCCCTTCCTGCAGTATCTCGTAAGCTATCTGCTGGCACTGTGCCGGTGCTCCGTTTGCCAGGGCGTTCCGGAAATTCGCTGTCTTTGTGCCCTCAAATTGGTTTGGTGCATATATGACATCCTCCAGCGTGAGTGCACCGCCATACTGCATGGCAAGCCGGTTCATAACTACGGTTCCTACTGCAAGTTTATCCTCGTAGGATGCTCCGGCTTCGCTATAGATTAATGCTGCAAGCAGCTTCTCGTCATCCGTCCTTGTTTCTGTCGGCGTGATAACATAGATATTGCTGCAGCTTTCCATGACCTCATCCATTGAAATTGCTTTATCTGTCGTGCCTCCTTCACAATTTTCTGCCCTGCAGTATTCCTCATTGCCGGTTCCATCCGCCGGATCAAGTGCAGCTATCAAACCGGCTTCCGTGTACCCGATTAGCGTGATCCAGTGGCACCCGCCTCCAGATACGTTTCTTCCAGTATTCCATTGGCTGCTCCCGGAACTCATATCGCAATTATTATGTAAGTAAACAACACACAACGATCCATGCTGCAGCGCCTCATCGATCGTCTCTGCAGATACCGTCCCTCTTGTTATTTTTACCGGGTAATGATTGTTTACCCATGCGTCCGCGCCATACCAAAGCCCTACAAGACCATTATTGTGTTGCTCTAGCATATCTGGTGTGATCTGCAGCCCTAAACTCCGCAGAGCAGAGGCTGCAGCCGTCACACCACATGCTTTGTTTGCTTGTCCTGTATAGTTGTGCTGGTTATAGCTGTGATAGTCATACTGTGCTGCAGCTTCACCCACTCCATCCGTACCGGATATGGAATGAAGCACGCCTGCAGCAAGCGTTACAACAATGATTGCCGCGCCGATCGATACAAGTACAAGCTTTCCGACCGCGCCTGCTATCATTTTTACCAGTATTAAAACTTCTTTCATAACAAAGCCGGATACTGCTTTCGCAGATCTTCGGATCACACTCATTCCGGCATAGTCAGGATCACTGTCTGACCGGTTCTGACGCCCGGCATATTCCGCATCTGAAAGACTGCTCAATTCCTGTACACTATCTTTCACTGCTCCTGCTACTTTTTTTGAGTTTACACATAACACCTCATCTGCAGGTTTTCTTTTTATTGTCTTTTCTTTTGTTACAACATAGTTCCCGGATTCTTCAGTATTCTCCGGATTATTTTCTGTCCTTTGCTGGATGGATAAAATTTTTTCATGCAGAGCATCGACGGTGTCCGGATATTCCGTCACCGCCTCTCTGTCTTTTTCCTGCAGCTTCTTCTTATTTCGTTCCAGTGCTTTTCCTCTCGTCCAGCTTTCCTTTTCTTCCTCCGGTTCTGTCCTGTTTGATACAGACACGATATCGGTATCTCTCCGTGTATTTACCAGCATGTAACCACCACCTATGCGCTTTTTACGACTGTAGTATTAACAAGCTGATAGATTTCCGAATCTTCCGGAATCGTATCATCCAGTGTAAATATGACATTTCCGATCTTCGCAACTCCATGTCCCGGTTCTGCTGATTCAAGCTTCCGGATCTGAATACCTGATAAACTGTACATATCTGCAAGCTGGACTGCATCCAGGTGATCCTGCTTAAACATTATCACATTTTCCGAGTTTTTAAGCATTGTAGACGCCGCTGGATTCTGCAGTATTTTAGTGACATTCTGAACAATCGCACGTAAGAAACCGCCGTATTTTCTGCAGCGTTCAAAGAAGTCCTCTATAATAAGTGTTGCCGCCGGATGCTTGAAGAAATAGTCCATCTCGTCAAAAGTGATATATGTCGCCTTTCCAAGCCGCCGGTTATAGATCAGTCTCTGGTCAATTTGATCCAAAATAACAATCATACCTGCATCTTTTTCCTGTTTGTTAAGCTTCGACAAGTCATAACATACAAGCCTGCTCTGTATCTGAACGCTTGTCGGCTGTGCAAACGAATTAAAAGATCCTTTGATATGCCGCTCCAAGGCAAGCGCTAGCTGCTGTGCAGCCGGTTCCTGATACTGCAGCAGCATCTCATAGATATCCATAAGCGTCATCTGCAGATACATCCCGCTCATCACACCATCGGCAAGCGTACGTACAGCCCGATCTACTAATGACTTTTCTGTCTCGCCAAATTTCGTACCATCGTCCAGTATCGCTTCCATGAAGGATAAAATTAGGTTGCTTTTTTTCGTCACAGGATTGTCTTGGCGTGATTCGTCGACATATCCGTAATCTGCAGATATGTCGGCCACGTTGATGTGATCCACACCGACTTCGATAACTTGTCCTCCTAGAGCATAGACAAGCGGTGCATACTCTCCATCCGGATCTAGTATGATGCTGTCACCCTGCGTTAACAGAACTTCATATAGAATTTTAAGCTTGGCATCAACTGACTTACCAAAACCTGTCTTTCCCAGGATCCACTCATGCCCGGATCCCTGCTTTGTCCTGTCTACCCACTGCTGCTGTTTGGTTTCTTCGTGTTTTCCGTATGGAATACCTGTGTTCTGGTTCAGCTGTACACTGTTAAATGGCAGCATAATCGCGGTTGTGTCCGTATCACAGTCCCGAAGATACTGCACTGTCCGCTCGCCGAACGGAAGCGCATCCACAAGACCTTTCAGCTGTTGGAAATGCATATAGGACATTTCGCAGTTATAATCCCCTGCTACATCCAGGATACTCTCTGTATATTCATCTAACTTGTTCATATCTTCTGCCAGAAAACATACAACAACCTGCATCAAAAACATCTTCTGATTATCATAATCCATTGCATTGTTATAAGCATCAATTACCTTTCTATCTTTTGCGATCTGTCTGGGAAGGCGCTCTGCAGCACCTCTTTGAACATTTGGTTTTCCTGACCAGAGATTGGCACTGGTTTCAACGCTGTCATCTTTTCGTTCGATCAGTTTTCGTGCCTCAGAGTTTGAAACCGCAACTATGTCACTGGTTGCTACCAGATTTGTATGAACGTCCGCAAGTCTTGTAAAAAAATCATCCCGGATGCTTGCCCCCCACGTACGAAGAAGCATACTCCGCCCGACCATGTTGTTCATCTCGAAATAGTCTGCATGTGGCCGGAACATATCCGGCGCCAGCCGGTCAATAAATTTTCTCGTATTAGTTTTGCTTCCCTTTTCTTGATTCCACGCAAAGCTGTATTCCGATTCCCGCCCTGCGTGAAGAAATGAGTGCAACACTTCTCCACGCCGGTAGATACTCTGACGCTTGATTCCTGAATCAAACGTCAAAAACTTTTTGTTTAAGTCCCGCTCCATACGGTTGAAATAGCTTTCCGCTTTTTCCTGATTTTTCTTTTCCGTAGAAAACGTGATAAATTTGTCCTGGATAAATCCACGGTCTCCTTGAATATCATCATAACGCAGCCGGTTATTCGCCGTCCGGATATGATCATAACCATCGCCTATGTCCGTAGGTAAAAGCGTCTGCTGCAACCGGTCTTTTTTGTTCATTCTTCGGTTTAGCAGCGTAATCTTCATCACTGCTTTGGAGCTGTCGAGCGAGTTAAGTAATTCCTTCCAGCTGTCATATACTTTTTTTCGATCATCGTTTCCTGCGGAATTGTAATCAATATCCTTCAGGTCATATGTCATGCTCCATCTGCCCCCGGCATGCCTAAACATACCATTTTCGCAAATCTGTCGGATTGGTATAATATCCTGACTTCTAGTTTTTTTCGTCCGGTCCTGCGTCAGGTCGTACTGCATTATTGTTGTCACTGCCACTATAATCTTCCCTCCTTCCCCGAAGTACAAGCGGATGCCTATGCATCCGCCATGTTGAAATCATTGCTCTTATAATCTGCCATACATTCATCCCATCCAAGCTTATAAACCCGAAACTGCAGATAAATATAACTACAACTGCCACGACTGGAAACTTGAAAAAGTCAGGCACCGGAATGACAAAATATGTAATTGATCCGGCAATCATGCCAAGTGTGATGCTAGCCACCTGTCCCGGTGTAAATCCAAGCATGGATGTCTTTATTTTTAATATTTCTTTGTTTGTTTTAACTTCAAGCATATATCCACGTCCCTTCTATAATCATAAATTAAGCTTCTGGTGAATCCATTGATCCGCACCTTTTATCATGCCAGCCATGACAAGGTACAAAAACAACATCTGAGATAAATAAGTCCAAAGCACCTCTGCTTTTTTTGCTTCAAGTTCCTTACTTGACATATTCCACTGTTCCCACCAATCTGAAAATTCTTCTTCTGTCATATCTTCCTTTAACTCTGCGATCTGTTCCGTCTGCACCGTGCTAAAGTCGAAATTGTTAGCAAATGCTGAAAAGATCATACAGACTATAATGATCACAACCCCCTGCAGGCATACACCGACGAACGAACGCAAATATGATGCAAATGTGCCCCTAAGTGGTCCCGCGGCGCCACTCGCAAGTGCAAGTGGTGCAACTGCGAGATGCAGATAGATATTAAACAATCGTCCATAGACCACCATGATGATCGTAAAACCGCATACCATAATTACCAGAGAAAATATCAATGTAACAATAAAGAACAGTGTCGCTTTTGTTGCTCCAAGTCCAGCAGTCGCAAGCTTAACCTGTTGTGGAAGTTCCACCCATGACAAGTCTAGGAAATTGGTTCCATTCGGACCGGTAACCGCCTGCATGATCTCCTTAAAACACCAAAATATTAAAAGTAAAATATATTTGCCTCCCTGCAACAGGGTTGCTGTAAAACACAGTAGAATAATTGTCCAGATGATGGATCCGGCACGTCTTGTTTTGATGAATTCCCCGCTGTCATGGATTAGCGCAAGATAAAACCCGATAATCAAAATTGACATTGCAGGTCCCATGAGTGCGTCATAAATTGTGCTTACAACCTCCCATATCGTGCCATTCTGATACGATATGGGATCAAGCATTACAACTTCATATAACTGGCTCATCCATGCATCGAAAAATGCAATCGACGCCTGCAGCGTCGCTAATATCCAGTTCATAGGCATGCTCCTTTAGCTCATGATCCACGTTGCGATTGTTGGGGCAACACCTAATAATGCGCCAGCTCCCAGCGCGACAAGCCCCTGAATTTTCATGTCGGACTGATGTCCGAAAAAAGAAATTGCAAGAAGAAGCAGTCCAACTAAAAACGATACCCATCCTGCCGCAACTACAACATATGCAACCAGTTTTTTACCATTTTCGATTGGCTTAACAACATCATTTGGTATATCACCTGTCTGTACCGTCTGCATTGTCGCACTTACCTGTACTGTTCCCGGTTCTGCAGCTTTCACTTCCTTCGGTGCATAAAAAAAGCAGCCCATCAGGACTGCTACCATTCCGAACATGTATAAAATCATGTTCTTTCTCATCTTCAATTTTTTATCCATATAATTTTTTCCTCCTGTTCAAATACATTATCTTTGCTATGCTGCCAGTCTTTCCAACAGCTCCTCTTCCGTCATAACCACGCTGTCTGCCTTAATATCTTCCAGCTTAACGATCTTATCCCGATCAGCCGCATTGATCCGGCTAATCGATTGCATATGACCTTTCGACTGTGCCGTACTGCCCCAGTCGTAGATTTTAGCTGGATCTTCCTCTCTTTTCAAATTCTTGCCTTCAGCAATCATGTAATAATTAGGATGCTGTTTCATATTGTACTTTTCGTCCCTTAAAGCATTTTCACCTTCAATGATTAAGATTGCAAGCTTGTTCGACTTTCTTCTCATTTCGTCAGGTGTCATTAAATCTCGTTGTGTAGGTGTATATTGCACAGTATAATTTGCATTTACACCATGCGATTGACTGGTTGATCTTGACATGACCGTCTCTTTACCGACCAATGCTGAGAAGTATTCGCAAGTCTCTTTTTCGTTACTGCCAAGGAACAACCATTCTGAACAGTCTCCCAGAATTGTTTTATGCAATGTCTCAAAAGTCTTTTCAATCTGGCTCTTATCTTGCAGCACAATCGCGAACGAAATGTTACGAGATCTAGCTGTTGATAAAATCTTATGATAATCGTCCGGTAATGCAATATTAGCAAACTCATCCATCAGGAATCGAATGTGCATCGGTAATGGTCCATCGTATACATCATCTGCAAGATCATATAATTGCTGAAACATTTGTTGATATAATGTGCCAATCAAGAAGTTTAAGCTTGCCTTGCTGTCCGGCGTTACACAGAACAATGCTGTCTTTTGCGTTGCAAAGCTTCGTATATCGATATCATCTGTGATTGTAAGCTTTTGTAATGCCTCCATATTGAAATACGCTAACTTGGACGATAAAGTAGACTGAATGCTCTGCAGTGTTTTCGCACCGCCCTTGTGATAATCCTTATAGTAACCCACTGCAATATGCCCCGGCTTTTCTTTTTCAAGCTTTGCAAAAATCATGTCAACCGGCGACATAAAACCATCCTCGTCTGAAATTTCCGCAGCATGAAGAAGTTGCAAAACTGTCGCTAAGTTCTGCTCTTCCTCCGGCGCTTCGTGATATAACAAAAAGCAAAAAGCCATCATCAAATTTTTCGCCATTTCATCCCAGTACTGATCCATTTTCTGGGTGTTTTTCTGCTCCTGTGAAGCAAAAAAGTTGTTGACAAAATCGAGCACATCCATGTCATTTCGGAAATATACAAATGGATTGTAACATGCAGATTTTTCCGGCTTAGACACATCGAATACAATGACTCGATATCCCATTCTCTTGAGCATATCCCCACATTTTTTTGCAAGCTCTCCTTTTGGATCGGTTATAACAAAATTGCAATTCATCTGCATGATATTAGGTATAATATATCCTCTTGACTTCCACGTACCGGGACCTCCAAAGATAATTGTATTTCCGTTTTTTCCATGCCTGTGAAAATCAAATCCAAGTCTTGCTTGACTGGTAAGAATCATGTTCTGCATCTCCTTTGGAACTCCGGGAAATACTATTTCTTTTGCAGCATATTTTCGATTGATCTCTTGGATTGTCGCCCATCGAGATGATCCCTGCTCTTCACCATCTCTGGTATTCTTTAATGAATCACAAATCATAACCCCTATAAAGAAGTATATTGCAGTCCCGATCAGTACGATCTTTGGCGTCTGTTCCACAAAAAAAATCCGGAATGGGTGAATACTTAAATCCCTCTCCAGATTATCGATAAAATAACTTAAACCATTGTGTGTTATGAATGGTGCCGCCCGGATCAATCCGTATAGTACAAACGGATATGTCAACACCAGTACAAGCACCAGCGTTTTTTTACGTTCTTGCAGCATGGCGATCGACCTCCTGCTCCATCTGTGCATCTCTCATACAAATCTTCTCCATCGGCATTCGGATATCTCCGTCGATTGTCTTATTGATCCGTGCAAGGCGTGTCAGCTCATTCTTTGCTGCACGTTCTCCCATTTTGATCAATCGATCAGGAAGATTGTCAATATTAACTGCAGCCGTACTGACATTGTACTTGGTTGCAAGCGCATAGGCTGCCGTACAACATGTAAAATGGTACTGTGCCCGGTTATAAGTCATTGTTGTATCCTTCATCTGACTATGACAGATGGCATGCCCCATTTCTGTTGCAATCGCTGTAAAAAATTCGTCTGCGGGAACTTTCCCAGACCGAACAACATATATTACCTTGTCTTTCGGAGAATACATCGCACGTGCGCCGCTTACATTTTTTATTTCGTCCACGACGCTGATCGGAATTTCGTTTCTAGTAAGTAGTGATTCAAGTGCCTGCTCGCTTGTTGGTGAAACAGGCTGATAACTGTAATTGGTATCATTAACATCGTACATATACTTATAGTGATACCCGGCAGGTTCCCGGCTGTTTTCAAGATAGATTACCTCTCCATTTTCGTCCTTGTCAGGCTCCCAGATAGAATATGCACCGGCTGTCTGGTTGATCGTAACACCCTGTCTTTCCCAAGTGTCTTGTGCTTTGATCATCGTAAACGGTCGCTCCTGACTTTCGTACATCAACAAAAGCTGATTATTGACCGAATAATCAGGGCATTTGGACATAATATCCAGATACATTTTTAATGCTGAAGGATCGGATAACGTCCATTTCGCCATTTGTCCGATCCATTTATTGTCTAGTTTCATGTTTTGTCACCTCCTTAATAGTTGCTGCTGCAGTATCGAGCATTGACTTTTCTGCTGTTCTTCCTCGTTCCGGTTCACGCATCATATCCGCGATCATCATACGTTCCTTACTGGTAAGCTTCACGCCATCATCCCGTGATACAATTCCGTTTTCGTCAACTCTGTATCCCGATACATACATCTGTCTTATGAAATCGTCTGATAATTTTCCATTGACAAGCATCTCCTGATCGACCATGTATTGAATCTTGTCGACGTCGTTCATCTGCTCTGCAGTCTTGCCCCGGAAAAGCTGCTCTCCGTTTTCATTGTATCTCGTCACTGGTCTGTCCCAGCCGATATCGACGACGATCGGTTCTGCTCCATCCGGCAGATCGCTCATAGATGCTTCTCGCAAACTTCTCGCTCCAGCAAACATGTCACGTGCGCTTTCCTGCGCCTGTTGATAATTGTTAACTTGATCCATCACACTTTCGCGCTGATTAAAACTGGTTGATGAGCTGCCGAATGCTGGTTCTTCCTCCGACAGCTCCTGATTGAAATTTGGCTCGTCGTGCTCTCTTTCGTTCTTGTTGGCGCTCATCATGTCCTGCATCAGTTCCTGCTCCGGGGTGATATTCGTAGCATTTGCCTTTTCTTCTTCGTTCACATCCATGTTGATACCGCCCTGAACCTGAACCTGTCCGATTCCCAGATGTTCGGCAATCCGGTTGATTCTCGGACTATCGCTTTTCTTGACGATAAGATCATATGCGCCATCCTGATTCATCGCTACGCAATATTGAATGCCGTATTTTTTTGACATTTCAGCAAATTCCTGCATCTTATCTGCAGGAACTGTATAATAGTCAAGCGGCTCTCCTGACTGCAGCAATGCTTTCATCCGCGTTGCCCCCGGCGACTTATCCGGTTGCTTTGCGAGTGCAGCGATCATGGCCGCAATATTCTTCGCGGCCGCTCCTGAAAGCCGGAGCGCGTACGTCATGCCCTGCAGCGTGAACGATACTATCATTTCTGCTTCCCGTGTTCCTTCCATTTTTATCCCTTCTTTCCTGATTTTTTCTTGTAAAAGCTGCAGTTTTCATTCTTGCAGTAAAGTGATTTCAGCGCCATGCATCGATCTGTTTTTTCCTGATATGCAAAACAATCCTCCTGCAGCTTACAATTTTCTTCCTTCTTGCTCACGCTCGTGCCCCCTTTCTATCTCACGTACTTTTTGTACTTTATCTCTCATGCCCTGACTGTTCTCTTTGATATCTTTACACCAGTAAAGCTTCTTTCTGCAGTCTTTGATTTTTTCGTTTAGATAATTCTTTTTTTCGTCCAGTGCTGGCTTATCATCACCGGCAGATCGTAAATGATTTATAACATATTGCTTCTCGGCTTGATACCGCTTTAAGTCCTGCTTCAAATCAAATTCCACATCAGTTAAATCCTGTAGCGTTTCAATTTTGTTGCTGCAGATAAACTGTGTTTCCTTACGAATCTTATGCATCCTCGTTAGATCTTCGCGATATAAATAATTGACCTGTTTCGCTGTCATATGCTTTCCAGGATACATACCAAGCATGTAACAATAACGGATATACAGCGCCTTGTAGCCGGTGACTGTATATCGTGGTCGGCTGGTATATATTTTTCTGGCCATTTTTTTCTCCGGCATCCGGTATCTTCCGGATTTCACATTTTCCTGAATTTGGTTTTCTATTCCCAACAGTGAATATGCTTCTCCTAATCTACGATCGATCCGGACAAAACGCTCTTTACCTGGTGGCTTCAATGTGAAATATTTTGCACCGGCCTTGATCACATATCCGCGATTTTTCAGTTCTTTAAGAAATTCCTGCATATTCCGGCTCTGCAGGATACACTCATCGATGTCCTGCTTAATAGCTGTCGTCCATGTCGGACGACCTTCCTGCTCTGCCTGGTACTCAGCATAATGTTTTCCCTTCACTTTCGGATTTTCAACGATGCTTTTTTCATATTGCCTACACAGCCGGTCAGATTCCCTTGCCATATCCTTCCATCTCACGTCCAGCTTTTTTCCTGTGCGAAAAGATACACTATTCACGACAAAGTGATTATGAATATGTTCCCGGTCTAAATGCGTACAGACTAGAATCTCATAATCCTTACCCCACAGATTCTGTGCAAGCTCCATCCCGATCTTATGTGCCTCTTCCGGCGTTACCTCGCCCGGCTTGAAGCTCTGGTATCCGTGCCATAGCAGGATTCCATTTTGCTTGTGATAATGCGTCTTAGTGAGCATCATCTGATCCCTTGCACGCTCCGGAGAACAGTTGATTGCTGACACGTACTTTTTCTGTTCAGTTTTTGTCGAACGCGCTGCATAATCAAGTACATTCGACATATCATCATTTTCGTCCTGGTATCCAGTCATGGTGTGATCAATAACATCCTGAAACTGCTGACGCTCCTGCAGATCGTATGTCTCATCCGTCTCAACCTGGATATTTAAGACCGTCTTGCCTTCGTTCGCTGCATAATCAAGTACCTGCTTAATATTAGAACCTTCGTGGATCGTCCAGATCTTTGTAACAGCCATTACTCACTCTCCCTGTCCTTTGCTTCAAGCATATCCTCCAGTTCATGTTTAATCTCAATACTTCTCTCGTTTCTTTCGGATGATCCAAAATCCATCCATGACAGGTCATGCACCAGATCTTCGACCTCTCGGCGCTGGAATGATTCTAACACCATCTTTCTTATCTCGTAACTTAATTCATCCAGCTTTTTCGCCTGCTCTGCATATTCATTCGCATTTACCAAACCTGTTGCATTTGCTACGTGCGCGATCTGGTTAATATTCACTCCGATTTTATGCATCTCCGTTGTCAAATTATCAAAGGTTTCCTTCGGTAGTTCAATCGGAATGGTATTCATGATTAAATCCCGGAGCAGATGCGCCTCCTTCCGGTAGCCAGTTCGCTCCAGCAACGACTTAAGCGCCTTGTTTTCATATTCCGTAATTTCAAAATGCTTCTGAACCATTTTCTGTCGTTTTCTATTCACCTCTTATCACCTGCCTTTCTTCTTTTGCTTTCGTTGTAATCGGTGCGCCATTTTTAAGATAATCGTTACAGTCCTTATAACCCTCCGGCGGCGGCTGGTTATATACCTTATAGCTATCTTTTTCGAGCACCATGGAAAGTGCCCTGGCTGCAAGCTTCCCCGGTCCATCATTGTCTAAGTGCAGACACACCGTATTTGTATAAGGCAATTCGTTGAAGTGCTGCTGCAGCGCAACCGGGATTTTGCTTTCTGCTAGATTTTCCCTCGGCTTATAGATTCCGCACAGGGCGATCATGTTGTGCCCCTTATAATCAACTCCCATCTGTTTCATCAGGGTAGCATAGCTCAGCATGTCAATCGGTGCCTCGAAAAGATGTACCACGCTATTTCTCACGTCCCAATCTTCCGCGCGTGCCTGAAATGGGAACCGCCGGTTAGATCCGGCTGTTGTATTCTTAAACTCGCCTTTCGTTCCTCGCAACGCAACCAGCTTCACATTGCCGTATGCGTCGTGACCGACGAAAGCAATATTGGCATACTGATTGGTCAGATAGATCTCGCCTCGATCTACGAAGTCCTTCACGATCTCACGATCGATGCCTCGCTGATCACAGAGATAGTCATAGATCATATCTTTGTTTTTTGATCGTTCCGGTATATACAGCCCCTGTTCTTTTTCTTTTGGTACGTCCTGCGGAATCACCGGCTCTTTTATCGCGGTCTGTCCAAGGATCTGTCCGACTGCATCCACTAGAGACATTCCTTCCACTTTGGTTAGATAGTCAAGAGCTGATCTGCCACCCACGCCTTGGCTCCACCAGTTCCACAACCACTTTCCGTTATGATAGTTAATCTTCAAGCTGTCGTGACTTTTAAGTTGATAATATCCATCCTTTAGTTTCACTAAATCCCAAGGCTCATAGCTCTGCTTGTATGTGAGAAGATCCATCTCACGTGCGTTTTTCAGATCTTCTTTTGTTACATAAGCCATTCGGCTTCCCCCTTTCCGTTCTTCCTACACTGCATGCAAAAATGCCATATCGATGAAGTCTATGTCACTCATCCGCGCAAGCTTATCAACTGCGCTTTCCGCAATCAGCCTGATTTCCTCATCCATATCCGCTGTATCCTTCACAATAGCTTTAATCAATGCTAATCGATCATCCACCGGCATGTAGCATGCCAGCAGCTCATTTTCTTCTGCATTAAAAATCATCCTCTTGTCACCTCCCAATTATCATATTGTCGGACTAATTTGGGATCATATTCCGGCGGTTTTGGTATCTGTGGATTGCTCTGGTAGTTAAGCGCCAGTCTGCAGTTTTCCGCCCATTCATAAATCATGTCCTCGTACCGCTGCTGTCGTATCGTTCCTGTCTTACCAACCGCATTTTCATTTCTTGCGAGCGTCATGACTTCCAATATTTGTACGTGCCGTTTTAAGTACGTGCACAGATCCGGCGATATATCGAGATAATCAATGAAGTTCTTACGTCCTGTGCCTAGTTCTGCACTATCAATGAACTTCTGTGTCATGCCAAGATATGTACACTCAATCGACAACCGGACATATCCGGTTTCTCCGGCAAGCCGCAAACCATTTTCCAGTGATCTTAATTTCACAGATGCTTCATAAATATTCATATTACTTCCCGGCATAAGTTTGTCCGGCTCTGTACTTGTTAAAATCGTAACCATCGCCCAGCTTGTGTCCGTCATATCCCTAGAAAATCCTGCCTGCTCCCTCACATCGTCCTGGTTAACCGGGACGACAGAAAGGGCGGTACCCGGTAATTCCGGTAAGCTATCCGCTAACATCTGCTTCATGCTATACTCGCTTTCTTCGCCCTTATAGGCTGCCACTGCAGTTATACGCTCCTTATCTCCATCGATCCGGGTGTCTGCGACATAGACCGATGCCTCCGGGTGTCCCTGATCCGCGAATGCATCCTTTACATCCTGGGCAATCTCTTCCTTAGACTTTCCACTGACTGTCAACTCCGGCTCTTCCATCGCACGCTCAACATCCGTGATGATTGCCTTGGCAGTCTGGCTGATAGTCTGCAGGCTCTGCTTCAGTAGGTTAATATCCTGCCTTCCAGCCCACGTTGCAACGTAACCGAAAGAATAATCCGATGTATCAAGCCCGAAATGGCTGCATACCACATATGCAATCGATTCTGCCTCCACTTCCTTCTGCTCCCGGCTCTTATCCGAATCGCTATGGATCCTCGCGTGTGCAGTCTCATGAAATGCAGTTTTTAGCGTCTGCGCTTCACTCATTCCTTCTTTGATTATTATTTTTTCCTGTGTAAAATTACACCAGCCTTTCGCGCTCCCCTCCACCGCCCCAATTTCGATCGGATATGGTGCAGCCTGTCTTGCAGCGTAAAGAAGCTGCTCATAACGACTCACATCACCGGTTAATTCTGTTATGATCTCCGGAAGCGGCTTACCCTCCGTCTGTGATACATCAAACACAGATACCGGACGGAATTTGATGGTTTCTCTTTCCTCCTGTATGATCTTGCCGTCTGCATCCCTTCTGTCCGTATCGATCTTAATCTTAACTTTCATCGGTGCGAGTATCGTGATCGATTTCTCGCCCCTTTTAACGTGGCGATCAAAATTGCGTATCCAAGAATTGTAACCGGCGACTGCGGTTGCATCCGGCATTTGCATTGCAATTAAGACTTGATTATTTGCAGAGTATGTGTGAAACTTACTCATCACCTGCAGATAGGTAATATATTTTTCACTCGTGAAAAATTCAATCACACCGGCTTCCAGCTTATCCAGCGTCTGTTTCATCTTTTCTGATTGTGCCATCCACTTTCCCCCTTTCATCCAACCTAGTTAACTTATAAAAATTTTCCTCCAGCTTAATTATCTTAAAACCATTTCTTTTCAATAAATCTGTACAATCTGTTTTGGGATCTGTTATAAATATAGGTCCCTCTCCGCAAGGCCCCTCTTTTGAAAATAAATGTTTTATAAGATTATTAGCATACTCATCTTTTTCCTCTGACATCCGGTATCTCCTTTCCAATAACACAAAAGCCACCCTTTCGGATGGCTTCTGTGACTACATGTTACTTATACTTTTTCTTCAATACGATCATAACTACGATTCCTGCTGCAGCGATGATCCCCAGTGCGATCGGTATGATCGGCTTAACCGGATCTCCGGTTTTTGGTACGTTTGGTTGGAAAATGATTGTCTGCCCCTGATCTTTAATATCCGCATGAACTGCAATCAATTCTCCGTCCCGATATAGAAACTCGAAAAATACGATGCTTCTCCCGGCAAGCTTCGTGGCATCGATCGTATATGGTACATCCACCGATCCGGTTTCGCTCGTCGCTGTAAATTTCATTCCCGCTCCAACGGCTTTTCCGTCTTTTGTAAGCTTATCTCCGCTGTTGGAGTATACCGGATATCCGGATAATTCATACTCGCCCGGAACAAGATTTCCGTAATATACCTTATCGATCAGCTCCACGGTTCCGTCTGCTTTCAACACTTTTTTACCGTTTTTATCGGTCGCGGTTGTATGAATCTCTGGCACCTTCAATTTATTATCTACCGTAAGCTCATACAGGATACCCTCTGTAACTGTACCATCATCATTCAGCAGTTTTGTCCGCTGTCCATCCGCTGCAAGTGTGACCTTGATTGGATTGGCTTTGACATATTCTACTGGCGTTTTCTCTTCGATTCGGTACTTTCCAAGCGGCAGCTCCTTTGTCGCTGCATTACCGTCCTGATCGGTTACGATTGTATCTACAAGAGCATCTTTCAGATACAAAGTATCGCCTGATCCGTCCTGTGCAAGGATATCCTCGTCTGCATATACCTTAAAGGTGATTCCGGCAAGCTTCACTGTCGATGTCTCAAATTCCTTTTTCGTCTCGTTGTAGATTCGCTTCTCGCCGTTCTTTGTAATCTTGATCGTGCCATGCAGACTCGTGTTATCGATCTCGTACTCAAAAACGCCCATGTCTGTGACCTGTCCTTCCGGCGTTTCGTAAATCTTATAAACGGCGTCCGCATCGATCGTGATATCATAAGACTTATTCTGCAGCTTATTATAATATCCGTTCGGACACTCGTTTTCTTCAATCCGATATTTGCCTGGCATAAGTGTACCAGGTGTCATAAGCTCGCCATCCTTGGTCTTAAATTCAGATACCTTTGTTGTGCTGCCGTCCTCTGCAGTTACGTCAAAACTTACATAATCATTATCATCGTATGACCAGATTTTGAATGTTGCTGAATTTGACAAAATCTTCTTTCCGGTTGCATCGTCCTTCTTGATAAGCTTCAGATAAGCTTTAAAACTTTTATCTGTGAAATATCCAAGCTTCACAGGCTCGTTCGAGTTCTCTGTGATATTCACTGTGAACGGATCAACTGGGTGGAAGTTCTTAGGTACTGTCGTCTCACGTACAATATACTTGCCATATGCAAGCGGTACAGACTTTGCATAGCCATTTTCGTCCGTGAAAAGCTCTGTGCTGCCATCTGCAGTCAGTGTCACTGCCCGATCCTGATTCCAGATATAGTAAAGACCTAAATCATCCTTGACAATGATTTCACCCTCTGCAGCTTTATAGTCCTCTGGAACGCACGTAAGCTGATCTGCTCTGCATGCAGAAAATCCGGCTCCGGCAAGCGGATATGTCGAATTGTTCTTTCCCTCGGCAAGCTTGATTAACTCAAATGGCTGCTTCATTCGTGAATTGGATATCGTACGTTCATTTTCCACACCTACGTGTGGGATACTGTCTGGATTATCTGTAATCTTGAATGTGTGGATTGTACTGTCAAGCACGTAGCCTTCCGGTGCCTGAATCTCTTGCACTGTAATGGTTCCGATTGGGATGGTAGGTAATCCAACTTCATTGTAATACAATGCATCACTATTTGATTGAATATACTGAATATTTCTCAACTCAGCATATCCCTGTTTGTCTGTTTTTATATACCATGTCCTGACTGCGCTATTTCCTGCCTGCGCCGGATCGGTATCCATCTGGATATCATAATATTTGATTGCAAAAATACAACCTTCCAAAAGGACTGTTCCATTGGAATCTTTTTTCTGCACTAATACAGAAGCAGGATCATTTCCTGCTTCCTCCGGCACATCGAAGGTTACCGGAATATCACTGTCTACTTTTTCTCTGTAAACATTATTGTTGATTCTGTAACCAGGTGATGCTTTTGTTTCCTTTACATAATAGGTTCCGTATGCAAGATTACCGACGGAGCCATTACCATCCTGATCGGTTACAATCGTCGCAACTGCATTCTTTCCCGCCTGTGCATCCGCCATCGTCTTGAAAATGCCAAATTCTGCGCCTTTCAGACTGTAACAAGCATTACCATCCGTGATCTCCGGCGAAGCTGAATACTTGTGGATTTTGATACTTCCTACTCCCTGTGCTGTTGCTGTTACGCTTGCGCTCTTGGAAAGTGATTCATTTGGAGAAGCAAAGCATGCATCCTGATAGGAACCGCTGTAAAAGATACGTGCTGCATAATTAGATACACCATTTTTGTCGCCATCTCCGTAATACTTCGTGTGACTGGCACCAGTGCCGGTCTTAGCTGTAAATGCAAGCTTCTTGCCTTGCATGTCTTTATACTTCGCCTTAATCGTAACTGTCTGACCAAACACATACTGCGTTATATCCGTATTTGTAAAGGTATCCTTTACTGTCTGTGTCGTCGAGGTAAGTGCTCCATAGTCAGCAATAAATGCAACCGCATTCGTCGAATCTGCGCTAATTGTCAGATAATCATAATAATTATTGGCATTATTCACTGTCATTTTTGATCCCGAATGCTTAACTGTTACCGATCCAGTTGTTACGTTCGTCAGAAGCTTATTACATAACCCGGACGAAGAATAAACAACCCGGAATGTTGCATCACCAGATGAATCCTTATAACTCTCTGTAAGTTCGCTGCCATTGTAGTTTTCCCAGGTCTTTTTTGATACGTTATACACCTGAGTTGTAATTGTCTGCTTCGGTGTATATGCAGCCGTTGCATCTACATAGTTTCCGACAGTCTTAAAATCTTTATACTGATCATACCAGCGTCTGGCACTGTCTGCGATCAGCTTCATGTGATTAAAAGCTCGGTTGACATTTTCACCGCTGTTCTTGCCTTTTACCGCTGTAATATTGCAGTCTGAGACGGTGCTGTGTACTGCAGCCTGCGTTACGGCTCTTGCTTCGTCAGTAGTCATTGCATACACCTGTCCGGCAATCATCAAGCCTCCGTTTGGTACACCACCAATGATGTAAGTTCCATATGAACCGCCGTCTTGTGTATTTCGTCCTCCTGCAGCATTCGGATCTGCTTTACGACCACCAAAGCCAAACATGAGCATAGAAATATCTGCTGCAGTATCCCTATCAGACAGCCACTGTCTGCCCTCTTTATATGCTGCATCATATTGTGCAGAAGATTTCGTTGACTGCATGCAATAAGCTTCTGTCTCTCGTCCGGATGCATCTTTCGCTACGAGCGCACCATGCAAAGTCGGTGTGTAATCGGTTGCAGTAACATTCACATAATCAGCGATCACCCATCCATCCCAATACCGGCTGTGGATATAGACCGTCTCGCCTGTGTCGCCAATATCCTGTACTGCAATTCCATCCTCCTGCAACCCTTCTTCCGTAGTTGCTTCTGCATCTGCGTCTGAATTGGTTGCTGTTACTTCCTCTGCCCGGATGTTTTCAGGCAAAGAAAAAGCCGCGATTAAGAATAGAACCACGGCTGTGAGTAGTGCTGCTATTCGTTTTTTTCGTTTTGATAGCATCTCTCTTCCTCCTTTATGATTTAATTTTTATATAAACAGCCTGATATTTGATACAGACTGGAGCTTTCTAAGCGGTTAAAAGACATCAAAAAAGGAACAACCCTTAGATTGTTCCTCATTTCTACTCATATTTTGTTTTTAAATAATTAAACGTATTCGTTATTTTTATTGTCATTGTTTGATCCCCATTTGCATTATCTGGGTGATACACTTTTAATAATTCCTTATATCTTTTCGTAAGTGAAGCTTTATCAGTACATCCATTAAACAACGAATCATCTATTGATTCCTTCTTTCTTTCATTATTAACATTTTTACTATTTGCAGAGTTTTCTTTTTCCTGTCTTTGCTCAGTATTTTTTTGTGATGTACTTTTTTGATTATATAACAATATATAATCTTTAAATTCTTTATATCGTTGCATAATATTGATCTGTTGCCTTACTATAGATTCCAGATACTTTTCTGCAAAGCATAGCTCCTGTACTTTTTGTGAGAACCGACTTGCTGAATATATTGCCTGTCTTTTATCCTCTAAACTTCCCCACAAAGGATCTACTCTGAATCGGAATTGGCTATATTCCTCAAACAAAATATCTAATTCCCATCTACGACATATTTCAATAACTCTTTCATTTATAACTTTTTGTGTCTCGACTGCATCCAAATATCTTTGGTAGAATATTTTTATTCTTTTCCGAAACTGTTCTTGCTCATTTACTCGTACAAGTTCTTCTGATTCCACAACTTGAACATGTGTCACCTTTTTTGTTGGAACCGATATATAGTTATCTCCCATTAGCTGATTATATGATGCAAAATGCAATAATTCTCCTAATATAACAGAAATAATAATTACAACTATCCCAACGATTCCTGACGGGTTTATCACATCATATATAAGTAATCCCCATGCAAAGCCCAATATGATCTGAATTATAATCCCGATGTATTTCAGTGTCATTAAAAATACCAGCAATACACCTGCTCCAATCCCGAGAATAAGAGATATGGTAAAATCAAATTTTTTATGAGCCATGATCGTCACTAATACGGCACATATCAAAAGATCAAACACTATTAAATTGCAACCCTCGCCATTATCCATCCGTATTTCTCCCAACAAATTTACTGAATCTGATAGTGTCCATATTCTGGTTCTGTAACAGTTTCTGTCCCTATTACACGACGTTCTTTCTCTTCATAAGACCGAATACTACCATGCGCTTTCCCAATTCCCATAGCTTCTTCTAAGGCATATTTTTTTGTATGCTCTGTGCTTGATTCTCCATCTTCTGCAATGCCTCCCGTATAGAATCTTTTTCCACATGTGGTGCAGTAATCATACGGTACCATTTCCACTATTTCTTTCGTCTCAGTGTACGCAGGTTCTGTCGCTACCCACACAACCTTGCGCGTTTCTGGTGCCTGCTCATTGCTCCAATATCCGTCCCGGACTGTGAATGTTTCTGTCCGCTTGGTTCCTGCCTTATTCACACCACAACTACAGATTACATGGTATTTAGGGTCCCAGAATGCGAAATGCTGCTCCAATTCTTCCTTTGTTCGGTAAATATTATTACAGCTATCGCACTGATAATATGTCACCGTCACCGTCTGCTCTGCGATCCATGTTGGCTTGCTAGTATCTGTGCTAGGCTTAGTACTGCTCTGATTGTTTCCCGGATTTTCTGTTGAATTCGCATCATTGAAGCTCTTGGATGTCGTCTGTGTAATACCTTTAACAGTTGCTCCCGGTGCTTCAGCTCCCTTTTTCACAAGCATGATCTGAATTGCTTCGAGCCGCTTTCCATAACCGGCGGTTCCGGCACTCTCGCCGTTCTTCGCCCAGCCCATCCAGCCGAAGGTCTGTGCATGTACCCGGTAATAAATATCGTAATGCTGTGCCAGCTCCCCGGTCAATCTGATCCGGATTGCTTCGAGCCGCTTTGCCTGTCCGCTTGTCCCGGACAGTGCTCCATCACTTACCCAGTCCATCCAGCCATAGGTCTGACAATGCACACGATATACAACATCGTAATGTTTTGCCACTTCACCGGTAAGCTGAATCTCAATGCCTTCCAGACGTTTTGCCTGTCCACGGCTGCCGCTTTTCTCTCCATTGTATGACCAATCCTGCCAGCCATAGCTCTGGATATGTGTCTTGTACTGGATGCTTCCGGAATATTCATCACCGGTCAGTTTGACGCGAATCTCCTCTAAACGTTTTGCCTGTCCTTTCGTTCCTGCCATCGTACCATCATGAACCCATCCCTGCTGGTCACCATAGGTCTGTACATGCACGGTATAGGTAACACCCATCTTGGTTGCTGCCTTCGCAGTTTTCGTAGTGCCAATTCCTGTTACAACAGAAACGAGCATTGCAACGACAAGAAGCCACGCCTGCATTCGCTTCCATGCTTGTCTTTTCATAATTTCCGCCCCCTTGCATTCGATACGACGTGCCCGCATCGGCATTATAGATGATTTCGCACGTCTTATTTATTTGCGTACATGTCGTCATAGTACTTCTGATAATCACCACTTGTCACGTTCTTCATCCAGTCCTCATGCTCGAAGAACCATGCGATTGTCTTCTTGATACCAGTTGCAAAATCGGTCTCCGGATACCAGCCGATTTCCGCCTTGATCTTGTCCGGTGCGATTGCATATCTTCGGTCATGTCCCTTACGATCTTCTACATAAGTGATCAGATCCTTCGATACAAGTGCCCGTCTCGGATCATCCGCCGGAAGCATCTCCTGCAATGTGTCAATGATAATATTGATGATTTCGATATTCTGCTTCTCATTATGTCCGCCGACATTGTATGTCTCGAACAGACGTCCCTGCTCCTGAACCATATCGATTGCCTTCGCGTGATCCTCAACAAACAGCCAGTCACGGACATTCTTGCCATCACCATAAACCGGAAGCTTCTTACCCTGCAATGCATTGTTGATAATCAGAGGAATCAGCTTCTCCGGGAACTGGTAAGGTCCATAATTGTTACTGCAGTTCGTGATATTTGCAGGGAACTTATAAGTGTCCATATATGCCTTTACAAGCATATCCGAGCTTGCCTTACTTGCAGAATATGGGCTGTGTGGTTCATATGGTGATGTCTCATAGAAAAATGCATTCTTATCGTCCGGAAGAGAACCATACACCTCATCTGTCGATACATGCAGGAACTTCTTTCCTTCCTTGAATGTGCCATCCGGCAGCTCCCATGCAGCCTTTGCACAGTTCAACATAACGGCTGTACCAAGTACATTTGTCTGTACAAATACTTCTGGATGCTTGATACTTCTGTCTACATGTGACTCCGCTGCGAAATGTACCACGCGGTCGATATCATTCTCTGCAAAAATCTTCGAGATTGCTTCCTTATCGCAGATATCTGCCTTTACAAATGTGTAATTCTCTCGGTCTTCGATATCCTTCAGATTCTCAAGATTGCCTGCATATGTCAGCACATCGACGTTGATAATGCGAATCTCGTTATCATACTTCTTAAACATGTAGTGAATATAATTGGAACCGATAAATCCGGCACCACCAGTTACTAAATACGTTCTCACTTTTCTACCTCCTTAAATCATTCCTTTATTTTCTTGATTTTGTCTCGCGCTTTTGAGTCGAAACACAATCCGGTATATTCGAATATGTGTTTGTTATGTATTTATTATACAGGGTGCCCTTAGGGCATAGTCAAGTGTTTTTTTCATTTTTTTACAAGAAATATTCCTGCATCCTTTGTAATGTGAAAGCCACCCACTATTTTCTTCTTCATAAATGTCCGGAATTCCTTGTATTTATGCGCAATATACTGATTCTGATTTCCGTGACACGACAAAACATATGAGATCAGCGGTTCGGCATCGTCAATCTCAATCGCATCTTCATACTGCCGCCACTCCACCTGCTCAAATGTACTTTGAAGAATATCTGTTCCATTCTCCTTGCCAAACCGGTCATACAGATTCTCCGCCGCAAGCACAATTCGGTCATCAAACTCCATGACTAACCGGCTGATTTCCTTCATATGCGCCGAGCCATACGTACCCGCAACAAGCACACCTCCCGGTTTCAACACGCGTTGGATCTCCCGGCACGCCTGCCCGATGTCATCGCAGTAAAAGAGCACATGGTTCGCCACGACAAGATCGAAGGTCGCATCCGCAAATGGAATCGACTCGCAGCCGCAGATCGCATACGAGAACACTGCATCCTCCCTGCCGATTTCGCGTCTTGCATCACGCAGCATACCATCGGAAATGTCCGTAACTGTAATTGAAATATCCTCTGGAAACTTCTCTGCATTTTCCACCCAGAGGTCTCCGGCACCGCAGCCAAGCTCCAGAATCTTCTGCCCCGGCTTTACCTGCATCTGCTCATAGATCCACGGGAACCAGCCCTGTTTATTGACCGAATACTGCTTGTGCAGGTTGATCCGCGCCATGATATTCGAAGCATCCTTGTACTGCTTCTTCAGGATGCTCTCCAGGTCTGCCACCTGAATCAACTCGAACAACTTCGTCCAGTCTACTTCCCGGTCTGCCTGCAGATCATCGGTTGCCTCCCGAATCGTGCTTGCGACCAATTGTAACTGTTCAATGCGGTCTTCCACCAGCTTCTGCTGGATGTTCAGGGAGTTGACGATAAAATGCTTATCTGCATCGTCCACCTGCATCTCCTTGATATCTCCCAGCGAGAATCCAAGATACTTTAACAGGAGGATCTGCTGGAGCTTCGCGAGATCCTTCTCCGTGTAGTCCCTCTTTACGGGTATCTGCTCGGCTGTCATCCAAGGCTGTTCGGCCTCGGCAGCGGCGGCGCAGCCCTGAGTCTTGCCGCCTTCGTACGATAATTTATCGAATTTTGCTCTCATAACTACTTTGCTTTTTAGATACCCAACTCTTTGAGGTAGAACTTCAGAGTTTCGAGTACGTTACTCTTTACGTTGATGAAATTGGTTATACCCTTGGCCTCGAGCTCGGGCGTGCAGGCGGGTGCGCCCGCTACGACAAAGATGGCCTTGTCGCCCAGAAGCTCCTTGGCACGCGGTACCAGCTCGGCATAGTCGTCATCCGACGAGCATATAACTACGATCTCGGCCTTCGACTCGAGAGCCGCAGCTACGCCCTCCTCCACCGACTTGAAGAAGGTGTTGTCCTGCACGCGGATTCCGGCGCAGGCGAAGAAGTTGCACGAGAACTGGGCGCGGGCGCGGGCCATAGCCAGATGACCGGCGG
>OGOS01000623.1_pt1 | contig 27816 bp, 22 predicted proteins | sample 1552701 | NCBI WGS metagenome assembly OGOS01 (sample SAMEA2580128, study PRJEB22360) | human gut metagenome | biome: human gut; feature: human-associated habitat; material: faeces | place: Denmark | collected 2008/2010
CGCTGATGCAGGACCGCCTGGTCTTCTTCGCCACGCATCGCCTGCACTGGCTGGCGCAGATGGACCGCATCGTGGTGCTGGAAGGCGGCCGCATTGCCGAGCAGGGCACGCGCACGCAGCTGCAGGAGGCGGACGGCGCGCTGGCACAGCTTATCCGCCGCATGGATCCGGAGGGAGGCCGCTCCCATGGCGCCTGAGACCGCCCGCACGCGCACGCGGGACCGCTGGGTGCGCCCGTACTTCGCGAAATACCGCAAGCCGCTGGCACTGGCGCTGGTGCTGGGCTTCGCCGCGTTCGCCTGCTCCGCGCTGCTTATGTTCACGTCGGGCTACCTGATCAGCGGCACGGCCGAACGGCCCGAAGTGGGCCTCATCGCCGTGTACTACCCCATCGTGTTCGTGCAGGTGTTCGGCTTGGGGAAGCCCATCGCCCGCTACCTGGAGCGCCTGTACAGCCACGACTGGGTGTTCCGCATGACCTCCAGCCTGCGCGTGCGCCTGTACCGCATCGTGGAGGCGAACGGCCGCACCATGCACCGCAACCGCAGCATGGGCGATTTCCTGGGGCTGGTGGCCGACGACATCGGGCACCTGCAGAACCTGTACCTGCGCACCGTGTTCCCCGCCGTCATCGCCTGGCTGCTGTACGCCGCCGTCATCGCGGCGCTGGGCTGGTTCGACGTGCGGTTCGCGCTGGTCATGCTGCTGGCGCTGGGCGTCACGGTACTCCTGATGCCGCTCGTGTCGCTGCTGGCGAACCGCGCGCGTATGGAGCGGCGGGCACGGACCGGCTGTACCGCACGCTGACGGACAATGTGCTGGGCGCCGACGACTGGGTGTTCGCCGGGCGCGGTGCGGAATACGCCGAGCGCTCCGCGAACCAGGCGGCGCACGTGCGCGCCGTGCGCAGCGAGCTGGACCGCTATGCGCGGTGGAACGACCTCATCGCCTCCGCCGTGTTCGCCGGCGGCGCGTGCCTGACGCTGCTGTGGGCCGGCGGCACATTCGACGGGCAGCCCGGCGGGGCGGCCGATTGGATCGCGGCATTCGTGCTGGGCTTCTTCCCGCTCATCGACGCATTCGCGCCCTTGCCCCTGGCGGCGGCGGAGGCGAATGGGCACCACGCCTCCATCGAGCGGCTGAACGCCCTGCCCGCAGACGGCGACACGGATGTCGTGGACACCGAGGCGGAGGATACGCGCGAAGGCGCAGAGGCATCGCCGGCTTCAGGCGCCGCCCCCCCCGCCGCGCTGTTGTACTCCCCGCCGCCGTACGCGTGCACGTGCGCAACGTGGCGTACACGTACCCGTCCGGCAGCCGCCGCGTGCTGGACGGTGTGGAGCTGGACATCCCCGCCGGCCAGCATGTGGCCGTGCTGGGCAGGAGCGGATCCGGCAAGAGCACGCTCGCGCTGCTGCTGCGCGGCGACGCCGTGCCCGACGAAGGCTCCGTGACGGTTGACGGCCGCCATCCGTCCGACATGGGCGAGGCCTCCGCGCGTTATCTCAGCGTCGTACAACAGCAGCCGTATCTATTCAACCGCACGCTGCGCGAGAACCTGCTGATCGCCCGCCCGAACGCGACGGAGGATCAGCTGCGGGCCGCACTGCGGGACGTGGGCCTGGAGGGGCTGCTGGCACGCCTGCCGCAGGGCCTGGACACGCTCGTGGACGAGGCGGGCACGCGCTTCTCGGGCGGCGAGCGCCACCGCATCGCGCTTGCCCGCGTGCTGCTTGCGGACGCGCCGGCCGTGCTGCTGGACGAGCCCACCGTGGGCCTGGACCCGATCACGGAGCAGGCGCTCATGGACACGCTGCAGCGCACCTTCGCGCAGAAGACGCTCATCATGATCACGCACCACCTGCAGGGCATCGAATCGTTCGACCGCGTCGTGTTCCTGGAGGACGGCCGCATCGTGCTGGACGGCAGCCCGGAACAGCTGGCACGCACGAGTAAGCGTTACTGCAGACTTCTCTCATTTGACCGCGGTAATTAATAAACGCCTGATGAGAGCCGCTGTAAGGCATTCGGCGACGGCTGGGTGCCCGATGCCGAATCCTTTCTGCGCGCAACATTGACAAAGCGCGCGCTAACCCGTACAAACATTCCAGGATTGTGGGAAAACGGGAATACGGGAGGCGTGTGCCCATATGCGGCATGCCGGCTGATGTAATTCTTTTTTTCATGCGCTGCAGGCTTTCTTCGCTGCAGCCATCCTCATCAATCGAAGCGTCAACCGGATGCAGGGGTAGCTATGGTCTTTTCCAGCCTTCTGTTCATATTCTTGTTCCTGGCATTGAACCTGCTGGTCTACTGGCTGGTGGACAAGAAGTACCGCAACCACGTGCTGCTGGGCTTCTCGCTGGTGTTCTACGCATGGGGCGGCCCGGAATTCCTGCTGCTGCTTATCGGCGACACGTTCGTGTGCTGGCTGTTCGCCCTGCTCATAGACCGTGCGCAAACGCAGCAGCAGAAGAAGCGCTACCTGATCCTGCCGCTCATCATCCTGCTGGGCGTGTTCAAGTACACCGGCTTCATCCTGGGCAACTGGAAGGCGCTGTTCGGCGTACCCGAGGTCATCCCCCAGTTCCTGCTGCCCATTGGCATCTCGTTCTACACGTTCCAGCTGATCAGCTACGTCGTGGACGTGTATCGCGGCGACGTGGCGCCGCAGCCGAGGTTCTGGAAGCTGCTGCTGTACGCCAGCCTGTTCCACCAGTGCATCGCCGGCCCCATCGTCCGCTACGAGACCATCGCCGACGAGATAGACGAGCGCCACGTGACGCGCGCCGACGTGTATGCGGGCATCCGCCGCTTCGCCGTGGGCCTGGCGAAGAAGGCCGTCCTGGCAAACAGCTGCGCCTCCGTAGCCGACTCGCTGCTGAACGGCGGCGTGGACGCGCTGGCCTCCCAGCCCGCCGCCACGCTCTGGCTGGCCATGCTGTTCTACATGTTCCAGATCTACTTCGACTTCTCCGCATATTCCGACATGGCCATCGGCATGGGCCGCATGGTGGGCTTCCACTACTTGGAGAACTTCGACCATCCCTACATGGCATATTCCGTGCAGAACTTCTGGCGGCGCTGGCACATCTCGCTGTCCACCTGGTTCCGCGACTACGTGTACATCCCGCTGGGCGGCAGCCGCTGCCCCGACAAGATCATCGTGCGCAACTACCTGATTGTCTGGAGTCTGACGGGCTTCTGGCACGGGGCCAGCTGGAACTTCATCTTCTGGGGCCTGTTCTACTTCGCCTTCCTGATATTGGAGCGCTTCGTAATCAAGGGCCGCATGCCGCGCTGGATAGGGCATGTCTACACGCTGCTGGTGGTCTATTTCGGCTGGGTGCTGTTCCGCTTCCCGGATTCGGGCGAGCTTGCCACGGTGATCGCCGGCATGTTCGGCTTCGGGTCGGGCGGCATCCTCACATTGCAGACCGAGACGCTGTTCCTGCAGAACGTCTTCCTCATCATCTTCTGCGTGATCGCCTGCACGGACTTCGGCACCCGCCTGCGCAACCGCATTTTGCAGGACGTGCAGCCGGGCACCGCGCTGTTCAAGGCCGTCATGGTCATCGATGCCATCACGCCCATCTTCCTGGTGCTGCTGGCAACCGTGGCGCTGGTGGGCGACAGCTACAACCCATTCATCTATTTCAGGTTCTAAGGAGGCGAAGCGACGATGACGGACAATCGAAACAGATATTCCAAAGGCAAGACGCCCAAGCAACCGCACCGGCGCCGCGCGAATGACGGGCGCGCCGCGCGCGAAAACGGCACCGCCCGCCGTCCGGACCCGCAGCCGCGCCGCCGCCCCAGCGTGAACGACCGCACCCGCTCCAGGCGCCCCTCCATGCAGAACGCATCCGCAGAGCGCACCGCTGCCCGCGGCGCGCAGCATTGTCCCGTCCAGGACGGCCGTCCGCACGCTGCAAGCCAATCGAGGCGCGAACCCGCCCACCGCCCGGTGCCACAGGGCTCCCCGTCTGCGCGCAACCGCAGTCAGGTCGCCAGCAGCACCCGGAGGCACAGTGCAGCGCCGCATGCCCGCCGCGCCGCCGTGAGCACGAACCCCCTGCTGCGCGCCATTCAGCGATTCCAGCCGTACGACAGCGCGACAAGCGACAACGAGACACCCGCCGAACAGACTGTCGAACGCGCGCGCTCGCCCTATTACGACTGGCTCGTGAAAGCGTTCGCCGCTGTGCTGGGCATCGGCCTGATACTGGGTCTGCTGCTGTTCCTGCGTCCGACCGTTTCAGCGTCCGAGAACCGCATGCTGACGCAGTTCCCGCAGTTCACCTGGGATTCTTTCCTGAACGGCGACTGGACTAAGGGCATATCCACCTGGTATTCCGACACCTACCCGTTCCGCGACCAGCTTATCTCGCTGGACCAGGCATTCAACTCGCTGTACGGCATCAACACGGACACGCAGATGTACGGCGGCGTGACGCATACGGATGCCATCCCGGATTCCGGCAGCTCCGACAGCCCGTCGAGCTCGGAGAAGACGCCCGCGAAGCTTCCTAAGGACTACAACGCATCCGATTTGGAAAACGCCGTGGAAGGCCAGGTGACGGAGGGACTGTACGTCAAGGACGGCGCCGCCTATGCCGGTTACGGCTTCACGAAGGACGCAGCCACCACGTATGCCGACGCCATCAACACGGCGCACGACGCGCTGGACGGCACAACGCAGGTCTACTCCATCCTGGTGCCGAACAACTCCGCTGTATTGCTGTCCGACGACGAGCTGAAGGCCATGGGCGGCTCCGACCAGGGGCAGGCCATCAACTACTACTACAGCCTGTACAAGGACGGCGTGAAGACCATCGACACGCTGGACACGCTCAAGCAGCATAAGGACGAATACCTGTACTTCCGCACGGACCACCATTGGACATCGCTTGCCGCGTATTACGTGTACCAGAAGTTCTGTGAGGCGAAGGGCATCGACCCGCACAATATCGATAACTTCAAAGAAGTGGACTTCAGCGGCTTCCTGGGCTCGTACTACTCGAAGCTGAACACACCGGCCATGAAGGCGAACCCCGATACCGTCCAGGCATGGATTCCAAACGACACGAACAAGATGACGTATACGGATTCCAGCGGCAACACGGTGAAGTGGAACGTCATTCGCAAGGATGTGAAGGATTGGGCGGCGAACTCGAAGTACAGCTGCTTCATCGGCGGCGACCAACCGTGGGCGGAAATCCACAACCCGAAGATCGACGACGGCTCCAGCTGCCTGGTGCTGAAGGAGTCGTACGGCAACTCGTTCGTGCCGTGGCTCGTTGACCACTACCAAACCGTATACATCGCGGATTTCCGCTATACCACGCAGAACGTGGCGGACTTCTGCAAGGAACACAACGTCAACGACCTGATTGTCATCAACAACATCCAGATCATCGGCAGCACGGAGGTAGCCGGCAAGATTCAGAGTCTGCTGACGCCCACCGGCAGCGAGACGGACAGCGGCTCGTCCGACGATTCGGATGGGTCGGAAAGCACGGTCTCGAACGGCAACTAGGCAGCCAGTGCACTACAACGACAAGGCGGCGGGATGCCATCGGACATCCTGCCGCCTTCCCTATCGGCCGCCTTACCTGCTTTTGCCGATATCCGGCTAGCGGTTCTCTATGTGGTTGATGTTCTTCAATTGGATGGAGATGCGCCCGTCTGCCTCGCTGGTGAACGTGATGTACTCCGAGGTTTTGCTGTACTCCGCCGGGAACGTGATCTCGATGCCCGTATCCGTGCGGATCTTATGCGTCTTCGCCACACGGCGCACGGCCTCGCGCTCCAGCGGCATATGCTCCGGAAGCTCGCGCGCCGACGCCGCCTCGTCGAACCGCTCGCAGGCCTGCGGATTGTCCTCGAACACGTCTTCGGCCAACAGCGCCAGGTCCAGGTCGTCCGATTCCCGGGCGTTCTCCGAAGCGTACGATTTCGCCTTCGCCACGGCCTCGCCTACATTCGCGCCGTATTCCTGCGCAACCTCCTCCACGAGCTCCGTTACAGCGGAGAACGCCTCCTTCGGCGATGCCTCCATGGAGCACTGCAGCAGGCCCTCGGGAATCAGGTAGCGCTCTTCGCCGGCAATCGTGCGCTTCTTGTCCTGGAATTCCACGGCCAGCGTGCGCAAGTCGATGATGGCATACGAGGCCACCTTCTGCGACGGGTTCGGCAACACGGCGTAATGGCGCACAATGTCGTTGCGCTGGCCGGAATCGCCGCATCCCACCTCGTGCATGTACGCCTGCTTGCTCTCCAGCAGCAATAGGGCGAAGCAGCGTTTCGATACGCTGCCGTAGCGCTCCGGAGCATCCGTTTCGCCCGCGCCGTCGGCTATCTCGGCGGCATCGGCGGGCATCTTCTTCGGCTCGTCCTCGAAATCCACCACCAGCAGATCCGTGGAAACGGATTTCTCCATACGCCCCAGCTCCGTGGCCAGATATTCCGCAATCTGGCAGGATAGGTCCGTGAAATCGCGTTCTCCGCGGAAATAGCGGCTCAGCTCCTCGGCGAACATACTGCCATCGGAAAACGAGCCATGCATGTTATCCAGATTCCCCGCCGCCTTGCGAACATGACGCGCAACGAAGTTCTTCGCGCTCTTGTTCGAAAGGTCCAGCTCCTCCTGGGCGAACACATTCACGCACGATACGAAGTCGAAGACGTGCAGTATGGCATGGTTGATCTTGAGGGACATGAATCCACCCTATCTCGGCGCAGAGAGCACCGGCTTCCTACATTGCGGTTTGCGGCCATCTAGCATAGCACGCCCTCAGGTGCCCACAGCCGAATACCCGCTCGCACGCACGCAGGCGCCCCTGTGCAACCAAATATCCTCAGCGACGCACGTCCCAGGATATGAATGCCCAGGCGAACTCGCGCGGCACATCGACGCGATACGGCAGCGCCTGCGCCACATCGCCGGCATCTTGTCGCGACCACACGCGAATCTCTCCCTCGGCGCCCTCGCCCGCCGCATCCTCTGCAAGATGCGTTTCAAGCCAGGCGCGCAAGTCGTTCTCCAAGTGCACGCGTTTGCCACCTTGCGGCGGATCGACCGCGAAATCGAACATGCGCGCATACGTGGCAAATGCCTCTTCGGCGCTTGCGAAGCGATCGTAGCGCTCCGAGCGGATGAAGCTCACTTCGGGCTGGTAGCCGTCTTGGCACAATACCCCGAACACGAACGAGGCATCTTGGTGGCCGATGCCCCTTAGCCCCAGATCTCGGAACAGCGCCGGGAACACGCGCGGCGACATGCCCGCCGTCACCGTCACGCAGGCCTTGCGGCGCGCCACGCCGGACAGCTTGCGCAGCGAGTCCTGAAGGTCCGCCGTAATAATAGAGCGCGAAGCGCAGGCCACATCCGCAGAGCACGGCAGCACCCCTGCCGCTTCCCAGTCGTCATCCCAGGACAGCAACTTCGTTTTGATAAGCAGATCCAGACCGTCCGGAATGCCGGCACGCAGGCGCTGCAGCATCACCGGGCTGAAATCGCAGGCCAGCACCCCGTGGCCTCTCCGCGCCGCCGGAATGGCCAGCGTACCGGCACCGCAGCCCATATCGAACAGCGTCTCGCCTGGCAGCAGCCGGGCGCGATCCAGGAATTCCTCGGAATAGTCGCTGGGGCCGAACTTCGTCACCTCGTCGCGGGCACGCCGATCCCAATGTGCCGCATCGTCCGGCTTACGCCGAATCTGCGCTTGCCTGCGCCACTCTTCCCCGAAATCCAACATAGCCGCGCACTCCCTCTCGTTTTCCGCCTGCCGTTGCCGCGAATACCCCTCTATCGCCGCAATGGACGATGCGCATTGCGCACGTATCAGAGCGAAACCTCCGCCATCCGCCAACAGCGCTTTCTGCCATCGCGCCGCTCGGAGCAATGCGATTAGGCGCGCTCTGCACCCGATTCGCACGATGGCGCCGCACCCGATTCCTTCGATGCCTGCGCCTGCCGTGCCAGCGTTCCGTCGTCTGTCACGGCGCACGGATCGTTGTACACCATAAACGAATCGGAATGCGCCGAGCAGATCAGCGTCAGGTCGAATGTTCGCGCCATTTCCACCGTCAGATCAGTGGGAACCGCCTTCGACACCAGCACGGGCACCTGGGCGCGAATAGCCTTCACCGCCATGTCCGTGGGAATGCGGCCGCTGGTGAACACCGTGCATTGCCGCAGGTCAACCCCATCGATAAGCGCCTGCCCCACCACTTTGTCGAATGCGTTGTGACGCCCCAGGTCCTCGTAGCTGTACAGTACTTCCGCGCCGCGCGCCAGATAGCAGCTATGCACGCCGAACGAGCGGCGGTGCATCGGGGAATCTCCCTCGAACACGCGCGCCAGGGCGAAGATGTCTTCGGTCTCCCACGCAATGGGGCGCACCGGCTGCACGTCCTCGCCCTTCACGAAATACCCGTTAAGGTTCCTGTTGAACGTACAGCAGGTGGGCACGGCCTGCTCCGTGCGCTTCGAGACGTCGGCCTGACGATCGGCCAGGTACACCAGCACGCGCGTAGAGTATTCGCACAGCCACACCTCGTCGATCTCGTCGATGCCGCCGATCATATTCTCCGTATACAGACGCCCCACCACCAGCTCGACGATATGGTCCGCCGAGCACATAAGCGTCATGGTCAGCTCGCCGTTCACATATACGCGCACCGCGTTTTCATTCTGCAAGCGATAATCCCTGCACTCCCGTCCGCCGTCCGCCGAAACGGAAATGCACGGATAAGAAGATTGCTGCTCGATGGGCAGCGATTGATCGATGATTCGCATAGTCTTCCCTTAAGGGTCCTTCTCGTTTCTTTTCGCGTTTCATGGTACCAGTCGCCCCGCCGGCGGGCCCCTCCTTGGGCGTAAACGGCGAATACGTTATTATTCTTGGGGAGAGATATATTCGGCACGCGCCTTCTGCGGCGATTTCGTGCAGGAGGGACGACATGACCGAACCGAACACCTATTCGGCATTCGCAAAGCTTTATATCACCACGGAAGCGGATGCCGACAACCCTGACCGCGCCGCCGTGCTGGGCAACGGCATGGCAGCGCTGCTGCGCGGCATCGCCCAGGAAGGTTCGCTGAACAAGGCGGCCAAGGACATGCATATGGCCTACAGCAAGGCTTGGACGCTGGTGAACCACACCGAGGAGCACTTCGGGATCACGCTCATCGAGCGCAACGGCGCGCGCGGCTCGCGTCTGACTGAAGACGGCCGGCTTCTGCTGCAAGCATTCGATGCGGTGAATGCCGATTTGACGGTCTATGCGCGCAAACGGGTGAAAGAGGAGATGGCAAAGCTCAAGGCCGGCCGGTAGCAGCAGGCGGGCACGGCGTGCCGTTCCCGGCCGCCATGCCCGTCATCGCCCCGTCGCGCCGCCCGGGGACGTCACCCGCTGGCAATCCAGGACGCCGAACGCGCCCCGGATCGCCGAGAAAGACCGTCTATTCCTTCGCCTCCTGCGCAAGCAGCTCCCCAAAGCGCGGACTGAGCGCCACCTGGTCCAAGCGTGCCATGACCACGTCTTCGACCTCCATGCAGGGAGCAGTGGAAAGCTCGTCTTGGAACACGACGCGCTGGTACCCCCGGCATTCGTCACAGGTCTGCAGACGATGCGCCGGATCGCCCTCCACATGGTGGTAATGCAGGTGTCCCTGGTTGCGCGTGCCGCAATTTCCGCAGCGAATACGCTCGAAGGACCACCGCGCACCGCAAAGCGAGCAGTACTGGCGACGTCCCTTGCCCTCGGACTCGGGCGTGTCGCCGACGGCAGAGGCCGCCGCGGGCATGCCGCACACCGGGCAGCGCAGCGGGCGGTCGTGCTCGGTTGCCCTTTTTGGCGCGTTCGCCATGAGGGCTTCGGAGGCCTGCTGCAGAAACACCCGCAACGCAGCCGTCAGCACCATGGCGAATACCGGACCCGGAAGCGCAGCGGGCGCATCGAAGGAATCCAGGTTCCCAAGGACTTCCTCGATGAATGCCGGCGGATCCGTTACGGCCTGCGCTAGATTAGCGTCTTTCGCAAACGCCTCCCAGTCGAACGCCGCCAATGCCTGCGCGGCAGCGGGTATAAGCCCTGCCCGCTCCACCGTCCATGAGGAGATCTCACGTGCGGCTTCGGCGAACGCGGAGGCATCCACCGCCGCAGGCGCATGGCCCAATACCGGCTGTCCCGCCCAGTACCATCCTTCGATGTCGTCGGCGCGCGGCGCGTTGTACGGCTCCGCGGCGGCGACCTTATCGGCGAGATCCTGCTCTATACGGTAGAGGCCCAAGAAGAACTCCAACCGTGCCTTGTCGGCCTCGGAAGCGCCCGTTTCGTAATCTTCGACGACGGATGCGATCCGCGTAAGATCCATATCGGTCCTACTCCTCCCTGGTAACTACCTTATCGCCCTGCTCAATTTCCTTGCGGGCCCACTTGCCCCAGTGGTAGAGGGCATCGGACTCGGATACCTGGCCGTTGCCCCACATGAGCTGAACGGTACGGCGATACGGTTGGAAGATGCCCAGGCCCAGGTACATATGGGCGATCACGAACACCACCAGGATAAGGAAGAACAGGTCATGGATGAAGCGCATGGCCTGGAACACGCCAGCGGATACTCCGAACACTCCTCCGAGCCACATGACCAGACCGGAAACCGCCATGAAGAACGCACCGACCATCAGCATGCCGTCTGCCACGCGCTGACCGGATTTCACCTCGTCGGCATCGGGCATATGCGTCTTCTTCGGCGACAGCATGTACGGAATGAACTTCTTCAGCCATTCCTTGTCGTCGTCATCCCATTTCGTCAGATACTTGTTCTTGAAGTTCTTGAAGCCCTGCGGCGCCGAAAGGGCGCTGATAAGGGGCACCAGTATGAACACGGCACCTACGATGCGATGCGACATGCGCATACCCTGTGCTACGTCCGCCCCGACAGCGGCATTCAGCGCCGGAACGAATACGAACAGGCCGGAAATCGCCAGCCAGATGCAGCAGATTGCAAACGTGCAGTGCGTGATTCGCGTTTGCAGCGAATGGCGTTGAATGTAGCGTTCTTTGGCCATTATCGCTCACCCGCTTCCTTGTCGATATGCTTGATGATTTCACCGGTATCCACATCGATGACATCGTGCGCCTTCTCGTCGTAACGCATCTTGTCGCGATGGTATCCCACGCCGGTGAGGAACGAGACGCCCAGGCCCGCTACGGTGACCGCTGCGGCCAAGCCGGTGAGGGGCTTCATGACGTTCGAGGCGTCATCGAGTCCGTTTTCCTGGGGGTTCTGCGGCAGTTCGTACTGGTCAAGCGCATATTTCAGCACGTAGATAACGTGTGTGCCGCCAGACTGGGGCTCGCCGTAGACTTGGGCGTCGTCGTACCCTTTCTTGTGGAGCGCCTCAACGCGCTTCTTCGCCATGGCGAGCATTTCGTCGCGATTGCCGAATTGCAGCGCGCCCGGCTGGCACGTGTGGACGCAGGCGGGCTTCATGCCCTGCTTGATGCGATCCACGCACCCGTCGCATTTATTGATCTTGATGCCGTTTCCGGAAAGACCCACGCCGGTATGGCGCGGCACATCGTACGGGCAGGCGTGGCGGCAATACTGGCATCCGATGCACTTATCCGTATCGTATGCCACCATGCCGGATTCGTCATGGTAGAGCGCGCCGGACGGGCAGACGTTCACGCACGCCGCATCTGTGCAATGCATGCACGAACGGCGACCGAATGCCCACTTCACCGCATATTTCGCATCGCTTTCCGCTTCGTCGAACGTGATGATGATACGCGTATTGTCCTGAAGATCGGGCGGATTCTGCAGGGAGCCGGTAAATTCTCCGGCGTTCAACTCCGTCGGAGAGGGCAGGTTGTTCCAGCACTTGCAGGCAATCTGGCACCCTTTGCAGCCCGTGCATTTCGATGAATCGAACAGGATCGCTTTTTCAGCCATGGTTTACCCCCTCTCCTATGCCTTCTCGATATCGACCAAGAAGCCACGGTATTCCGGAATGAAGCTGTTCGGATCGCCGACATTCGGCGTCAGATCGTTCACCACGTCGCCGGTGCTGAAGATGTTCGCCCAGCCCCAGTGATGGATGATGCCCATATGGTGGATGGTCTTGCCGTTGTACGTCAGAGGCGTGAAGCGCTTCGTGACCATGGCGTTGACCTTTACGGATCCGCGCTCGTTGAACACGCGGACCATATCGCCGTTCTTGATGCCCTTCTCGTCGGCAAGCTCCTGAGAGATCTCGCAGAACTGGCGCGGCTGCACCTCGTTCAGCGCTGGACAGGCGCGCGTCTGTCCGCCGGTTTGCCAATGCTCTGTGATTGAATACGTGGTGCAGGCGATGGGATACTGGTCGGATGAGCCCCTCTTCGTGCTCTCGTCCTTGCCGAACTGCAGCATCGGCGAATTCTGGCTGCCGTTTATCGTGTTCTGCACGGGCGACTCGTAAGGCTCGTAATGCTCGGGCAGCGGCATCTCCTTGATTCCGCTGGTGGCGAACAGGCAGGCATGCTGCTCCCAACGCATCATGAACGCCTTGTCGTTCGGCTCGACTTGCGTGATGTTGCCCTCTTCATCGGTCTTCGTCGCAACGAAGTCGGGCACGTCGTAGGTCTGCCATTCCTTGCCGGTCCAGCGAACGAACGTCTTCTTGCTGTTCCAGGGTTTGCCGTCTACGTCTGCCGAGGCGCGGTTGTAGATGACATGACGGTTCGCAGGCCATGCGAACGCCCATTCCGGATACACGCCCAGTCCGCCGGGGTCGTTTTGACCGCGTCCGCCCACAGGCTGCGATGCCGGATCGAGCGGCTTGTCATTGTTGTTGTAATAACCGCTATAAATCCAGATGCCGCATGCGGTGGAGCCGTCTGCCTGCAGCTTCGCGAATCCGGGCAGCAGGTCGACCTTCTCCTTCTTGAAATCTGACGTCTTCGTGCTGTACCCGTTCAATGCCCAGGCAACGGAGCGGAAATCAATCTTGCCGTCAATGTAGTAGTCCCACTTCGTGTTCAAGATAGGTTCAGGGCATTTGCCGCCTTCCTTCTTGTACAGCTCGCAGATCTTCTTCCACAGCAGGTCGCACATCTCCAGGTCCGTTTTCGTATCCCCGGCGGGCTCGACTGCCTTGTAGCGCCACTGCAGCAAGCGCCCGGAATTCAGGATGGTGCCCGGCTTCTCGTAAATCAGCGCCGCAGGCAGCAGGTAGACCTCGGTGTCGATCTGGGATGCGTCCAGATCAGGCGCCTTCCAGAAGCACGATGTCTCCGTGTCGTACCAATCGGCAACGACCAGCCAGTCAAGCTTCGACATAGCCTCACGGGCGAATTTGGCGTTCGGGGCGGAATGCGCCGGGTTCTGACCCCAGCAGAAGTAGCCCTTCATCGAGCCCTCCGCCATGCGCTCGAAGGTACCGATGTGCGTGAAGTCGGCGCCGTTCGCCGGTACCTTCGGCAGCCAATCGTAGCCGTAATCGTTGTCGACGGTCGCCTTGTCGCCGAACCATTCCTTCAGGAACGACACCAGGAACTTCGGCTTGTTCGTGTAGTAGCCGTCCGAGTATGTCTCATGTTCGCACCAAGCGCGCAGCGAGGGCGTATCCGTCTCGCTGGGCCAATGCAGGTAGCCGGGCAGGTCGAAAACCAGCATCGCCATATCCGTGGCACCCTGCACGTTCGGTTCGCCGCGCAGCGCGTTCACACCGCCACCTGGTATGCCGACATTGCCCAGCAGCAGCTGCACGATGCACATGGCGCGACAGTTGTTCGCACCGAACGTATGCTGCGTCTGCCCCAATGCGTACAGGATGGTACCGGACTTGTCCTTCGCGCCGGACTTGCAGTAGGTCTTGTACACCTTTTCCAGCGTCTCCTTGTCCATGCCGCAGACATTGCAGACGGTATCCAAGTCGTAGCGGGAATAGTGCTTCTTCATAATCTGGTAGACGGTATGCTTATCTTTGAGGGTCTTATCCTTCTTCGGCGTCTTCAGCACCGGCGGCGTGAACTGCGGCACACCGTCCGCCTTGACCCACGAGTAGGCCCCCGTGGCAGACGTATCCCACTTCGTCTCGGATTCCGTCTGGTACGCCCAAGACGCCTGGTCGTATTTGCCAGACTTCTTGTCCCAGCCGGTGAACAGGCCGCTTTCCACGTCGAAGTCGTAATCTTCATTGATCAGGTACGACATGTTCGTGTAGCTCATCACGTAATCGCGCTGCCACAGATCGTTGCTCAGGATGTAGTTGATCAGGCCGCCGTAGAATGCGATATCCGTGCCCGGGCGAATGGGGCAGTACAAATCAGCGGTGGCCGCCGTGCGCGTATAACGCGGATCCACGACGATATGCACTGCGCCGTTCTCCTTCGCCTTCGTGACCCAGCGGAAACTCACCGGATGCGATTCGGCGCTGTTCGATCCGCAATGCAGGATGTAGTCGGCATTCTTGATGTCGCGATAGTGGTTCGTCATGGAGCCGCGGCCGAACGACGGCGCAAGGCCGGCAACCGTGGAGCTGTGGCATACGCGCGCCTGGTTATCGATGGCGACGATGCCCAACTGGCGCATGATCTTCAGAATCGCGTACTCTTCCTCCGAGTTCTGCTGCGAGCCGCCCAAGCTGGCAATTGCCTCCGTGCGATTCACGGTAACGCCATCCTTCTTCTCGATGAACGTCTCGTCGCGCGTCTTCTTGACATGCTTCGCAATCTCCGCGATGGCATCCTCCCACGAGATGTCCTCCCAGTCGGACGACCCGGGACGGCGAACCTTCGGGCTGTATACACGATCGGGATTCGGGACGACCTTTCCCGTCTCGGGATCGATGATGTTCCTCAGCTGGAACATCGCAGCGCCCTTCGGGCACAGGCCGCCTTCGTTAATCGGGCTGTCAGGATCCCCCTCCAGGTTGATCAACTCGCCATCGCGCACCGAGCAGACCACGCTGCATCCGCCGGAGCAATAGCAGCAGATGTTGGTGAACTCCTCCGTGTCGACCAGCTTCCAGTCCGCATCGGCACCTGAATCGTCGAGGGCGAATGCCGTCGACTGGCTGGAGAGGCCATAAGCCATGGAACCCGCCAGCGCCAACCCGGAGGCTTTCAGGAAGCTTCTACGTGTCAGCTCCATTCCAAACACTCCTTTCCAATTCGAAGCGGCAACACAGACCGCTCCGTCGAGCGCACCCCTCCTCTCCCACAGGCAGGGTGCTCCCAATAAGCTGTTCTTATTGTGAAAAGGAGTGGCTGCGAGCGGTTGCCGCACATCGGCGAACGGTCGCTCTCAGAACCTGGCTAGATTATTATATTTTGAGAATATGGAAACATTTAAGGAGTTTTGTCCATAAATCGCTCAAGATTTTCGAGCGCATTTACAAATTAGACAATTTATAAGAGTGGTATTTTTACCCATATTTGATACTTTGACGGCGGCTATTGTGGCTGATCCAGTCGCATTACGAGCTTGGGAGAGCCTGCGGAGCCTCTGGAAAGGAGAAGGACCCCGCCTGCCGGAATCAGCCACTCACCGCTGAAAAACTACCGTCTACCAGTAGGATTCAGTAAGACTACATAGCCCTGCCCCACCACGGAAGCAGGTCGCGAAATTGTCGGATTAACGAAACTCGGGCATGGTTGCCATAAGCTGATCGAGCTTGACCATAGCCGCATCCTCGATTTCCATCGCCACGGGCGCATAGGGAAGATCCTCTTGGAATACGACACGCTGGGTGAACCCGCACTCATCACAATGAAGCAGCCGATGGGCGCGATCGCCCTCGATGTTCGTGTAATGAAGATGGTTTTGGTCGGTGCTGCCGCAGTTCGCGCAACGGATGCGCTCGAATTCCCACTGGGTGCCGCACAGGCCGCAGTACTGCATACGCCGACGTCCGGCCATACCCGACGAAGCAGGCGATTCGCCCACCCATGATGCCGTGGAAGGCGCGCCGCACACCGGGCAGTCCACGTTGTGGTCGTACCCGTAGTCGTCCTCGGGTACGTTTTCCCGATACAAGGACGCAATCTGCTCGGCGGCCGGCTGCAGATGCGCGCGCAACGCGAATACCACAGGCATCATGAAGATGTTTGCCGGCAGCTCGGACGGCACGTCGAAATCGTCTATCCGCTGCAGGGCGCTTTCCACGAATGCGGCCGGGTCGCTCCCTGCCGTCTTCGTGGGTGTCTTCTGCATGAAGGAATCCCAATCGTAGGCAGAAAGAGCCTGAGCCGCAGCTTGGTCCAAACCGGCGTTCTCGGCCATGTACGAGGCGATATCGCTGCACGTGGCGGCAAAGGCCTCCGGGTCGATCGTCACCGGATATTCGGCGAACAGGGGCACGCCGGAGCGATACCGCTCCACCACCGCATCATCGGCGGGCGCCGCATACTCCAGCGAGGCCGCCTGATCGGCGTGGCTCTGCTGGATTTCCAACAGCCCTTCGAAGAAGCGCAACCGAGCCGCTTCGGACTCGGTTGCGCCGGGTAGGTACGCCTCGACTGCCGCATGCACGTTGTCGAGATCCATGCTACCCCTCCTTTTTCCCGCTCTTCGCGTCGGATTCGGGCTGCACATTGCCCTCTTCGATTTGCTCGCGTGCCCAGAAGCCCCAATGGTACAGGGCATCGGACTCAGGCACCTTGCCGTCGCGCCACATCAGGCGCGCCGTGCCCTTATAGGGCTGGTAGATGCCGGCACCCAGGTAGATATGCGCCAGGCCGAAGATGATGAATACCACGAAGCAGATATCGTGAATAAGACGCATGACCTGCTCGGTTGCAGGATTCACCTGGAACACGCTCATGCCCAGCCACAGCACCAAACCCGAAACGGCAATGCAGATGCCGGCCAGGATCATCACACCGTCCGCCACGCGCTGGCCCGATTTGACTTCGTCCTGGTCGGGCATGTGCACCTTCTTCGCAGCCAGCATGTAGGGCACGAACTTCTTCATGAACTCCTTGTCCTCGGGAGTCCATTTGGTCAGGTACTTGGCCAAGAACGCCTTGAAGCCCCGCGGCGCTGAAATGGCGCTGATGATGGGCGCCAGGATGAAGATGGCGCCTACCACGCGGTGGCTGACGCGCATGGCCCGGGAAACATCCGGAAATGCCGCCGCCAGCTGCGGAACGAAGACGAACAGGCCGGATATAGCCAGCCAGATGCAGCAGATAGCAACCGTGCCATGCGTGATGCGCGTCTGCAGCGAGTGGCGCGGAATGACGCGCTCCGGGAACTCGTCAATCTGAGGTTTGCGATCGGTAAGGGGCTCGGGCTGATGGAAGAGCCACTCTTTAAATGATGTTTTCGAAGTGCTCTCAGCCATTACCGCTCACCCTTTTCCTTATCGATATGCTTCATGACCACGTCTTTTTCGACGTCGATGACATCGTTATGCTGCTCGTCGTAGTACTGGCGATCGCGCTTGTAACCGGTGCTCGCCAGACGCGAGATGCCCAGACCGGCGACGATACCCACCGCAGCAACGGCTGCAACCGGTTTCATAACGCCCAGAGCGTCGGTGGTGCCGTGCGGTGCCGGGTTCTCGACATAGCCCTGGTACTGGGAGATGTCGTATTGCAGCACGCTGATGACATGCAAGCCGCCCATCTCGGTTTCGCCGTAGACGCGCGCCTGGTCGAAGCCCTTATCCTTCAGCGCCTCCACCCGTTTCTTGGCTTTCGCGATCATCTTGTCGCGGTCGCCGAACTGCAGGGCGCCGGGTTGGCAGGTGCTCACGCACGCCGGTTTCCGGCCATGGCGAATGCGGTCGAAGCAGGCCGTGCATTTGTTGATGACCGTTGCATTTCCGGCAACATTGATGCCGGTATGGCGCGGGACATCATACGGGCAGGCGGTACGGCAGTACTGGCACCCGATGCACGTGTCCTTATCATAGATTACGAATCCCGTACCTTTCTCATCGTAGCGCAGGGCGCCGGACGGGCATACCCGCACGCATTCCGCATTCGTGCAATGCATGCACGAACGGCGGCCGAACGCCCAGTCGATACCGTGGGCTTTCTCGCGTTCGCGTTCGTCGAACGTGATGATCAGGCGGGTGTCGGGGTTCAAATCGGGCGGATTCTGGTAGGTGCCGGTGAATTCCCCGGCATTGAATTCGATCGGGCTGGGAAGCTCGTTCCACACCTTGCACGCCACCTGGCAGCCGCGGCAAGCGGTGCACTTGGACGAATCGAAGTAAATTGCCATTTCAGACATACGAGCCTCCCTCCTACGCCTTCTCGATATTCACCAGGAACGCCTTGGATTCCTGGATGAAGCTGGTCGGATCGCCCACGTTGGGCACCAGGTCGTTGGAAATATCGCCCTGCGTGAACACGTTGGTGTAGCCCCATTCGTGAATCAGGCCAATCTGGTATTGGGTCTTGCCGTTGACCGTCAGCGGCTCGATACGTTTGGTCACCATGGCCTGGTAGGTCACCGATCCGCGCTGGTTGTAGACGCGGACCTTATCGCCGTTCTTAATGCCCTTCTCCTGAGCCAGCTCCACGCCGATTTCGACGTACGGATGCGGGATCATCTCGTTCAGGGCGGGAATGGTGTGGGTCTCCTGGCCCGAGGACCACTGTTCCGTGAAGGAATAGGTAGTAGCCACATACGGGTATTCGTCTACCGATCCACGCGTGTCCTTGATGGAGGCATCGTCGGCGAACAGGATGGCCGGGTTGTTCTGCGATCCGTTCATCAGGTTGTCGACCGGCGATTCGTAGGGCTCGTAATGCTCGGGAATCGGCATGTCGTTGACGCCGTTCGAGAACAGGCAGGCATTCTGCTCCCAGCGCATCATGAACGCCTTGTTGTTCGGCGGCGTGGGCGTTGCCTCGCCGGTTTCCGCATTCACGGTCTGGAAGGCGAAGTCCGGCACATCGTTGGTAACCCACTGCTTGCCGTTCCAGGAGACCGGCGCCTTGTCCTTGTTCCAGGGCTTGCCCTTCATATTGCAGGACGCACGGTTATACAGGATGCGGCGGTTGGCCGGCCAGCTGAACGACCACTCCGGGAAGAGGTTCAGATTGCCCGGGTTCGATTGCCCGCGACGGCCGCAGTTCTGCTTGGCCGGATCCAGCGGGGCATCGGGGTTGCCGTAATAGCCCGTGTAGATCCAGCAGGCGGATGCCGTCGAACCGTCGGCCTTCAATTTGGAGAAAGCATCGAGCAGCTGGGGCTTGTTCTTGTCGAAGTCGGTGCCCTTCACGCTGTAGCCGTTGAGCTCCCACGCCATCTTGCGCATGTCGACCTTGCCGTTCTTGTCGGCGTAGTCCCATTTGGCGTTGAGGATAGGCGCCGGGAAAACGCCGCCTTCCTTCTTGTACAGCTCCTTGATGGCATTATGCAGCTCGTAGAGGATCTGGCCATCGGGCTTGGTATTGCCCGCAGGCTCCACCGCTTGCTGGCGCCATTGCATGATACGGCCGGAATTCAGGATGGCACCGGGCTTTTCGAACATGCTGGCAACCGGCAGGAAATAGCACTCGGTCTTGATTTCGGACTTGCGGTCCTTGTTCTCGGGAGAGTTCCAGAACATAGCCGTCTCGGTGTAGTACATGTCGTCGAAGACCAGCCAGTCCAGGTTCTCGGCCACACGGCGCAGGTATGCGGCGTTGGCCTGGGACTGAAGCGGGTTCTGGCCGAAGAACATATAGCCCTTGACCACGCCCTGCTCCACCAGATGCCACGTGTTCTGCAGCGAACGGGCGGCCGGATTGTCCACCTTCGGCAGCCAGTTGTAGCCGTAATCGTTTTCCTCGGTGGCCTTATCGCCGAAGAACGATTTCAGATAGGAGATCATGAACTTCGGCGTGTTGGACCAATAGCCGTCCGGCTGCGTTTCGTTATGCAGGTAGTCGGCCAGGGTGATATCCGTGGAATCCTTGGGCCACTTCAGGTAGCCGGTCAGATCGCCGGGCGCGATACACATGTCCGTGCAGCCCTGGACGTTGGGCTCGCCGCGCAGGGCGGCAAGCTGACCGCCGGGAACGCCGATGTTGCCCAACAGCAGCTGGATAATCGACATGGAACGCGTATTGCCCACACCGGTGCTGTGCTGGGTCTGGCCCAATGCGTACAGGATAGTGCCCGCCTTACCGGCTTTGCCGGTAGACGTATAGATGTCGTAAACCTGTTCCAGCGTTTTCGCATCCATGCCGCAGATCTTGCACACCGTATCGATGTCGTAGCGGCTGTAGTGCTTTTTCATGATCTGATAGACCGTGTGCTTGTCCTTCAGCGTGGGATCCTTTTTGGGAACCTTGACGGTCAGCGGCTCGAAATCGGGCACGCCGTCCTCTTTCATCCAGGCATAGGCGCCATCGGCGGACGTATCCCATTTGGTCTCGGATTCCACCTGATAAGACCACGTGGCCTTGTCATACGTGCGCGTTTCGTCATCGAAACCGCTGAACAGGCCGGACTCGACATCGAAGTCGTAATCGGGGTTGATCAGATAGGAAAGGTTGGTGTAGTTCAGGCAGTATTCGTGCTGCCAGCGATCGTGTTCGAAGATGTAGTTGATCATGCCGCCGTAGAACGCGATATCGGTACCCGGGCGAATGGGACAATAGATGTCCGCATGTGCAGCGGTACGCGTGAAGCGGGGGTCGACGACAATCCATTTCGCACCCTTATCAAGAGCACGATTGACCCATTTCATAGACGCAGGATGGCATTCTGCGTGATTAGAACCGCAGGTGAGCAGTACATCGGCGTTAGCGAGATCTCCCCACTGACCCGTCATTGCTCCGCGGCCGAATGAAGGTGCCAGACCGGCAACCGTAGAAGAGTGTCAAACTCGCGCCTGGTTGTCTAATGAAAGGCAACCCAGCTCTCTGAATAGTTTGACGATGAGGTACTGTTCCTCGATGGTCATGGACGAACCGCCCAAGCAAGCAATAGCAGGGTTGCGGTTGACCGTGACTCCTTGGTCGTTCTTCTTCTCGAACGCCTTATCGCGCGTGTCCTTCATATGGCGCGCGATTTCGCTGATCGCCTGATCCCAGGAAATGTCCTCCCAGTCATCGGCACCCGGACGGCGGACCTTCGGGGTCAGCACGCGACCCGGATTCTCCTCCAGCCCCCCGGTTTCAGGATCGACGATATACTCCGCCTGGAACTGGCCAGCACCCTTCGGGCACAGACCGCCTTCGTTGATGACGTGGTCGGGGTCACCTTCGACGTGGACCAGCTTACCGTCGCGCACCGAGGAAATCATGCCGCATCCGCATGCGCAATAGCAGCAGATGGTGGTGTACTCCTGGGTGTTCTCCAGCTTCCATTCCTTCTGCGGATCCATAGCGAAGGCCTGCGACTCGCTCGAAAGCCCGAAGGCCAACGACGATCCCGCAAACGCAAGGCCAGTGGCCTTAAGGAAGCTTCTACGCGTGAGCTCCATCCCAACACTCCTTTCCGATTCTCGCAGGACGCGAACCGGCCGAAATCCCGTCTCCCAGTCGGCAGACCCCTTCTTTCCAAGGGCACAGCACGTCCTTTCAGGTGCTTATATTGTCGGGATAATCGGGTATGAACGGCAGTGTTCTATCGGCGAACGGCGTCTTCTCGGCCCGAATTTGATTATTTTATTTTTAGAATAATTACACATTACACTAGATGTGTTGGTCTTTGATGCGGATTAATCCCCGTCTCTTACAAACTTTATCTATCTGGCAACAATTATTTTTTACCCATTTAAAATGTTTTGTTGTAATAATGTGACTCATTCGGACTAAGAGCGGAAAGAGCCGCCTCTACATCGTACGAGCGAAGCCTTTCCAGCTCCTCGGGCGTGTTCGCATTGGCAAAGCAGCCGCCTGCCGGCACAATGGCATGCACCTCGGCAGACGAGAGCGTCCGCACCTTGACGCGATCCAGCAGATCGCGCGCACGGAAACTGCCCTGCGCCACCAGTTCGCGAACCACCGGCAGGCAGGTATCGCGGCGATATGCCGCATGCAGAGGCTCGAAGCCGTGCGCATTTCGCGGCACCACGGCATCGGCGCCGCTCTCCCACAGAAGGCGCGCCTCGGCGGCGGCAAGCTCCGGCGAGGCAAAGGCCATATCCACTGCGACGACGGCGACAATGGGACAGTGCGCACCCTCCAGCGCCGTGAGCAGCCCAGGCAGGGCGCCGCGCTGCGCGCATACATCGCGCACCACTTCCAATTCGATATCGGAATGGCAATGGGATAGAAAGTCTAAATCGTCATGCCCATTCGTGGTTACCAGCACCTCATCGGCCGCCGGAGCCATGCGTCGCACCAGACGGGAGACGAGCGGCTCTCCCCTGAAATCGGCAAGCGCCTTCGATGCGCCCATGCGCCGCGATTCCCCACCGGCCTGGACAGCCACCGCCACGCGGGGACGGACAAAATTCTCTTGCAGGAAGTCGCAGATCCTTCCGATGAGCCGCTCGAACTCCGGAGTCTCGGAGGAAGGCAGTTCGAAGACCGGCACGCCGCAGCGCTCGGCAAACGCACGCACCGCAGGGATATCGGTCAGCACCGCAACGGTCTTCGACGAAGCGTCCTGCGCCCGCCGATTGCCGGTAGCCCGGAATTCCGGGGAATCGAATCCGAATTCCAACAGGGCGGGTGCAGCCTCGACGTCGCGGCGATTCCCCTGCCGCATGACCTCTATGCAGGGCAGGCCGCTTGCCCGGTAGCCTTCGACCACCACGATGTCGTGACCCGGCATGGAAGCCAAAATCTGGTCGCATTCCACCTCGTGCGGCACGGTCTTGATACGGGCCAGTGCATCGGGCGAGGCGATGACCGTCTCGGTGGCGCCCGCCTGGCGATGACGGTAGGAATCCTTGCCGGGCACATCAATGGAAAACCCCGCATGACCATGGTGCTTGATGCTGCCGACATCCAGGCCGCGGGCGGTGAGCTCGGCGATGACCTCGCACACGATGGTAGTCTTGCCGGAATTGTGCCGCCCGACAAATGAGACGGCGGGACTGGCAAGCAGTTCGCGCATATCGCTTCCTTTCTTGCGTGCGGCCCCTTATTGGGAAACCGCGACGAACGACGGCTCGCTTTGGCCGATAGGCCTTCTCCCTCTTCCCCTCTATAGTATTCTTCGCGGCAGATGATTTCGGCAGATACTATGCGAATTCGAGGAAATGCGACCGCCAAGGAAACAAATCGGGTCGCGACCGGCTAAATTGCCCTACAATCGCAGCACGCGCACGAACGCCGTGCGCGCAACGATAAGGAGGATCCGATGGGTCGCGACGCATTGGGGCGCAGCATCGACTATCTGCGCATCTCGGTCACCGAGCGCTGCAACTTCCGCTGCGTGTACTGCATGCCCCCGGAGGGCATCGTGCTGCGCGGCCATGATGAGATGCTCTCGTATGACGATATCGAGCGCCTGGTACGCATCGCCGCCTCCGATTTCGGCATTCGTCACGTCCGCTTGACCGGCGGCGAACCGCTTGCCCGCAAGCACATCGAGGAACTGGTAGCCGCCATTGCGGCCGTCCCCGGCATCGAGGCCGTGGCCATGACCACGAATGGATCGGGATTGCCGCAGAAGGCGAAGGCGCTGAAGCGCGCCGGGCTGTCGCGGGTGAACATCTCGCTCGACACCCTCGATCCCGACCGGTTCCAAGCCATCACGCGGCGCGGCAGATTGAACGACACGCTCGACGGCATCGACGCCGCGTTGGATGCGGGCTTTTCTCCCGTGAAGATCAATTGCGTGGCCGTGAAGAGCCTGGACCAGGACTTCGCGGCATTTGCGGAGATGACGCTCGACCGCCCGCTGCACGTACGTTTCATCGAGTACATGCCGATCGGCGACGTTGGCTGTGGCGGCACTGGTTGGACGGCCGCAGACATTATTCCCAGCGACCAGCTGCATGCCCTCATCGATGCACAGCTGACCGCGGAGGGCCTGGAGGCGCTGATACCCGCTGTGGGTAAAGACCGCCCCACAACCTGGGGACCTGCCGACAGCTGGCGCATCCCGGGCGCGGTGGGCACTATCGGCTTCATCACCCCGATGTCGAACCACTTCTGCGGCAACTGCAATCGCATCCGCGTCACGGCGGACGGCAAGATCCGCCCCTGTCTGTTCGGCGACCGCGAATACCCGGTGCTTCAGGCGCTGCGGTACGGCACCGATGCCGAAGTAGCGCGTATCATCGGCACTGCGATACAGTTGAAGCCCGCCGACCATTACCAGAAGGTGGGAACCGAACGGAACATGTCCCAGATCGGAGGATAACCATGTCCGCACCGAACGAAAGTCCCATCACAGGTTCTCGAACCGCTCCGCCCGCGCAGACGCTCTCGCACATCGACGCGCAGGGGCGCGCCAGCATGGTAGACGTGGGAACAAAAGCCGATACAGACCGAAACGCCCTGGTAGAGGGCTATATCTTCATGGAACGCAGCACGCTGGACATGATTGTCGACGGCGCAGCTCCGAAAGGCGACGTGTTCGCCGTGGCGCGCATAGCCGGCATCATGGCGGCAAAGCGCACCAGCGACCTTATCCCGCTGTGCCACCCGCTGAACCTGACGCATGTGCAGGTAGATCTGGAACCTGTTGACTTCACCGCCGAAGGCGGGCGCTGCGGCGTGCACGTGACCGCATCGTGCGCCGTGTGCGACAAAACGGGCATCGAGATGGAGGCCCTTACCGCTGCCTCTGTTACCTGTCTGACTATCTACGATATGTGCAAAGCGGTCGACCGCGGCATGGAGATCGGGCCGGTGCGCCTGCTGCGCAAATCGGGCGGCAAGTCCGGCCTGTGGGAACGCAGCTTCAACACCGCCCCCTTCCCCGTGCAAGGCGGCATGCCCGCAAAGCCCGTCGGCACGCCGCACGACGAACCTTCCAAGGAGGCCTAATGGATATCTCGTTTGCCATCATCACCTGCTCGGACACGCGCTCGTTCGAGGAAGACACGGCCGGTGCCGCGCTCGAGGAGCTCATCGCTGCGCGCGGTTGGAGCGTGGACAGCCGCGTCATCTGCCGTGACGAACGCATGGATATCGCCCTGGCCATTGCCCAAGCCGCCGACGATCCGGATGTCGACATTGTTCTGACCTGTGGAGGCAGCGGCCTTTCATATCGCGATGTAACCGTCGAAGCAACGCAAGACGCCTGCGACCGCGCTGTGCCCGGCATCGCCGAGGCCATGCGGTACCACAGCCTTTCCATCACCCCCCGCGGGATGCTGAGCCGCGCCGCCAGTGTATTGCGCGGCAAGACGCTCATCGTCAACCTGCCGGGCAGTCCGAAAGCCGTGAAGGAGAACCTCGAGTACATCCTGCCCAGCCTCGGGCACGGCGTCCGCATCGCCGCCGGTTTGGACGGCGAGTGCGCCCGCAAGTAACATTGTTGTCCCGCTCCGGTTTCGGGACGTGAACATATATGAGGGAATTTTAACCACTATAGAAGGAGAAAATTCATGAAAGCCGATCTCATTTCCCGCCGCAGCTTTCTGTCCGTGGTCGGCGCAGTCGGCGCTGCTGCTGCCCTGACTGCCTGCAGTGGCGCTGTTTCCAGCACTGCCTCTTCCGCAGCTGCTTCCTCTGAGGCCGCTTCTTCCGAGGCTGCCGGCGAGAGCGTCGAGCTCATCGTCTTCGCAGCTGCCTCACTGACCGAGACCCTGAACGCCATCGCCCAAGACTACTCTGCCGAGAACCCGGGCGTCACCTTCCGCTTCAACTTCGATTCCTCCGGTACTCTCAAGACCCAGATCCAGGAGGGCGCTGACTGCGACCTCTTCCTCTCTGCCGGCCAGAAGCAGATGAACCAGCTGGACATCACCGCTTCTGCCGACGTAAACACCGACGGTCTGGACTTCGTGGACTCCTCCACCCGCGTGGACCTGCTGGAAAACAAGGTCGTCCTCTGTGTGCCCGAGGGCAGCGACAAGGGCATCGACAGCTTTGATGCTCTGGCCGAGCACCTGAAGGCTCAGGACATCCTGTTCTGCATGGGCAACAGCGATGTGCCTGTGGGCCAGTACACCCAGAAGATCCTTGCCTACTACCAGCTGGACGAAGCCGCACTGGCCGCTGCGGGCGTGATCACCTACGGCTCCAACGTCAAGGAGGTGACCACGCAGATCACCGAAGGCAGCGTGGATGCCGGTGTCGTTTACTGCACGGATGCTTATAGCGCCGGTCTGACCCCTGTGGACGAGGCCACCAGGGAGATGTGCGGTCAGGTCATCTATCCCGCCGCTGTGCTGAAAGCTGCCCCCAACGCTGAGACTGCCAAGGAGTTTTTGGCTTACTTACAGACCGACAAGGCCATGACCGTGTTCGAGGGCGTGGGCTTCAGCGCCGTATAAAGGAGCAGACATGGACTGGTATCCGTTGTGGAACAGCCTGCGCATTGCTTTGATCAGCTGCGCGGCGGTATTCTTTCTTGGCATTTTTGCGGCCTATTATATTGCCCGTCTGCCCCGGGTGATCAAGGGGGTGCTGGATGTGCTGCTCACCCTGCCCATGGTGCTGCCGCCCACGGTGGTGGGCTATTTTCTGCTGCTGCTCTTCGGCGCAAAGCGGCCGCTGGGCATCTTTTTCATGCAGCATTTCGGGGTAAAGCTGGTCATGAACTGGTACAGCGCCATCTTTGCCTCCATCGTGGTGGCTTTTCCGCTGATGTACCGCACCGCGCGCGGCGCGTTTGAAAGCTTTGACGAAACGCTGGCATGGTCGGCGCAGACGCTGGGACAGTCCGATACATGGATCTTCTGGCGGGTGCGGATGCCCGCCTGCCGTCAGGGCATTCTGGCGGGCACGGTGCTGGCCTTTGCCCGGGCACTGGGCGAATACGGCGCTACCAGCATGATCGCGGGCTACACCCCCGGCAAGACCGCCACCATTGCCACCACGGTCTACCAGCTTTGGCGCACCAACGATGAGCTTGGTGCCATGCGGTGGGTGCTGGTGGATATCGCCATCTCGGCGGTGGTGCTGCTGGCGGTGAACCTGCTGGAGAAAAAACAGAAAGCGGGTGCCCGGAAATGAGCCTTGAAGTCAACATTGAAAAAAAGCTGGACGGCTTCACCCTCCGCGCCGCTTTTACCGCCGGTAACACCTCCACTGCCCTGCTGGGTGCTTCCGGCTGCGGCAAAAGCATGACCCTGCGGTGCATCGCGGGCATCGTAAAGCCGGACCACGGACGCATTGTGCTGGACGGGCGGGTGCTGTTTGACAGTGACCGGCACATCGACCTGCCGCCGCAGCAGCGGGGCGTGGGGCTGCTGTTCCAGAACTACGCCCTGTTCCCCAACATGACTGTGGAGCAGAATGTCCTTTGCGGCCTGAAGACAGAAAAAGACCCTGCCGCCCGCCGCGCCGCCTGCGCCGAAATGCTGCGCGCCATGCGGCTGGAAGAGCTGGCAAAACGCTACCCTGCCCAGCTTTCCGGCGGGCAGCAGCAGCGCGCCGCGCTGGCACGCATTCTGGTGGGCAAGCCCCGCATCCTGATGCTGGACGAGCCCTTCAGTGCACTGGACAGCTACCTGCGGGAGGAGGTAGAGGGCGAGGTAGGCAGCCTGCTGGCAAATTTTGTGGGCACCGCCCTGCTGGTGACCCACAACCGGGACGAGGCCTACCGCCTTTGCAAAGAAATGATCGTGCTGAACGAGGGGCAGGTGCTGCGTGCCGGTACCACCAAGGCCGTTTTTGCCGACCCGCAGAGCATCGCTGCCGCGCGGCTGACCGGCTGCAAGAACATTCTGCCCTGCACCCCGCTGGACAGTCACACCGTCCGTCTGGACGGCTGGGACACCACCTTGCGGCTGGTGC
>OGOS01000627.1_pt1 | contig 27715 bp, 28 predicted proteins | sample 1552701 | NCBI WGS metagenome assembly OGOS01 (sample SAMEA2580128, study PRJEB22360) | human gut metagenome | biome: human gut; feature: human-associated habitat; material: faeces | place: Denmark | collected 2008/2010
GTAGCGAAATTCCTTGTCGGGTAAGTTCCGACCTGCACGAATGGCGTAACGACTTGGGCGCTGTCTCGACCATGGACCCGGTGAAATTGCACTGGTCGTGAAGATGCGACTTACCCGCGGAAGGACGGAAAGACCCCGTGAACCTTCACTGCAGCTTGGCATTGGCCGCTGGTCCCGCGTGTAGAGGATAGGCAGGAGGCACAGATCCGGAGGCGCCAGCCCCCGGGGAGCCGCCCTTGGAATACTGCCCTCGCGCGACCGGCGTCCTAACCCGAGGCCGTCAACCGGCTCGGGGACCGTGCCAGGCGGGCAGTTTGACTGGGGCGGTCGCCTCCTAAAGGGTAACGGAGGCGCGCGAAGGTCCGCTCGGGACGGTCGGCAACCGTCCTTTTGAATGCAAGAGTACAAGCGGGCTTGACTGCGAGGCCCACAAGCCGAGCAGGTGCGAAAGCAGGCTCTAGTGATCCGGCGGCCCCGAGTGGGTGGGCCGTCGCTCAACGGATAAAAGGTACTCCGGGGATAACAGGCTGATCTTGCCCAAGAGTCCACATCGACGGCAAGGTTTGGCACCTCGATGTCGGCTCATCGCATCCTGGGGCTGGAGCAGGTCCCAAGGGTACGGCTGTTCGCCGTTTAAAGCGGTACGCGAGCTGGGTTCAGAACGTCGTGAGACAGTTCGGTCCCTATCCTCCGCGGGCGCAAGAGAATTGAGAGGATCCGCCCCTAGTACGAGAGGACCGGGGTGGACGGACCTCTGGTGTGGCAGTTGTCGACCAACGGCACGGCTGCGTAGCTACGTCCGGAACGGATAACCGCTGAAGGCATCTAAGCGGGAAGCCGCCCTCGAGATGAGTTCTCTTTTCGGTAAGGGCCCAGGCAGAGTACCTGGTCGATAGGCCGCAGCTGCAAGCGCCGCGAGGCGTTCAGGCGAGCGGCACTAATAGCCCGAGCTCTTCATCCGCATCCTCCGCCGATCGCGGCGGTTGGTCGGACCACCGTCTGTGCGCTGTGCAGCCTCCAGGGTGGCGCGGTGCGCCCCCGGGACCGCGCGGGAGCGCCCCGCGCGGGCGCGACCATAGAGAGGGGGATCACCCGGTCCCATTCCGAACCCGGCAGTTAAGCCCCTCTTCGCCGAAAGTACTGCGGTGCAGTCCGTGGGAGGATAGGGCGTCGCGCCCGCGCAGGGCGCTTCCCTCTTTTTTTGGGGAGCGCGGAGGCCCCCGGCGCCATGCCGGGGGCCCTTCTCTTTCGTTCGACGTTTCGGATGCGGCGAGATGCCCCGGTCAGGACGTTTCGTCATCCGACTGCGTTGCCTCCGCATATATAGGCGATAGAAGCGGCGTCCGGCACATTCGCTGGATGCCGCTTTTTGCGTTCTTGGCTGACTTACCTGGTGCGTGTTGGTCTCATCAGGATGAGTGCGCCCTATTCAATTTGCGAAACCCCTCATATTGAGAATCTGATTTCGCTTTTACAAGATGCTTCCGTTACGGGCAAAGTCTATTCACGACGTTCGGTAAAGCGTCTCATTGGCGCCTATACGCGGCCTTCGAATTTCTCCACTTCCTTCAACTTTGTGTCACATTCCTTAAAGAAATTGCAGAGGAATCAATTACATCATCAGTAGAACTAATAATATGAATGCAAGCATAGAAATCCTTAATCAGATAGGCAAACATTCATAGCGAAGACTATCAATGCCCTAAAATAGGGAGCTGTGAGAACCGGTGAGCACTTCGGCAGACGGTTTACGAAAGGGACCGATGCTGAATCTCCGGTCAATTCAATTCCATGCGAAAGGAAGTAATATGGAAGGTAAGATGAACGCTCTGCTCAAGACCGCTCCCGAACCGGATGCGATGGAGTACGTTGAGGACTATCCTATTCCCCAGATCAAGGACGACGAGGTCCTGCTTGAGATCAAGGCTGCTGGCATCTGCGGCACCGACCATTCTCTGTATCGTTGGAACCAGGCAATTGCCGACTCTTATCACATTCAGTTCCCGGCAATCTTCTGCCATGAGTTTTCCGGCGTCATCGCCGAGGTTGGCAAGAATGCTCCCGAGAATCTGAAGGTGGGCATGCATGTTACCGCTAACCCCATTCTTTATGATGACACCTGCGAGTGGTGCGACCGCGGCATGGTGAACATCTGCGACAACCGTCCTTTCTATGGCACCGACCTGCCCGGCGCATTCGCCAAGTACATGGCAATCCGCGCCATCAACGTCATCCCGATGCCTGAGGAGATCCCCTTCACGCAGGCTGCCCTGATGGAGCCCCTGTGCGTGGCCATGAACGCTGTCGAGCGTCTTGATCCGCAGATCGGCGACACCGCCGTCGTCATGGGCCCTGGCGCTATCGGCCTGCTGATGGTTGCCCTGCTGAAGCAGGCTCGTGGCATCCGCAAGGTTATCGTCACCGGCCTCGAGGCAGACAAGAAGCGCTTCAAGGTTGCTGAGCAGCTGGGCGCTATCACCGTTAACGGCTCCGAAGTGGACGCTGTCAAGACCGTTCTGGACCTGACGGACGGCAAGGGCGCTAACGTGGTTCTGGATGCTACCGGCTTCTGGGGTGCTGTGCCTCAGGCTATGGAGTTCGTTGCCAAGAACGGCAAGATCGGCGTCACCGGCCTGCCCGCAAAGCCCTCCGAGATTCATATGACCCCGCTAGCAATGCGTCAGATCTCCATCGTCGGCTCCCGCGCTTACACGCGCAAGAACTGGCGTCAGGCTCTGAACCTGCTGGCCAACGGCTTCGACATCTCCATGATTTCCAACATGGTTGTGCCTATGAAGGATTGGCGCAAGGGCATGGAGTTTATCGAGTCCGGCGAGGGCCTGCGCGTCGTTCTGGAGCCGTAAGACGCCATATCGACTCGCTTGAACCCCAGCGATTCAAGTTCATATGCGAAGAAGGGGTTTCCGGTGCACGGCATCGGGCCCCTTCCTCTTTCAATGGGCAGATTAGTCATAAAAGTCAGTTTGTCCATACAGTAACTATGTAAGGAGAAAATTTATGGCAGGTTTGGAAGGCATCAAGGTAGTTGAGCTTACCCAGTACGCAGCCGGCCCCGCAGCCGGTCGTGCCCTGGCCGAGATGGGCGCAACCGTTATCAAGGTCGAGCCCTTCACCGGTGACGAGCAGCGTACCCAGGGTCTTGCTTGGGGCATGAAGTTCCGCACCGAGTTCGACGACGTCGCATATGACTGCGGCTCGTTCAACAAGGAGTGGACGGCCATCAACGCCAAAAACCCCGAGGGCTACGAAGTCTTCATGAAGCTGCTGGAAACCGCGGACATCTTCCTGACGTCCCTGCGTTCCGGCGCTCTGGGTCGTCTGCACCTCGACTACGAGACGCTGCATGCGAAGTTCCCGAAGCTGGTCTGGGCTCAGAACCGCGGCTACGGCGAGTTCGGCCCCATGAAGGATGCTAAGGGCTTCGATGCCACGTCCTTCGCCGCGCGTTCCGGTTTCGTCAGCGCAATCCCGCAGGCCAACGCCCATTACGAGCCGGGCAACAGCCCCATCGCCTTCGGCGACTGGAACACCGGCTGCGCTCTGGCCGTCGGCATCCTGGGCGCTCTTTCCTGGGCTCAGCGCACGGGCGAGGGCGACAAGGTCACCGGCTCCCTGTACCACGTGGGCACGTGGGGCATGACCTCCGCATTGATTGCTCAGCAGCAGGGCTGCGACTACCCGAAGGACCGCATGGAGGCCAAGTGCCCCACGAACAACAGCTATGTGTCCTCCGACGGCATCTGGTTCCTGATGTGCTTCGGCAACTACAACAAGTACGCCGACCTGGTGTTCCGTACGCTGGAGATGGACCCGAAGTGGGCCACCGATCCCGAGACTGCAACGCTGGAGGCTATGGCCGACAACGGCAAGTACGTCGACGTCGTGGCCGAGATGCACAAGGCATGCAAGAAGTTCACGTTTGCCGAACTGGAGAAGCGCTTCCGCGAGAACGACATCCCGTTCGAGAAGATTCAGACCGTCAAGGACGTTCTGAACGACCAGGAAGCTTTCGACAACGACCAGCTGCGTAAGATCCCCTACGAGGATCAGGGCTACGACAAGGGCCCCGGCTTCCCGAACGACGGCACTTACACCGTCACGACGATGCCGTTCCGTCTGGCCAGCCTGGGCGACCCGGTGCTGTACCGCAGCCGTCCCGTTGGTTACGACACCCGCAAGATCCTGAAGCAGTACGGCTACACGGATGCCGACGTCGACAAGCTGGTCGACGATGGCGCAGTGCTGTGCTACACCGGCGATCCGGTTCCCGAAGTTGCCCTGCAGCCCAGCTATGGCCCGCATACGCCCGAGGACAGGAAGGTTAAGTAAATATGCCTAAATCCGCATTCAACAAGGTCACCGTTCTGGACTTCTCCCGTTATCTGCCCGGCGGCTACGCCACGCAGACGCTGGCTGACCTGGGAGCAAACGTCATCAAGTGCGAAGACACCGGTCTGGGCGACTTCATGCGCCACGACTTCCCGACGAAGGGCAACGGCGTTTCCTACTACGTCAATGCTTTGGGCCGCAACAAGAAGTCCGTGTCCTTCAACTTGAAGAACCAGGAGACCGTCGAGGCCTTCCATAAGATGGCAAAGGATGCCGACATCATCGTCGAGTCCTTCCGTCCGGGCGTTACCAAGAAGCTGGGCATTGACTACGATACGATCAAGGAAATCAATCCTCGCATCATTTATTGCTCCATCTCCGCTTACGGCGCCAACGACCCGCGCAGCCTGAAGCCGCAGCACGACCTGAACATGCAGGCAACCGCTGGCTATCTGGCCGTCAACCACGGCTCCATGAGCCCGCTGCACCTGTGCGACTTGTCCACCGGCATGGTCGTGGGCCAGGCTCTGCTGGCTGCCCTGTATGACCGCGAAGAGACCGGTAAGGGCTGCTACATCGACACGAGCATGTTCGACTGCTTCGTATGGTGGAACTCGCTGCTGGACTCCCGCTGGAGCTTCAACGACGGCGTGTGCAAGCGCACCGACCTGGAGTATCCTTCTCTGGCATACAACGTGTACGAGACGAAGGACGGCAAGCGCTACTCGCTGGGCATGGTGGAAGCGAAGTTCTGGAAGAACTTCTGCGAAGCCATTGGCCACGAGGAGCTGCTGGGCCATGGCCTGGATCGCGAATGGGAAGCGCCCGAGCTGTTCGAGACGGTTCGCCAGATCATGAAGACGAAGACCGCCGACGAGTGGACCGCTTGGTTCGACGAGCCGGAGCATGCGAACATGTGCGCCGCCAAGGTCAACACGAAGACCGAGGCTATCGCACAGCTGACGAAGGAGAACCCCGAGGCTCTGGCCTATGTGGACTTCCCGCGCGTCGGCCACGTGCTGCAGACGGGCCTGCCGCATCACCTGTCCACCATTCCCACGCCGATCTCCGAGTACAAGGCCGTTTCCGACCTTGGCGCAGATACGGCAGAGGAGCTGAAGAAGGTCGGCTACAGCGACGCCGACATCCAGCGCCTGCACGAGGAAGGTGGCATCAAGTTCGCCGAGGACTTCCCGCCTGAGGAAGACCGCGCCCCCATTGCTCCCGATGGCTTTGCGAACAACGAGCTTGGCCCCATGTACTAAGTCGTTTCGAATGTGCGCATAACGCATACAGAACATGCGAAGGAGGCTGCCGAAAGGCGGCCTCTTTTTTTATAGGGAGCGTTACGCGTGCGGCAGCAGATGCCGGCATCGCGCGACACGGTGCGTTACAGGGCGGCCTATCGGCGCCTATCGGTCATCCGAATCGATGGTGGGGATAGCCACCATGAAGCACGCGCCGCCCTCAGGGCGGTTGAAGGCATCCACGGACCCGTCGTGCGCCTCAATGATGGATTTCACGATGGCGAGCCCCAAGCCAGAGCCGCCGGCATTCTGCGCGCGGCTGAAATCCGTGCGGTAGAAGCGCTCGAACAGCATATGCGGGTCCACATCGCCGAATCCGGTGCCATCGTCGGAGACGGAGATGATGGACGCCGTTTCCGTACCGGCAAGCTCGATCCAGATGTGGCCGCCGGGCTTGATGAAGTGGCTGGCGTTATCCACCAGGTTCGTGACGACTTCCTCCAGGCGGTCGCGGTCGCCCAGCACGTCGGGTGCTTCGCCTTCCAGCGATACGTTCGCCCCGCGCTCCGCAAGCACGGGGGCAATCGAGTCGATGGCGTCCTGCGCCACATCGCGCAGGTTCACGCGATGCCATTCCCGCGCCTGGTCGTCGTCGCGGTTGCGTTCGAGCGAGATGATGTCCGTGGTCAGGCGCGTCAGGCGCTCGCTTTCGCGAACGATGCTGTTGCAGAAGCGTTCGTGCAGTTCGGGCGGCAGATCGGGATCCTGGAGCATCTCCGCATTGCCGCGGATGGCCGTCAGGGGCGTGCGCAGCTCATGTGCGACGTCACTCACGAATGCGGATTGGTTGCTCTCTACATTCGCCAGCTCTTTCCGATTCGATTCCGCATCCTCGTAAAGCAGGCGGAACTGCTCGGACAGGTCGTGCGCCTCGCGGTAGACGCCGTTTTCCGGCGACGGCCCGGAACCGCCGTTGCGACGGCACTGCTTCACGTGTGCGACGAGCGCTTTCAGGGGTTCCGCCAGGTAGTGGCCCACGGCCATGCCGATGACCAGCACGACGGCGGAGATGGGAAGGATGACGAACGCGAGTGCGGGGTTCACATGCCCGAACACCGCGCACGTTCCGAACACGAGCGCCATGGCCAGCACGGAGATGAGCGTGGCGAACAGGGCGAAATATGTCTGCAGCTGCTTCATGGGTGGACGCGCTGGCCGGTCGCGCTATTTCTTGAAGCGATAGCCGTAGCCGCGGACGGTTTCCACCAGGCCGGGATCGTAGCCGGCTTCCTGCAGTTTGTCGCGCAGGCGCTTGATGTGCGTATCGACGGTCTTCGATTCCGTCAGATATTCCCAGCCCCAGGCGTTGCGCAGCAGGTCCTCGCGCGAGAGCACCTTGCCCGCCTGCTTCATGAGGTAGGCCAGCAGCTCGTATTCGCGCGGTGTCAGCTTGATCTCGCCGTTTTCGCCGGTAGCAGTATGGGCGTCCTCGTCCAAGGTGATGCCCTGGACCGAGACGCGGTGCACGTCCTCGTTGTTGTCCAGCGACACCCGGCGGAGCAGTGCATGCACGCGGGCCAGTAGCTCGCGGATGCCGAACGGCTTCGCTAGGTAATCGTCCGCTCCGATTTCCAGGCCGACCACCTTGTCTATTTCCTTGTCGCGCGCGCTGAGGAACAGCACGGGCGCATCGGAATGCGCGCGGATGCGATGGCACAGCTCGTACCCGTCCATTTCGGGAAGCATGATATCAAGGATGTACAGATCGTATTCGTTTGCAGCATCCAGCTTCAGGGCATCCGTGCCGTTTGCGGCGATGTCGACCTCGAAGCCCTCTTTCTTCAGGGCGTAGCCTACGAAATCGGTGATGGACTGCTCGTCGTCTACCAGTAGGATGCGTGCGTTGCTTTGCGGCATGCGGTTCGTCTCCCTCCGCACTGTGCGTCCGCGCAGGGGAAGGCGCATATCCGGCCAGTTCCCTGCGAGTAAAATGTCTACGGATTATGATAGCATGACGAAAATTCGAAAATGCAAACAGGGAGATGGGCGCTGTGCTGATAGCCATCGATGTAGGAAACACGCAAACCACGCTCGGCCTCTTCGAAGGGGACAAGCTGGAACACATGTGGCGCATCTCGTCCCATTCCACCCGATCCACTGACGAACTGCACGTGCTGCTCCGCGGCTTGTTCGACATGGGCGGCGTGCCCCACGAAACGGTGGAAGGCGTGGCGCTGGCAACGGTCGTGCCGTCGGCGACGCACATGTGGAAGAAAGTGTGCCGGTCCATGTTCGGCATGAATCTGCTGATGGTGAACGTGAAGACCGCCGGCGAGCTGATCGACGTCACGAATTACCGACGTTCCGACCTGGGTGCGGACCGCGTGGCGGATGCCGTTGCCGCGCGCAGCTTCTACGGGTCGCCGTGCATCGTGGTGGATTTCGGCACGGCCACGAACATCGAGGTCATCGATAAGGACGGCTGCTTTGCCGGCGGCATCATCGCGCCGGGCGTGGAATCGTCCATGAATGCCCTGTTCTCGCATGCGGCACTGCTGCCGCAGGTCGAGCTCGTCGATCCGCGCAACGCCATTGGCCGCAACACCACGAAGGCCATGCAGGTGGGCATTGTCTACGGCGAGATCGACCGCGTAGACGGCCTGGTGAACCGCGTGTTCGATCAGCTGGGCTACAAGACCACGGTTGTCGCCACGGGCGGGCTGTCCAGCACCATGGCGCCGCTGTCGAAGACCATCAGCGAAGTGAACCCCGACCTGACGCTGCAGGGCATCCGCATGATTTACGAACATCAGGATGCGCTCAAGAAGGCAGCGCACGCGAAGGGCAAGTAGGCGAATTTCGGGAACTGCAAGCGGCCGGCGGAAGCCCCGGCTGCACATTCCCTTCATAGTGCGACGGTCTGCTCCGCCGATGGCGGTTCAGGCCCCCGCGTTTGCAGAAGCGCACCTTCCCAATGCCCGGCGCCAGAGTAAAATAACGCGCGTAGCGGCGGGCTGCTCGGCCCGTTCGGAGGCATTGCAGCGCGTTCGATCCGCGCGCTGCCGAAGAGAAAGGGGAGCGGCGTGAAATCCGATATCGAGATTGCACAGGCAACGAAGGCGAAGCCGATTGCCGAGATCGCCGAGAAGGCGGGCGTTCCGGCCGAATACTTGGAGCTGTACGGCAATTACAAGGCGAAGGTCGATTACAACCTGTTGCGTGACCAGCAGCATCAGAACGGAAAGCTGATCCTGGTCACCGCCATCAACCCCACTCCGGCGGGCGAGGGCAAGACCACGACCACCGTCGGCCTGTCCGATGCCCTGAGCCGTCTGGGCAAGAAGACCGTCGTGGCGCTGCGCGAGCCCAGCCTGGGCCCTGTGTTCGGCATCAAGGGCGGTGCCGCCGGCGGCGGGTACGCGCAGGTCATTCCCATGGAGGATATCAACCTGCACTTCACGGGCGACTTCCATGCCATCGGCGCGGCGAACAATCTGCTGGCGGCCATGCTGGATGCACATATCCATCACGGCAATCAGCTGAACATCGATCCGCGCCGCATTACCTGGAAGCGTGTCGTTGATATGAACGACCGCCAGCTGCGTTACGTTGTAGACGGCCTGGGCGGCAAGACGAACGGCGTGCCGCGCGAGGACGGCTTCGACATCACGGTGGCCAGCGAGGTCATGGCCATCTTCTGCCTGGCAACCAGCATCACGGACCTGAAGGCGCGCCTGGGCAAGATCGTGGTGGGCTACACGTACGACGACGAGCCCGTCACGGCGCATGACCTGAAGGCCGAGGGGGCCATGGCGGCGTTGCTGAAGGATGCATTGAAACCGAACCTGGTGCAGACGCTGGAAGGCACGCCGGCATTCGTTCACGGCGGTCCGTTCGCGAACATCGCGCACGGCTGCAACTCGGTCATGGCCACGCGCATGGCGCTGGCGTTGGGCGATTACGCGGTCACGGAGGCCGGCTTCGGCGCAGACCTGGGCGCGGAGAAGTTCTTGGACATCAAGTGCCGCCTGACCGGTCTGAAGCCGGACGCGGTGATCATCGTGGCAACGGCGCGTGCGCTGAAGAAGCACGGCGGCGTGCCCACGGACCAGCTGAATGAGGAGAACCTCGAGGCGCTGGAGGCGGGCCTGCCGAACCTGCTGCAGCACGTGGAGAACATCACGAAGGTCTACAAGCTGCCTGCGGTGGTGGCCATCAACCAGTTCCCCACGGACACGCAGGCCGAACTGGACCTCATCGAGCGCAAATGCAACGAGCTGGGCGTGAACGTCTGCTTGTCCCAGGTGTGGGCGAAGGGCGGCGAAGGCGGCCTGGACCTGGCGAACGAGGTCGTGCGCTTGTGCGAGGAGCCGAACGACTTCGACTACTCGTATGAGACCGGTGCCAGCATCAAGGATGCACTGAACGCCATTGCGACGAAGATCTACCATGCCGATGGCTTGGATTACACGCCCGATGCCGAAAAGGACATCAAGCTGCTGGAGGCGAACGGCTTCGGCGGCATGCCCGTATGCGTGGCGAAGACGCAGTACAGCTTCTCCGACGACGCCTCGCTCATCGGCGCCCCTCGCAATTTCCGCATCACCATCCGCCAGGTGAAGGTCTCCGCAGGCGCGGGCTTCATCGTGGCGCTGACGGGCAGCATCATGACCATGCCCGGTTTGGGAAAGAATCCTGCCGCTTTCCGCATCGACGTGGATGAGACGGGAAAAATCTCTGGCTTGTTCTAGAATGAAATTTCGCGTGGAGCGAAATTCGGTATCGATACGAACGGCTCGCCGCAACGGCGGGCCGTTTCCATTTTCAGGAAGGGAACGATGGTCGACAACTCGTTTGTGAACGAACTGGCAAGCGCGTCTCCCACGCCGGGCGGCGGAGGGGCCAGCGCCTATTGCGGCATGCTAGCCGCGGCGCTTTCGTCCATGGTGGGCGAGCTGACCGTGGGGAAGCCGCGGTATGCCGATGTGCAGGACGAATGCATGCGTTGCCTGGAGGACCTGGCGGCGCGCCGCGTGCGGCTGGAACAGCTGATTGCCGAGGACGCGGAGGCGTTTGCCCCGTTGGCGGCAAGCTACCGCATGCCGCATGACACGCCGGAAGAGCGGGAGGCGAAGAAGGCCGTGCAGCAGGCGGCGCTGGCAGGCGCCTGCTCCGTGCCGCTGGAGATCATGGAGCAGTGCGCGGCGGTCATCGACGACTGCGCGTTCATGGCGCAGAAGGGCAGCCGCATGGCCGTAAGCGATGCCGGTGCGTCTGCGATCATGGCGAAAGCGGCGCTGCAGGCGGCGTCGCTGAACATCTTCGTGAACGCCGGATCCATGGAGGATGCCGGTGCGGCAGGCGAATTCCGCAACGAGGCCCATTCGCTGATCAGGGAATACGGCGCGAAGGCGGACGAGATCTACGCATACGTGAGCAAGGAGGTCGACGCATGAGCGCAAAGATGTTGACGGCCAAGGAGCCGCTGGAGCGGTACGAGCAGGAGCTGCGGGAGCGCACGGAGGCGTGCGGGAAGAAGGGCGTGACGCCCACGCTGGCGCTGCTCCGCGTGGGCAATCAGGCGCCCGACTTGAGCTACGAGCGCTCCGCGAAGAAGCGCGCGGAGAGCATCGGCGTTGCCGTGAACGTGCACGAGCTGGACGCCGATGTGTCGCAGCAGGACCTGCTGCGCGAGATCGACGCCATCAACGCGAACGATGCGGAGCACGGCTGCCTGATGTTCCGGCCGCTGCCGCGCTCGCTGGATGAGCAGGAGGCATGCGATCGCCTGTTGCCGGCGAAGGATGTGGACGGCATGACGAAGGCGTCGCTGGCCTCGGTGTTCATGGACGGTGCCGATGGGTATCCGCCCTGCACGGCAGATGCCTGCCTGCGCATGCTGGACGCCTACGGCATCCAAGTCCACGGCAAGCGCGTTGTGGTGGTGGGCCGCAGCCTGGTTATCGGCAAGCCGGTGGCCATGATGCTGTTGAAGCGCAACGCCACCGTGACCATTTGCCATTCGAAGACGGAGGACCTTCCGTCCGTCATGCGGTCGGCCGACATCGTGATCTGCGCTACGGGCCGCCCGCACGCATACGGCCCGGAGTGCTTCGCTCCCGGCCAGACGGTGCTGGATGTGGGCATCAACTTCGAGGACGGCAAGATATGCGGCGATGTGGACACGGAGCCCGTTGCCCAGATTGTGGATGCCATCACCCCGGTGCCGGGCGGCATCGGCTCCTTTACGACCCGCCTTGTGTTCGACCATACAATTCAAGCTGCGGAACATACCATTGCCCGACAGAAGGCGGCTTTCTGTTTGCATTAGGCGTATGGTGGACGGCATCGCAATGAGAGCGGACGGATAGCATTCCCGGCAATTCGTCCGCGAACGGCGCGGAGACGGAGACATACGAAGATTCAAGGGGTGCAGACAGGCATGGCCATCAATTCACCAAAAGCCATCACCGAGGGGTATATGCAGGCTTCCATAGGGAAAGCCACGGCCCCGGCAAGCAAGTTGTTCGTATTGGGTATTGGCGCCGGCATGCTCATCGGCTTAGGTGCGGTCGTCAGCTCGACCGCGGCAAGCGGCCTGGACAACGCCGCAATGGTCCGTCTGGTTTCAGGCCTGCTGTTCCCGGTGGGTCTGATTATGGTCATCATGCTGGGCACGGAGCTGTTCACCGGCAACGCCCTGATGGTCACGGCGGCAATCCATGGCGACATCACGTGGGGCCAGCTGCTCCGCAACTGGGTCATCGTCTATGTGGGCAACTTCGTCGGCGCCGTGGCGCTTGCCGCATTGATGGCGTTCTTCGGACAGATGAATATCGGCGCCGGCCATCTGGCGGTCTATTCCGCATCCGTTGCAGCAAGCAAGTGCAGCCTGCCGTGGCAGAATGCGTTCGTACTAGGCGTCTTCTGTAATGCGCTCGTGTGTGTTGCCGTCTATATAGGCAACACGTCGCAGGAGACCAGCGGCAAGATCATGGGCATCTTCGTTCCAATCATGACATTCGTCTGCTGCGGCTTCGAGCACTGCGTGGCGAACATGTACTACATCCCGGCCGGCATCTTCGCGAACATGAATGCGGCGTACAGCGGGCTCATCGCGCAGGCGGGCATCAACACGGCGGTGCTGAACTTCGGCACGTTCTTTACGGCGAACCTGATTCCGGTGACGCTGGGCAATATCGTCGGCGGCGCCCTGGTGGGCCTGATGATGTACTTCGCGCACGCGGACCGCAAGAAGAAGAACCAGTAAGCGTGACATGGTGGGCTGCTTCGGCGGATGCTTGCGCCGATGCGGGCGCGAATCGCGCAACCGCCGTTGTGCATCCTCGGCGTGACGTCCACGTGCCGCGCCAGCGTTTCCTACACCACTTCGGTTGCCGAAATAGATCGTTTCTGCGACCTGCTGGAAGAATCCATCGACGAGTTCAGCCGGTATGTCGTGAATGCCGTCATGTGAATGCGTCCTGCCGTACACGGCGAATCCACGGGCTTGCCGTACAATAGGGCGCATTATGACTGATACGAATGCATACCTGCTGCGTTCCGATTCCGCGGACGCAACGAAGGCTCTGGGCTGCAAGCTGGCTCCGTACCTGGAGGCCGGCGACGTCGTGCTGTTGTTCGGCGACCTGGGTGCGGGCAAGACGCAGTTCGTGCAGGGCGTCGCGCGCGGGCTGGGAATCCATGACGATGTGACCAGCCCGACGTTCAACATCCTGCTGGAATATCGCGGCACGCTGCCGCTGTACCACTTCGACTTGTACCGCCTGGACCCGGAGAGCCCGGACCAGCTGGAGGACATCGATTTCTTCGGCGTGGTGGAAGGCGACGGCGCCAGCTTCATAGAATGGGGCGACCGTTTCCCTGACGACATGCCGGAAGACCGGATGGAGATCTTGCTCACCGTGGGCGACGACCAGGTTCGCACGCTGCGCGTGCGGGCAACGGGCGCGCGCTCGGCGCAGTTGGCGGATGCATGGCGGCAAGCGGTGGAAGGCGGGCGCGAATGAACGGTTCGCAAGAAACGTGCAAGGACGTGGTCCTGGCATTCGATACCTCGAACGAGACGGTTGCGGTAAGCCTGGGCGTGCTGGACCCGGCAACGAAGGGCATCGCGCTGCTGGCCTCGCGCGAAGAGCTGGCGCATCGTGCGTCGAATACGAAGCTGCTACCCCTGATCGACCAGCTGACGCGCGAGAACGGCGTGACACGCGACCGCATTGCGGCCGTTGTCTGCGGGCGCGGCCCCGGGTCGTTCACCGGCGTGCGCATCTGCCTGGCCACGGCGAAGGGCGTTGCCAGCGCGCTGGAAGTGGGCCTGTACGGCATTTCCACGCCGGACGCCATTGCCTGGCATCTGTGGGAAACGGGCGTGCGCAGCCGTGCGGCCGTGGTTGCCGACGCCATGCGCAAAGAGGTCTACCCCGTGTGCTACCGCATCGGAGAGGAAGGGCCGGCGCGCGGTAATTCCGACGTCGTGCTGAAGGCCGCAGAGGGCGTGGAGTTCGTGCGCAACCTGCTGGGCGAGGCTCGCGACGGTTCATTGGATGCGGGTATCGTGCTTGCCGGCGACGGTCTGCGTAAATATGCGGACCAGTACGCCGAGCTGGGCACGTTGGCCCCCGAGGAAACCTGGACGCCCACGGGCTCCGGACTGCTGCTGGCGGCGCAGCAGGCGTGGCGCCTGGGCGACGCGGACCTGATGGATCCCGCTGCCGGCGATCCCGCGCTGGTGCTGCCGGTGTACACCCGCCTTTCGGACGCGGAGGAGAACGAGCGTATCCGTCTGGCAAAAACGGACGCACGCAATCTGGAAACGGGCGTCCAGGATGTGTCTGTTCGCCGTGACCAACGGCCGCAAAAGCACGACACCACCATTGCGAATGCGCGCGCAGATGCAAGCGGCATCGTGTACCGTCCGCTGGATGCCGCGTGCGCGGATGACGCCGCATCCATGGAATCGCAGGTCATGGGCTCCGATGCCTGGAATGCGTCCATGGTGTTGGACGAACTGCCGCGAAAGGACCGCATATGGTGGGCGGCGTTCGCGGACGGGAATCTGGTCGGCTATGCCGGCGGCATGGTGGTGGACGGCGACCTGCAGATTCTCAAGGTTGCCAGCAGCCCCGCGCTGCGCCGTCGCGGCATCGCGCGCGAGCTGCTGGCGCGCGTGGCGGCGGATGCCCGCGACCTGGGTGCGCAAACAGCATCGCTTGAAGTACGCGTGTCGAACGAAGGTGCGCACCGCTTCTACGAGGCGCTGGGCATGGAGAACATCGGTCGCCGGCCGCACTATTATTCCGATCGAGAAGACGCGTACATCTTCCGGGGGCCGCTGCCGCTGGCCGTCTCTGCAGTCCCGCGCGCGCAGGCCGCGCAGGTGGCGGGTATGGAGCTGCAGAGTATCGACGAGACGCAGCGGGTGGCGCTTGCGGACGCGGCGCGCCCGCTGATCCGGGCCGTGGAATCGTCGTGCGACGAAACGGCGGTGGCGGTTGCAGACGGCACGGGCGACCTGTTGTCCGACGTTGTGGCAAGCCAGATAGACTTCCATTCGCGCTTCGGCGGTGTGGTGCCCGAGATTGCCAGCCGCAAGCATATCGAGGCCATATGCGGAGTTGCGCAGGAGGGGCTTGACCAGGCGGCACGTAACCTGGGCGTGAATCGCCTGCGCTGGCGCGACCTGGACGCCGTTGCCGTGACGTATGCGCCCGGTCTGGTGGGCGCGCTGGTTGTGGGCCTGGCGTTCGCAAAAGGCGCGGCATGGGGCGCGGACAAGCCGCTCATCGGCGTTAACCATCTGGAAGGTCACTTGTACGCGAACAAGATAGCCACTGCCGACATCCGTCCGCCGATGGTGGTGTCCCTGGTTTCCGGCGGCCATACGATGCTGGTGCACGTGAAGGATTGGGGCGATTACGAGACGCTGGGTTCCACGATCGACGATGCCGTGGGCGAGGCCTTTGACAAGGTGGCAAAGGCACTGGGCTTGGGATACCCGGGCGGCCCTGTGATTTCGAAGCTGGCGGCGCAGGGCAATCCGAAGGCCATTCGCTTCCCGCGCGCCATGATGCATTCCGGCGACCTGCGCTTCTCGCTGTCGGGCCTGAAGACATCCGTGATCACGTACATCCAGAAGGAGCGCAAGGCGGGCCGCGAGCTGAACCTGCCGGATATTGCCGCGTCGTTCCAGCAGGCGGTAATCGACGTGCAGGTGGCGAAGGCGAAGACGGCCTTGGAGGAGACCGGCGCGCGCGAATTCTGCCTGGGCGGCGGCGTGGCAGCGAACCCGGCGTTACGGGAGATGTACGAGAAGCTGTGCCGCCGCATGGGCGTGCGCCTTACCATGCCCCCGCTTTCCAGCTGCACGGACAATGCGGGCATGATCGCCTTGGTGGCGCTGGACCGCTACCGCGCAGGCCGTTTCTTCGGCTTGGATGCGGATGTGTCGGCGCATGCGCCTCTGGACGATCCGTACTAGCGGCAAGCCGTGCCGACGGCGATCGTACGGGGCGGAAGCGGGCCCCGCGTGGCCTTGAAGCGGTCTGCATCTTTCTGAAGTGAGTGCTTTTGTAAATCTGGTGTGAAGAGGTTTTGACGATTAAGCGCTACTTATATGCCAAACGGGATACCGTATGCGTGCTGCGTAACAATTGCTGATATGCGCCATCACACGTGTGCACTGTCCGAAGCGGCAATACCTGCATGTGAGTGCGCCTATCCTCGAGCACGTTTGAAGGGAATGGCATGGCAATCGAAACCGCTCCAAGCTTTCATAATGAGGAAGCAAACGGCAGAGCCGGAAGCGCCTCCTGCAATGACAGCATCGATACCGCCACGGGCAAGGCGGCTCCCGCGGAGATAAGTTCGAAGCGCGTGAAGGCGATTTTCAGCGACATCGCCCCGAATTACGACCGGTTCAACCGGATGTCTAGTTTCGGGCGCTACAAGGCGTGGCTGCACACGCTCATCGACGAGGCGCCCATCAATTCCCGCACCCGCATGCTCGACATCGCCGGCGGCACGGGCGATGTGACGTTCGAGGTCTGCAAGCAGAAGAAGCCGGGCAGCGTGCTGCTCACGGACTTCACGCCCGCCATGCTGGACATTGCGCGGCAGCGCCTGGAAGCGGGCGAGAACAACGGCGTGCCGGTGGAGCTTGCCGTGGTGGATGCGCAGGACATCCCGTATGCCAGCGAATCTTTCGATGTCGTGACCATGGCGTACGGCATCCGCAACATGCCGAAGCGCGACCAGGCGCTTTCCGAGATCTACCGCGTGCTGCGCCCCGGCGGTTCGTGCTGCATTCTGGAATTCAGCACACCGCCGAATCCGGTGATGCGCGCGCTGTACGACAAGTACCTGACGTTGGGCATCCCCACGTGGGGAAAGATAACCACCGGACAGCGCGAGGGTTTCGTGTACCTGTCCAGCTCCATCAAGGCGTTCCCGGACCAGGAGCATTTCTCGAAGATGCTGAAGAACGTGGGCTTCCGCTGTGTGGACTACACGAACTGCACGTTTGGCGTGGCTGCCGTTTACATTGCACGGAAATAACTCCCACCGGGTTCTTCCAGGACGCTTCCGCAGTGATGTTATGATGGGGAGCACGATTTCATACAGGAGGCCGGCATGCTGCTCTGTGCACAATATATTCTGCCCATAACGTCCAACCCGTTCCCGTTCGGCGCCATCTTGGTCCGCAACGGCAAGATTGTCGACATCGGGTCTGCGGAAACGCTGCGTCTGCGCTATCCGGACGAAGAGGTTCGCGACTACGGCACGGCAGCGCTCCTTCCCGGTTTCGTTGACACGCATACGCATATGGAATACTCCGTCATGCGCGGAGTGGTCCACGACGAGCCGTATGCTTCATGGACGGTTCATCTGATGAAGAAGGAACCGCTGATGACGTCGCACGATTGGTACGACTCGGCCATCTTCGGCGGCTTGGATGCGCTGTCATCCGGTGTCACCACCGTGGCCGACATCACGGACACGGGCGCGTCGCTGGATGCGGTGCAGAAGCTGGGCTTGCGCGGCGTGATTTACCGCGAGGTGGGTGCTGCGGATCAGAATCGCGTGGACCATGCCATCCGCACGGCGGAGCGCGACATCAACGACTGGATGGGCCGCGTGGATTCCGGCCGCGTGACAGTGGGCATCGCCCCGTACGCGCTGTACACGTGCCACCCCCTGGTATTCAAGCGCGTGGCCGAAGTGGCGGGCAACGATTTGCCGGTAGCCATACACCTGGCGGGGAGCCGTGAAGAGTACCGCTTTGTGAAGTACGGCGCCGCTCCGTTCGGCAAGGTCGAGGAAAGCTTCACCCGCGGCTATGTGGAAACGCCGCCCTGGCTGCCCACGGGCGTTTCGCCGGTTCGTTATGCGCTGAACTGGGGCGCACTCGATCCCGGCAACATCCTTGCCATCCATGCCGTGCATGTCGACCCCGAGGACATTGCCATCCTTCATGACCATGATGTGGCCATTGCCACGTGCCCGCGCTGCAACGCGCAGCTGGGGATGGGCGTTGCCCCGGTCATGGAATACCGCAAGCTGGGTATGCGCGTGGGTTTGGGCACGGATTCCCCGGCCGCCACGGATTCTACGGACATGATTTCGGAGATGCGCATCGGCATGCTGGTGCACCGTGCCGTGGACGCGAGTGCCGGGGGAGGCTTCATCACAGCTCAGGAGATGTTGGAGATGGCCACCATCGGCGGTGCGCGCGCACTGCGCATGGACGATCAGATCGGCTCGCTGGAAATCGGCAAGAAGGCCGACATCATCGCCGTTGATATGGCCGGGTCGCTGCATCCGTCTACCGAAGATCCGGTGTCCGCAGTCGTGAATACGTCGTCGGGCCAGGATGTTTGCATGACCATGGTAGGCGGCAAGATCCTCTACGAGCAGGATCAGTGGCATGTGGATGTGGAAGTGGCGAAGAGCATCGCCCGCGTCATCGGCATCCGCGGAAAGCTGCGGAAGTAGCGGCTGGCAGCCCTTTCCTGTGCGCGAGAAGAACCAACGAAAGGCCCATGCGGCCCATCGAGGAACGTATATATGGCAAACAAGAAAAGCAGCAATAAAAAGATGACCGCCGCCCAACGCGAAGCGAAGATGCAGGCGGCGAAGGAGCGCGAGAAGCGCGCCCAGGCCCAGCGCGAGCACAAGGAGCGCATGAAAAAGGTCTTTATCGTTGTGATCACGGTGATCTTGGTCATCGGCCTGACGCTACCCATCGCTGGTCTGACGCTGATGGGGAGCAACTAGCTATGCGCCGCGACCAGCAGCGCGCTATCCGGAAGGGGGGCTGCGTATGTTCGGCATAGGAGGCACCGAGCTTGCCATCATCCTCATCTTCGCCTTCCTTATCTTCGGTCCCGATAAGCTTCCGGCCATCGCGAAGACCGTCGGCCAGGCTATTGCGAAGTTCCGTGACGTGCAGAACGAGATGAACCAGGTGGTGAAAGAGGAGGTGTACGATCCCGACAGGGACCAGGACAACCCCTTCCAGCGCCCGTTGGATAAGATGGCGAACTTGGATAAACGCGAAGTGAAGACAGAGACGTTTGCGGAGCGCAAGGCACGCCACGACCGCGAGCGCGCAGAGCGCCAGGCGGCCATGGCTGCCCAGGCGCAGAAGACGGCCGATGCGGCTGGAGCCCCCGCCGCCCCGGCGGACGCCCCGGCACAAAAGGGCGGCTATGACTGGCGTATCATCGTGCCCTGGCCGCATCGGCGAACGCCGCAGACGGCACTACTGTCAGCGCTGCCGCCACCGTCGCGGCAGCGACGGTTGCCACGGCAGCCGCCGCGCCGAAGCCCGAGCCTGCCGCGAAGCCACGCCCGAAGGTGAGCGCCGCCGAACTCTACGGCACAGCGCCGCGCAAGAAGGCGGCTCCGAAGGCCGCATCGTCGGCAGCGGGCGAAGCGTCAGAGAAGCCTGCCGCGAAGCCGGCGCCCTCCGCGGCATCTAGCGCCGCATCTGCATCTGAGAAACCGGCTTCCGCCGCTACCCCGGAAGGGGGCGAATAGCATGCCTATCGGTCCTGCGCGAATGCCGCTGATGGACCATCTGGGCGAGCTGCGCATGCGCTGCGTTCGCATCGTCGTGGTCCTGCTCATTGCCATCTGCTTCTTCTACATGTCAACGCCCACGGTTGCGCAGTTCTTGCTGGCGCCCGTAACGCCTTATATGCCCACGGACTCCGAAGGGCACGCCATCATCAACGTGTTCGGTGCATTCGAGGCATTCGGCGTGCGCCTGAAGATTGCGCTCTGGACGTCGCTAGTTGCGTGCGCACCGTTCTGCCTGTGGCAGATCCTGGCGTTCTTCCTGCCCGCGCTGAAACCCCGCGAGCGCAAGTACTTCGTACCCACGTTCGTGGCGGCTGTGGCGCTGTTCATCTTCGGCACGGTGTTCTGCTACATCATCATTCTGCCTCCCGCGTTCCAATGGCTCACGGATCAGGCATCCGGCTTCGCCGTCATCACGGCACAAGCGGACCAATGGATCGACATCATCATCAAGTTCGAGCTGGGCTTCGGTATTGCGTTCGAACTTCCGCTGATCGTGTTCTACCTGCTGGTCTTCGAGATTATCCCGTACTCGAAGCTCCGCGCGCAGTGGCGCTACATCTACGTCGGCCTGCTGGTAATCTCCGGCATGGTGACGCCGGATGCCTCGCCCATCACGATGCTCCTCATGTTCGCCCCGATGATCGGCCTGTACGAGCTCAGCATGTTCGCTGCGCGCATGGTCATGGGCAAGCGCGTGAAGGAGCAGAAGGAAGAGCTGGACGCCCAGGCCCGCGACGACGCGGAATGGGAAGAGGAGTGGGCCGAGATCCAGGCGAAGCGCAAGGCGAAGAAGGAAGCGGAAGACGACGATGCATGAGCTGGGATTGATGATCGGCATCATGGACGCTGTCCTGAAGACCGCCGAGAACGCCGGCGCCGATAAGGTGACGGAAATCAAGCTGACGGTGGGCGAGATGACGGAGGTCGTGGAAGAGGCCATGGTCTTCGCGTTCGAAGCGCTGTCCGAAGGCACGATGTGCGAAGGGGCGAAGCTGGACCTGACCATCGTGCATCCGCGCAGCCGCTGCCTGGAATGCGGTGCGGAATACGACCACGACCGCTTCCATGTGCGCTGCCCCGAATGCGACAGCCCGTTTACGGAGCTGCTGCAGGGTCGCGAGATGCAGATCGACTCCATCGAGATATACAACGAAGATGATCCTGACGAAGACGGCGAATCGCCTGATGACGATTCCGCCGAAGGCGCTCCCCGTGGCGGCGATGACGGTCCGACAGCCGGATTCGCGCCCGATATGGACGACGCCGTGGGCAGGGTGGCCAAGCGCATGGCCGACCATATTCTGGAAGGAAGCGAATAGCATGGCTCATGTGGATATGAAAGAGCCCATCTTGGCGAAGAACGATCAGCTGGCGGAGGAGAACCGCCGGCTGCTGAAAGACAAGAAGGTCTATCTGCTGAACATCCTGGCCAGCCCGGGATCTGGCAAAACCTCCACGATCCAGGCGACCATCGAGGCGCTGCGCGACGAGTTCAACATCGCCGTCGTGGAAGGCGACATTGCCAGCAGCGTCGACTCCGAGAAGATCAAGGAGCAGGGCATTGCCGCTGTGCAGATCAACACGGGCGGATCGTGCCATCTGGAAAGCAACATGCTGCGGCGGGCGCTGGACGTGCTGGATCTGGACGATCTGGACCTCATCATCGTCGAAAACGTGGGCAATCTGGTGTGCACGACGGACTTCGATCTGGGCGAGAATGCAAAGATTGTCATCCTCAGCGTGCCGGAAGGCGACGACAAGCCGCTGAAGTACCCGAACGCATTCCAGGTGGTGCAGGCCGTGGTGCTGAACAAGATCGACACGAAGCCCGTGTTCAACTTCGACGAGGAGGCGTTCGACCGCTCCGTTGACCAGTTGAATCCCACGGCGCCCATCTTCCCCATTTCCGCCACGCGTGGCGATGGTGTGGAGGCGTGGACGGATTGGCTGGCAAGCGAAATCCGCGCAATCCAGTAGCAAAGCTTCGCCGTTACCGTCATTTCGCCTGATAGGACATGCAATGAAACGCCGCAGCACCCGAATAGGGTCCTGTGGCGTTTGTGTAATGTAGGAAATCTAAGTGTAAACGACTGAAGTTTTCTTAATTGTTACTTGCATTTAGGTTTACCCATGCTACTATGCAGATGTTGGCACTCCAAGGCATCGAGTGCTAACGCACCCGCAAAGTTATCTCGGGCGGGTGAACAGAGGTAAAAATCCTGGCAACAGGAACAAGCATACGAAAGGATGGCACTACATGAAGCTGATTCCCTTGGGTGATCGCGTCCTCATCCGTCAAGACGAGGCAGAGGAAACCACCGCATCCGGTCTGTATCTGGCTTCGGAGTCGAAGGAGAAGCCGCAGAGCGGCGTTGTCGTGGCAGTCGGCGAAGGCAAGCGCGACAAAGACGGCAACCTGATTCCCATTTCCGTCAAAGAGGGCGATCACGTGGTGTTCGCAAAGTACGGTGCCACCGAAGTGGAGGTCGAAGGCGAGAAGCTGATGCTGATGCGCGCCGAGGACATCTACGCGAAGTACGCCGAATAGGAATTCCCTCAATTCGATAGGAACTGACTCCGGCATGCAGCCGGATTCCCGAAAACCGTTTCGAAAGGAAGACAATGGCTAAAGAAATCAAGTTCGACGCCGAAGCACGCAGCGGTATGGCTGCCGGCGTGACGAAGCTGGCCGACGCCGTTAAGGTTACGCTTGGACCGAAGGGCCGTTACGTTGCTCTGGAGAAGTCGTACGGTGCCCCCGTCGTCACGAATGACGGCGTGACCGTCGCAAAGGAGATCGAGCTGGAGGATCCCGTGGAGAACATGGGCGCCCAGCTGGTCAAGGAAGTGGCCGTCAAGACGAACGATGTGGCCGGCGACGGCACCACCACCGCAACGCTGCTGGCAGAGGTTCTGGTGAACGAGGGCCTGCGCAACGTCACGGCCGGTGCTGACGCGCTGTCCGTGCGTCGCGGCATCGAGAAGGCCGTTGACGCTGTGGTCGAGAGCATCAAGGCTGATGCCATCGCAGTGGAGGGCAAGGACCAGATTGCGAACGTCGGCACCATTTCTGCCGGCGATGCTGTGATTGGCACGAAGATTGCCGAGGCCATGGATGCCGTCGGCCGTGACGGCGCCATCTCCGTCGAGGAGTCCCAGACGTTCGGCTTCGATGTGGACGTCGTCGAGGGCATGCAGTACGACCGCGGCTACATCAGCCCGTACATGGCTACGGACATGGATGCCATGGTCGCCGACCTGAAGGACCCCTACATCCTGCTGACGGACCAGAAGATCTCGAACATCCAGGATTTGGTGCCCCTGCTGGAGACCGTCATGAAGTCCGGCCGCGCCCTGCTGATTGTTGCTGAGGACGTGGACGGCGAGGCTCTGGCAACGCTGCTGCTGAACAAGCTGCGCGGCACGCTGAACGTTGTGGCCATCAAGGCCCCGGGCTTCGGCGACCGTCGTAAGCGCATCCTGGAGGACATCGCAATCGTCACCGGCGGCACGGTCATCGACAAGGACTTCGGCCTGACGTTGGCCGACGCCACGCCTGACATGCTGGGCACCGCAAAGACTGTTAAGGTCACGAAGGACAACACCATGATCGTCGACGGCGCCGGCGACAAGGCGAAGATCGACGAACGCATTGCCCAGATCAAGGGCGAAATCGAGCGCACGGATTCCGACTTCGACCGCGAGAAGCTGCAGGAGCGTCTGGCGAAGATCTCCGGCGGCGTGGCCGTCCTGAAGGTCGGTGCGGCAACGGAGTCCGAGCTGAAGGAGAAGAAGTCCCGCATCGAGGACGCGCTGCAGGCAACGCGTGCAGCCGTTGAAGAGGGCATCGTCTCCGGCGGCGGCGTGGCTCTGGTCGACGCTCTGCCCGCACTGGACACGGTCGAGGCTGCGAACGCCGACGAGAAGGTGGGCGTGCAGATCGTCCGCAAGGCCCTGGAGGCCCCCATGCGCGTCATCGCCCAGAATGCCGGCTACGAAGGCTCCGTCGTGGTGGAGAAGGTCAAGTCCCTGCCGAAGGGCGAGGGCCTGAACTCCGCAACCGGCGAGTACGGCAACATGGTTGAGATGGGCGTGAACGACCCGGTGAAGGTCACCCGTACCGCCCTGCAGTCCGCAGCAAGCGTTGCCGGCCTGATTCTGATCACGGAGGCAAGCGTGAACGAGATCCCGCAGGAGGGTCCGGATCTGTCTGCATTGGCCGGTGCCGGCCAGGGCGGCGGCATGGGCATGATGTAAGCCGTTCCGCAGGTGCATCTGCGGGGCCGTATGTCTGCTAACAACGCTCAGTAAGACAACTGACAGAAAAGGGGCCGATGCGCGAAGCATCGGCCCCTTTTGCGTTGCTTATATAGTTGCTTAGCGAGAGAAGATAAGGTGGCTGGGCCAGCAGGATTCGAACCTACATAGCTGGTACCAAAAACCAGAGTCCTACCATTGGACGATGGCCCATTGTCGCTGCAGCGAAGGCAGGCGCCTTTGGAAATGGACAGCAGATGGTGGGCCGTGAGGGACTCGAACCCTCGACCTTGGGATTAAAAGTCCCCTGCTCTACCAACTGAGCTAACGGCCCGCATCGCTGCGCCTTTGAATTGTAAACGCGCAAGTTTGCGGGGTCAATGAGGTGTTTGAAAGATATGTGATGGAACAAGGATATCTGCGCAGGAATTCCCGAAATTTGCTAGTATTTCAGTTTGTCGCAATGCGGAAAAACTGCGTGAAGGAGCACTCTTGTCCAAAGACGATGTGATTGAACTCGAAGGCGAAGTCATCGAGGCACTGCCGAACGCCATGTTTAGGGTTAAGCTTGAAAATGGCCACAATATATTGGCGCATATCTCCGGCAAAATGCGTATGCATTACATCAAGATCCTTCCTGGTGACCGCGTGACCGTAGAGCTTTCCGTCTACGATCTCGACCGCGGCCGCATCACGTACCGCTTCAAGTAGGTGCGGCATCCGCACGTTTTGGGCCCTGAAATGTGCGGGAATTCTGAATTCGCGTGATCGTTCGAAAGTTGTTCGAACGCGCGGATAGGGGTCGCCTCGTACGAAGAATGTATCGAACCTGCTGCTTGGGGGATTCACCCGGCACGGTTCGCCTACGACTTCGAAGCGGGCAGCCGAGCAAGAAAAAAATCACCTGCGGCTGGGTGTTTGCATATATACATTAGTACGCATAACCGAAAGGAAATTGAAATGAAGGTACGTCCTTCGGTCAAGAAAATGTGCGATAAGTGCAAGATCATTCGACGCCATGGCAAGGTTTACGTCATTTGCGAGAACCCGCGCCACAAGCAGCGTCAGGGTTAAAGGGAAGAAGGTAATAGCATGGCACGTCTCGTAGGTGTTGACCTTCCTCGCGAAAAGCGCGTCGAAATTGGCTTGACCTATATCTACGGCATCGGTAACACCACTGCAAAGAAGATCATTGCGGAGACCGGCGTCGATCCGAACATCCGCTGCAAGGACCTGTCCGAGGAGGATCTGTCCAAGCTGCGCGACTACATCAACAAGAACCTCACGGTCGAAGGCGACCTCCATCGTGAGAAGTCCCAGGACATCAAGCGCCTCATGGAGATCGGCTGCTATCGCGGCCTGCGCCACCGCAAGGGCCTGCCCGTTCGCGGCCAGCGCACGCACACGAACGCTCGCACCCGCAAGGGCAAGCGCAAGCAAATCGGCGGCAAGAAATAAGTGGAGGTAGCTTAAGTTGGCAACTAAGAAGAACGCTCGCAGCCGCGTGAAGCGCGCTGAGCGCAAGAATGTTTCCGTGGGCCAGGCTCATATCAAGTCCACGTTCAACAACACCATCGTCAGCATCACCGATTCCCAGGGCAACGTGATTTCCTGGCAGTCCGCTGGCACGGTCGGCTTCAAGGGCTCCCGTAAGTCCACGCCGTTCGCTGCCCAGATGGCTGCTGAGGCGGCTGCTAAGACCGCTATGGAGCACGGCCTGCACAAGGTTGCTGTTTTCGTCAAGGGCCCCGGTTCCGGCCGTGAGACCGCCATCCGTTCGCTTCAGGCGGCCGGTCTGGAAGTCTCCAGCATTCAGGACTGCACCCCTATCCCGCACAACGGTTGCCGTCAGCGCAAGCGTCGTCGCGTTTAATTGAAAGGACTCACTAATGGCAATCGATAGAACTCCGGTTCTTAAGCGCTGCCGTCAGCTCGGAATCGATCCTGTGGTTCTGGGATACAGCAGCAAGAAGGAATCCAAGCGTCAGCCCAAGCGTCGTCGTCGCGAGAGCGAGTACGGCATGCAGCTGCGCGAGAAGCAGAAGGCCAAGTTCATCTACGGCGTTCTGGAGAAGCAGTTCCGTGGCTACTTCAAGAAGGCAAAGTCCATGCCCGGCATCACCGGCGACAACCTGATGCAGATCCTGGAGTCCCGTCTGGACAACGTGGTCTTCCGTCTGGGCTTCGCCCGTACGCGCAAGGAGGCACGTCAGACCGTGTCCCACGGCCACATCACCGTCAACGGCAAGCGTGTCGACATCCCGTCGTACCGCGTCCGTCCCGGCGACCTGGTGGCTGTTGCCCCGAAGGCGAAGGACCTGCTGGTTATCAAGAGCGCGCTGGTCTCGAACGAGCGCGTCCAGGTGCCTGTTTGGTTGGAGGTTGACATCGAGAAGCTGCAGGGCAGCGTGCTGAGCCTGCCCCTGCGCGACCAGATCGATCTGGACATCCGCGAGCAGCTCATCGTCGAACTCTATTCGAAATAGCAGGAGCTTTCCGAGGAGGCTACAAGAATATGACAGAATTCATGAGGCCGACAGTAACCGCAGAAGAGATCAACGAGACGGTTGGGCGCTATACCGTCGAACCGCTCGAGCGAGGCTACGGCACCACGCTGGGCAACAGCATCCGCCGCGTCCTGCTCTCTTCCCTCGATGGTGCGAAAGCAACCGCTATCAAGATCGAAGGCGTGCAGCATGAGTTCACGACCGTTGAGGGCGTGATCGAGGATGTCACCGACATCGTGCTGAACGTCAAGGGCCTGGTTTTCCGTGCCCTGAACGACGACATCGAAGAAGCGACTGCGCATGTGCTGGCTGAGGGCCCGTGCACGGTGACCGGCGCCGATCTTGAAGTGCCCACCGAGTTCGAGCTGATCAACCCCGAGCATGTCATCGCCACGGTCGCCGACGGCGGCACGTTGGACATGACGGTTCGCATCGGCGTGGGTCGCGGCTACGTGCCCGCCGAGCGCAACAAGCGCACCGAGGACCCCATCGGCATCATCCATGTCGATTCGCTGTTCTCGCCCGTGCGCCGTTGCACGCTGAATGTCACCGATACTCGCGTCGGTCAGCGCACCGACTACGACCGCCTGGTGCTGGAAGTCGAAACGGACGGCTCCATCACTCCGACGGACGCTGTGTGCCGTGCCGCGAATATCATCGACCAGTACATGAATGCATTCCTGGGTCTGATCCAGCGCGACGAAGAGGAAGAGGAAGGCGTAGAAGCCCCCTCCATCTTTGCTCCCGAAGGTCAGAAGGCGAATGCCGAGCTCGACAAGCAGATCGAGGACCTGGACCTTTCCGTCCGCTCCTACAACTGCCTGAAGCGCGCCGGCATCCATTCCGTGCGTCAGCTGGTCGAGTACTCCGAAAACGATCTGCTGAATATCCGCAACTTCGGCGCTAAGTCGATCGAGGAAGTCAAGGACAAGCTGATCTCCATGGGTCTCAGCTTGAAGCAATAGGAGAAGTCAATGAGACACTACAAGAAGGGTCGTAAGCTGGGCACGGATGCCAGCCATACGAAGGCAATGAAGCGCAGCCTGGTCACTGCTCTGTTCCTGAACGACCGCATCAAGACCGTCGAAGCCCGTGCTAAGGAGATTCGCCCGGACGTCGACCGCATCATCACGTGGGCGAAGAAGGGCGACCTGCACTCCCGCCGTCTGGCCATTGCCTGGCTGGGTGACGCCGAGGTTGTCCGCGAGGTCTTCGACAAGGTTGACCAGGGCATGTTCGCCGGCCGTA
>OGOS01000635.1_pt1 | contig 27421 bp, 23 predicted proteins | sample 1552701 | NCBI WGS metagenome assembly OGOS01 (sample SAMEA2580128, study PRJEB22360) | human gut metagenome | biome: human gut; feature: human-associated habitat; material: faeces | place: Denmark | collected 2008/2010
TGCTCTTCTTTTTGTTGTTCTTTATTTATCTAGTCTTCATATTCTATTTCAATTATTGTTCCACCAATTGTTAATACTCCACTATGAAATGTTATTTTTGTCTTTTTATTCTTCATCATGCTTATATACTCCTTATCACTTGTATACTTTTTATCATTTACTTATACTTATATCATATCTTATTCCATTTTAATTTCAATGCCCTAAATAATCCATTAACTTATATATTAATAATAAAAGTTCATATAACTAATGATTTTAACTAAAAAACTGCATAGGAAAATAACCTTTATAGCTTTTTATTTTTATAATTTTCAGTTTTAAGCCATTTATAAAAACTAAAATAAATACTTTGTGTTTAATTATAATAAATTTTAAAATAGTTTATTTAATCACATTTATTTTTATCTTAAGATAAAAAATTACTTATTTCACATTTAAACTTAGTTATTTTTATAAAAATAATCTAAAATATCATCAAATGTTTCAAAAGCTAAGCCTGCTGCTTCACAACATTCAGTTATAGCTTCTTTCATTTCCTTTATTGGAATATCTTTTATTGTATCACATTTAATTCCCTCTTTACGATATGATTCGCAAATGGCATTTTCAAGTTCTTCTTTTGAAACACCATCTTCTTTAAAAATGTTTAAAAATATTTCTCTAATATTATTTTCTCTTTCTATTTCTGTTAATATATTTTCCATATATCCTCCAAATTCATCTCAAAATTTTATAGCTTATTCATATTATATCACATTTTATGAAATTGTTAACATTTCAAAAATAAAGCAATAATTAATCATTTATATAAACAATTAATTATTGCTTTTCATACTTTATTTAAACTACTTCATTAAATAATTATCAACTGCTAATGCAACCTTTCTTCCTTCAGTTATTCCCCAAACGACTAACGAAGGACCTCTTCTTGCATCCCCTGCTACAAATACCTTTTCCTTAGATGTTTTATAATTTATATCATTTGCATGTATACTTCCTCTTTTATTTAAATCAACACCTAAATCATTTGCTATATAATCTTCAACTCCTGTAAATCCCATTGCTATTAATACTAAATCTGCATTCCATATCTTTTCTGAATTTTCTACTTCTTTAAGATTCATTCTTCCATCCTCACCTTTAATCAATTGTACATCAACAGTTTTTAAAGACTTAACATTTCCATTTTCATCCCCATAGAATTTTTTAACACTTGTTAAGTATCTTCTTGGATCATGTCCAAACATTTCAATATATTCTTCTTGACCATAATCAATTTTTAATACCCTTGCATACTCCGGCCATGGATTATTTTTACCTCGTGATTTTAATGGTTTTCCCATTATTTCAAATTGATTTACAGATTTAGCTCCTTGCCTAATAGCTGTTCCAACACAATCTGTTCCAGTATCTCCACCACCAATTACTATTACATCTTTATTAGTAGCTAAAATATCAGAACCCTTATTAAACTGAGAACCTACTATTCTTTTTGTGTTATTAGTTAAATATCTTACTGCAAAATGAATTCCATTAAGTTCTCTTCCTGGTACTTTTAAATCTCTTGGCTTAGATGCACCAATTGCAACTATTATTGCATCATATTCCTTTTGTAATTTGCTATACCTTACATCTATCCCAACGTTAATACAGGTTTTAAATATTACCCCTTCTTCCTTAAGAATATTAACTCTTCTTTCTATAATATTCTTTTCTAATTTCATATTAGGAATACCATACATCATAAGACCACCAACATAATCTTCTCTTTCATATACAGTAACATTATGTCCTAATTTATTTAAAATATCAGCAGATGCAAGACCTGATGGCCCTGAACCAATTATAGCTACTTTTTTACCAGTTCTTATTTTAGGTGGATTAGCCTTAATTTTCCCTTCAGTAAATCCTTTTTCAATAAGATACTTTTCATTTGCTTTAACTGTTACAGATTCTCCATTTAACCCACAAGTACATGCATTTTCACATAATGCAGGACATACTCTAGAAGTGAATTCTGGGAAGTTATTAGTCTTCTTTAAACGTTTATGAGCCTGTTCATACTTACCTTTAAATACTAAATCATTCCATTCAGGAATTAAATTATTTAAAGGACAGCCAGAAAACATACCTTTAATCTTCTGGCCGTACTGACAAAACGGAATACCACAGTCCATACATCTTGCACCCTGTTTCTGCTGTTCTTTAGTAGATAAAGGGATATGGAATTCATCGAAGTTCTTAATACGTTCGGTAGGAGGAACCTCATAAGATGTCTCACGTGCATAATCTAAAAATCCAGTTTTCTTACCCATGACTATTTTCCTCCTTTCATAGCTGCATTAAATGCTTCTACCTTAGACTGATCTTCATCTAGACCCTGTGACTGATAACAAGCAATCAGATCCATCATCTTCTTATAATCATGTGGAATGATCTTCTTAAACTTACCAATATATGTCTTGAAATCATCTAAGAACATCTTGGCTTTCTCTGAACCAGTATACTTATAATGATTTTCAATTAATTCTCTTACTGTTTTAATATCATATGGCTTGTTGACTTCAGAATATTCTACAAGTGCACCATTTAGTTTTTCATATAAATCATTATTTGGATCATAGATATACGCAATACCACCACTCATACCAGCAGCAACATTTCTACCTGTTTCACCTAAAATAACAACTAAACCACCTGTCATATATTCTAATGCATGGTCACCGACACCTTCTACAACAGCCTTAGCACCAGAGTTTCTTACACAGAAACGTTCACCAGCAACACCATTGATATAAGCTTCACCACTTGTTGCACCATATAAAGCAACGTTACCGATAATAATATTGTCTTCAGCTTTGAATGTAGCTTCATGAGGTGTCTTCACAATAATCTTACCACCAGATAAACCTTTACCTAAGTAGTCATTAGAATCACCTGTTAACTCAAGAGTTAATCCCTTAGGAATAAAGGCACCAAAGCTCTGACCACCTGCACCAAATGCATGTACTGTAATAAAGTCATCTTCTACAAAATTACCTAAAGCCTTAGTGATATGAGAACCAAGAATAGTACCAAATGAACGGTCTGTATTAGACACTTCTACAGAAACTTCTGTCTTCTTATGAGACTGAGATGCCTGTTCTAATGCCTTTAATAATACCTTTGTATCAAGTACTTCATTTAATTTGAAGTCATATACATGAGCTGGATTAAAGCAGTTATGTGCATCGTTTGCATATGTGCTATCTAAGATCTTAGATAAGTCTATATGATACTGATCTGCAATATCCTTCTTCTTTAATAAGTCAGTATGACCAACCATTTCATCGATTGTTTTAAATCCTAGCTGAGCCATATATTCACGCATTTCTTCAGCAACAAACTTCATGAAGTTTACTACATATTCAGGTTTACCTGTAAATCTCTTACGTAAGATAGGGTTCTGAGTTGCAACACCTACAGGACATGTATCTAAGTTACATACACGCATCATAACGCATCCCATAGTAATAAGTGGTGCTGTCGCAAAACCATATTCTTCTGCACCAAGTAAACATGCAATCGCAAGATCTCTACCAGTTAATAATTTACCATCTGTTTCGATTACGACACGATCTCTTAAATCATTCATGATTAATGTCTGATGTGCTTCCGCAAGACCTAATTCCCAAGGAAGACCTGCACTATAAACTGAGTTTCTAGGTGCTGCACCAGTACCACCATCATAACCAGAAATAAGAATAACCTGAGCACCCGCTTTCGCAACACCTGAGGCAATAGTACCAACACCTGCTTCAGATACTAACTTAACACTAATACGTGCTTCTTCATTCGCATTCTTTAAGTCATAGATTAACTGAGCTAAGTCTTCAATTGAATAAATATCATGATGAGGTGGTGGTGAAATAAGTGATACACCTGGAGTACTATGACGAGTCTTCGCAATCCAAGGATAAACCTTACCTGCTGGTAAGTGTCCACCTTCACCAGGTTTTGCACCCTGAGCCATCTTGATCTGAATTTCACTAGCAGAACATAAGTATTCACTTGTGACACCAAAACGACCACTTGCTACCTGTTTAATAGCTGAACATGTAGAATCACCATTAGGGCGAGTGACAAAACGTTCTGCATCTTCTCCACCTTCACCTGAGTTACTCTTACCATGTAATCTATTCATTGCGATAGCCATTGTTTCATGCGCTTCTTTTGAAATAGAACCATAACTCATAGCACCTGTCTTAAAACGTTTCACAATGTTTTCTACAGGTTCCACCTCTTCTAGAGGAATAGGTTTTCTCTTACTGAAGTCGAAGTCTAATAAACCACGTAAGTTAATACCTTCTTCTTCCTGACCAATAGTTTCAGAGAATTCCTTAAATAACTTATAATCACCTAAACGTGTGGCCTGCTGTAATAAGTGAATTGTCTTAGGGTTATAAAGATGGTTTTCTTTATGACTTCTTTCTTTATGGAATCCTCCAGAATCAAGTGTAGGATTTACATCATATCCAAGAGGATCAAAAGCCTGATTATGTAATGCATTTACATCAGCTTCAATATCTTTTAAAGTAATACCTTCAACTCTACTTATTGTATGAGGGAAGTATGTATCAATAACTTCTTTAGAAATACCAATGGCTTCAAAGTTCTGAGAACCACGATAAGACTGTAAAGTAGAAATACCCATCTTAGAAGCAATCTTAACAATACCAGAAAGTACAGCATGATTATAATCTTCTACTGCAGCATAGTAATCCTTTTCTAATAAACCATCTTCTACAGCCTGATGAATTGTATCCTGAACAAGATAGGCATTAATAGCACTTGCACCATAACCAAGTAATGTCGCAAAATGATGTACTTCTCTTGTTTCACCAGATTCAATAATTAAAGCCATCTTCATTCTCTTCTTAGTACGTACTAAATAAGAGTTAACACTTGCGACTGCAAGTAATGCTGGAATAGCACAATGGTTATCATCTACACCACGGTCTGAAAGAATAATAATGTTTGCACCACGATGATATGCTTTATCTACTTCAATAAAGAGATGATCTAAAGCTTTCTTAAGAGATGTATTCTTATAATAAAGTGTAGAAATAGTTTCACTTTCAAAATCATCTGTATGAAGATGTTTTAACTTAAGAATATCTGTGTTTGTAAGAATAGGATTATGAATATGTAATAAACGACAGTTATCAGGTGAATCATTTAAGATATTTCCTTCAGTACCAATATCTAATGAAGTAGATGTGACAATCTCTTCACGAATAGAATCGATAGGAGGGTTAGTGACCTGGGCAAATAACTGTTTAAAGTAATTAAAGAGTGGCTGATGCATAGTGCTCATTGCCGCAAGAGGGGCATCATTACCCATAGCGATAATAGGTTCATTACCATTAGTAGCCATTGGAATAATATAGTCTTTAATATCTTCATACTTATAACCAAAAGCAGTCTGTAATGTTTCTAGCTTTTCATCACTAATGACTTCTACTCTTTCATTAGGAATCTTTAAATCCTTTAAGTATGTGAGATGTGAATCAAGCCATTCACCATAAGGTTCCTTTTGTGCATAATAGTCCTTTAATTCGTCATCATTAATAAGAACGCCCTTCTTAGTATCTACAAGAAGCATCTTACCAGGACGTAAACGATCCTTAACCACAATATCTTCTGTAGGAACATCTAAAGAACCTACTTCAGAAGACAAGATTAAATAAGAGTCTTTAGTAATATAGTAACGAGAAGGTCTTAAACCATTTCTATCAAGTACAGCACCCATTAATTCACCATCAGAGAATAAAATAGAAGCTGGACCATCCCAAGGTTCCATGACTGTAGCGTTATAAGCATAGAAATCTTTCTTCTTTTTAGACATAGAAGGATTGTTTTCCCATGGTTCTGGAATACACATCATAACAGCACGAGGAAGTTCCATACCACTCATAACTAAGAATTCTAATGTGTTATCTAACATCGCAGAATCTGAACCATTTACATCTACAACAGGGAATACCTTTTCTGTATCTAATACATCACATTTCATGTTTTCTTCACGAGAAAGCATGTTGTTCGCATTACCTCTAATTGTATTAATTTCACCATTGTGGACAATAAAGCGGTTTGGATGTGCTCTTTGCCATGATGGATTTGTATTAGTAGAGAAACGAGAATGCACTAATGCAATCGCACTCTTATAATCTTCATCCTGTAAATCACTAAAGAAACTTCTTAACTGTCCTACAAGGAACATACCTTTATATACAATAGTACGGCTAGATAATGAACATACATAAGTATTTTCATTACTCTGTTCAAAAATTCTTCTTGCTTGATAAAGAAGACGATCAAAAGGAAGACCTACTTCACAATCATCAGGTTTCTTTACAAAGCCCTGCATAATATAAGGCATTGCATCAATCGCTTTAGTACCTAATACCTCTTTATGTGTTTCTACCTTTCTCCATCCAAGGAAAGTCATACCTTCCTTAGTAATAATCTTTTCAAACATAGTCATTGCTTGATGTCTTTCTAGTTCATTCATAGGGAAGAAGAACTGACCTACACCATAATGACCTTCCTTAGGTAACTGGAAATCCTTTACACTCTTCTTAAAGAATGTATAAGGAATCTGTGTGAGGATACCAACACCATCACCTGTTTCTCCCTTTGCATCCTTACCTGCTCTATGCTCTAACTGTTCTACAATCTTTAACGCATTTGATACTGTCATATGCGTTTTTACACCTTTGATATTAACAACTGCACCAATACCACAGTTATCATGTTCAAAAGATGAATCATATAAACCTTTGTTCATGCACACACCTCCTATATAAGTGAAACTATATTACAAAATATTTTTATCATTGTAAAGAAAAATTGTTAATAAAGTTGTAAAATGTTTGTAAAATTTATGAATATACGAAAAATAACATAATATACCTTCATTAAAGCGAAATAGCATAATAAAAAGAAAGCCTTTACGGCTTTCTTTTGATAATTTCTTCTTGGATATGCTTAATACGATGATACATACCTGGATGATCATAAGAGGTATATTCAATGAAGTCTGCAGGATACAAATCTATATCATGATAATGATAAAAATCAATCATTTCATATTAAAAACTTTCTTTATTCATTGCTGAAATTAAAAAATATATAAAAATCATTGGTATTAATATTGAAATGCAAGCGCATACGTACTATAATACCCATAGAATCTAGAACGCAAATAAATGACTGCTTAAAATTGCAGAAGGACAAATATTATAAAACCATTTCTCAATTAATGCCTATCAACTTATTGTCATTCCTAAATACTGCGAATATATAATCCGGATTGTTCCTCACTGCATGTTGCCTCTAGATAAGAAAAAAAAGAACCCTGCGAGGTTCTTTTTTTTCTTAGTCTACATTAGATGCATAGAAATTAGTTGTCTTATAGTTATACACAATACGTGATACATTAAATAACTGTCCATTAGAAAGATGTACATAATCTTCTACTTCTAATGCTGGACTACCTTCTTCTAATCCTAGAATAGAAGCTTCCTGTGCACTTAACTGTTTAACATGGAAATACTTATCTGCAAAACCAATACTTAACTTTAAATCATTCTTAATATAACTATAGATTGACTGACTTGCAATACGACGATCAAGTGAAGGAACAAGATCCTTATTATAGTAAGTATATTCAATAGCCATTGGAACACCATCCATCTTTCTTACTCTTTCAATATAATAGATAGGTGTAGTGAGTTCACATTGCATACGTTTTGATAGTTCTTCTCCAGCCATCATAATATGGAATCCCTTGACATCAGTAGTAATCTTATGACGTGGGGCATTCTCAGTAATACCACAAGAACCATTCATCCATAAAGAATCATCATCTCTTGTATGACGTACAAATACACCACTTCCCTGAATAGAGAATAGAGTACCTTGTTTCTTTAAAGTACGGATCGCATTTCTAATTGTATTTCTGCTTACTTGATACTGTTCAATTAACTGATCTTCTGTTGGTAGCTTATCAGTATATTCATTTTTTTTTATTTTGTGGATAATATCTTCCACTACTTCTTGATATTTAGACATTTTTTCATCACCGCCCACATATTAACATAACCTAACTTTTTGGTCTAGTGCGAAAATAGTGATATAATGCATTTTGAGGTGAAAACTATGAATTTTACACAAATTAAGATGATTATTTGTGATATGGACGGTACTTTGTTGGATAATCAGAAGAATTTACCTCCACATTTTAATCAAATATATAAGGAATTGTATGATAGAAATATCATTTTTGCGATTTCATCTGGACGACAGATGGGAGAAGTGAGAAAGTATTTTAAAGGAAATAAAACTATTTACCTTATGGCTGAAAATGGTGGCTATATACAACATAACGGAGATACGTTACTTGCAGACTATATGAACCAGGAAGATGTCTATAAGCTTACAAACTTTGTGTTTACACTTAAAGGCATGGCTCCTATGTTAAGTGGTAAGAAGGCTATGTATGCATTCAATAAAGATAAGGAACTTATAAGTAAGCATACAAGTCACTTTAATATTACTTATGTAGATACAATAGAAGATATTGATGATGATATATTTAAAATTACAGTCTGTGACCCTATGGATCCAGTGAAGAATTGTTTGGAAGGTCCTTTGTCTCGTATTAAAGGTTTTGAAGTGAAGCCATCAGGAGACTGTTGGATTGATATTAATAAGAAGGGACAATCTAAAGCAGATAGTGTTGTCTTCTTACAAAAGACATTAAGTATATCAGAAGAAGAAACAATGGTATTTGGGGATGCTGATAATGATCTATCGATGTTCACACATGCTTATTATAGTTTTGCGATGAAGAATGCAGATCACTTTATATAAAGTAAAGCACGTTTTGTAACTCAAGAAGATAATGATCATGATGGGGTCATGAAGACAATACAGAAGATGATTGAAAATGAAGATGGATTATTGATTAATATATAGAGGAGGAGATATAAAATGAAAAAGATTGGATTTATTGGTTTAGGTATTATGGGGTTGCCTATGGCAGGTCATTTAATGGATGCAGGTTATGAAATGCATATTTATGCAAGACATCCAGAAAAGGTGACATCTTTAGTAGAGAAGGGGGCTACACTTCATTCTACAATTCATGATTGTGTGAAAGATGTAGATGCAGTCATGACTATTGTAGGTTTTCCACAGGATGTAGAAGAAGTTTATTTTAATGACAACAACATTCTAGATTCAGTAAAGGAAGGTACATATCTTATTGATATGACAACTACATCACCTACACTTGATCAAAGAATATATGAAGAAGGTAAAAAGAGAAATCTCCATGTATTAGATGCACCAGTCACTGGTGGAGATACAGGCGCAAAGAATGCGACTCTTTCTATTCTTGTAGGAGGAGACAAAGAAGATTATGAAGCATGTCTTCCTTTATTTGAAGCTATGGGTACTAATATTAATTATCAGGGTCCTAGTGGTTCAGGACAGCATGCAAAGATGGCCAATCAGATCATGATTGCAGGGGCATTATCTGGTGTATGTGAAGCACTCACATATGCATCTAGTAAAGGTTTGGATTTAGATGTTTTATTAAAGTCTGTGTCTACCGGTGCGGCAGGAAGTCATCAGTTAGATGCTTTTGGACCTAAGATTTTAAAGGCTGATTATCAACCAGGATTCTTTATGAAACACTTTATTAAAGATATGAAACTTGCTGATGAAGAAGCCAAAGAATCAGATATGACACTTAATATATTAGAAACAGTATTAAAGAACTATCAGGAATTAGAAAAAGAAGGCTATGGTGACTTAGGTACACAAGCTTTAATGAAGTATTATAAAAAGCCCTAAGAGAGGGCTTTAAGCAATTCAGTCTTAGAAGCAGGGGTAAATCCCTGGATCATCTCTTTTGATCCTCCACCTTTGCTTTTAAGGCTTTTTAATTGTGTTAATATATCTAATGCATTTGATGTAGAACCTATGACATAACGATAACCTTTCTCATCATTTCCTACAAATACACCACCTGTACTATAAACATTGACGAGATGATTAGTCACTTCTCTTTGATTTACAGGTAAACAGTCTTCTACAAATAAATAAGCATGATCACATAAAGAAATCATATGTTCTTTCTCTAGTTGTGCATATTTGACTTCTAAAGCTGTTTTTTCTTCATACATCTTATTGACTTGTTTTACAAGTGTTTGATTGTTGGAAGAGAAAAGATGATAAAGTGATTCAAGATGATCAAAATCATCCTTAAAACGATGATAAGCACGTTCACCAAATAAGAATATAAAACGTGTTCCTCGAGTTGTATGAATTACTTTGATGATCTTGAATACGCCTAATTCACCTGTTCTTTTTACATGGGGAGCACAACATGCACATATATCATAATCTTTGATCTCTACAATACGTACTTTACCTTTAATCTCTTTCTTAGAACGATAAGAGATACTCTCTAAATCATCAGGATAGAAACAATGAATCTCTTTATTCTCATAGATAGCTTGATTCACTTTCTCTTCTATTAAATCAATATCCTTGATATCACCATCATATTCTACTTGTCCTTCTTCACTATTTAGATGGAAACTCACATTATCATAACCATATAAACTATGCACAATACCAGAAAGAAGATGTTCTCCCGTATGATTTTGCATAAGAGAATAACGTCTCTTCCAGTCAATATGACCTTCTATTTTATCTCCTACATTGAAGTGATGCTTCATAACATAATGGATAATCACATTATTCTTAATCTGTACATCCTTGACAGGAATATCATTAATAGTCCCTAAATCACATTCCTGACCACCTTCCTCAGGAAAGAAAAGTGTCTGGTCAAGAATGATTTCATTCTTATTTACTTCTACTACTGTTGCCTTGAAATCTGTACTATAAGGCATTTCATCATATAATTTTATTGTTTTCATATATATCACCTTTATTATTCTAACATAAACACTTGACCGAGAGGTACTACCGAGTGTTAAAGTGTTTTCATAATTTGTGAATTATGAATTATAAATATTAATTTGTGTTAGAATAACACAGAAAAAGAAGGGAGAAATTATAGTGGATAAAAAGAAAACATCAGTCAATATGCTGGAGGGTTCAATATTTAAGAGTTTAGTTATCTTTATGATTCCAATTCTTATATCAAACATCTTCCAACAGTTCTATAACACAATGGATACTGCCATTGTAGGAAATACTTTAGGAATGACATCACTTTCTGCCATTGGTTCATGTGCAGCGGTCTATGACTTATTAGTAGGTTTTGCGTTAGGTATTGGGAATGGGTTATCTATTGTCACTGCAAGAAGCTATGGTTCAGGAGATGAAGAACTCTTAAAGAAATCAGTTGCAGCTAGTTTTGTGATTGGTATTATATCTTCTATTGTGATTACTATTATTGCCTCTATTGGAATCAAACCATTACTTATTGCAATCAATGTATCACCGGACTTACTAAATGAAGCTTACAGCTATATTATTGTGATTGTACAATTCTTAGTCGTTATGTTTGCCTATAATCTATGTGCAGGGTTATTACGTGCTATAGGGAATAGTTTAATGCCTTTAGTGTTCTTAATCATATCATCAGTATTAAATATCGGTTTAGACTTATTCTTTATCACACAGCTTCATATGGGTGTTAGAGGAGCAGCAGTTGCGACAGTTATTGCTCAGGGTGTATCAGTCGTATTCTGTTTGATTTATATCTTTAAGAATGTCCCATTACTCGTACCAGAAAAGAGACATTTTAAATTTGATGCAGCTCTTTATAAAGAACTATTAGGACAGGGATATTCTATGGCTGTTATGAGTGCTATCGTTAATGCCGGTTCAGTTATCTTACAGTCAGGTATCAATGGTTTAGGAAGCAAGCAGATCATTGCAGGTCATACTGCTGCAAGAAAACTTTATATGTTCTTTAATATGCCATTTACTGCCATGGCTCAAGCAGCAAGTACATTTGTATCTCAAAACAAAGGCGCAGAAAATGTATCACGCATTCGCAAAGGTATGAAACAGATGTATATCTATGATATTGTTGTGGCCGCATTAGCAACCGTTATTCTATTATTAAGTGCCCCTACACTTGTAACATGGATTTCTGGTACAACAGACAAGACAGTCCTATACAATGGTTCACTTTATTTACGTATCGTAGCTCCTAACTATGCAGTATTAGGTATATTAATGCAGACAAGATTTGCTTTGCAAGGTATTGGACAGAAGATGTTACCACTTGTATCTAGTGTTATTGAATTAGTCGGTAAGATCATCTTCGTATTCGCACTTATTCCAGTCTTTAAATATATGGCTGTCATCTTCTGTGAACCAGTTATCTGGGTCGTTATGACAATCTATCTATTAATCGTATTCTGGAGAGATCCATTCATTAAAGAGGCTTAGGCCTCTTTTCTTGCAACACCTATTTAGAAATATTTCTAAATAGGTGTTGCATTTCTTGGTATTTATTGTATAATCTATTTAGAAAGTTATCTAAATAGGTGGTGAACATATGTTTGAGAAAACATTTAAAGCACTCAGTGCACCAGTAAGAAGAGATATTCTTAACTTATTAAAGAAAGGAAGGATGTCTGCAGGAGATATAGCTGCACAATTTGATATGACACAGGCCACTGTCTCATATCACTTATCGATATTAAAATCTGCAGACTTAGTAAGAGAAGAAAAAGATAAGAATTATATTTATTATGAAATTAATGCGACTGTGTTTGAAGAAATGTTGTTGTATTTTAAGTCTTTTTTAGGAGGAAATGATGATGTTGAAGAATAAATGGTTTAAGTTTAGTTTGGTATTATTTCTGTTGCCACTTGTATGTATATTAGTGACTTATAATAAGTTACCTGCACAAGTTGCAACACACTTTGATTTTCATGGTACACCTGATGGGTATATGAATAAGTTCTTAGGTTTATATGGTGTGTGGGCGTTTATGTTATTGCTTCATATATTCTGTACCTTCATGACATTTAAGGATCCTAAAAAGAGTAATATACCAGAAGTAGGATTAAGAATCATATTAATGATCTGCCCAGTTATATGTTTGATGGTCACTCTACTTATTATTACATATAGTCTAGGCTATCGTTTTGATATGACATTTATTATGAATATAGTAATAGGGCTCATCTTTATTATTTTAGGTAATTATTTACCTAAAATAAAAAGAAACTATACTATAGGTATTCGTACTTCATGGGCATTAAATAGTGATGAGAACTGGTCACGTACACATAGATTTTCTGGTTATGTGTTTGTATTGAGTGGAATGTTGTATATTGTCTTTAGTATGTTAGGTTATATGTTTATTGGTCTAGGTATTATACTTATATCTAGTTTACTATGTTTTGGATATAGCTATAGTTTATACAAGAAGGGGATTTAGTAATTATCAGGTATGAGAATCAAAACTCATACCTTCTTTTTTTATCATTTTTAATTTAGGTTTATAAAAACCTATTGACATATTAATAATAAAGAGTAGAATTGTAAGTGTAGAAGAGATAAGGTTTATAAAAACCTAAGGAGGAAAAGATATGTTAAACAAAGTAGAATTAATTTATCGTTCAAACAGAACGAAAAATGAAGCAGGTACAGTACATCGTTATATGAAGCTTCAGAGTTATCTAATTTATATTCAAAGACAGGGAAAGATAAAAGATATTCAGTTTCATTTTGAAGACTACAAAGTGTTTGAAGAGAAAATGAAAGAAGCAATTGAATCTTGTCAATCAATTGTTACTAAAGAGGTGCTTGTTAGTATATTAAATAATAAACTCAATTATATTAGAGATAGTGCTAATGATACTTATAAACAATTGTTGGAATGTGAAGATGAAGAACTTTTAGAAGTGTTTAAAATAGAAACTATAATGGATCGTTCATCAATGTATTGTGAATGCATAACTGAGGATTATCTCTCTGAACTAGTAATGAAACTTCATGAAGGAAGAAGCAACAAGAAAATCATTGATTTATGTTCAGGACAAGGAAGATTTTTATCAGTTGCAGCGAAATCGTATCCAAAAAGCCAAATGGCTGGCATAGAACTGTTAGAGTTAAATGTGATTGATTCAAAAATGATTTTGGATATGATGTCTAGTGATAGTTCGATTTATTGTGGAAATTTACTTCATACACCATGTGTTCCAAATTATGATTTAGTTTTCTGTGATTATCCTAGGGGTATAGTTCCATGTGATTATCTTTGTAATGATAAAGATGGTATTTTTAGTTTTGATAATATAAGAAGAGAAACTGATTGGGCTTTTGCAGGAAAAGCTATTAATTCTATGAATGAAAATGGGCGTGTCTATGTTTTAATGTCTGCAAGAGCGTTAAATAGTTCATCAGAAAGACGAGTACGTAAACAGGTAATTGATAATGGGCTGTTAGAAATGTCTATTTCCTTTTCAGCTGATTCTCGTTTCTATAAAGTTGGTGAATATTCACTTCTAGTATTTTCTAAGGGGAATAAAACTGTGAAGATGGTGGATGCAACTAGTTTTTGTGATAGAGTTGGGGAAAATAGAATTAAAGTGGATGAAATTGTTGAAGCAATTAATAATAACTCTAGCGAGTATGTAAAGATTATTGATAATGAAACAATTATCAATAATTCTTATAAACTAAACAGTAACACATACTTTATGGAGAAAATTACTGTACCGCATGCAAAACAACTTAAAACAGTTGCAGAGACATTTAGAGGTGTTCAATATACTTCTAAACAATATACTGAACTTAATCCTGGAGAAGGGAAATACGATATATTGAAGATTAGTGATATTAATGATGACTTTCTTGAGTGTACAGATCTAGCATCTATTGATATGCCAGAAAAGAAAGCAGGAAGATATTTATTAAAAGAAAATGATATTATCATTGTTTCTAAAGGATATGTTTTAAAGATAGCATATGTAAAAGATTTAGGGGGAAAGCAAGTCATCCCAACAGGAAACTTATCTGTTATCAGAGTAACTGATAAGAAAGTCTCTCCATTGTATTTATTTATATTCTTAATGAGTAGTAAAGGTCAAGCCTTGCTTGATCAATGCTTAGTAGGATCAACAATCAAGTCATTATCTAAAAAAGAACTTGATGAAATGTATATTCCAGCTATTGATTTAGAAACACAGAAAAAGATTGAGGATAGATATCTTTTGCTTCAGGGTAGAATCGAAGATTTGAAGGATGAATTAAATGAATTAAAAGAAAAACAGAATAACATTTTTGAAAGTGAGGTGGAATCTTAATATGGTCTTATCAACTATTGAACTCGATAGAGTGATGACTTATGTATATGCTAAGTTGTCATCAGAGTTAACTATTGCGAATCGAAGTAATGAGCTAGAAGAATATTTAAGTAAGATTGGATGCACAGACTGTATAGAGAAGCACAATACTAGTTATCTTGCTCATAATGCGAAAATATTGGTGATTGGTGATATGAATATCAATTGTAAAAGCATTAAGAAAATAGCTAAGAAATGTGGAATTAAAGCAGATAGAATTGAAGTCATTAGTGAGTATGAGAAGTTAACTAATCTGAATTTTGAGAAGTATAGAAACAATACAAATTATTCAGATATCATAATCGGACCTACTCCACATAAAGTAAAAGGAATTGGTGGTTATTCGAGTGCTATATCAATGATGGAACATAATCCTGAGGAATATCCAAAATTGATTAGAGCAGAAACAGCTGCTGGGGAATTAAAATTAACAGCCACATCATTCGAAGCAGCATTAAGACAAACACAGCAATATCTAGGTAAAATCAACTAAATATAACACCTTCTAATAAGTGATCATGGATAAGGGAAAAAATATTTCATTTTATTTTTTAAACACCTAAATTATGTTGTTCTCAAGCGACAATATAGTGCATAAAAAATAAAATTAGTGTATAGTAGAGGATGGGTAAGGGAATAGCTCATACCAAAATCCGATTTCCTTACTATGATCACCGTAGGTGATCTTTTTTTGTGCATATATACAGGAAAAAATTAAAAATAATTTTTTTAACACCTAATAATAAGCATTGTCAGAGGGGGTACCTGAGAAATTTTATTTTTAAAAGAGTATAATAATAGTAGAAGAAAAAAATACATATGAAAACGATTACGATATATAATGTATTTATAACTGTTTATATTATTTTATAGAGAATGGGTGATGACGATGGATAAGAAGTATTTAGCACATATATCTGAAAATAGGGAACAGACAGTGTATGAGCATTGTGAAAATGTTTCACGATATGCAGAATTAGAAGCAAGAAGTGTTGGACTTGGTAGTACTTTGAAAATTGCTGGATTATTACATGATGTAGGTAAATTGACAGATGAGTTTAATGAGTATATTCATAAAGCAGTAGAAAATCCTAATTCTGTGAGAAGGGGTAGTATCAATCATTCTAGCGCAGGTGCAAAGTATATTATGGATTATGGGGCTAAACATAATATAGAATTTTTACCTGAATTGATTGCATATTCTATTTTTTCACATCATGGGTTGAATGATTGTGTTGATGAAAATGAAGAAGATAAGTTTACACCTAGATTAAAGGTGGATGAGAATAGTTATCAAAACGTATTAGGTAATATAGAACCTTTGATCACTACAGTAGATTTAAAAAGTTTATTGGAAAAGTCAGAAAAAGAATTTAATAATCAAGTTGAAAAGATAAAAAAGATTTGTATTGATATGAAATTCAGTTGTGATGAAAATAGTTCTTTTTTATTAGGATGTCTAGAACGATTGATATTGTCTTATTTGATTGACGCAGATAGAAGAGATACTGCTGAATTTATGCAAGGTAAGATTAACAATAGAAAGACTCAAGAAGAAATCAATGAGTTATGGAAAGACTATCAAAAGAAGTTGAATCAAAAATTAGACAGTTTTAAAACTGTTACAAAGATTGATAAGTTACGTAAACAGATGTCTGATTATTGCTTTGATTTCACTAAAAATGGCAATGGAATATATAGACTTTCTATTCCTACTGGTGGAGGAAAAACTCTCTCAAGTATGCGTTACGCACTAGAATTAGCTAAGAAAGAAGAAAAAAGACATATCATATATGTTGCACCATTTCTATCGATTCTAGAACAGAATGCAAATGAGATAAGAACTATTTTAAATGATGATGACAATATTCTAGAGCATCATTCAAATGTATGTATTGATGAAAATAATGTTGAACAGCTGAATAGACATGAATTACTTGCTGATGATTGGAGTGCTCCTATCATTATGACGACTACTGTTCAATTTCTAAATACATTATTTGATGGAGGTATGCAGTCGGTGAGACGTCTTCATCAATTAACAAATGCGGTCATTATTATAGATGAAGCACAATCAATTCCTATAAAGTGTTTGAATCTTTTTACTACATTCATGAATTTCTTATCTTATTGTGGAAATTCTACGATTGTAATGTGTACAGCAACTCAACCGTTGTTTGAGAAAATCAATAGACCACTTCTGTATAAAGATAAGTGTAAGGATATGATTCCTAATATTGAATTCTTCTCTAATGAATTCAAGAGAGTACATATAGAAAGACCTGATAAGAAAGAATATGATTATGAGTCTTTAGCACAGTTTATATTGGATAAGATGGATCAAAATATATTGGTTGTTCTTAATACAAAAGGTGCTGTAAGAGGAGTATATAATGAAATTAAAGAATTAGTAAGTGATGATGTTGATGTTATTCAGTTGACTACTTATATGTGTGCGCAACATAGACTAGATATCATTAAGAAGATGAAGCAGTCATTATCAAGCCGAAAAACAATTTGTATTAGTACACAGTTGATTGAAGCAGGTGTAGATATTTCTTTCCAAACTGTTATTAGATCTTTAGCTGGATTAGATAGTATTACGCAAACAGCTGGAAGATGTAATAGAAATGGTGAAACAAGTGAAGGAATTGTCTATATGGTTGATGTGAAAGAAAATTTAAATCAATTGCGTGATATAAGAGAGTCAGTAAAGGCAACTAAACGTGTTCTAGATGATTATGATGGTGATTTACTGATGCCAGATGCTATCAGAAAATATTATGAAAGATATTATTATCCTAAGATGTCTGATAACAATGTGTATTGTCCAATGGATTATTGTCTTAAGAATCATCAATCTGTTAAAGATTTATTTCACTATTTATCGTCAAATAGAAGACCATCAGGCTATGCTTATCTGCAATGTCAGGCTTATAAATACGCAGGAAAGAATTTTAGTGTGATTGAAAAAGGAAATACAGTCGGACTTATTACTCAATATGGTGAAGCTAAAAATATTGTGGAGGAAATGATGAATAATCCTTATGACTTGGCATTTGTGAAGCAATGTTTAAAGAAGTTGCAAAGGTATACGGTCAATGTCTATCAGACAGACACAAGGTTGAAAGAAATTGAGAACCGCCAAGGTATTACAAGATTTAATGAAGATATTTTGATTTTGGATGAAGGTTTCTATACAAATGAAGAAGGATTAAGTACTGAATTATCATTAGAAATATTCTAGAGGAGGATGAATGATGGAACATAAGAATAGCATTGAATTCAAAGTGTATGGGAGATATGCCTTATTTACAGACCCACTTACAAAAACAGGTGGTGAAAAATATACATATCAGATTCCTACATATCAAGCACTAAAAGGAATATGTGAAAGTATCTATTGGAAGCCTACGTTTCAATGGGTCATTGATGATGTGAGAATCATGAATCCGATAAGAACGCAGAGTCAGGGAATTAGACCAATACATTATCAGGATTCAAAGAATGATTTATCTATTTATACATATTTAAAGGATGTTGAATATCAAGTAAGAGCACATTTTGTATGGAATGAAAATAGAAAAGACTTGGTAGGAGATAGAAATGAAAATAAGCACTGGTTGATTGCGAAAAGAATGGTCGAACGTGGAGGAAGAAGAGATATTTTCCTTGGTACAAGAGAATGCCAGGCTTATGTCGAACCATGTAAGTTTGATGAATCAAAAGGATACTATGATGATAGCGACATGTCATTTGGAATAATGGTTCATGGCATTACGTATCCTGATGAATCAAAAGTAGAAGATGGTAAAGGCGAAATGAGTATTAGATTATGGAAACCAGTAATGCGAAAAGGAATTATTCATTTTATTACACCAGATGAATGTCCTATTGTGAAAGATGTAGGCAAGCAGGAAATTAAAGTATTTGAAAAGGGTGTTAATTTTTCTGGATTAGATGAATTTGAGAAAGGAGGAGTATTTGGCGATGAGTTGGATAAGCAATTTGAGTAGCACATATGATCAATGTGAGTCATTAATCGGTAAGGTGAGTGGGGATGATAATTCAGTAATTTTATTGCCATTGTTTCATCTACAGTTGAAAGCACAGATAGAAATTTATATTGATCAAGATGGAAATTTTATTAGAGCTGAAAGAATATCAAAGGATGATCAAGTAACTGTATTTCCTGTGACTGAAGATAGTGCTAGTAGAAGTAGTGGGATAACTCCTATGCCTCTGTTTGATAAGTTATGCTATATTGCAGGAGATTATGATCAGTACAGCGAAGATTCGAAGGAAAAAAGAGAATATTTTGATGCTTATATTAAACAATTAGGTGATTGGGCTAATTCAGAGTATTCTTGTTCACAGATTAAAGCTATCTATACTTATTTGAAAAAAGAGCATGTGATGCAAGATTTAATTGCTGATGATAAGTTTGATAAGGATTCTTTGGATGATGTTGCAAGATTTATAGTAGAATCTCCTGATGCTATGGATGAAAAAGTCTGGGAAGACAGTTTAGTTCATGATTGTTTTATAGCCTATACTTTGAGTAAGACAAGTGATTTAGGCATTTGTTATGCGACAGGAAAAGTGACACAATTAACGACAAAGTTACCTGCAAAAATTCGTAATGCCGGGGATAAAGCAAAACTCATATCATCAAATGATACTTCAGGGTATACATTTAGAGGTAGATTTAAAAATGCTGAGCAAGCTGTTGGTATTGGATATGTAACATCTCAAAAAGCACACAATGCATTACGCTGGTTAATATCTAAGCAGGGATATAGAAACGATACTGAGCGTATAGTGTGTTGGGCAAGTAAGACAATTAAAACACTTGAACCATTTGATAATCCTTTTGCATTATTTGCTGAAGAAAAAGTTGAGATTGATACTTTAGAAAAGTACGCACATCAGATTAGTTGTTTATTAGCTGGATATCGTACAAAACTAAGTAACGAAAAAGTATCAATAATATCAGTAGATACAGCGGATGGATCAAATCAAGGCCGTTTATCAATTACGTACTACAACGAACTATTGGGAAAAGAATATCTTGATAGGCTTAATAAGTGGTATCTAGAATGTAATTGGAGATTACATCGTAAAGTAGATGGTGAATATGTTGATTATATAGGAACACCTACGCCGTTAGATATTGCACGTGCAGCCTATGGTGTGGATCAAGAAGGATTATTGAAGATTACCAATTCAAAATTACAGAAGAAGTGTGTGGATCGAATATTGTCTTGTATTGTGGATAATAGAAAATTGCCGATGGATATTCTGCAGTGTGCTGTAAACAATGCAAGTAATCCACAAAAATATAGTTCTTATAACTGGAATTTTATATTAGAAACAACATGTGCACTTATTAGAAAACATAACATTGATTATAAGAAAGGAGAATATAGTGAAATGTTAGAAGAAGACAAGTATAGAAAGGATAGAGATTATTTATTTGGAATGTTGCTAGCTATTCTGGATGATATTGAGAATTCATATTATTATCATGCGCAAATGGATTTTAGAGAAACAAATGCTAGTAAACTATGGAATATTTACTCAAGATATCCTGCTAGAACATTTGAAGAAATAAGAAGAAAGTTACAACCTTATTTAGCAAAAACAAGTAAGCCAATTAGAGAAAATCAATCAAAGAGAATTGAATGTATATTGGAATGCTTGCGAGATATTGATGGTTTTAATAACAAACCATTAAATGAAAATTATTTATTAGGCTATTATTGTGAAAGAGCAGAAATAAGAAAAATTAGATCAAATTCAAAGAAAGAAGAGGAATAAAAGATGAGTGAATTTCAGAATAAAATTGATTTTGCAGTATTATTTACAGTTGAAAAGGCTAATCCAAATGGAGACCCACTAGATGGTAACCGTCCAAGAGTGGATGTGGATGGTTATGGTGAAATGTCTGATGTATGTATTAAGAGAAAAATTAGAAATAGACTTCAGGATATGGGTGAAAAAGTCTTTGTACAGTCTCAGGAAAGATCTGATGATGGATGCAATAGTTTATCTGCAAGAGCTGATGCAAATAAGGAATTAGCTAAACATAAGAAAGATAAGTCAGGGGATGAGTATGCAAAAATCGCATGTGAATCATGGATTGACGTGAGAAGTTTTGGACAGGTGTTTGCATTTAAAGGAAATTCTCTATCAGTAGGTGTACGCGGTCCTGTTACTGTAAGAACAGCTGTTAGTGTATCACCAGTGGATGTTTCTACAATGCAGATTACAAAGAGTGTAAACAGTGAAGAAAAAGCAGGTAAAGCTTCAGATACAATGGGAAGTAAAAACCGTGTGGAATTTGGTTTATATAAACTTTGTGGAAGCATCAACCATCAGTTAGCTGAGAAGACTGGTTTTTCTGAAGAAGATGCTGAAAAGATTAAAGAAGCATTAGTAACATTATTTGAAAATGATTCTTCTTCTGCTAGACCAGATGGAAGTATGGAAGTTAAGAAAGTATATTGGTGGAAACATAATTGTGAAATGGGGCAGTATTCATCTGCAAAAGTTCATAATTCATTACATGTAAATCTTCTTCCAGAGGTAGTAATTCCTAAGAAATATGAAGATTACGAAGTTACATTAGATAACCTTGAAGGTTTAGATGTAGAAGTTATTGAAGGCAGATAATTATGAAATATGCTGAAGAAGACTATTTGATGTTATCTGGAATTCAGCATTTTCAGTTTTGTCGACGCCAATGGGCTTTGATTCATATAGAGCAACAATGGGATGAAAACCTAAGAACTATTGAAGGTGAAATCTTTCATTCAAATGCACATAATGATAATTTTATAGAAAAACGTAATAACGTAATCATTACAAGAGGTATGAGAGTGTTCTCTCATACCTTGGGTGTGCATGGGGTATGTGACATTGTTGAATTTGTAAGAGATGATCACAATGGAGTCTCTATTCACGGCCGAGAAGGGAAATATACAATAGAGCCTGTTGAGTATAAAAAGGGGAAACCTAAATGTGACCAAAGTGATATTCTGCAAGTAGTGGCACAAGCAATGTGCTTAGAAGAAATGTTAGTATGCGAAATTAACAAAGCATATATTTTTTATGGTGAGACAAGACGCAGAGAGACTATTTTAATAACAGAAGAATTAAGAAAGTTAGTTGCAGATAGTTTTAAAGAAATGCATCAATACTTTGATAAGAAGTACACTCCAAAAGTTAAATGGTCTAAAAGCTGTAATGCGTGCTCATTAAAAGAAATATGCTTACCAGTTTTAGGAAAGAATAAATCGGTAAAGGATTATATTCAATCTAAGGTTGAGGAAAACTAATATGAAAAAACTATTAAACACTCTTTATATCACTAACCCTGATTACTATTTGTCATTAGAGGGTGAGACAGTAACGGTTTTATCTGATAAAAAGAAGATTGGTAAGATTCCTTTACATAATCTTGAAAGTATTATCACTTGTGGTTATATGGGCGCAAGTCCTGCATTGATGGGAAAATGTGCTCAAGAAGGAATATCTATAATATTTCTCTCTAGGAATGGAAAGTTTCTTGCTAGAATTGTTGGCGAGCAATATGGAAATGTGATTTTAAGAAAGACGCAATACAGAGTATCAGAATGTGAAGAAGAGTCTTTAAAATTAGCAAAATGTTTTATCATGTCCAAACTTTATAATAGTAGATGGATTTTAGAAAGAGCAATACGAGATCATAAATTGAGAGTTGATACTGAAGCTTTAAAAAGTGCTTCACTTACCTTAAAGAATTCCTTAAATTCATCTTATGAATGTAAATCCATGGATTCATTAAGGGGAATTGAGGGTGAAGCAGCGAGTATTTATTTTGGAGTATTCAATGAATTAATTCTTCAGCAGGAAGAAGACTTTAGTTTTGAGTTTAGAAGCAGAAGACCGCCTTTAGACAGAGTAAATGCACTATTATCTTTTGCATATGTATTATTAACATCAATGTGTACTTCAGCATTAGAATCAGTGGGGTTAGATCCATATGTAGGATTTATGCATACTATAAGGCCTGGTAGAAAATCTTTAGCTCTTGATTTGGTAGAAGAATTAAGAAGCGTATTTGCTGATAGATTTGTAATTACGTTAATCAATAAAAAGCTTATTTTAAGCAAACATTTTATTGAGCAAGAAGATGGTGCTGTATTACTAAATGATGAGGGTAAGAAGATATTCTTCAAATACTGGCAACAGAAAAAATTGGAGGTAATAGAGCATCCGTATTTGAAAGAAAAAGTAGAGTGGGGTATGGTTCCTTATGTTCAAGCATTATTATTAAGTCGTTATTTACGTGGTGATCTAGATTCTTATCCTGCATTCTTTTGGAAGTGATAGTATGTTTATATTAATTACTTATGATGTGTCTACTGTAGCAAGTGCAGGCAAAGCAAGACTTAGAAAAGTAGCAAAAGAATGTGAGAACTGTGGACATAGAGTGCAGAATTCAGTATTTGAGTGTCAGGCATCAGCTGCAGAGTGGAGAAAGATGAAGGATAAATTGTTAAAGATTGTGAATCTTAAAGAAGATAGTATTAGATTCTATTATTTAGGTGATAAATACGAAAATAAGATAGAACATTATGGATTGAATGCTAGTGTATTTTTTGATAAGGATGATCTCATACTCTAGTGCGAATATGTAGTGTACATAAAAACATTAAGAGATTCGCACCTGATTATTTTATTAATTAAGAAATTTATTTTTTAATTATCATAATTCTGTGAATATGGTAATATGAATTTGTCAAAAATAGTGAAATTCAAGTAGAAATTTTGCTATTTTTGCGTCGCACCCCACGATGGGTGCGTGGATTGAAATATCATATAGATGGTTATGATGAAAATAAGCCACAAAAGTCGCACCCCACGATGGGTGCGTGGATTGAAATGTATCATGACAATGGACGGAGAATATTTTGAAGAAGGTCGCACCCCACGATGGGTGCGTGGATTGAAATTATGATAAGAAGAAAGTTGATGAACTTAAAGAAGGACGTCGCACCCCACGATGGGTGCGTGGATTGAAATTTGTCTTTGTTAACAGTTCAACAAAATCTTTTCTGGTCGCACCCCACGATGGGTGCGTGGATTGAAATTTGAACTATCAATTACTGTTGCATATGTCACTGAGTCGCACCCCACGATGGGTGCGTGGATTGAAATAAACAAATATAAAGATTTGACAGGTAAGAGCATTGGTCGCACCCCACGATGGGTGCGTGGATTGAAATAAAACTAGAACAATCAAAATATAGAATCAAGAGACGTCGCACCCCACGATGGGTGCGTGGATTGAAATTTTAACGGTGAGGATGGTCGCCGTTATTACGCATTGTCGCACCCCACGATGGGTGCGTGGATTGAAATATTGGAGAGAATAATTTAAAGTATCATAAGTTTTGTCGCACCCCACGATGGGTGCGTGGATTGAAATACATACAGATATTCATCATAGATATTGTTTGTTTCGTCGCACCCCACGATGGGTGCGTGGATTGAAATTTGTATGCACTAAGGAACTATCAAGTGAAAGGAATGTCGCACCCCACGATGGGTGCGTGGATTGAAATATTGTTTCATCTCCTTATAAATTAGTAGCCTTATGTCGCACCCCACGATGGGTGCGTGGATTGAAATATCAATATCACTAATTACATATAATTCATTTGCTTTGTCGCACCCCACGATGGGTGCGTGGATTGAAATTTTTCTTACATGTAATACATCTGCTGTCACTTCTGTCGCACCCCACGATGGGTGCGTGGATTGAAATCACCACCTGCATTTAGATGAATAGATACATCTAAAGTCGCACCCCACGATGGGTGCGTGGATTGAAATAATGCATAGGAACTTGCAGATAGAAAGCCGTCTAACTGTCGCACCCCACGATGGGTGCGTGGATTGAAATATTTTTTCGTTTGTGATTGCTGAAATATCATAGTTGTCGCACCCCACGATGGGTGCGTGGATTGAAATACTTAAGAGAAGAAAAGCCTATCCCTTATATACCACAGTCGCACCCCACGATGGGTGCGTGGATTGAAATTCAACTGCTAGTAATCTAGCAATCGTTGATACAAGTCGCACCCCACGATGGGTGCGTGGATTGAAATATATCTTGTGACTGGAAGGTCATTGCAACCTTCCGTCGCACCCCACGATGGGTGCGTGGATTGAAATTTTTCTTATCACCAAATGAACCAAATACTGGAACATATGTCGCACCCCACGATGGGTGCGTGGATTGAAATAGGTCTTGTCCAAGGGATGTCAAACTTCTGTGTCATTGTCGCACCCCACGATGGGTGCGTGGATTGAAATTTTGCAGGATGGACAACCAAGATAAAAGTCACCCAGTCGCACCCCACGATGGGTGCGTGGATTGAAATACGAATGGAATTTTTAGCACGGACGATTTTTGGGCGGTCGCACCCCACGATGGGTGCGTGGATTGAAATTGCAATTCTAGTTGCTTCATCTTTGGCTTTTGAACGTCGCACCCCACGATGGGTGCGTGGATTGAAATTCAAAGTCGTATCTAGTAAGCGCGCTCGCTGTCTGTCGCACCCCACGATGGGTGCGTGGATTGAAATCGTGGTTTTCTCATACAGAGAAGAACGGCTGAAGTCGCACCCCACGATGGGTGCGTGGATTGAAATTAGGAGTTAAATAGGTAAAATAAAAAGGGGTTGACGTCGCACCCCACGATGGGTGCGTGGATTGAAATAATACTACAAGTTTAGTTTTGATTACACTGACCCTCGTCGCACCCCACGATGGGTGCGTGGATTGAAATACTTCTTGGATTATGTCTATTTACGTATCTTCTTAGTCGCACCCCACGATAGGTGCGTGGATTGAAATATTCATAGTTAAATGTCTCCTTTTTCTTCGCCCTGTCGCACCCCACGATGGGTGCGTGGATTGAAATAGCTTCAATACGTATATTTTCTGCATTGACTCTGTCGCACCCCACGATGGGTGCGTGGATTGAAATAGTCCTTATTTTATCAGGGTTTCTGATGCCTGTGTCGCACCCCACGATGGGTGCGTGGATTGAAATTGTACAAGCAAAGGTCAATGAACTTGCAAGTGGTAAGGTCGCACCCCACGATGGGTGCGTGGATTGAAATAGGTCAAAGGTGATTCAATGTCACCAAGAATTCAAGTCGCACCCCACGATGGGTGCGTGGATTGAAATTTCCAATATTGGATTGACAGGAATTGTGAATATCTGGTCGCACCCCACGATGGGTGCGTGGATTGAAATTGTTGAATGATTGTAAAACGAGTGCTCTTTTCTGCGTCGCACCCCACGATGGGTGCGTGGATTGAAATTTTTGATAGATTTTCCACATTTTATTCCTCCTTGTCGCACCCCACGATGGGTGCGTGGATTGAAATAAGGAGAAAGCACCTAACGGTGAGATGGTGGATGTGTCGCACCCCACGATGGGTGCGTGGATTGAAATTGGCCTGGTTCGATGATTTAGAAAAGGCACGTGCCGTCGCACCCCACGATGGGTGCGTGGATTGAAATTAGCATTTGGAAATGATTTATAAACATATTTTATAGTCGCACCCCACGATGGGTGCGTGGATTGAAATATCTCCTTTCTAGTGGTTCGGCTGTACCGACCATATCGCACCCCACGATGGGTGCGTGGATTGAAATACTTCTTGGATAATGGCAACTTGTTAAAAGGGTGCGTCGCACCCCACGATGGGTGCGTGGATTGAAATGGTAAGTTCCGTGGTATGGACTTTTCAGACGTCGAATGTCACATCCCGTATAGGGGTGCGTGGATTGAAATGAGACCTACTGTTTAGGAATAAGTTATCAAATCGTTGTCGCCCCCCACGAAGGATGCGTGGATTGAAATCAAAAAGAATACATGCAGGCATCAAAAAAAGTAAATTAAACGCAAAAAAAAGACGAACCTTTAATTTTTAAGGGGGGTCAATAAAAAACTCGCTT